>Ga0209251_1002911_pt1 | contig 11570 bp, 10 predicted proteins | sample SaaInlV_100m_DNA_6_FD_184665 | JGI IMG/M metagenome (GOLD analysis project Ga0209251, IMG submission 184665) | Marine microbial communities from expanding oxygen minimum zones in the Saanich Inlet - Saanich Inlet SI073_LV_10m_DNA (SPAdes) (version 2) | ecosystem: Environmental > Aquatic > Marine...
CATGAACGCAGATGTTGGAGGGAACTGTGAAGACACGGTTCAAGGCGAAGTCATCACAACCGATAACGGCGTGATCATCGTTGGAACGTCCAACCTCCCTGGAACGCTTGCCACAACCTCAAGCATGCTCTACTCAAACAACTTGACGACCTTCATGACTTCACTGGTCAAAGATGGCGAAGTAATGATTTCGGAAGACGACGACATCCTCGTCGGTGCACCTGAAGGCAGTGATTTCTATGTCAACGGCATGGGTGGTGTCCTCATCTGCAAGGATGGAGAAATACATCCAAAACAAACTCGCCTTGGAGGTGCACTCGAATGACGCCAGAATTCTTAATCGGAAACATCACGCTGTTTATGCTTGCAATTTTCATCGGATTCGAGCTGATTACCAAAGTGCCAGCAACCTTGCACACCCCTCTTATGAGCGGTGCAAATGCAATTTCTGGAATCTCGATCATTGGTGCACTCATCGGGTCCAATGTCGCCTTTAAGAACGAAAGCACAGAAATCTCAGGCATCCTTGCGTTTGTTGCAGTCACCCTCGCCATGATCAATGTGGTTGGCGGATTTGCTGTCACCAACAGAATGCTCAACATGATTGCTGGAAAGAAGCGCGGAGGTGCTTGAGATGGAAGACTGGGTTTCAATCGGCTACTTGATCTCGGCCGCTCTGTTCATTTTTGGTCTTAAGAAATTAGGCCACCCTCGAACCGCCCCCTTTGGCAACCAACTCGGTGCCATGGGCATGCTCGTAGCAGTCATCACGACAATCTTGGAGATGCAATTGACAGGCGATGGCGTCATTGATTGGACATTGATTGCTGGAGGACTCATCCTCGGCTCTGCCATTGGATATTTGATGGCAAAGCGCGTTCAAATGACCGGGATGCCTGAACTCGTGGCATTGTTCAATGGATTTGGCGGTGCAGCTTCAGCTCTTGTCGCACTCTCTGAAATTCAAAAGTACATCGGGGATGCTGACACCCTTCCAGAAGGTCTTGCACTCACGGTTACAATGATCGCTGCAGGATTGTCTGCCCTCGTTGGTTGGATGACCCTAACTGGATCATTGCTTGCAATGTACAAGCTCAAAGGCGGCGTGGAGATCTTCGGAAAGTGGATCAAGACCCCAACATGGGGACCAACATGGCTTAACCCGGTGAAGGTTCTCTTGTTCCTATCTGTCATCGTGATGATTTACATGAGCATTGAAGAACCAACCAACACCACTTACATGTGGGGCATCATTGGAGTTTCTTGCCTTCTCGGTATTGTGTTGGTCCTGCCAATTGGTGGAGCAGACATGCCCGTTGTGGTATCATTGCTCAATTCACTCTCTGGAATTGCTGCAGCGTTCACTGGATTCATTATCGGGAATTCTGTCCTCATCATCGCAGGGTCGCTTGTTGGTGCGTCAGGGCTGATTCTTACCTTCATCATGTGCAAAGCAATGAACCGTAAGTTGATCGATGTGCTGTTCAAGTCCTTTGGTGGAAGTGGAGAAAAGCAAGATCTCACTCGAACCAAGGTGGGCTCTGACGCTGATGAAGTCGCCATGATGCTCGATGGGGCACAGAAAGTCATCATTGTACCAGGCTATGGAATGGCTGTATCACAATGCCAACATGCCGTGAAGGAATTTGCCAACATTATGGAAGAGAAGTTTGGTACTGAAATTAAGTACGCAATTCACCCGGTTGCTGGCCGAATGCCTGGTCACATGAATGTGCTCCTCGCCGAGGCCAACGTGCCATATGAACAACTCATCGAGATGGATGAAATCAATGGTGAATTCCCAGATTGTGATGTTGCGCTTGTGATTGGTGCAAACGACACCACGAACCCGGCAGCTCGAAGCGGCGAGGGACCGCTTGCAGGTATGCCAATCATCGACGCTGATCAAGCACGAACCGTGGTCATCATCAAGCGCTCCCTTTCGGTTGGCTATGCAGGTGTTGACAACGACTTGTTCTACATGGACAAAACCATGATGCTCTTCGGCGATGGAAAGGCCATGATGAGTGGATTAAACACCGCAGTCAAAGAAATTTGAATGGACCACTCCAACCCAGTGAGCGAGCATTTGGCTCAAGGGCATGAAGTAATGTTCAAAGGGCTGGGTCAAGTGGGAACATCAAGGTGAGTCCATGCTATCTCGCAATACCCGTCTCCTCATGGTTGGCTTGATGGTTCTCTTGTTCGCTGCACCTGCATTAGGAATGCCCGGTGGACCACCTTGGAAGAACGGTGATTCACTCGTTGTTGAAACTGGTTGCACCTGTCACGGTGATGGTGTTCCTTCGACTGAAGTCGTTGTTTCGATTTCCGGCGTACCACGCTCTTACACACTCGATGAAACGTACACGTTCACTGTTTCGCTTCAACACGCTTCTAACGAAGCTGGAGGTTTCATGATTTGGGATTACAACATGGGAACACTCACACCGGGCGAAGGATCTTCTGTTGTCGAAGATGAACCTGGCGCAATCGGACAAAACGCAGTTGGAAACGACTGGGTGTTTACATGGACCGCTCCAAGTGAAGATGTGGGGATCATTCCTTTCCAACTCGTCGGCAATGCAGTGAATGGAAACGGCAACTTCGATGCAGGTGATGCATGGAACATCCTATCTTTCTCCATCTCTGAGCCTGGTTCTACGACCAATGATGGCGAAGAGGAATTAGCCGTCCGCACCATCAGTGTTGGTGATTACGACAGTCTGTTCGTTGCCGATGTCGACCCAGAAGTAGCAGAAGCAGAACGCCAAGAACAAATTGCTGAAACTTTCTTCGAAGAAGGGAACATCTACTACTTTGCAACGTTCTCCATCCTGCTCATCGCAGCAGTGATTCAGGGCGAGTTCTACCAGCGCAAATTTGCTGGTGGCCATGAGCACCTCGACAAAAGCCTCGCCATCCCTCAAGGCCTCCGGCGTGGCGCTCTCAGCGCAGGTTTGCTTCTGTTGTTCGCCTATGTGATGGACAATGATTCTGGATGGCAAATCCAACTCACAGTTGGAATGTGCGCCCTCTGGGCAATGTACGGTGTCTACCGAACCATCGAACAGGCACGAGCAGAGCCTGAAGCGAAAGACCTCGTTTGAACCTAATCACACTCCCCACGTACTGGAGGATTGAGGCCACTCCATGACACTGCAATTGGAACGAGACAGCAGGACACATGTCCAAGATCATCTCGATGAATTAACAGGCCGTGTCACCCTAATTTTTGCAGTCATCGTAGGCTTGACATTTGTCTTCTCCACCCAAATCGATGAATGGCTGGAAGTCGTGCTTACCCAAATCGACCCTTGCACAGAGGGATGCTTGAACCTCTATGACCCTGCGAAATGGAGTGCGGTCCGATGGTTAAGCGCAACCATTTCTGCCATTCTTTTCTGCTCACCCCTGATCATTCAACAACTTTGGGCGTTCAGCAACAAAGGCCTGCTGCCAAATGAACGGAGGTGGATGCTGCGCTGGATGATTGGCGGCACCTGTATTGCCTTCGCATTCACGCTCACAACGCTGGTGTTCCTCGTTCCGATGACGTTTCAATACGGGCATGGTATTCAAACTGAAATGGGCTTGAGCGCTCAATACGATCCAGTGTTGATGCTCTCAATTGTGTTAGCAGTAATTTGGACTCAGACGGTCGTCAGTCTGGCAATCTTAGGCATGGCCCTTGCTGGATTTATTGGTGTGCTCAATGAGGAAACTGCAGATTGGTGGCGATTGCGATGTTATGCCCTCGTTCTCATGCTGCTCTATGCATCCCTTCCAGAATTTAGCGGTCTTGCGTTCCTTTTGATTCTTACTTCAATTTTGGTCATTGAGACCACGTGCGGTCGATGGTTCAAGCAACCAGCCCTGCAGTCTGTGAGATCTGTCACGCTGATGGACGATGAAGGCGGTGTGCGCAGGCCCCTGATTGTGGAATGCCGTTGTGATGGTGCTGCAACGCCGCTTCCTTCACCATTGAACATCAATGTCCCAGTCTTACGGTACAACGGCTTGTGCTCGTCAGCGCACGAACGAGAACTCCTGTATGGAGATGCCCTCAACGCGAAAACGACGGATGCGTACATCACCGGATGTTCCTCAAAGCCGCTAAGTGAGGAGTTCAAGCAAAACTGTCGTTCAATTGGCATGCGTCTAAACGGAATGGATTTACTCGAACGGCAGTCCTATCGAACTCAGCCACAACACCGTGCTGATATCGAATTCGAAATTATGGTCGCACAACTTTCGAAGCCATGGCCTGAGTCAAAGCGACTCAATAGAGTGGTGGAAGTGATGAAACGCAATCTTGACGAACACTATGTCTACATGGTCAGCAATGCCTCAATAGCTTGGGGTCAACAACTCAAACCGAATGAGGTCTTCATTGAAATCGCTCAAGAGGATTACGAAGCCTTCACAATAAAATCCCAAGAAATTGGGGCCCATATACGTAACCTCCACCCAAATGCGTGAGTCCGCAACCAAGTGAGAATCGTATTGGTGAACAAACGAGCATCGCAAGGATTGAAACCAAATGGGATTGAGGTGACATCATGAACCCAAGGGTCGGCGTCCCAATATTGGTGGCGCTCCTCTTGGCCAGCAGTTGGGCGTTTACCAATGAAGAAACAATCGACACCTGGGTTCGAGAGAACCAAGTTCAACCAAATGAAACAGACGCAGAATTGCTTGGCATTCAGACCAACGAACAATGGCTTGTGTTAGTGACTGAATTCCCAGAGGATCGAGCAAGCGAAGCATGGGGTACGAACCAAGCCCAGCTCATGCTGGATGATGTGGCACGATCCTACATCGAACAACTGACTGACCAAAAGACGCAACTGACCGTGCTTGTCCACCCGGATGTATCCCTCGCACCTGATAACGTCGAAGTCTACGGAGCAGACAGCAGCGGAAGTCGAGACACAAACTCTCAGGGTGAATTCTTACCAATGAACTTAGCAGAAGAAGTCATTCGCCAACGAGCTGATGATGTGAATTGGTCGAAGTTCGATTTGGACAATGACGGAAACGTCGACCGAGTTCTGATTCTCCATACAACAAAGGGACAGGAAGAAAATCCAGGTCAAACCAACAAAATCTGGAGTCACTTTACTCAGTTTGAAGAACCAATCCAAGTGACGAACGAACACAGCGTAGGCCACTATACAATGGCGAGTTTGCGAACTGGGTCAAGCGGGATGGGCACAATTCTTCACGAAATGATGCACCAGATGGGTGCATTGGATCTCTATCCTGTTCACGATACGAATCCACAAACGGATTGGCATGGTGTTGGGAATTGGGACATCATGGCAAGTGGAAACTGGAACGGCGGTGGCGTATGGCCTGCCTTAGGCACCTCTGCAACCATGGAGTTGATTGGTCTTGAACGGTATTCTACCCTCGATTTGACATGGCCTGCCTCAAGTGTTCAGCCTTGCATTGGCCCAAACATTCTGATGGAAGGGATGAGTGAAGGGGGCAGTGCTTTGAAGATACCACTTGGAGAAAACCAATTCATATGGATTGAGCATCACTCCGATGTTGGTTTTGATCGTCATTTGCCGGGCCACGGCATTCTTGTCACTCAACAAGATCGAAGCATCGGAGATGAAGAACGGAACGAATTAAACAGAGATGTGGAACAACCATGGCTTCGAGTGATTGAAGCTGATGAAGGAAATCAGATGTTGCTGGGAATCAACGATGGGGAAGCAAGCGATTTGTTCACAAACGGATCGAAGTTTGGCGCAGAAGGCGTCCTCATTCGCGACCATGATGGAATTCTCGTGTCGTGGACGGCCCATGTCAGTGGTGAGGAGAACCTCACGATTCAATTCACTGCACCTCATTGCACATCAAAATTTCAAGTAAATGCTCCTAACTTTGGTGCTGTCATCCTCCCATCTGAACCATTTCTCCTTGAGATTGATTCAGGCATCGACTGTGACCTCACTCACAACCTCACGATGACAGATGGTCGCGATGTTGTATTGGTACCAAACACTGTGAGCGTTGGCATCACATCCGTAGCACTCACCTTTTCTTACAATGGCACGGCTAACTCTGAATCACTCATCAGTGGTGTGATTGAATGCGACGAAAGCCGTATTGACCTTTCAAGCAAAATCCTCACCCTTGCACGGATTCCTATCGAGGCGAAGATTGTTGGTACATTGGATGCCTTTGAACCATCGATTGTTCGCATTGCATTACCATCAATTGGTGACGGGAGCCAATCGTTCACAACAGACCTCGACGGGCCAATGTCGAGGGTTGCCACAATCGAAAACCGGGCCGTGCTCAACGGCAACGATTTCTTTGAGATTCAGATCGAACCCAATGGATTGCTCTTGGATGGAATGACGGTGCGAGGTGAATTGGTTTTAATTGACAACAACGGTCACAGGTGGACCTACGAACTCGATTACACAGCAGAAGCGAACGATGCCTCGAAGTTGGACGCATGGCGCACTCCCGGCCGAATTCTCAGTATCATATGCCTCGTTGGAGCGGTTTGGGTCGGTATGGGACTCATTGATTCAAAGCGGTCGAAATCAACGGTCCAGACGCAACCAGAAGAGCAACAAAAGACTCAACCAGATCTCACGATAGGAAACCCTTCTGAAGAACTGGACCCATGGGGTCGACCTGTGGACGGGAATGAGTGATTAACGCCCTGGAAGCCAACGTTGCATCTTGAGGTAACGGTACGCTGATTCATTTTCAAAGGCACAAACCCAAATTTTGTGAACACCTTCGGCAAGGCGAACTGACAAACATGCACCGTTCCAATTCACCGGTGCTCGTTCAGATGGAAGGAGCAACCATGGTGCGTGTGCTTCGCCAACTGCCGCATCATAGATCCGCCATTGACTACCAAATTTGAAACCAGGGCGTAAGACAACGCCACGGGCCATTAAATCGTCATAGAGTGCGAGGTGACTCGGTAGGGAAGTTTCTTCGAGTTTGGAAGAAAGCCACAATCCTTCCTCATTTCTGAGATGCCGCCCTGAAAGGTGTTCGACGCCAATGGCGCCCCATGGCCATTCACCTTCGCTAGGAATGTACCATCCTTCACCTCGTGGTATTCTCGAAGACCAACCGGAGCGCAATTCCTCAATTTGTTCAGTAGTGAGCGTGGCCCATGTCGCTTGATTGCCGGCAATCTCAGCATATCCGAGCCGATACATCGTGACATCGAGTTCTTCATCGATGACAAAAAGTTCAGCTAAGAGGCCACGACTTGTAACCTCAGCCGTCCATGCCTCGAGTTCAATCCAGTTCACGTCATCAGTTGTCCAAACCCATCTGACATGCGCAACTGGGTCTTCTTTGGAAAAATTCTGCTCTCTGTTCCATCGGAGCGCCCAAGTAGAGGGGGAAGGGGAAAAGTTCCGTTTCGCTGAAAGGTTCGCTACGGGGACAATGAGTTCGCCACCACTTCGAGCCACATCAAAGGCCACGGCGCGAGCGACCAAGTCCGGATCGGACTCAACGCTTTGTGCAAACCAATCCTCGGAAGGCAAAGGAACATGACGGTGCCAGTGGCAAAACAGAATTTCCTCACTGGTAAGATAGATGCCACCTTCAGTTTCCGTTCGGCCAATGGCGCTCTTTTGATGGAGCCTTGAGGCGAGGGGAGCAGGAATGTACCACTGACCGTCCTTTTCGAATGGTGCCTCGAGCGGTACACCCGGGGCTTGATTCGGCGTTATTGGAACGCCAAGTGGGCGCGTGGTTCGCACCCGAGGGGTGAAGGTTCGCTTTTGTCGCCCCATGGCCTTGCGTTGTGAACGCTTCATTTGAGTTCGTTGGTCAACCGATTGTCCTATGTGCTACCGGCGTTGACAACGGTCTGGGGAGCACATTGGTTGACGGGTATCTCGGTACGCTCACGACCGAACAGCGCACATTGCTGCACCTGCTCGACCACCGACTTCCAGAAGGTGAATGGGAAGCGCCTGCAGCCGTCTCCCAAGCTGGCATCTCTGCCGCAATCCATGTTCAGCGAAAGCACGTACCTCGAACATTAAAGCGATTGGAAACTCGTGGTGACATCATCAAATCGAAACGACATGTTCCCGGGAGTAAACAACGACGCCAAGTGTATGGCTTGTCCCAAACGGGGAAAACGACGGCAGAAACCCTCCGCACCACAATTCTTGGCCAAAAAGTTCGCTGTGATGGGGAAATGAAGACCCTGCTCGACCTGAGAAAGGGTGGGCAAGCCACGCTCGACCTCCTTTCGCATATTGACGAAGGGATGAATTATCACGAAAATCCAGTCGTTTCTCCCGTTTCGAACCCAGAAGGTGTGGCCTCTCTCGACGCACAGGCTGGTGAAGATCTTGTCCGCCGTTTATTCGCCCGTGCATGGGAAGATGGCAAGATCACGAAAGATGAGCAACATCTCTTGCAAGAAGTGGTTGAGTTCCTTGGCATGCACCCTGAACGTGTTCGACGACTCTCAAACGAGGCGAGAAGGGAACAAAAGGCACCTCCACCCGAGGAGATTTACCTCGACATGCTTCGACAGGCATTGATTGATGGTGAATTGGTTGACGATGAAATCCGATTGCTTGAAACAGTCCGAACTGCCTTTGGCTTTGATCGCCTCACACACGATAAGCTTCTGGCCGAAGCAAAGGTGACACCTCACCGGTCGGAAAATGTGGAAACATACAGAAAGACACTCGAAACTGCGTTGATCGATGGCGTCATCACTGGTGATGAGAGCGCTATGCTTGCAACCTTGCGTGTGTCACTCAATGTTACAGACGCACAACATGCAACACTCTTGGCCGAATTACGAGACGGCGTGAATGAATGAGGAGGAAGAATCATGGGGATGTCTGATGTAGAAGTTGAAGTTCACGACCAATTGACCAATTTGAAAAGGGAACTGAAGGCAGTGGATATGTCCAAAGTTGTTCTCATTGGCGATGTCATCATGGATTGTTACATCCATGGTTATGCAAATAACCTCAACTCACGCGCTCCCGTTCCAGTGCTCCGCGAAACAATGCGCGAAGAGGACGTTGGTGCGGCGGCCCACGTTGCCCGAGGTCTCAATTCCATGGGATTACAGAGCCACTTGTTTGGCGTGGTTGGTGATGACCGAGCAGGACTTAGCATCCTTGATGCGCTTGATCACGAAGGTGTCAAAACAGACGGTATTGCGATTGTCGAGGGACGAACAACAACAGTCAAGACACGCTTGCTTGCAACCCGAGAAAGCCTCGTCCAAGAAGAGCAGTTGCTGCTTCGATGGGACATAGAGGAAGACGACCCAGTACCGGAAGAGGCATCGGTCGCCCTTTACAACCAAGCCATTCATGAATTAGAGGACGCAAAGGTTGTCATTCTCTCAGATTATGGACAAGGTGTTGTGAATGATTCAGGTGCAGATCGCCTGATCAAGCATGCCCTTTCCAAGAATGTACCAATCATTGCAGATCCGAAACTCACTGGATTGCACCGAACACATGGTGTGGACTGGATTTTATTCCAAGCCCAAGGTCTCGAATTGATGCGCAGGCGACTGGGGAGTGCCACGGGTGCTGATGCAGCACAACGGCTCATCGACCAACACAGTTGGAAACACCTCGTCGTCCTTTCAGGTGAGGCCGGCGTCACAATTTATTCCGCTGAAGAAGAGACGGTTCATGCACCGTGCACCCTCGACGACTTGCGACAAATGATTGGTCTCATCGATGCGGCTGCCGTGGCCATTGCGGTCGCCATTTCAAAATCATTCTCGGTTCAGAACACTGCACTTTTGGCCAACGCAGCATGTGAATGCATCCTTGGTGCTGAGCGTACCGAAGCCTTCTCACTAAGCCGAGAAGATCTCGTGGATCGCATTGGAGAGATGACCTGGAACCTACAAATTTCCAAGCGTTGAGGTGAGCATGTGAGTGCTTGGCCTCGACCGACAACTGCCGACATTGGTTTGCGAGCATTCGCTCCATCGATGATCCGACTTTTTGATGAAGTGACAATCGGCATGCAAAACATTCTGATTTCAGATGAATCAGCGGTGACAAGCGATGGCCTCATCCGCCACACTGCGCAATGGAATGTTTCAATTCCATCGGGAAATCAAGATTATGAGATGCTCTTGGTTCATTGGCTCGAAGAAGTTCTTTACCGGGCTGAAGTTCACCGGCAGTGGTGCGTTGCATGCAACATCATGATTCGTTCAACCGAGGAGCAACTGCAAGCGCATGCCTCCGTGTCATGGGTCAACGCAGATGATGTTCTGCAGGAAGTTGAGATCAAGGCTGTTACAACCCACGAATTGCAGGTGTTCGAAGTTGAAGCTGGAAAAACTGCGGTTTCAAAGTGGGAAGAAGTACCAGATTTCGCTGGACCCGGATGGGTTGCCGACGTGGTCTTTGACATTTAGAAAGAAGTGGGAGGGCCTAAGGTGGACGCTCGTTCCTCTTGGCCAAGCCCACACACTTCCTCCATCCCGTGACCCCACAGCACTCATGGCCCCAGGTAGGGCTGCTCCGTTCCCGGCCTGACCTGTTCCCCCGGTTATCCAATTACTGTTCCCCTCCGGGAACAGTTCTCGGCACCCGAGTCATGTGGGGGCGAGACATCAATGTCCGCGTGTGGAAACCAAAAGGCCGCTTTCGCCGCCCAAAGGCGTTCGGTCCACCATAAAGTCGATTTGTGGTACAGGGTACGACTAGCTCCCCACCTATCCCGTCCAATCCTACAACTTGCTCTATTTGAACGCAACCCTCAACCAAACATACGCCATTATGGTAAAAGGGAGCCAACCAATTTGAATTACAATCCGAGGTTCTTGAAGGAGAATCGAAGGGTAAATCTCCCGATCAATCCCCGTCTTCGAGCGAGGTCATATGAGAGGAATGGTCTGATAGAGGCTTACCAATTTACTGCAATGGTCATAAGTAAAATGATGAACAACGCCACTACTGCCAAAGCAATGGTCGCCACAGAAGCGACCCCTACTCCCAATCCAACTGCAGTGGATTGCACAGCCTTACCGAATGCACCTTGCTGGTTGACTGGCAATGGAACGGGCTGTTGATTTGGCATGTGGCCTTGGAACTGACCGGTCGGAGCTGCGTAAGGAACGGCGCCAGTGTGAATTTGAGGCGTGACCTCCTGGTTTTGACCGTAATTATATCCAAAAGAGGCGAGAAAGAAACCGATTGGAAGGAGCAGGCAACATGATGTGAACATCGTGTTAAGGAACGTGTTTTGGCCGCAGCCCATTTCTTCGTAATTAGCCGGTCGGGAATAGCTGACTTCACAATTCCACCATAGATTCCACTCAGAAAGCGCGAACCAAATTGCAAGGAGACTTACGCCTACTCCAAGCACCATCATGAGGATCGAAATTTGTTGGCTTGTTAATCCATCAACTGGTTGAGTTTTAGATGGGCCAGCATCAGTGGAGATTGAATCACTGTTGGATGGTTCTGCCTTTCCAGAGGCATCTTGTCTGGTTGAGCAGGAAGGGCACGAAATCATACCCTCATAGCTCGTTGGAACTCGAAGGATTGTTCCACATTTGA
>Ga0209251_1002918_pt1 | contig 11547 bp, 8 predicted proteins | sample SaaInlV_100m_DNA_6_FD_184665 | JGI IMG/M metagenome (GOLD analysis project Ga0209251, IMG submission 184665) | Marine microbial communities from expanding oxygen minimum zones in the Saanich Inlet - Saanich Inlet SI073_LV_10m_DNA (SPAdes) (version 2) | ecosystem: Environmental > Aquatic > Marine...
TCTGAAGGTCTTTTGTTAAATATATGAAGGAATTTAATCTTCTATTGTAAACACCTTTTCTGACGTTCCATCAGAGTATTGGTAGATTAAAACAGTGTTAGGAGTATATTCTACCTCTTGACCCAATGGGTTAACTATTTTAATTAGCTCTTTAGGTTGGTTGGAATTAAGTTCTGTTAGGTTTGAAGTTTCTGAGCAATCTATTCCACACTCCACACTGAAAAAATTTTGTGGATCAATAATTATATTTGCATCAGGGTTTGTAATAAGTAAATCTAAAGGAGACCAATTAGGAGTATCTACTATTATACAAGTCAATTCTGGCGTATTCCAAGTCGCGAAATCTATAAAATGATGATTGTTGCCATTCGCCATATTTAAACATTGAATCGGGTTACTACGGCACCATAATCTATACAAAAAGGGATTTGAACTAAGATTTAAATACTCCAATTGATTGTTATCACAACCGAGAATTTCAAGCATAGGGTTCTGAGTCAAATTAAGCTCCGTAAGTGCATTAAAGCGACAACTCAAATGTTCAAGAGAGGGATTTTGACTTACATCTAAAGTTTCAAGAAGGTTAACACTGCATTCCAACAATTCTAATTTTGCCAAATGACTTACATCTAACTCTGACAAATTATTTCCTTGAAGAAAAATTGATTTCAATGGAGAGTTTTGACCGAAGCTGATATTTTCCAGTTCATTCCCTGTGGCTCTCAATTCAAGCAATGACGTATTCGCACTTAAATCAAGAGTTTCAATATAATTGGTATTAAAATTTAAATGTTGAAGAGATACAAATGCCTCTATACCGGTCAAATCACTAATGAATTGATTTACAACACTCAAGTGTGTTAAGCCGTTAATATTTGAAGTCAGTACCGAATCATCCAATACATCATCAAAAGATTGGTCAATAAGAAATTGTTCAAAATGATCATCAGGCACGAATGTTTTCTGAGAAAAGAAAAAAGAGCCGTTGGATAAAAGCAGAAAGAGGATGAGTTTTTGCATGTTGTAGAAATTGAGGAGTACAAAATTAAAACGTTCAAATATTTCAAAGGGTTGCCAAAAAAAATCAGAAAGAATTAAACCTCATAAAACTTCTCTCATATTCGAAAACAAAATTTTATCGAAGTGTTTTATTTTTAGACATATCCTTGGAGTATGATTTCAATGTAAACTTCAATGTTTGACGGTTTGACGTTAAACTTTTCACAAGCCCCATTGTTTCATAAGAAACAAACACTTATGAATTTTTTACTCCCTGCACTTTTATCTATTCAAATTATGGCATTATTCGTAACTACTGATCCCGAAGAATCGACAACCCGTCTTTTTGACTTTACACAAGACTCAGACATCAAAAACTGGAGAATTGTAAATGACGATGTGATGGGAGGCATTTCGACCTCTTCTTTCGGATTAAGTGATTCAGGTCATGGGATTTTCATGGGCAAGGTTTCCACTGATAATAATGGTGGTTTTGCTTCGGTTCGTTACACCATGAAAAAATTCAAATGCGAAAATCTTAAAACCATTAAAATAAGACTCAAAGGAGATGGTAAAGATTACCAGTTTCGGATCAAGAATAAAAGCGCAGACTATTTTTCATACATCACAACCTTTTCAACAAGTGGAGAATGGGAGGTCATCGAAATGAATTTAGAGGATTTTTACCCAAGCTTTCGTGGTAGAAAATTAGATCAACCCAATTTTAATAAAAGCTCAATCGAGCAAGTGTCTATTCTTATTGCCAATAAAAAGGATGAAACCTTTAAACTCGAAATTGACAATATAGAGCTCTATTAGAATTTGAAGGGACAAAAAAAGACCCTCATTTCTGAAGGTCTTTATCTAATTATTTTGAAAGCCTTTAGTCTGCTATAGTAAATACCTTTTCTGAAGTTCCATCAGAATACTGATAGATCAAAACTGTATTTGGAGAGTATTCTACTTGTTGTCCAAGTAAGTTCACTATTTTAACCAATTCTTTTGATTGATTAAAACCAAGTTCTGATATCCCAACAAAATCTGAAGGTAAAATCCCTTTGGCATCAAAAGGTATATCATTGCAATTGGTTTGCTCACCTAATGAATTCATCGTACAAATATCAGCAGATAGCGTAATAAAATTTGTTCCATTATAGTACATCGCGTGGCCAGAAGCCCCATCATCTAATAATTGACTAGTAACAAGGGTTGTTGTGAAATTTGTCATGTCAATCTTATATAGAAATTCTTCTCCTGCCATTCGATACATGAAATCATCCGATGTGTTGAATGCAAGCGCTTCGCCATCATTATCTTGATCTCCTGACAAATCAGCCTTTTCAGTCAATTCGGCATTCGTTAGGTCTATTGAGTACAACCGATTTGGGTTCGATCCTCCATCACCAGTGATTCCGTATAAAGAACCATCACCAGAAAAAGAAATACTGGAAATTTTATCAGCTAAATCTCCAATTTTGTTGGCAAGAGAAGTAGCAAGATCAAGTTTAGCAAGAAATCGGCTGCCGCCTTGAGATTTAGCAACAACATAAACATTAGAATTCACCTGATCCATAGCCATACCCGTAAACCCAATTATTAGGTTGTTGTTGGTTTCTACCACAACGGACTGTTCGTATACATTTCCATCATCTCCTAAAACGTATAAGCTATCTGTCTCGGATGTTACAACATTATAAAACATGATTTGTGAAAACCCATAATATTGAATGAATAACACAGTAAAGAGTAAAATTTTTTTCATAAGATTTATTTTTTTAACAAAAATAATACTTTTTTACACTCTATATTTTAGAAGGTATTGATCTCTGCAAGTCAAAAAAGTGGCTCAAAAGAGACGCTTTTCAAAAGAATGAACGGTATTATTAATGCTTCACCACAACCGTAGGCTTGTAAAGCCCTTCAACTTGCACTGTGTAGGTGCCGCTTAATAGTTTTTCAAGAGATACTTCAGTATTCTTTCCTGTGAGTTTTCCTTTCAACACTTCCCTCCCCTGTTGGTCATAAATCTTGAACTTATTATTCAATACTGTTTCAGACTGAATGGTAATAAAATTTGTCGTTGGGTTTGGGAAGATTTGATAATTGGTAAATACATTCTCATTTAAAGCAGATTGTCCCGTAATAAAGATATAATCAGTTTCAATAAGTGTATCCGAACATGATCCTATCAAATCAGCTGCATACAGGCTTACCGTATATGATCCATTCGAGGTATACTCATGGAATACATTTAAATTATTGGATTGGATAGATGTACCGTCCCCAAAATCCCACCAAAAATCATAGCTACTCAAATTTGGAGTTATATTGGTGAATTGCACAGCGAATGGTGGTGCGGTAAACAATTGCTGGCTTGCACTAAACCCTAAATCAAAGCTTTCATCAACATAAGTCAGCGCTAATACCACGATGGAATCACATCCATTGCTGCCTTGATTGACCTGAGTGTATACTCCAGAATCATAGATCAAATCACCATTCCAATTGTATGGATTTCCACAAATAGCAGAGTCACTTATGTAATTTGTAATTGGACTAGAAGTATTAATGGTCACATAGGCAGTATCACTACAATTGTCGTTGTTTACATAAAGGATTGCCGTATCACTGATGTCTTCGGAATAAAAGTGACTAAAAACATTAGGAATGGTATCATAATAATATATACCGTCACCAAAATCTAAGTAAAAAGAATCACCAACACTCCCACTGTAATCAAAAGTCACAATGATGGGTGTGCAACCACTTGATGGGGTCGCATTCATTGATGCTAATATTGCATTGAAAGTAATAGATATGGTGGTATCATTAATGCACCCAAAATCATCCATTACATTGAAAGTATAACTGTTATTTCCAATTTCAGGAGCAACGATTATGGATGAGTCTCCTAAATTATCTATAATCGTAGTATTCGGAGTCCACCAAGCAGAATCGAGAGTGTTTTGGTAATTGGCAATATTTGTGGTAGAAGAATAAAAATCAATACCCCATCCAAAAATATATCCATCGTCAATACTTAAATTATCTTGCACAAATATGGTCCATTCACCATTAAATGGACAACCAAAGAAGTCACCAAAAGAGCTTTCTGGGGCATATATAAAAGACGGGTCTACTGACGGGCTCCCTTCTCCAAAGTTTGGTGCAGGAATGGTGTTCCCCCAGTTTTGTGTCATTGGACCTATATCGTTAAATACGGAGCTAAAGCAGTATTCCCAGCCTTCTCCAGGACCACCACCACCATTATCATCAATCGGATCTCCTAAATGAGTTCCTCCGCCACTTGCCCCTCCAGGAATAGCCCCGGGACTATATGAGTTAACGAGTGGAACTGTTGTTCCGTTTGGGCATTCCAACCAAATCTCAAGATCACCAGCATATGAATGTTCCATTGTAATGCAGACCTGATTCAATTCCTGGGAATTGGTAATGGTAGCCCCTTGAGGAAAACCTGATATCGTAATAGGAGCTTCATATTGAGCTCCAGATCCATCTGGAAGAAAAGTGAGTCCTGTAACATATTGGGAACTACTATTGGCAAAGCCACCATCTGGAAAACTAAATGAATCACCTAAACCACTTGCCCCTCCAAATATTTGTGCGGTCTCACCGGAGCATAAGGAATCATTCGATATATAAAAACCTGAAAATTCCGGAGTCATCCCAGTACGGACTTTACTCATGAGTTCGGCATTTTCTCCGTTTTGATCTGTGATATTGAGATTCACCAAATAACCATTGGTAACACTTACAAGAAAAATAATAGTATCGTTATTGGGAAAGCTCACGCCATCAATGGTCCATTCAAAATCAATATTCAAATTGACATCCTGAGAGTATCCAGTACCCGTGTTTTCTAATGAATTAAAAAAGTCGGGGGTTGCCACAAACATAATAGTATCACCCAGGCATACGTCAACAAAACCTGTATCAATCGGATTCAAATTGTTTAGTGAGGAGCCATTCACAAACGCCTCCATGTGTGGAGTGAAAATTTGATTACTTTGTGCATTGGTAAAATGCAAACACAACAGTAAAGCGATAACGAAAATGTATTTCATGAATTCTAAAATTAGCTTTCACAAAGATACCATTCTAAAAATTAAATAATTACCAAAAAAAATAAGGCTTAACATCAATTGATAAAGCAAAAAAAAGCGCCTCAAACGAGACGCTTTTCGAAAGAATAAATTGAAATTCTAGTGCTCACCACAATGAACAGTGTAAACGACGCTGTCCATAACATAGCCTGTATTTTCAAGATCCTCTGCCGCTTCACCACAGTATTCACCTTCTAATTCTACCTCTTCTCCGTTAGGACCGTCATAATGACATTCGTAGCACTCTTCTTTGTTGCAAGCTGTACTTGCGATTAGCAGCATTGCTGCAAAAAACATTTTTGTTTTCATAACATTGATTGATTTGTTTATATATAGATTAATTGATTACTTATTTGCTTTGTTTCTCCCTTCAATTTGCCATTTCAAATTGATGTAGAAGCTTCGTCCTGGTTCAGTAAGTCCCAGTGATTTAAGACTAGACATATGGTTAACATATGCGTTATTTAAAGCATTTCTAACTCCAAATGACAATTGTATCGGCCATTTAGCATCCCACTTCATTTGACACCCTAAATCAAATATCGCGTATGCACTTGTTGGAGTTTCCAAAGGGCCCACTCTACTTTGGCTAAAAAAATGATTGTATTGTAGCAAAACAGATGCAAAACCAAAAGCTTTCTTTTCCGAAAGTTCGACGCGCACATTTGAACGCAATCTGGCCTGGGGCATGAAATACAGGTCTTCTCCTTGTTGTGCAAAACTCAGTTCACTTCCGTAAGTGTTGGAAAAACCAGTTTCAAAATGAATACGGTGGGCAAAATGAGGATGATAATGAAGCCTTGCCTCAATACCATAGAGCAACGCCCGATTCATCGATTGGTATTCATACACAGCAAGCCCATCAATAACTGAATCCAGTTCAGAAAGTTGTATGTAATTGTTGGCTATTGTCGCATATGGATTTAAAATTAATGAGACATGTTCATTGGAAATTTCATAGTTTAAATCCAACTGCACAAACCTTTCAGAAAGCAATGTAGGATCCCCGAGAATATAGCGCACAGCACCGTGATGAATCCCATCACTCAATAATTCAGATAAGTGAGGTGCTCGGGTTCCAGATGAAATATGACAAGCAATGTCTTGTTTTGCTTTCGCTTTCCATTCTTTTCGTATACCAATGGAGGCATTCAGATTTGGATAATCATTATTAAATTCGGCACTACGAATGGATCGTTGATCCAGTCGAATTACTGTATTGAATAGAAGTCCTCCAAAATCGTAAGAAAGAGAAGAGTATAAACCAACATCGTATTGATCTGAATCATCAATTAAACGTTCTTCTGCTTTAAAGCCATTGTTATTGCTTTGTACACTGGCTTGAATACCAGACAACACTTGAAGCTTTTCACTAGGATTCCAATAGTGCCTTGACTGAAAAGAGGTCGCGTTAAGATACATATCAATTCCGGGGGTGAAAATCTTTTCTTCAAATTCTTTTAGATTGTTGTATCCGTGATTCAAATAAAACTCCATTTTATTTTTTGAATTCAGGAAGTAGCTCGCCTTGATATTGGCAAAATGATTTTGAATTTTCTGATTAGGAAGAGAAAACCCTCTGTCTTGCTCTTCTATGATAAAAGATGCTGGCGTAGCCAAAGTATCGTGTGTGTGTCCAGGAATACCTACCCTAGAATTCGAATACAAATAATTGAGCTCAAAATTCCACTTTCCTGAGTTGTAACCAAGCTTAAATTTACCTCCATAATCCTGCATTCTAGAATCGCTTAAATAACCACCATCTGGGACGGCATAATCAGCATAACTCGAAAATATACCGGCAGCGCTCATGCGAAACTTTTTACCCGAAACTTTATATACCAGACTGTTTTGACTCCCTTTATTTACGGACTCAAACTGTGTATTCATTTGGATAGAATAAGTGTTTTGAGGAGCAAAAGAACCATCTTTGATATACAAAAGCCCACCTGTTGCATCTCCTGTATATATCAAAGACATAGGACCTTTAATCACTTCAGCACTTTCCATGCCTACCTGTGAAATACCTAGCCCATGATCACCACCCCATTGCTGATTATTAATACGCATACCATTCAAAAAGGTAACTACACGCATACCCTGCATGCCACGAATGACAGGCTTGGAATTTAGCGGACCATAAGATGCCATTTGAACGCCATCAATTTGGGTGAGCGCTGATGAAATACTTAATGGAGTAATCACATCAAGCTTATCAAGCTTCATGTAATCTGTTTTTTGTGTCAAACTCCCCTGTAGTTCACGAAGCTCGACACGCACCATCACTTCATCCATATCGTGTGGGTCAGGACTTAATGTGAAATTTATACTGTCACAGCAAGTTAACAAAACGGTTTTTGATTCATAGGTCATGGCGCTTACATGAATTATGAATTCGTTAGGCCAATTTCCTTCCAATGTAAATCTACCATTGGCATCAGTAAAGGTAGCTACACCAAGCTCCTTTAACTCTATCTTTGCACCTGGTATAGACTCATTATTTAAACCGTCTTTTACAACGCCGGTCAGCTGTTGTGCGATGCACATATATCCTGTCATAAACAGGATAAAACAAGAAATTTTATTCATTATTGATTTTGTTCGTTACGTAATTTTATTAGCTAAAATGTAACGAACTCGGGGGACCCCGTAATTGAATATTTTGGGCAGAACCAACGGTTACAGAACCGCACTCCCATGAAGAAACAAAATTGATCGAGCCATTTGGAACTTGAACAATTGCAAATTTTGGGGTATCCAATGAATGAAAAGAATAGGAACATAAGTCACAGTCCGCTTCTTCGAAAGAAAGACCCTGATGATTCTCTGAATCCGTATCATGATCATGATGCTCATGCATGGGTTCTATACACTCATGTACCAAGGATCGAGGCACATGGATAGCAACCATGCCCAACAATAGTAAATACAAAAGTGATCTTTTCATCCTTACAAAATTAAAAAAAAAACAATAAAACCAAGATTTATAATGAATTGAAAACCATTTGATTTTCAAGCGCTTTTCAACTTTATCAAAATCAAATAATTAGACGATGCGAACCGCATGAATTCGAATCATCATTTGAAGTCTTTCTAAAAAACCCAATCAAATAATGCTCAAAAAAGACGATTCCATAACCTAAAATTTATAAACAGCTTAATTATATTTATTTAAAGAATCATGGTATATTTATAGCCGGACAAACTATTAACTACAATTACAAATGAAAAGATTAACCCTCGTTTATCTATTCTTTATTTCTACGTATCTATATTCTCAAGCACCATTTCAAATTGAATGGCAAAAATCATTGGGAGGCACCATGGGTGACTTTGCTTATGGCATAGAACCCACCTCAGACGGCGGATTTGTTGTGGCGGGTTATTCACAATCCAACGATGGCGACGTCGCTGGTAACCATGGTCAAACTGATGTTTGGATTGTCAAATTCTATTCAGATGGACAAATCTCTTGGAAAAAAACCTATGGAGGATCATCTTTTGATGGGGCACACTCCATTAAACAAACCACAGATGGCGGATTCATCATTGCAGGATATACCGCTTCAAATGATGATGATGTATCAGGAAATCATGGAGGACGTGATTTTTGGATTTTAAAACTGGATTCTTTCGGGAACATGGATTGGCAAAATGCATTAGGCGGAAACTCAACAGAAGTAGCATACACTGTAGAACAAACTGCTGAGGGGGGCTATATTGCCATGGGATATTCTCTATCTCAAGCGGGAGATGTTATCGGTAACCATGGTGAAACGGACATATGGGTTGTAAAACTTGACGAATCAGGAAACATCACTTGGCAAAAATGTTTGGGTGGTAGTTCAAGCGAACAGGGCTATGACATAAAACAAACAACGGATGGAGGATATGTCGTTGCAGGGAGCTCACAATCTAACGATGGTGATTTGAACACAAATTTTGGATCCTCAGATTATTGGATCGTGAAACTTGATAATGACGGCAATATCGCGTGGGAAAAATCTTATGGAGGCAGTGACAGAGACGTTGCCCATTGCATAAAACAAACCAATGATGGAGGCTTTCTAATTTCGGGAATATCATCCTCTTCAGATGGAGATGTTACTGACGTAAGCGGTGGTAGAGATTATTGGATCATCAAGATTGACCCAACAGGTAACCTCATTTGGCAAAAGGCAATGGGTGGAGACGGAACAGACGTAGCCTATTCCATAGATGAAACTGATGATGGAGGTGCTATTGTTGCGGGGTTTTCTACTTCCACTAATGGTGATGTTTCAGGAAATCATGGAGATTCAGATTATTGGATTATTAAATTGGACCATTCAGGAAATTATATTTGGCAACAATCTATAGGAGGAACAGGAACTGATGAACCTACAAGTATCAAACAAGCACCAGATGGAGGTTTTATAGTTGCGGGATACTCTTATTCCGAAGATGGAGACCTCACAAGAAATAGAGGCAATTCAGATTATTGGGTAGTAAAGCTAGAAGAAGTAAGAACAGCGGGAAGTGTCTATTATGATGTCGACGAAAACTGTCTTCAAAATTTGAATGAAAACGAGATTGAAGGAATCAATTTGTTAATCAATCCTGGTAGTATTCTGGTTACTACAGATTATAATGGCGATTGGTGGGTAAAATCATTACCTCAGGGTAGCTATACCATGACAGTAGATACCTCTTCTTCATGGAAGACCTCTTGCACCAATAATACAACGAAGTCTTTTACCATTTCTAATCCTACAGGATTTACTATCGGACCAGATTTTGGAATGATTAATGACTTTCCCTGTCTGGAACCCGATGTATCCATTCACATGCCATTTATGCGTCCTTGTTTTGAAGAGCAGATTATTTTTCTCTCTGTGTCCAATGCCATCACTGCTCGGGGATCGTTAATAGACAACTATGTGGAAGTTGAATTGGATCCATTTATCACCTTGGATAGTGCTTCTTTGTCATTTACTCCTATGGGTAATGATTTTTATCGTTTTGATTTGGACGAAGTCACTCCAGGATCTCAAAAAAGAATTGTAATGTACACCACAATAAGCTGTGATGTTAATTTGGGCGACAACTTATGTATGGAGGCCAACCTAAAACCTGTTGAACCTTGTATGCTCGACAATATACCTTCAGACCCTGTAGTTGCAGATCCTGAAGGAACAAGTGAAACCAATTTCCCAGTGCCTTGTACCTTACCTTGGGACAAATCAAGTCTCAGTGTAGAGGGTTGGTGTCAAAACGATTCTGTATTCTTTTCTGTAACCAATACGGGAGAATTTGGAAATGGAGATATGGATTGTTACTCCCCACTATGGGTTACCCGCGATGGTATTGTAATAGTTACAGACTCCATTGCCATACTTGGAGGGCAAACCATAATATACTCCTATCCAGGAAACGGTCAACTTTGGAAACTAATGGCTGAACAGCATCCATTACACCCTGGTAATTCTCATCCAAACGCAGGTGTTGAAGAATGTGGAGCGCATAATAATAATCCACCCGTAGACATAAATGACACGCATCTTGATGACGCTGATCCTGTCATTGACACCTATTGCGGAATGGTCACAGGAAGCTATGACCCCAATGATAAAACAGGATATCCAAGAGGCGAAACAGACCAATTTTATGTGCCAAAAAATCAACAGCTCCAATATGTCGTTCGATTTCAGAATACCGGAACAGATACGGCTTTTACGGTAGTCGTAAGAGATACCCTTGATTTGGATTTGGATATATTTAGTGTAGTTTCTGGGGTTTCTAGCCATTCATACACCTTTAAAATGTATGGCCCAAGAGTATTGGAATGGACCTTTAATGACATCAACTTACCCGATAGCGCTGCAAACCAAATCGGTAGTAATGGCTTTTTAACTTATCATGTGGAACAAGTTCGTGACTTGGAGCCGGGAGTTGAAATCACAAACGATGCAGATATTTATTTTGACAAAAACTTACCCATTACAACCAATACAACGATTCACAGAATATTTGAGGGCTTTTTAGGTATGCTTGGAATTGAAAACTTGGCCATTGAGGGTAAGGATTTGATGGTTTACCCCAACCCTACTTCTCAGATGATTACCATACAGAGTGAAGACCCTATTTTTAATGACTTCCAAATTTATGATCAAATGGGACGATCGGTTTATCGTGGATCACTAACAGGCTTTTCAACAGAGGTCCCTTTGCAGCATTTGTCTAAAGGCAGTTATATCATTCAAGTAACTGGAACTTATAAACCAACAAAGCTCGTTAAGGAATAGCCATATTTTTTACAATCTTACAAACTTGTTGATATTAACTATTTCTATTATTTTAGTACAAATTCTATCTGCATGAAACATCTTTTATTCGGACTTTCGCTTTTGACAAGCATTTCGTTATTCGCTCAAGTTCAATTGAC
>Ga0209251_1002932_pt1 | contig 11510 bp, 17 predicted proteins | sample SaaInlV_100m_DNA_6_FD_184665 | JGI IMG/M metagenome (GOLD analysis project Ga0209251, IMG submission 184665) | Marine microbial communities from expanding oxygen minimum zones in the Saanich Inlet - Saanich Inlet SI073_LV_10m_DNA (SPAdes) (version 2) | ecosystem: Environmental > Aquatic > Marine...
AGTGTAAGTACATGATAGTAAACAACTTTTTGGTGTAGCAGGAACGATATCGAACCTGCTACACCCTGCTACACCCTGCTACACCTAGATTTGCAGCAGCCCCGCGACGTGGGACGCGAGCCGTACCTCTTTGTTCGTGAGCCGTGACTCCTTACGATCGAGCTGAGTCCAGATGTCCCAAGCCTTGTTCCAGAGGAACTTGTTCATGACCACGGTTGCTGGATCGTTAATACTTAGGAGCATACGCTCAACTGGTGTATAGAATAGTTTCATGGGCTTTCTCCCTTAGAGTTTCATAGTGTGATGGTGCAGGGCCTTGAACCGCGCTTCGCGATCCTCGAACCCCATGCGGAGGTACTGATGATAGAGCTTCGTCAGCTCCCGTTCGTTGCTCGTGCGCCGTGGCCCGCGACCGAAGGTCGTGGACCGCGCTGGGTTGCCCGTGTACTTCATGACTCGTCCTCCTCTGTGCATAGAACAATAAGAGCGTCAGCTTCTACCCAGTCATCAACCTCTGCGAATTCGCAGTGCATGGGTGATGTATAGCCGTCGCCGATGATGGTGCCGCCGCACTTAGGGCAGCTCATGCCCGAACCCCCTCTCTGATCTTCACCCACTGGTTGGTGTCGATGACGCCAGCCTCGCGGATACGCTGCATCATTGCACCGACCTGCTTGACAGCCACCTTAGTACGCAAGCCGTACACATTGCCCGACTTGCTCATGCAGTAGATCTGCTGTGCGTTCTTCTTGCCTAGCGATACGCGCTTTACTGTTGCTTTAGCCATGATTGTTACTCCATTAATTAACGAACGATTGACCCATCAACCGTTTCACAAACACAACCGACGGCGAGCGACGAAGGAGCGAGGCTGTTTTTTGGACAAGGTTCCAGACAAGAATCGTGGACAAGGTTCCAAAATCGCGAATCGGGGTAAGGGGGGCGCGGATAGCCAAGGGGGGAGATAGTCGATGAGCGATATAGATCACTTTTTCAAAAAAAAATTTCAAAAAAATTTTAGTACTTATGCTAATATCGCCACCCATGACTGCACCTAGAATGTGCCCGTCGTGCAAAAAGCATTTGGATGCTTCTAATTTTCAAGGCCGTCGTAAGTTTTGCAAGACGTGTAAAAATCGAGCTCGCGCCAAGGTTTTATCTGCTTCATATGAAGAGTACCTACGCAACCTGTACTCGCAGAGTAAATCTGCGAACCGGCCTGCTAGTGGTAACAATAGAAATCTTCTATGGGAGATAACTCCTGAAGACCTAATTGCACTTTGGGAAAAGCAAGATGGCAAATGCGCCCTGTCGGGCGTCTACCTAACCCACCACAAAGATGGCTCTGGCAGGAAAGAGTACAACGCCTCCATAGACCGCATCTCCCCCGAAAAAAATTACACCCCCGAAAACATCCAACTAGTCTGTTTCCGTGTCAACATCCTCAAGCACACGCTGTCTGAGGACATGTTTTACTGGTGGATCAAGACCATCCACGATTTTTCTTGTGATTAATTATTAGCCAAGCTAATATAACGCATGATTGAAATAGAAGTAGTAGCAATCGATGGGTTAGATGAGGCAATTGTAGGGTCCACGATCCGAAATGGTCGTGAGGTTCTCGCTTATAACTACGATAAAGCTATTTCGATAATAGTATCGCAAGGCAACTCTAAGGAGTTTGCCGAACAGTGGATCGCAGAAGTGTCAGCGGATGAGTTCGAGGGCGCTCCTGCATTTGTGTATTTCGATAATGACCAAGAGTTTTATGGATCTAGCACCCCAGCAGGAGTCATCGTCCACTGATTTAGTCAGTGAACACACGGAATTCCAGTCGCATATGCCGTACATGGGCATAAGCCGTGGATCGCTAACCATGCAGCAAGAAAAGCTGGTCTCGCTGATTAGTTCGGGTATGACAATCGCCGCCGCGGGACGTGGTGCGGGGTACTCTTCTCCGCAAGCAACCTATGCCGCTGCAAAAGTCCCCGCTGTACAACAAGCAATCGAGTATTTCCGCCAGGAAATGCGTGAGGAAGTGAAGTTCACCAATCAGCACGCGCACATGATGTATATGGAAGCGTACAACTCGTCGGCAAACGCCACTGAGATGAAGAACACCACCGATTCCCTGGTCAAACTGCACGGTTTGGCTGCACCCGACAACGCAACTCAAGTAAATATCAACATCAACGGCACCAAACAGCTAGAGCGGATGACCGACGAAGACTTGTTGAAGATTGCGGGTAAAGATCTCGACTACCTTGAACCTAAGAGTGATTAATTATGATGACGAAGCCGAAGCCCAAGAAGAAGGCCGCGCCTAAGCGTAAGCCAGCTGCGAAACCCGCGAAAAAGCCGGTTTATAAACCTTACTAAAATATGACTGAAGTCACGAAGGTCGAATGCATACGCTGTAAGGCGTCGCATCCCGAGACGCTGTACTCGGGAGATGATCGACTCTGCGTGTATTGCAAAGCGGACATCGCGGAGCAAGAACCGCTACCCGCGAGCCCCGAACCCGTCGCCGCAGCTGAAGAAACATTAGAAGAAAAAGCGCGCGCGGAGCTCGCACTACGGTTCCTGACTCGTAAACGGCTGCTTCCCTTCGTGGAGCGGTTCAACCCAGATTACCAAGCGGGCTGGGTGCATAAAGACATTTGTAAACGATTAGAGGATTTCTCTAGAGATGTTACCGAAAAGAAGTCTCCCCGACTTATGCTCTTCATGCCTCCGCGGCATGGTAAAAGCACTCTTGCATCTGTGGCATTCCCAGCGTGGCACTTGGGCCGAAACCCTCAGCACGAGTTCATTAGCTGCTCTTACTCGGGTTCGCTCGCTATGGGCTTCAGCCGTAAAGTTCGCGGCCTACTACGCGAAGAAGGGTTTAAGTCGGCTTTCAAAACTCGCCTTGATCCGCAGTCTCAGTCAGCGGAGGCTTGGCTTACCACTGTGGGTGGCGGGTATGTTGCTGCTGGTGTGGGTGGCGGTATCACTGGTAAAGGCGCTCATATCCTTGTTATCGATGATCCTGTAAAGAACCGTGATGATGCTGAATCAGCAAATGCGCGCGACTCAGCCTGGGACTGGTATACGTCGACTGCGTACACCCGTCTCGCTCCTGGTGGTGGCGTGCTCGTTATTCTCACCCGTTGGCATGACGATGATCTTGCGGGACGCCTACTTAAAGCAGCAGCGGACAACGGAGAGCAGTGGGAAGTTGTTAACTACCCTGCACGAGCCGAAGTTGATGAAGAGTTCCGCAAGCAGGGAGAAGCCCTGCACCGTGAGCGATACGACGAAGAAGCGCTTGCGCGCATAGAGAAAGCGGTTGGCCCACGAGACTGGTCAGCGCTGTATCAGCAGAACCCCGTTGCTGATGATGGTGAGTACTTCACCCGCGACATGATCAATTACTTCGATTACGAGGACATTGATCAGGACCGCATGAAGTTCTACTGCGCGTGGGACTTGGCGATCGGTAAGAACGACAGGAACGACTACACCGTCGGCATCGTTGTAGGTGTTGACGAGTACGACCAGCTGTTCGTGATGGACATGGTCCGCGGTCGGTTTGACGGCTTTGAGCTGGTCGAACAGATCCTAGATATGTATGAGCTCTGGAAGCCATCGATCATAGGTATTGAGAAAGGACACATCGAGATGGCCCTCGGGCCGTTCCTCGAGAAACGCGTTCGTGAGCGTGGGCTCTACGAAGCGTACTTCAAAGACCTCAAGACGGGGCGACGGGATAAAGAAGCCCGTGCAAGAGCGATCCAGGGCCGGATGCAACAAGGCATGGTGTTCATGCCGAGAGATGAAGAATTTACCGGCCCTCTGGTAGCAGAGTTACTGCGTTTCCCGAACGGGGTACACGACGACCAGGTCGATGCCTTGGCTTGGATTGGTTTGATGATGACTGAGTTCAGCACGTTTGTTGAGAAGGTCGAGTACATACCAAGCTGGCGAGACAAGCTGCCTGGATTACTGAAAGGCGAACGTACCAAATCACCTATGAGCGCTTAACATGTTAAAGACTAAGAAGATGGACCCTGCAAAGGAAGAGGAAATTACACGAACCCAGTGGGCTCGATATGAGCGCGCTCGGGACAACGGCCACTTAGATTACGTGGAGATGGCACTCAAATGTGATGAGTACTACCAAGGTGACCAGTGGGATGAAGACGACGCAGCGGCGCTCGAGAACGAAGGTCGCCCTGCTCTAACCATTAACACCATTCTCCCTACTATTAACACCATCCTGGGTGAGCAGTCATCGCGTCGCGCGGACGTTAAGTTCAAACCACGAAGAGGTGGTGATGAGGACGTAGCGCACACGCTGAATAAGTTGTATATGCAGATATCCGACAGTAATAAGCTGGACTGGGTTGAGCAGCAGGTGTTCTCTGACGGTTTGATTATGGATGGTCGCGGATACTTTGACGTTCGCATGGACTTCAGCGATCACGTTGAAGGTGAGATCCGAATCACGGCCAAAGATCCGTTAGACATACTCATCGACCCCGATGCAAAAGACGCAGACCCTAAGACTTGGAACGAGGTGTTTGAGTCTAAGTGGATGACCCTCGATGAGATCGAAGAGTTGTACGGCGCAGACAAGGCTGAGCGCCTACTGTTCGTTGCCGAGAACGGCATGAGTTTTGGTCCTGACTCAGTGGAATATCAGGAGACTCGATTTGGTGATACGGACGACAATGACGATTACTTTGGCGCTGGTGTCCCTGGTGATGAGGAGTACCGCAACGTTAAGTCTTTGCGAGTCGTTGAGCGGCAGCACAAGAAGCTGGTCCGCGCATCATTCTTCATAGACAAGAACACGGGTGATCAGAGAGAGTGCCCTTCCCAGTGGAACGAAGCGAAGTGTAAGAAGTTCGCGAAGAAGTACGACATGGAGATGATATCAAGAGTCGTGCGCCGCGTTCGTTGGACCGTGACCTGTGACCAGGTTGTGCTGCACGATAATTGGTCGCCCTACAACGACTTTACCGTTGTCCCCTTCTTCTGTTACTTCCGAAGAGGCCGACCCTTCGGCGTGGTCCGTAACCTACTGTCTCCGCAGGAGCAGCTGAATAAGATCGCGAGCCAGGAACTCCACATCGTAAACACCACCGCGAACAGCGGCTGGATGGTTGAGAGCGGATCGCTGGTTGGTATGACTGCTGATGACCTCGAGGAGCACGGCGCAGAGACAGGTCTCGTCCTTGAGTACGCTCGAGGTACTCAGGCTCCAACGAAGATCCAACCAAACCAGATACCAACAGGTCTAGATCGAATCGCCCAGAAAGCAGCGTTAAACATTAAGACTATTTCTGGTATCAACGACTCAATGATGGGTACGGACAGCGCGGAAGTATCAGGCGTTGCTATCCAGGCTAAGCAGAACCGCGGCGCAGTTATGATCCAGGTGCCACTGGACAACCTGGCTAAGAGTCGACAGTACCTAGCGGAGAAGATTCTTAACCTGATCCAAACGTTCTACACCGAGCAGCGCGTTATCCTGGTGACTAACGACGAAGATCCGATGCAGCCACGCGAGCCTATGGTCTTGAACATGGAGACTCCCGAGGGCGACATCATCAACAACCTGACGCTGGGTGAATACGACGTGATTGTTTCATCTGCACCCGCCAGAGACAGCTTCGATGAGACGCAGTTCGCTGAAGCGCTCAGTCTCAGACAAGCCGGTGTTGCTATCCCTGACGATGCGATTGTTGGTTATAGCCATCTCCTCAAGAAGGAAGAGTTGGCCAAGCGTATTCGCATAATGACTGGTCAAGAGCCTCCATCTCCAGAGCAGGCGCAGGTCATGCAGCAACAGCAGATGCTGGCGATGCAGAACTTGCAGCTTGAGACCATGAAGCTCCAAGCAGAAGTCGAGAAGCTCCAGTCAGAAACCTCGGTCAACGTTGCGAAGATACAAGAAGTGGCTGAAGTTAGCCCGCAAGTCCGAATGGCGGAGCTGCAGGCGAAGATTCAGATGAATCAGGAGCAGTTACAGCTACGTCGCGAACTTTCAGCGGCAACAAACGACATCCGAGTAGGACAAAGTGAAACATCCGCTGCGACGAAGATAGCCACGACAGCTATGCAGCAATCTAGAACTCAAAACAACCAGCAATAGGATATTGATATGAGTAATGAAGAAGACACAGCAGTAGAGCAGAAAGAAATATCGTTTGATTACATGCCAGGAGCCGACCGTCCAGAGGATGAGGACGCCCCTGCCCTGGATTTAAGCTTTGAAACTCCTGAGCCAGAGCCTGAAGTGGCCGAGGAAACAGAAGAAGTAGTAGCAGAAGCCGAGGAAGAGGAGCCCGTTGCTGAGGAAGAGGTAGCAGAAGAGGCAGAAGAGCCTGAAGCGGAGCTCGAAGAGGCCGAAGAGCCCGAAGATGAGCCCGTAATAGCCGAAAAACCGGCGAAAAAAACGATGGTTCCCAAGGCTCGACTTGATGAAGTGCTAGCAAAGCAGAAAGCACTGCAGAAACAGCTAGATGAAATCAATGCAGCGAACGAAAAAGCAGCTGAAGCGCCTGATGCCTACGATTTTGACGCAAAAGAAGTCGAATATCAGAACATGGTGCTCGATGGAGAGACCGATAAAGCGGTAGCGCTGCGTCGAGAGATCCGAAAAGCCGAGCGCGAGCAGCTTGAGTTTGAAATGCGTCAAGAAATGAATCAAACGGTCACTCAGGACCGTCAGATGACTGCACTTCAGCAGGCTGCGAACGCGATGGAAGAGGCTTACCCCGTTTTTGACCGTAATTCTGAGTCTTACAGCGAAGATATTACAAACGAAGTCGTCGAATTGCGCGATGCGTTCATGATGAAGGGCTACGAAGCGGTCGATGCCTTATCAAAAGCCGTCAAGTACGTTGTAAAAGACCACGATCTAGATCAAGCGCAAGAAAGTGCGCCAAGTCTGGCTGGCCAAGCGCAGAAAACTGACGAAGTTGCTCGGAAAAGAGCCCAGGTAACGAGAAAACTAAGGGTCGCAGACTCGCAACCACCAGAATTGCCAGGTGAAAGTTCCTCTAACTACGGCGAAAAAGGTATTGACCTTAGTACGTTGACTGAAGATGAGTTTGCAGCCCTACCAGAGGCTACTTTGAAGCGCCTAAGAGGCGATATCTTATAACGAGGTGACAAATGCCAGTCAAAAAAGACCCACGGTTAGCCCGAGCAGGAGTATCGGGCTTTAACAAACCTAAAAGGACGCCCTCGCACCCTAAAAAGTCGCACATTGTGGTGGCTAAAGAAGGTGACAAGATTAAAACCATCCGGTTTGGCGAGCAAGGTGCGTCTACTGCGGGTAAGCCCAAGGCTGGTGAAGGCGACAAGATGCGTAAGAAGCGTGCGAGCTTCAAAGCACGGCATGCAAAGAACATATCCAAGGGCAAAATGAGCGCGGCCTATTGGGCTAATCGCGTTAAGTGGTGATCTGGTGGCTAGAAGTAATGAAGCATTGTGGAAACGGATTGTCTCAGCGGTAAAAGCAGGCTCAAGCGGCGGAAGACCTGGGCAATGGAGCGCGCGCAAAGCACAACTAGCCACGCAGCGTTATAAAAAAGCAGGAGGTAAGTACAGCGGTGCTAAGACCAAGGCGCAGAAGTCGCTCTCAAAGTGGACCAAAGAGAAATGGGGAACTAAGAGCGGGAAGAACAGCACACAGGGTAGCAAAGCTACCGGCGAGCGGTACTTACCGAAAAAAGCCCGAGAAGCGTTAAGCAAGAAAGAGTATGCAAAAACCAGTGCAAAGAAGCGCCGAGACACTAAAGCGGGTAAGCAATTTAGTTCGCAGCCTAAAAAGATAGCGAAGAAAACAGCACGACATAGATAGTAGTTGCATTGTAGTATTAGCTATACTAATATTCTACATACGTCCATCACAACGATATGTGTTCGGCCCGTAGCCGTAAAAAACGTATTCGCCTACACAAGGCGTTAAACCTGTCGAGGTCGCACCTCGTTAATAAGCGCTAGTTCGTTATCCCACGATACGGGAATACGGATTAGCCGCTCCTTTAAGTCGGCTGATGAGGCGGCGTGTGCCGCATAAATTATATTGTCTACTTAATGGAGGCCATCATGGCTTTAACTAATTTCGGCACCTTAACTGGTGACCAGCTTCAAATGTGGAGCCGCGACTTCTGGAAAGTTGCTCGCAACCAATCTTTCATCAACCAGTTCGCTGGTACAGGTTCTAACGCAATGGTTCAGCGAGTAACTGAGCTGACTAAGAACCAGAAAGGCACAAAAGCAAACATCACTTTGCTCGCTGATATGACTGGCGACGGTATCACTGGTGACAACACTCTCGAAGGGAACGAAGAAGCCCTCCGCGCGTTTGACATCACCATTGAGCTTGACCAGCTTCGTTTTGCTAACCGCATCGCGGGACGCATGACTGATCAGAAGACAGTTGTTAACTTCCGTGAGCAGTCTCGCGACGCACTTGCTTATGCAATGGCTGACCGCTGTGATCAGTTGGCATTCTTGTCATTATCTGGTGTTGCATACACTCACAAAAACAACGGCGGTCTGCGTGCCACTTCTGGTACAGCTGGACACGAGTTGGTTGATCTTGAGTTTGCGTCAGACGTGTCTGCCCCTACTTCAGCTCGCCACCTTCGCGTTGATGGTAACGACCTTCTTACTGGTGACACTACTGCTTTGGTAGCTGGTGACACTCTGAAGTATCGTCACATCGTTAACCTGAAGGCTTTTGCTAAAGATAACTACATCCGTGGTATTCGTGGTGCTGGTAACCAGGAAACTTTCCACATGTTTGTTACTCCTCAGCAAATGGCTGACCTCAAGCTTGACGCAGACTTCATCGCCAACGTCCGTAACGCTGGTGTACGTGGAGCTTCTAACAGCTTGTTCGCTGGTTCTTCTAGCCTGATGGTTGATGGCGTGATGATCCACGAGTTCCGCCATGTGTTTAACACTTCTGGTGCAACTACTGGTACTTCTGGCAACGCTGGCGCAGCTGGCTACAAGTGGGGTGCTGACGCCGACGTAGTTGGTGGACGTGCTCTGTTCTGTGGTGCTCAGGCTCTGGCTTTGGCTGACATTGGTCTGCCTGAGATGGTCGAGGACACTTTCGACTATGGCAACCAGTCTGGTATCTCTGTAGGCAAGATCTTCGGTCTCCGTAAGCCTAAGTACAACTCTGATATTTCAGGGTCCGTACAGGACTTCGGTGTTATCTGCTTAGATTCTGCACAGTAAGACAAGCACCCCCTCTTCGGAGGGGGTTTTTACTTATAGAAGAAGGTACATGACATGTTTGGTCTATTTAAGAAAAAAGATGAGAAGCCACCCGTTAACTCTGGTACTAAACGAAGACAAGCTCGAGCTAAGCAAAAAGAAGCAGCGGCTAAGAAACGCGCTTCAGCTGCCCCAGCTGCTTCATCAACAGCAAAGCCTTCGATGCGGCAAAGAGAGCTCGCCCGCCGTCAAGCCGCTGCCACGAAAAGAGTTAAATCAGTTCAAGCTAAGAGTGCAGCCGCAAAAGCGCCTAAGCGCTCTAAGTTCGGTGTAGGTTCTGCCAAGACCATTACTCACAAGGGTCGAGAGATGGCGAACGTAGATGCCTCGCAGTTAAAAGCGACAGGCATGTCTCTGCGATCGTATATGAATGCTTGGAACAAGACCGGCAAGCGACCAACCAAGAAGAAATAACTAGGACTATTAATCATGAAGATTGTTAGTGGCGAAGATTTACGAGTGGCGACCCTTAGCGGGGCCGTCGTCTTGTTTCAAGCAGGAGTTCCTCGAGAAATCGCTGATGAGATTGGTTTAATTGCCATTCAAATGGGTGCCAAGGAATACAACGACAAATACGTCGAAGAGGTAAATGCTGAAGTAGCGGTGTTTGAAGAAGTTGTTGAGGTGACCACAACTGAAACCAACCCTACTTTGGTTACTGTCCTCGAAAAGATGATGGATGAAGGTGATCCAAAAAACTTTAAAGCAGATGGTTACCCTAAAGCTGCAGCTGTTAATCGAGCAATGGGTAAGACAATTGACACTGATGCCCGAGAAGCCGCTTGGGAATCCATTCTTAACTCATAGGTAAAATATCATGGCAGTCACAGTTCAAAGCGTAATTGATCGAGTACAAACCGTACTTCAAGACACAACAGGTGTTAGATGGCCTGTCGTAAATGAGCTTGTTTTATGGATTAACGATGCCCAGCGCGAGATTGCCTTGATGAAGCCTGACGCTTCAGCGGTCAACTCGACCATCACCCTAGCGACTGGAACTAAGCAGGACATCCCTTCCGGCGGCAACCGCCTCTTGAAGGTAGTCCGAAACATGTCAGCAGCTAGCGGCGGCACCGGAAAGCGATCAGTTCGTTTAGTAGATATTGAGGTTCTTAATAGTCAGACACCTGATTGGCATGATCCAACGGTAGCAGGCGATGCTGCACACACCAATATCGTCAAGCACTACATATATGAAGAGAGCAACCCAAGGAACTTTTACGTTTACCCTGGCGTCGCCGGTAATGCTTACCTTGAGATTGTTTACTCATCGAACCCAACTACTGTTGCCCAGAACGGAACCCTGTCGATCCCTGATATCTTTGCGAACGCAGTAATGAACTACGTTTTGTACATGGCTTACATGAAGGACGCCGAGTACGCAGGCAACGCAGACCGTGCAAACAGTCACTTCCAGTTATTTACGCAGTCTGTAGCGGGCAAAGGCCAGCTCGACGCCGTGACTAATCCAAACTTGGAACGCAGACCTACTAGCCAAATGGTGTAATGAATGGCGATTGCTTATGAAGCGCTACTACCTGAGATCTTACCTATGGTCCCAGGTTGCCCTGACACACTAGTCGAGAGCAACATTCGATCCTCTGTGATCGAGTTTTGTCAGCGTTCTAATGCGTATCAAGCTGAGCTCGACCCCGTTACTACGGTGGCTAACATTTTTGAATACGACCTCGAGCCACCCTCGGGTACGTCGGTTCAAAAAGTGCTGTGGGTTACACACCTGGGAAAAGACATTGAGCCTATAACCACTACCCTGCTAGAGCAGCGGATACCAAAGTGGCGTGAAGGCAATGGCGTACCTGAGTATTTTGTTCAGTACACCTCTTCGACTTTCTTGTTAGTACCAATACCCACTACTACTGGTGTAAGCAGCACGATTCTTAGAGCAGTACTGCGCCCTACTCACACCAGCACAGCTTGTGATGACGCGGTAATGAACGACTACCGAGACACAATCGTCAACGGAGCTTTGTTCCGTTTACTACGAATGCCCAACAAAGAGTGGTCTGACCTTCAGACTGCTGGAGTGTATGGGCAGCTATTTACTAATGGTATCGAGGAAGCTGAGCGCAGGTCGCGCAATGCGGATACCGCAGTGGCTAGGAAGGTGAAGTATGGAGGCAGTACAGCTGGAGCTTGGCGGGCTAGGCGAAATAGATACGGTCGGGGCGGATAGTAACCCTCTCGAAACAGATATCACC
>Ga0209251_1002937_pt1 | contig 11496 bp, 10 predicted proteins | sample SaaInlV_100m_DNA_6_FD_184665 | JGI IMG/M metagenome (GOLD analysis project Ga0209251, IMG submission 184665) | Marine microbial communities from expanding oxygen minimum zones in the Saanich Inlet - Saanich Inlet SI073_LV_10m_DNA (SPAdes) (version 2) | ecosystem: Environmental > Aquatic > Marine...
TCCAGCGATCAGAAGTTTTCCTCGGGGATGTACAAGTCGGGTAAAACGCGCCTGGAGGTGACTGAGCCTTACGGCGTGGATGAGTTCATGTACTTTTTAGAAGGCAGTGTCACGCTCACCTCAAGTGACGGCAGCGTGCAGACCATAGACGCCGGCGAGGGCGTCACCATAGCCAAAGAGTGGACGGGCATCTGGGAGACCGACGGCTACACCAAGATCTGGGTGATCTACTCAGCCCTTGGCGAGTAAAGGGCCGCCGCCTAACAATGAAGTAAGCTAAGACCGCAACGCGTCAACCAAAGCAGGACCCCAGACATGTTTGAACTCCCAGAAAAAGCATTGGCCATTCAGGCCCAGGTAGAACAATTCTTTAGCCAGCAGGTGCTGCCGATGAATGCCCAGTGGCATGAGCAAGTGCGCGCAGGCCACGTACAGCCACCGATTGAAGCGGCCTTGCGCGAGCAGGCCAAGGCGTTAGGGCTTTGGAACATGGCGCTGCCCAGACTCGCCGATCATGAGCCAGGCTTGCGCTTAACCAATCTCGAGTTCACTGGGGTTGCCGAGGTGTTAGGGCGTCTGGAGTGGGCTTCCAAAGTGTTTAATTGCCACGCGCCGGATGTGCCGAACATGGAGCTGTTGCAGTTGTTCGCAACCCCTGCCCAAAAAGCACAGTGGTTGAACCCGCTGCTAGCGGGGGATATCGGATCGGCATTTGCGATGACCGAGCCGGATGTTGCGTCCAGTGACCCGGTTAACCTGCAAACCCGCATTGAAAAGGATGGCGAGTTTTATGTTGTGAACGGCCGGAAGTGGTTTGCCTCGAATGCGGGGCATGCGGCCTGTGAGCTGATCATTGCCCTTGGGGTGTCAGATCCGAGCGCGCCCAAGTCGCAGCGGCAGTCGCTGGTTTTGATCCCGCGCCACGCGCCTGGGGTTGACATCGTCCGTAACCTGCCGGTGTTCGACCATACCTCGATCACCAATACCCATACCGAGCTAACCTTCACCAATGTTCGGATTCCAGCCGATCACGTGCTGGGTGAGTTGGGGGCTGGCTTTGCCATGGGCCAGGCCCGATTAGGTCCTGCCCGACTGCACCACTGCATGCGCGCAATTGGGGAGTGTGAAGTGTTGATTAGCCTGATGGTGAAACGCTCGCAAGAGCGCACAACCTTTGGCAAACGCATTGACGAGTATGGTGCAACCCAGGCGGCCATCAGTTTGTCGCGTATTGAGCTGGATCAGTGCCGGTTATTGGTGCAACAGGCGGCGCACCGGTTGGACACGGTGGGTAACAAAGCCGCACGCAAGCAGATATCGATGATCAAGGTGGCGGTTGCGCGGATGTATCAGGATGTGGCGGATCGCGCGGTTCAGCTTTACGGCGCCAAAGGCGTAACCGGTGACACGCCGGCTGCTCGGGCCTTCAGTCGGGCGCGGGCCTTTAGAATTTACGATGGGCCAGACGAAGTGCATTTGCAGACGATTGCGCGGCTCGAGGCGAGCGACCAAGATTTAACAAACTTAGCGCACTATCTGCCGCAGGGTTAGCGCGCGTTGGCGGGTTTGCTGCGATCGGGGCGCCAGAGATCTCTATTAAGACATCAAGACATCTAAGACATCAAGCTCAGGCGCGGCCTGGCCGGCAGGGGCTGTCGCTGGTCAGCCGGCAAGGAAGGCGTCTAGCAAAATGCGTAACCTCATCCAAAAAGCCTGCCGCAAACGGTCAGGCTTTGTGCGGTTAATCCAAAAGAGAATGCCGCCGAGGTCTTGATGCGTTACCGGCCGCGGACGGCGATCAGCTCGACCTCAAACACAAGCGTTGTGTTACCCGGAATCGGGCCGACACCGGCTGCGCCGTAGCCCAGTTCAGGCGGCACAATTAATTTCCATTTGTCGCCTTCCTGCATCATCAGGAGGGCTTCGGTCCAACCTGCAATGACGCCGTTAACCGGCAGGTCAAGTGGCTCGCCACGTTCAACCGAGCTGTCGAAGACGCGGCCATCTTCAAAGGTGCCGTGATAATGCGCGCTGACCACATCGGTGGGCCCAGGCGTTGCCCCGTCTCCTGATGCGAGTATTTCGTATTGCAAACCGGATGCTGTTGTAACCCTATCGCTCATTGTTGCCTACCTCTTATCGTGTGTCTGGTTCGTATGCTCTAGTTTTAGGTCGACGCAGCCCATGCTTGACGATGACCTGCTGAATCCGCAGTGCTGAGTTTGCTCTAAAACGGCATCCTGCAATCTTATCGCATCTTGAGTCGCGCCTTGTACTGAATCCGGCCGTGCTGGATCCCTAAACCCCAACTTTTCTGAAACCGGGCCTACTACCCGCGGATTCAGAAGAATCGGCCCTATTTTTGAGGCGAATCTCTCATGTATTGTATTGTTGCTGCAAGGTTCTGACTGCCGGCGCCGCCGGCAACCGCCCCGGAGAGTATTTGAGAAACGGCATCAACAAGATCGAGATTTTTTGGGCCCGGTCGGAAACTATTTGAAGCGTTTTCTAAAGCAGCTTGCCAAACCGCCAGTGAGGCCTCTGTTTGGCTAAAATCGTTTAGCGCAATGCTATGCGCCAAGGCTTTGATGCTATGACCCGCACTGCCAAAAATCGGCGCAATCATGTCAGCATAGGTTTCGATTGAAACACCCGTGCCTTCCAGGGCGTGAATACTCTGCACAACCGCGAGCATTAAAGTCACCGTGGGAAAAATGACGGCAAAATCCAACGTTGCAGGCGCCGTTATGTTATCGCCCAAGTACTGACTCGCAGGGCCAAGGGTTAGAACGACGTCTTGCGCCGACGACCAGGCGGCCTCATGCCCGGCAACCAGAAGTGCGCATCCGGGGCTGCCGATGCCGCTTGGATACGCCAAAATGGCGCCATCTAGATATCGTCCGCCGCGCTGCGTGACCCAGTCTTGCAGGTTGCTCGCTTCGTGCGTTGAGCCGGTTGTGAGTTGAATGAGGGTTTTGCCCGTTAAGTCAGAACAGGTGCTCAAACCGCGTCGAGACGCTTCGTAGTTGTTTAGGCAAATCAGGATGACCTCATTGGCTGCAATGCCGTCGGCGATATCGTGCGCGAGGGTGGCTCCGGCGTCTAATAAAGGGGTCGCTTTTGATTCGGTTCGGTTCCAAACCGTGACGGGGTAGCCTTTGCCGAGGAGTGTTTTAGCCAATGCGGCGCCCATGTTGCCGAGACCCATTACAAAAATATTCTGTGACATGCGAAATAGCTCCGATGCTGATTGATTTGAGTGATGGCCTCAAAATAGCACGAGTTGCGGTTAGATTGGGTGGGCTCGCCGCATTGGCGGGCATTTTTAACCCTTTGAATTTCAGGTGTTGCCAGGGTCAATGGCTGGTTCTTGTCCGAAGCGGCGTCATAAGCCTGCCGAGCGTGGGAGACGCGGGCGAACGCTCGCCGGCGCTGTTCGTCACCGCTGGTGTCTTATATAGTGCGACGGTAGATCGTTATAAGGACGCAACATGGCAACGCCGTTTCCAAATCACCCACAACTCAGGGGTAACTACGCACCCATAAACTTTGAGGCGCAGATTCAAGATCTGGTTGTTGAGGGCTCGATCCCGGAAGACCTTTCCGGCTCGCTTTACCGCAATGGGCCGAACCCCAAGTATGCCCCGACGGGGCCCTATCACTGGTTTGGCGGTGATGGCATGGTGCACGCGTTCCATTTTAACGAGGGCCGCGTTGATTATCTAAATCGCTGGATCCAAACGCCAAAACACCTCGCAGAGCTCGCAGAAGGCCGCAGCGTGACTCGGGCGAGACAACCCGATCCCGAAACCGGCAAGCTGATGGCGGATAACGAGAACGGCCTCGCCAATACGCACATCCTCTGGCATGGCGATCAGCTGCTGGCATTGGATGAAGGCAGCAAGCCCTTCGAGCTGACGCCGATGACCCTCGAGTCGAAAGGGTATACCCAGACCGGCAGACAGCTCTCGGGCGCCATGACGGCCCACCCCAAAATTGATCCTCAGACCGGGGAGTTGCATGGCTTTGGTTATATGACCGGCTATGCTGGCAGTCCCACGATGACCTACCATGTGCTGGATAAGACTGGTGCCTTAATCCGATCGGATGAGTTTGCGGCACCGTATCCGGCGATGGTGCACGACTTTGTGATCACCCAAGACTACGTGCTGTTCCCGATCTTTCCCCTGACCTTTGACCTGGCAAGAGCTGCCAAGATCGGCTCGCCCTACGCCTTTGATGCCGCCCAGAGCACGCAGATTGGCGTGTTGAAGCGGGGGGCACCGGTTGCTGACATCCGCTGGATCGAAGGGCCCCTGTGTTTTGTGTTCCATTATTTGAACGCTTGGAATGACCGCGATCAGATTACCGTCGACACCATTGAGTTTGCGGTGGCGCCGAATTTCCCGTTGGCGGATGGCGCCTTGCCGTCCTATGCTGACGCGCAAGGCAAACTGGTGCGCTGGCATATCAACCTTAAAAACGGTGTGGTTCGGCAAGAGCCGGTGTTGGATGTGCCCTCGGAGTTTCCTCGTATGGATGAACGCCATGCTGGCAACCGGCATCGTCATGGCTACATTGCGGCGGCCTCTACCCGGCAACGCGGTGATAAAGGGTTGTTCCATGAAATTACCCACATTGATCTCGATTCAGGCAGCACGCGCACCTGGGATGCGGGGGTTGGCAATGGCGTATCAGAACCGGTTTTTGTTCCGGCCTGTGGCGGCGCGGCAGAGGGCGTTGGGTGGTTGCTCGCGACCGTTTACAAACACGACGCCAAGAGTTCAGACCTGGTTGTTTTGAATGCCGAGGCGGTCAATGACGGTCCGGTTGCCACCATTCGTCTGGACCATCGGATCCCGTTTGGGTTTCATGGCAGTTGGCGGCCCAATTGAGCGTTGATCCGCGTCATGCTGAACTGCTTTACCGGGTTTCGGGCGCGGGGCAGGTTGTCTGAATGGGTTTTTACGGCAGAAAAGAACACGGTTATTTTAGGATTAATTTCCCGGCAGGAGTGAAGCGCGATGTGGGTTTATTGGGTTGCGAGTGTTTTGCTGTCAGCCGTGATTGGCGGCCTTTTGGGAAGGCGCGGCGGAAAGGCGCGTGAAGGCGTCATGTTAGGGGTGTTGCTCGGGCCGATCGGTTGGGTTGTGTTGTTCTTTCTGCCGAAAGGACTCAGGCCCCAGAATATCGGATATTCGGTGGTGGTCATCCTTTTGGTGATCCTCGCCTTGCTGGTCATCAATGCGCTCGTGCGTTGAGGGTTGGTGGTTGTGCGGCTCGCGATCAGCAATGGCCGAGTTTGACGCGGATTGAGGCCCTGGGCCGTGGTGCATCACTCACGGTTGTCGCCCGTCAGGCCTGATTCAAGTGATTGCGTAGCGTCAGAAATATTTCAAAAAATTATCATTAAAAACATGTTCTTGTCGGCAAAGGTTAATGTTTATAGGGAAGTTATAGAAGGAAGGTATAGAAGAAAGACTTAGAAGGAAGACTTAGAAGGAGGCTTGAGATGAACAGTGCGATAGAGATTATTGAAACATTCTGGCGGATTCAAGATGAAGGCGATTACACCAAAGTGGTGGACCTTTTTGCTGAAGACGCGGTGTTGGTGGATCCGTTTTTTGGCACGTTTGAGGGTAAAGCGGCGATTGGCGAATTCATGAAAAAAATGAATGCGGAGATGGGCGCTCGACAAACCAGCTTCGTGGTGCGCGAGATCGACGGCGGCGGGGACGTGGCCTGGGCGCAATGGACCGCCAAAACCCCAGCGGGCGAGATAGACGGTTGCGGCCTGTATCGCGTTCGAGATGGCCTGATGACGTATTACAAAGATTATATGAACGCGCCCGATAGCCGGTAAAGGCGGCTGGCGGTTAAGCCATCAGCCGATGTCGGACGGACATAAAACACCTTTAACACCCGCTAAGGCCAGCGAGAGGACCGATTGGGCCCTCTGCTGGATGCGTAAAGCGTGTTTAGTACAGGGTGCCTAACGAGGCTGAATCCCAATCAGCCAGTTCATCGTGACGGCCTTCTTTGATCTTCTGCGCCCAGTCTGGGTCCTGGAGCAGGGCCCGGCCGACGGCAATCATGTCAAATTCACCACGAGCGAGTCGTTCGACCGCAAGTCCAATGGGCTGGGTCTTAGAGGCTTCACCCTGGAAACTGCCGATAAAATCGGAGGACAAACCAACCGAGCCTACGGTAATCGACGGCAGTCCGGTCAGCTTTTTACACCAACCTGCGAGGTTTAAGCCGTGTTCACCATCCACTTCTGGGTATTCTGCTTCCCACCACCGGCGCTGGCTGGCGTGCAGCACATCGACGCCTGCATCGACAAAAACCTTTAAGAAAGCCTCGAGCTCAGCAGGGGTTTCCGCCAGACGCGCACTGAAGTCTTGCTGCTTCCACTGCGACCAGCGCAAGATAATCGGCATGTCTTCGCCGACCTGGGCGCGGCACTCGGCAATCACCTCACCCGCAAATTTAGCGCGCTCAACCAAACCGCCGCCATATTGGTCGGCGCGTGTGTTCATCACACCCCAAAAGAATTCGTCGATTAAATAGCCATGGGCGCCGTGTATTTCAACGCAATCAAACCCCAAGCGTGCGGCATCGCCTGCTGCATTGGCGTAGGCCATGACCATATCGGCCACTTCGCTTTCGGTGGGTTCGGGCTGCACTTGTGAGCCGGTATGGGTGCGACCGGACGGGCTGTCTGAGGCGGCATCGGGTTCCGGACCCGTACCGGGCTGACGCATCATGCCCACATGCCAAAGCTGCGGACCGATTTTTGCTGGGGTTTCATGCGTGGCTTCGACAACATTTTGCCAGCCTTTTAAGGCCTGCTCCGCATGAAAGTTCGGCACTCTGGGGTCGTTGGATGCACCGCCCCGACCGACGGTTGTGCCCTCGGTGATCAGCAGTCCGACGTCTGCGTCGCCGCGACGCTGGTAATAGGCAGCGACGTCTTCACCAGGAATACCGTCGGGTGAGAAGGAGCGAGTCATGGGCGCCATCACGATGCGGTTTGGCACGGTCATACCGCGAATGGTCATGGGTTCAAATAATGATGCGATGTCAGACATTCTGGGGTCCTTGATTGTTCAATGGGGTCATTCAATTCGAAATCGGTCCGTCACGTCAGGGTTTAGCCAGCGCATGAAACCCCTTATTGAGGGGCGCCCGATGACGGCTGAGGCAGCATACCGGAGTCTTAGGGCCGGGCCAACTGCCGGGTCTATTGGGTCTGCCCCGACGCATTGAGACTTAAGGGTTGCGCTGGGCTGCCGACTGGGTTTAGCTCAGAGGGTTGCCTGTCAGGCATTGCAGTTGTTGAAGGAGGGGTCGATGAAATATGGCATGCTGTTGGTATTGGCGTTGACCGTTCTGGTGGGTTGTGAGCCGACTCAGCCGACCGGCCAGACGTTGCGCGGCGAGACGCTGACCGAGTCTCAGCGGCTGAATCAGTGGCTGGACCGGGAGTTTGTCGCCTATTTAGACTTCAGCCCGATGTCGAAGACGCGACTGGGCGATAAAAGCGATTACGATAAATTGGATGACCCATCGGATGCCGCCGCAGATGTCCGTCTTGCTTGGCGCCGAAGCAGCGTTGCAAGCCTAAAAGCTGAGTTTGATCGTGCCGCACTGGACGCCGAAGCCAAGCGCTCTTATGACCTTTGGGTGTTGATGTTAGATCGAGCTGAAGCCTCGCTCGCCTATCGCCGGTATGAGTATGTGTTTGGTCGAAATGGCCCCCACACCGGCCTACCCAATGCATTGATCAATTATCACAAGGTCAACAGCGCAAGTGATATGCAGGCGTATATTGCTAGGCTGAAAGCGTCAGCGGATTATTTTGATGCTTATTTACAGCGCGCAAAGCTTGCGGCCGCAGCGGGTATTCGCGCACCCTATTTTGATTATGACGTCGCGGTCAGTCAGATTCAGCGGGTTACCCAAGGCGCGCCTTTCACGGTTGAAGGCACCTCGGCGCTCTGGGCAGATATTACGGCGAAAGTGGACGCGCTGGTTTTAGCCGAGTCGATCACAGCGCTCGAAGCAGACGCGCTCAAAGCCGACGCGAAAACGGCCATCCTTGGCGCGATGGCGCCCGCTTATGATCGAATTCAAGCGTGGCTTGAAGCAGATCGCGACAATGTTTCAGATACCGCAACGGGTGTTTGGGCGCTACCCGACGGTGAGGCTTTTTATACCTACCGTCTGCAGCGGATGACAACCTTGCCGTTGACCGCCGAGGCCATTCACCAAACGGGGCTGGAAGAGGTCGCCCGGATTCAGACCGAGATGAACGCGATCCGCGAATCGGTAGGCTTTGAGGGCAGCTTGCAGGACTTCTTTACGCACCTGCGCACGAGTGATGAATTTTATTTTGAGAACACGGATCAAGGCCGTGAAGGTTACTTGCAGCTAGCCCGGGACTTTATTAAAGGCATCGAGGCCAAGCTGCCTGATTATTTCGGTATTTTGCCTAAAGGGCCGCTTGAGGTTCGGCGGGTGGAAGCCTTTCGAGAGCAAGCAGGTGGCGCGGCGCACTATATGCGGGGCACGAAAGATGGCAGTCGTCCCGGCGTATTTTATGCGCACTTGGCCGATATGCGGGCAATGTCGATTTTTCGGCTCGAGAATCTGGCCTACCACGAAGGGTTGCCGGGCCATCATTTGCAAATTTCGATTCAACAGGCGCTAGACGGGTTGCCGCGGTTCCGAACCTACCATGGCTACACCGCGTACAGCGAAGGCTGGGGTTTGTATTCAGAATTCCTTGGCAAAGAAATGGGGTTCTACCAAGATCCCTATCGGGACTTTGGCCGGTTAACCGGTGAGATTTGGCGCGCCATTCGATTGGTCGTTGATACCGGTATTCACGCAAAGGGTTGGACGGAAGCGCAAGCCATTGACTATGCGCTCACCAACTCACCGCGCCCTGAACCGACGGTTCGGTCCGAGGTCCGGCGCTATTTCAATAGGCCGGCCCAGGCAACGGCTTATAAAGTGGGTATGCTGGAGATTCAACGCATCAGAGCGAAGGCCGAAGAGGCTTTGAAGGATCGCTTTGATATTCGGGATTTTCACGATCAGATCTTAGGCAGTGGGCCCTTGCCGATGCCTGTGCTCGAACGAAAAATTGACGACTGGATTGCGGCGAGTTTGTAGCAAGCAGGCGGGCCGCGGGTTGGTAATCCGCTAACGCGCATAGGCGGCTATACTGCTATCCGTTTTGTAACGCCATCAACAACGACACTGACTTAAACCGAAAGCGAGGAATATCGTGACAGAGAATCAGACACCCCAGACCCCAAACTTCATCTCGCTCGACGATGCCGCCGCGATGACCGAGGGCACCCGCATCACCTTCATTCCAGGCCTGCAGGCGCTGTATGCCGAAGCGCTCAAAAATATCTGTTACGCCAAAGGCATACCCGTCATTCGAGCGCTGCATCCGCAAATGGGCGTTGACAAAGTAACCGGAGAAGACCGACAAGCGCGCTTGTATGAACTCACGAGCCAAACCGGGTTGCCGACGATGTTCTATAACAAGGAGCGACCTCGCAATGTTTGGACTGAGCAACTGGCCCTTGCTGAAAGCATCGGCAGCGCGGGCAGCCCGACCTTGATTCCCGAAAATTATAAGCACCGAGTGGACATGTTTGGATTGTGCGCCATAACCCTGGCCGAAGATGGGCTGGTTTGGAATATGCGGATCTTGAATGATGGCGCTTTAAGTCGAAAGTATGGGTACAACGAGCACGCCAGCGCGGCAGCACCTGAAAAAATTGTTGAGATTATTTCGGTGATCGACGCCTGTCTCGATCAACAGGCGCAGCGCGGTTCTCAATATCTCGTTGGCGATGCGGTATCGGCAGCTGATATCTACTGGGCGACCATGAGTATGTGCATTACAGCAACACCCCCCGAGGTTATGCCGGTGACGCAGCAGAATCAGGGGATGCTCAAGTTCTTCGCGTCGAACTCGAAACGACCTGAGATCGCGAAGGTGCTCTCGCCAAGGATCCTCGATCATCAGCGCTACATTTTAACGACCTATTGTGAAACCCCAGCGGTGTTGGGCGGCGATTTATTATAAAGGCCGGGCCTAAGTGCTGGGATCAATTGGCCCCAGCACTTGCGCGCGAACTTTTTCTTAGATCCGCAATGAACATCGCCGTTAAGTGTCTGATGCGCTCTTTAAAAGTCGCCCGAGCCGGCGCGCAATGTTTGATCCCAGCAGCCCCAAGGTTCCGTGTTTCAGCTAAGACCAAGACCTTGTGGCTAAAATGCAAAGCAAGTTGCATCGCACGGGCTAAAGTTTGTCGACCGCCAGCACGATAAGGTAGCCCGCAGTCACGACCGTTGGGATTACCGTGCCCAAAGTGCCAATCAGTCGTCCGGCAGTGACCCCAGAATTTGCCATCAGGGCTATGGCGTGCGACAGACGAGCGACGACCACCACGGCGCCCAATACCAAGACCCAAAGACCGCTGCCAATCATGAGTTCAAGCAATAAAAGGCCAATTAAAAAGGTTGGGACGTTCTCAATGAAATTGCCATGGGCTCGGATTCTGCGCTCGAGCATCGCGTTATCACCATGGCCGATGAAAATATTAAGATCACCGCGACTCTTGATCACTGAAAACATCAGCGCCACTTGTATTAGCATCAAACAAGCAGTACTCGCTGCAGTGTAAAGGGGTAATTGCAAAGCGATTGATTCCATAATTGACCTCTTGTTTTATTTCCTAAAAGGCTTTGCAGTCTTGCTGATTAACCTTTCACAGGCAAGTGTAGGAATCGGCAAGCCGGTACCAGCGTTGCGTGCAAAACGAGCGGCGGCTGTTTAGCGAGGGCCTTGGATATAGCCAAAAAATCCTGCTCGATTGGCTTCCATATCAGCGGCCACTTTCTGACTGATCGGGTCGGCAGCAAACCGGGCGTGCCAGCTTTCTAGACCCGGGATACGCGCGTTCAAATCAACGCCCGTAATGGCGCAGCCCATATTGGCGACGGTCAGTGCATAAAAAAGATAAATGTCTGCCATTGTGAATTCTTCGCCAAGGACAAAGGGGTCGAACGTTGCCAGTGCGTTGAGGCTGTTGATGCCGCGATCAACCACCGCGATGACCTCAGCGATGAGGGCCTCCGGTGCCGGTTGATTGCTAAAGCTGAAAGGCAGTAATCGCCGGTTGGGCAGTTCTAAATACAGCTCTGTCATGCGCATTAACTGACGATTTTTGTTTCGAGCAATTGGCGTTGTTGGCAACAGGGGTTTATCCGGATAGGCCTCTTCGATGTATTCGCACAACACGGAGGCCTCTGACAAGTGCTGGCCCTCGTCAGTGGTGAGGCTCGGCACTTTCAGCGCCGGGCTTAACTGGCCGTAATCTTTTGCGCTGGGGTAAACAAGATCCTCTTCAAAGGCAACGCCTTTATACAATAAGGCATGCTTTGGCATGTTGTAGTAGTTGCTGTACG
>Ga0209251_1002940_pt1 | contig 11482 bp, 7 predicted proteins | sample SaaInlV_100m_DNA_6_FD_184665 | JGI IMG/M metagenome (GOLD analysis project Ga0209251, IMG submission 184665) | Marine microbial communities from expanding oxygen minimum zones in the Saanich Inlet - Saanich Inlet SI073_LV_10m_DNA (SPAdes) (version 2) | ecosystem: Environmental > Aquatic > Marine...
GTTCCGGATTACCTACTTCTTTGAAGATCAGGGGGTGATGACCCGAAAGGATTTTTATGGCCGGATTTAAGGTCTCTTTTAAATATTTCAATAATGCTGACTCGGCGCCCCCAAAGGTAAGTTCATAACTCTTGAGTTCATAAATTTCGTTTTCTAAATCTACTGTTTTGACCATATTTTGCGCGGCCGCTACCCCATAGGTTGAACTCAATACCGAGGCGGCAATAAATTTTCTTCTTTTCATTAGAGTTAATGATTTATTGTGTTAAAATAAGGAATTTGATGAATTCAATAGATGCTTTAAGGATTTATTGAACTTCATTTAAACTTAAAAATAATCAAATTTAATTTCAATGGTATTTGTAAATAGACTTCTTTTTTAGCCTTTCTCATTTCTCTCTTTTGTTTACCAATTGGATCAAATCAATATTATTTCCAAGCAAGATATCTGTAGGATTGATTCTTCCTTTTTCTGGACCATTTTCTAGTTTTAGCACACCTCGGGGACAAACGGCCGAGCAAATGCCACAACCGACACAGCTTGATCTTACAATATTTTCTCCTTTTTGTGCATAAGCTCTTACATCAATGCCTTGTTCACAATAATTAGAACAGTTTCCACAAGAAATACATTGACCCCCATTAGTTGTAATTCTAAAACGTGATTTAAAACGCTGAACAATGCCCATATATGCGGCCAATGGGCATCCGAATCGACACCAAACTCGGTTCCCGAAAATAGGATAAAACCCGGTACCAATAACACCTGCAAACCATGCCCCAATCAAGAAACTATAGCTGTCTTTAATCCATTGAGAGTGAATTCCCAGAAAAGAGGGCGAGCCTGTAAAATAACAATATAAGGTAACGAGGGTCATCACCAAAGAGAAGACCAATACCGCGTGAATCAACCAACGTTCAAGCTTCCACGCGTGCAAACTTTTATCAGAATGTTGCCTGTATGGATCTCCTAAGGTTTCTGCCAAACCCCCGCAACCACATACCCAACTACAATACCATCTTTTCCCAAAAAAGTACACCATAACAGGTACAATAACGAGTGTGAGTACAATCCCCCAAATCAAAATAAACAGTCCGATACTGCCACTATTTCGTAAATCGTCTAAATTCCAGTCAAAGAAAAAATCGTAGTCTAAGGGGAAGGCATTTTTAAAATCATAACCGGGCATGTTTAAGCTGGTCATGATCTCTGGAATTAAAAAAGCAAACACGATCTGAAAAAATAGCACCGAAGTGGTACGCATTACTTGGTATTTATTACCTCTGTATTTGATGTACATGCGTAAAGCCATAACCACCATAATCGTACAATATAGAAAGCCATATACAAACCACTGACTGGCAGGACCCCCATTTAAAAAGAGGCTAATGGGGTCCACAATAAAGGTCCAGTTAACCACATAATCTGGCATAAAATACAGAAGTAGGTAAAAAGAAACCAAATAGATTAAGACGAGCCACGCGATCCAACCTCTATTGGTGCTGGCTTTTAAATAAATGCCATCATTTTTGATACCTGCTTTTCCTAGTAAAATAAGATTGGGTAAAATAAACAACAAAGAGCCTAAAATCCCGAGACCAAAAGTAAGCATCCACATCAAACCTGCATGCGCTTTTACATAGCCTTTGCCTGCTATTTTAGCAAGATCAAAACTCAATGTGTGTGGCTTTCCATAAATTTTATATTGATATTGTTCGCCTTTTTTATCCCAGTTTTTCTCATCGTCGTATTGGGCAATGAGTAAGTCATAATGGTTATTGGCTACTTCATAAGCATGGCGCACTCGATCGGAGAATTCGAAAATAGTTAGGGGATCATCTGTAACAAAGGCTTTGGTAAGTTCCGTTTTGATTATCTCGTTTTGATAACCTTTTTCCATTATGAAGGCGTCTAATGCCGATGGCGATAAATGAAAAGAACCCGTAAAAATAGTTCCCGTAAAAAGAGACAACCCTATGAGAAAAATAACCAATCCTATATTTTGTATGCGCTTCATTTTTTATGCCTCACTAAAAATCCGTTTCCAGCTTTTCTTTTTTAATTCAATCGACGTATTATTTTCTTGGTTGAATTTGGATACAATTTCGGATGCGTATTTTTTATAAAATTCAGGATCAAAATTGGCATCGGAGAGATGCGCCAAAACATAGCTTATCGATTTCTTTTTCGTAAGAACCTTGTCAAAAAATGCATGCCGCATGCGCACACCAAAGTTATTGATGCCAATAAACTGGTGGGTATTTTTATCATAATTTAGATGGATACACATTTTTCCATTTTTATGCTCCCAGTAAAAGCGGGCTTCGTTTTCTTTGGGCTTCGCCCACACCCAACCATAGGTTTGATATTCGATATCGAAAAATTTTGCAGAATTAAACCAATGCCCAGGATGATAGGCGGTTCTATCGTTACAAATGGTTTGAGCCAAGGTTTCACCCATCATTCTTCCTGTATACCAAACGGCTTCAATGGCCTTTCTTTCTCCCATGGGCTCCTGTTGTTCTGCACAATCTCCAATAGCATAAATATTAGAGATATTGGTTTCTAAAAAGCGATTTACTTTTATGCCCCTACCTGTCACTATGTTGCTATCCTTAACAAAATCAATGTTTGGTGAAACCCCTGCCGTTAAGCCCACAACATCACAAAATATTTCTTCCCCGGTCTCTTCAATGATTACGGAGGTTACTTGACCCGAGGTATTGGCTTTTATTTCTCTTAATTGGGTACTCAAACGCAAGTCGACATGATGTTCCCTAATATGCCTGTTGATCATCTCAGATTCTTGATCCGGTAAAACGTCATTCCAAAAACTTTTTTCTCGAACTAAAAAGGTGACGGGAATATTTCGACTGCGCAGCATTTCAGCCAATTCAATACCAATCAATCCACCACCTACAATTATCGCGTGTTTACACACTTGATTATTGGGTGCAAATTGCTCTAACTGTTCCAAATCTTGTTTGTGATATAGGCCCATAACGCCTTTGGAATCTTGACCTGGCCAGCCAAATTTATTAGTTTTTGAACCACTGGCAATCACTAATTGGTCATAAGAAATTGAGGTATTGTCTTCAAAAAATATACAGTTGTTGTCGGTGTCAATTCGGTTGACAAAACCTTGTTTTAAATCAATTTTATTTTTTGCCCAAAACCAATTTTCATAGGGCTGTGTTTGTTTAAATTCCATATGTCCCATGTAGACATACATCAAAGCAGTTCTCGAAAAAAAATAGGGTGCTTCTCCGGAAACAAGAGTAATCTGGTTTTTTGAGTTTTTTCTGATGTGCCGGGCAGCAGTCACTCCAGAGATCCCATTTCCGATAATTACAATATGTTTCATTCTTGAATTTTTTGATAGCGCTGATTTGTTAAAGTTAAGGACTTAAGACGATTTATTCGGTAACGAATTCAGGCTAATAATATTTAAGGAGCTATATTTTATTTTTCGAATGCAATGGGCGTGAGATAAAACTATGAATGATTTATTTTAATAGATCAATATTAGGAAAGTGTTCATATAGATTTTTTAATATAGGATGTTTGGAGACCTAATTGGAGGAAAAAATGGAGATTTGAGTAACTATTTTTCTAAGGGTTTAGAATGAACTAGCATTGTGGAGATGATAAATACACAGATCCAAAAGAAAACACTGTTTCCCCTGATATTAATCATCTTAGCTGGTGAATCCGTATTTTTTTTACCTTTTGTAATCCAGCGTGTATTTAGGCCCACTTTTCTAGATGTATTTGAGTTAACCAATTATGAACTGGGTATGTGCTTTTCTATTTATGGTTTGGTAGGATTATTCTCTTATTTTTTCGGTGGGACGTTAGCGGATAAGTTTTCACCGCGGATATTGATGGCCTTGGCTTTGGTGTTTACGGCATTAGGAGGCGTTTGGATGATCAACTATCCCGCTTTTACAGATCTCAAATGGCTGTATGGTTATTGGGGATTTACTTCTATCTTTCTATTTTGGGGGGCTATGATCAAACAGACCAGGATTTGGGGCGGAGCCAAAAACCAAGGCAGAGCCTTTGGTTTTTTAGATGGGGGTAGGGGACTGGTAGCTGTGGTATTGAGTTCTGTCGGGATATTAATTTTTGCTCATTACATAGGAGATGCTACAGATTTAAACTTGTCTGAGCGACGAGATGCTTTTAAGAGTGTACTGATCTTCACTTCTGCGTTTGTTGCAGCCATTGGTATACTGGTTTTTTTCTTTTTGGATAAAAACGGGGAGCCTGATACTTCAACGGATGTGTCACAGGTTTTTGTTTGGAGTGATTTCATGAAGGTCATGAATATGCCCTCAGTTTGGTATCTCACCATGATTGTATTTTGTGCATATATGGGCTATAAAGTGACTGATATATTTTCTTTATATGCTAAGGAAGTCATGCTTTATGATGAAATTTTGGCCGCTGGAATAGGATCCATACTGCTGTATTTGAGACCGCTAGTTGGCGTGATTATTGGGTTATTGGCGGATCACACCCAGGGATCTTTCCTCATTTTATTGGCCTTTATAATGATGTTTTTGGGGAGTATATTCTTTGCCTCGGGCATCATTAATCCTGGACTGAATAGTTTATTTTTTATAGGAATCACTTTATCTGCTGTCGGGATATATGCTTTGCGCGCCCTTTATTTTTCTATTTTGAAAGAGGGACTTATACCCGTCACTTTAACGGGGACTGCAGTCGGAGTCATCAGTTTTATTGCCTATACGCCTGATATTTTCTCTGGACCGATCATTGGATATTTATTGGACAGTGCTCCTGGAGAGGCTGGCTATAGGTCAGTTTTTTCTCTTTTGGCAGTTTTTTCTCTTTTGGCAGTTTTTTCTCTTTTAGGTTTAGTGGCTACCTGGGCGTTTAGAAAATCAGTATCATCCATCCTTCAATAAATGTATTCCTTCTTCCAGTAATTTTTCTCTTTGTTCAAGATTTAGGTGGAGGGGCAATTGAGCCAATCCAATGATTCTGCGGATGAGCTCCATACCTTCAAACTGACGCACTAAAGAAAAGTCTATTCCTGATGCTGGATAATGCTTCCAAAAGTCAATTAAATAGGAGATCGGTTGTTCTGCCATCCTGAGATGTGCCCTAAGTACTCCGAGATCATACTCTTTGGGCCCAAAAAAACAAAATTCAGGATCAATGACACGAAAACCGAAATCCGTTTTTAACCAACTTCCTGGGTAGTAATCGCCATGGAGCAGTGAAGTACCCTCAGAGAGATATCGTTTTCCCAATTGCATAGCTGCCTTTTTTAATGCGATGTCCTGTCTCATTTTATGGGCCAGTTGTTGAAGGCCTGGTTTTATTTCATTGAGGTCAAAGTCATTTTCTTCTGAATAAGGATAAATGAATAAATGCTCATGATTAAGCTGTCGGAGGGCTAAATTTTTTGGAAATTTTGCGCGCTGTGATGCATTAAATGGCGTATGATGTAGTTGATGCAAAAAAGAAAGGATCTCGACATAATCTTTTTTAGATAAATCAACCTTATTTTGATAGAGGAGTTGATAATCAGAAGACCTGCCTAAATCCTCTATGAATAAGAGCTTATTAACACGGTCAAATCCGAGGAGTTTGGGAAGGTAAGGACTGCATGAAGAGGTATGAACTAATTCATAAAATTGGTTTTCAACCTCAATGCGATCAATGGGGGCCGGTATTTGGGGATATTTGTTGACGTAAGCCCTTGACTGTTTGAGTATGATACTGCCTTTTTGAGTGGTTAAGCGCAGTACCACATTCATGTTGCCTGCTCCCGGTGTTTCTACATGTATAATTTGGTCTTCCTCAAGCATCCAACCATTATTAATAAGTATGTGTTTGAGTTCAGTTTGAGTTCTATTCAAGCTTATTTCTTTCATATTTAGAAGGTCAACGCGGGTTCATTTGTGGAAGAGACAAAGTTACTTTTATTGATTTATTGGTATTATTTCCAAAGTGATTTTAGTGGATCATTAATATTATAACTGCCATGGTTTGACTAGAATTTTTCCTGCAGACATATTTTCGGGAAAGGTATTCAGACCTTCAATGACTTGTGAGAATGACATCCGGTCTCTTATTTGAATTTCATGCTGAGTGTCTAAAAATTTTTGGACCTTATTAAAGCCGCGCAATAGGGTGAACATTGATTGCTGATTGATCCATTGAGAAAGCCAAAAACCACTTATTTTTTTACCTTCAAAAATAAATCTTCCATGGGGAACCATCATTTTTTGCTCAGACAAAGCGCCATAGACCATCACTTCTCCACCCTTGGGCAAGGCGGCCAATAGTTGGGAGACCATGACTCCTGAAAGGGCATCAAAAGCGATTTTCACATTTAGTTGTTTAAATAAGTCACGCATTTCGGTATTAAAATTAGGAGACGAACTATCAAGTATAAATTGAGTACCATTTTTCTTAAGCAACTCAACTTGTTCGGGTCGCCGCACAATATTGATACATTGAAGGTCATTTTGTCTGCACATTTTATCCAATAATTGACCTAGAGCACTGGCCGCTGCCGTATTGGCGATGACATGGCTCCTTTTTTTTTTGGCAATACTGATCATAGCGATCACGGATAAAGGATTGACCAATAACATCGATCCTTGTTCTAAACTTAAATTCTTTTTCAAGGGAATGGCGGTAGTGGCTTGGGTTAGCGTGTATTCTGCCCAAGTACCATTTCCAGTAGGAGGGGCAAAACAGGCTACTTTTTTACCTAAAAATCTCCTAGAAAAAAAATCATTTCCAGTAGCCATTACGATGCCGCTACCTTCAAAACCAGCCACTACGGGCAATTTTTTTGGAGAAGCATACAAGCCTCTCAAAAAGGCCCAATCTGAAGGATTGATAGGGGCACTATCAATTTTCACCAATACCTCTCCTTTGGCAGGCTTGGGGACTTCTAATTCTTCAATGGCAAGGCCTTCATCAAATTTTTTTAGGACCAAACCTTTCATAGAGTTTGGGAAATGTGTGGTAAATATGTTTTTCATGAGGTTACAAGAATAATGAAAATATAGATAGTATTTTGGTTGTGAGATTAATGGTACGTTATTTAGATTGCTTTTTAGTGGTTATGATCAAATTATATGAGACGATTGGTTGAAGCTGGGATTCGTGTCTTATTTTAGACCGACCGTCACAACCTGTTTTTTTTTCAATTTTTTTATGAATAAATTCATTCATGAGGTTGAAAAAAATCATAAAAACAGACAGCTATTTTTATTTACTCATTTCATTAGGATTACTGGGGTGTGCTGGGGAAATCTCAAAGACGACAGAAATTGATCAGTGGGAGACACAGGCTACGCAAGTTGAGATCATCAGAGATGATTTTGGAGTCCCACATGTTTATGGAAAAACAGATGCTGATGCGGTTTTTGGGCTCTTATACTCTCAATGTGAAGATGATTTTCACAGGGTGGAGCGAAATTATATTTGGGCGATTGGGCGATTGGCGGAGGTAACCGGAGAGGAGGCGATTTATAGTGATTTGAGAGCCCATCTGTTTATGACCAAAAACGAGGCAATCAACGCTTATGAAGCCAGTCCCAAGTGGCTGCAGGATCTTTGCGATGCTTTTGCAGCAGGCATTAATTATTATTTATATACCCATCCAGAAGTAAAACCAGAGTTATTGAACCATTTTGAACCTTGGATGCCATTTTATTTTAGCGAGGGATCCATCGGAGGAGATATCGAGCGGGTGCCAATACCTCAAATAAAAGCTTTTTATGAGGGAGCGCAGCCACTTTCGCTCATCACCAATGATCGCCAAACACTGAACCATGAATATTTGATGGAACCGCAAGGGTCTAATGGTATGGCCATTGGTGGGGAACGAACGACATCGGGAAATACTTTGCTGCTGATCAATCCTCACACCTCTTTTTTCTTTCGGGGAGAAGTTCATGTCGTGAGTGAAGAGGGCTTAAACGCCTATGGAGCTGTGACTTGGGGCCAGTTTTTTGTTTATCAAGGCTTTAATGAAAAAGTGGGCTGGATGCACACCAGTACCTATACAGATGTTATTGACGAATTTGTGGAAGAGGTACATGAAAAAGAAGGAGATTATTATTATAGATATGGTGAAGAATTGAGACCGATTTCTTCCTATGAGGTCAAGCTGAAATACAAGCAAGGGGATAAAATCATGGAGAAGAGCGTCACGGCTTATCGTACACATCACGGCCCAATCACCCATATGACGGCTGATAAATGGACGGCAACTGCATTAATGTGGAAACCCATTGAGGCATTAACACAGTCTTATATTCGAACCAAAGTGCATGGTTTAGATGAATTCAATCAAATGATGGATATGCGTACAAACTCTTCCAATAATACTGTTTACGCGGATGCACAAGGAAATATTGCCTATTATCATGGTAATTTCATTCCCATAAGGGATATAAAATTTGATTATAGTAAACCCGTAGATGGAAGTAATCCTGCCACGGACTGGAAAGGATTGCATCCTGTTGCTGAGGCCATAAAGGTCATCAATCCTCTCAATGGATGGATTCAAAATTGTAATTCAACTCCTTTTACTTCTGCGGATCAATTCAGTCCAAAAAAGGAGGATTATCCTTATTACATGTCAAAAGATGAAGAAAATTTTAGAGGCCTTCATGCCATTAGATTACTTAAAGAAAGTATGGACATGGATTTAGACAAGCTTATCACATTGGCTTATGATCCCTATTTGCCAGCTTTCGAAATATTGATTCCAGGATTGATCAAAGCCTATGATCAGTCTGAAAAAGAAGCACTACTTTCGGCTCCGATTGAGGTATTGCGTCATTGGGATTTTGCTGTTTCAAAGGAATCCATTGCCATGACGCTGGCCCACTATTATGGGACTCATTATGTAAAGGAAGGGGTCCGACCAAGTGGATTAAAATTCATAGAATTGGTAAAGTATTGGAGTGAAGTATCTCTAGTAGGTGAGCGGCTGGCCATTTTTAAGAAGGCGATAGCCCACCTGAATGAAGATTTCGGTTCTTGGAATCAAGCTTGGGGTCAGATCAATAGATACCAACGTTTGGATGGCGCCATTAGGCAAAATTTCAGTGATGAAAAGCCTAGTTTACCCATAGGATTGGCTTCGGGAAATTGGGGAGCTTTAGCTGCTTATGGCGTACGCCATGATAACAACACCAAAAAGATGTATGGGACTCGGGGAAACAGTTTTGTGGCCGTAGTTTCATTTGGGGATCGGTTAAAAGCCAAATCGATTTTAGCAGGTGGTCAAAGTGGTGATCCTAATTCACCCCACTTTGATGACCAAATATCATTGTATGCAGATCATTCATTCAAAGAGGTGTCTTTTTATCGGGATGATGTAGAGGCTCAAGCGAAGATCAGATATCAACCAGGCTCAAGATGAAAGGGAGAAAAGAAGCATTCCAACGAATTTTTCACCACTCTTCAAAATTATTTAGTAGCTGTTGACTGAAACTTTTTGTTCTATTATTTTATCGGATATGGCGTCCCAAAGATGGATTCTGTGCCTTAAGGCTTTTTTTGCTACATCTAGGACTTCTTTCCATTTTTGAGCATCATCTCCACAAAGTTCAGAAACCATTTGTAAAGACAAAGGGCCGTGTTCGTCACCGTCAAGCTCAATATGTCGATTAAAATAGTACGTAATTTTGTTATACTTTTCATTATTGATGTCCCCTTCGCTTAAGATCTCATTAAACATATCTGGAATAATGTCTTCTCGACCAAAGGTGAAAGCAGATGCGATCAAGTGTACTTTTTGGGGTGAAATGATTTGGAACGTATATTTTGTAAAGTCAGCTACTCTTTTTTCGAGCTGGAGATTGTCTAAAGCTTTTTCTACCTCTGTACCCTTTTTAATTTCTTTTATAAAAGCGTCAATTTTTGAAGTACTAGCTCCCATTTGTGCCATGGCCTCTAAATACATTTCAAAATGGCTTTTGGGTTGATTTAACTCATTCAAATCGCTTTCTTCACCTAATATAATTTCATTGATAAATCTAGCTAAAGTTGGGTTTTTGGCGGGTGTCCAAGGCGTATGCACGTGCGTAAGACTTTGCTGTAAAGATTTGAGTAAAGACATGAAGTCCCATACCGCAAAGATGTGATATTCCATGAAAGTCTTTATATCCCTAGTATTTTGTAGGGTTCCATATATTTTGTGGTCACGTAAATTTTTTCTAAGATCAGAAAGTTCGTGAGTAATGTGTGCGATCCTATTCATTGGGTAGTATTGATTTTTATGTTGGCTGTATAGTGTGGTCAGTTTTAAACTTTTTATATCATTAAGAAAATTTAAATTTTCAACACATTTTAGGTAAACACCTATTAATTCTTAAAAAACTCAGAAAAAAAAAAATAAGTTCCCTCAATACGGAGTATCTAAGTGCAATTAAAACTTCAAAAAAGCCATTGATTTTACCTCAGTAAAAAATTATATTTCAGTTTGTTGAAGTTTATATATTTCTTTAATCAGGGATTCATTATCCAATTTTTTAATTGGTCGGGAGTTAAATTACTTCCACAAATAACAGCTCCCACTTTTTTATTGCGCCACCGATCTTTATTATCTAGTATTGCTGCGATACCAACCGCAGCAGAAGGCTCGCTTACGATACCCAAATGATGATGTAGGAGTTTCATAGCTTTTAAAGTAGTACGATCTGAAACTAAAAGGGTATCATCTATCAAATGCTCTAAATCGAGTAAAGATTGTTTTACAGGGAGTCTAATCGCTATACCATCAGAAATGGTGTTCACAGAAGGATGACTGATCAGCTTTTGGCTACGAATGGATTCAATCATGGCAGGACCGCCCTCCGATTGAACGGCTATTAATTCTGTTTGAGGACTTAATTCTTTAAAAACTCGCCCAATGCCGCCCAATAATGCCCCATTTCCCAAAGAAATCAGTAGTGTATCTAATGTATAAGGGAGATTCAATAATTCCAATCCTATGGTACCTGCTCCCGCAAGGGTTTCTATATCTTGACTGTCTTCAACGAATCTCAGTTGTAATTTTTTGGCATGCGTTTTCGCTTTTATTTTGGCTTCATCAAAGTCTTCACCCATCAATAGTACCGAGGCTCCAAAGGATCGCATCATTTGAATTTTATAGATATTGGCATTTTTACTCGCAAAAACCGTTAAAGGAATCTTCTTCTTCTGGCAGGCATAAGCCATGGCTTGGCCAAAATTTCCCGCACTGGCACACACGATGGGCTCATCAGGTGCTGCTTGGGATATGAGCATTTCAGCAGCCCGTCCTTTGAAGGATTTGATGGGATTAAGGGTTTCAATTTTGACCGTAAGTTGGCAATCAAAGAGGTCACTTAAGCCTTTGGAAATAAATTGAGGTGTGTTTAAGAAGGACGGGTCAATCAAAGGAAGTCCTCGTCTAATTTCATCAATACTAAGTCTATGCTTCATATGGGTTTC
>Ga0209251_1002943_pt1 | contig 11478 bp, 9 predicted proteins | sample SaaInlV_100m_DNA_6_FD_184665 | JGI IMG/M metagenome (GOLD analysis project Ga0209251, IMG submission 184665) | Marine microbial communities from expanding oxygen minimum zones in the Saanich Inlet - Saanich Inlet SI073_LV_10m_DNA (SPAdes) (version 2) | ecosystem: Environmental > Aquatic > Marine...
ATTCACCTTTGCGCCACAACGCCTGTCTCGACCTTGAGTAGTAAACCACCTGTCCGCTCTTCAATGTCTCATCCAGAGCTTCACGATTCATCCAGGCAACCATCAAGATGTTTTTGGTGGAGTGATCCTGAGCAATTGCACAGATTAAGCCATCGGCGTTGAAGTTCACCGCGTCAAGCAGTTGTTTTCGAGTGAACTCGTCCTTGAATTCCATCATTACCGCCTGAGAATTAGTACGAGAGATAACGCGGCAATGGCCAACGGCCAGTGTCCGGCAAGCCAGTCATGATCGGCCATCAATGCAGCCCCGGAGATCAGTAGTCCGCTGACGCCGAGTAACGAACTGAGGTGCCCCGAATACCGTCGCTTTTTCGATTCCAAAGCCAAGTGCTTCAGAGCTTCAGCCTGCTGCAGCTGTATCGATTCCAGGTGTTCCATGCGTTGTGGAGTCGAAAGAAGTGTGTTGGTGAGCGCTGGGAACTGCACTGCCCAGCGCGAAAGATTGCGCTTGGCATAATCCACGATTCCTTTTGGTCCCAGACGCTCCTTGACCCAACGCTCGAGGAAGGGTTTGCCGGTTTTCCAAAGGTCGAGCTCTGGATAGAGTTCGCGTCCAAGGCCTTCAATGTTGAGCAATGTTTTTTGCAGCAGAACGAGCTGTGGTTGGACTTCCATCTGGAATCGCCGAGCGACTTCGAATAATCGAATCAGTAGGACGCCGAAACTGATTTCACCGAGTGGTTTCTGGAAAATCGGTTCACACACCGTTCGGATAGCACTCTCAAATTCGCCGACATTGGTGTCTTTCGGCACCCATCCCGATTCCACGTGGAGCTCCGCCACTGCCCGATAATCACGATCAAAAAATGCGATCAAATTTTGTGCAAGATAGGCTTGTGATTCAGGATCTAGGGTGCCGACGATCCCGAAATCAATCGCTTTATACACAGGATTTTCCGGGTCTGAAATATCGACGAAGACATTACCGGGATGCATGTCCGCATGAAAGAAACTGTGATCGAAGACTTGCGTGAAGAAAATCTCAACACCCCGTTCGGCGAGCTTCTCCATGTTGACCTTTTTTTCTTTGAAGATATCGACGCGAGAAATTGGAACGCCGTAGACTCGTTCTTCGACCATGACGTTGCGGCGGGTGTAATCCCAGTAAATTTGCGGCACATAACAAATTGGCGAATGCTCAAAGTTTCTGCGGATGAGTGCTGTATTGGCTGCTTCACGCATCAAATCCAGCTCATCTAAAATCGTCATGCGATAGTCAGAAACGACCTGCACAAGCTTCAGTCGTTTGCCATCGACGAAGTTTTTCTCAACAAACTTCGCGATTGTCATCATCAGTTTGAGATCTTCCTCAATGACTTTTTCGATTCCAGGCCGAATGACTTTGACGATGACTTCTTCGCCGGTTTTCAGTCGTGCGGAATGGACCTGAGCGACTGATGCTGATGCCATTGGTTCGGCTGAGAATTCGCTGAAGATCGCATCGATTGTGCACTCAAGATCGCTTTCAATAATCGCTTTTGCAGTCGCACCCGCAAACGGTTTCACCTGATCTTGCAATTCCGCGAGTGGCGTGGCGATATCTGGCGGCAATAGATCTCTTCGTGTCGAGAGCATTTGTCCAAATTTGACGAAAACAGGCCCTAGGGTTTGAAGCGCATCACGCAGTCGCTCACCGCGTGAGCGTTTCATGCGAATGGTTGGAATACACCAGGCTAAAGCTTTGAGTGCTCCGCGTTTTGGCTGAGGTAATAATTCATCAATGCGCTCTGAAAAGAGCACACGAAGAATTTTTAAAAGGCGAAATGAACTACCCATGCGATGCCTCAAGTCGTTTGATGCGTGCATCTAAACGATCAATTTGACGATTGAGTGCTGTGACCCTTGATTCGGATTCGCCGAACACAGTCCCTGTCACTAGCGTCTTTTGTTCCGTGCGAAGGAACTCTTCTGTTTGGCGCTTGAGTGATGCCCGACTGGTGAGCCATTGAGTTCTGGCAGCGCGAAGGGTCTTAATCAGTAAGCTGGCGGGCATTGGTCCCAGCGCCTGAGTCACAGCATCTTCCCAGTCGAGGTCCATTGCCTGAAAGGTTTTTTGCATGGTTTGTAGAACTCCGACACTACCGCGGATATCGAGTCCTTCAAAGATCAATGGCGCATTCGGTTGCGTCAACGATCGTGCAGTTTCAACCAGGCTTCCGAGCGTTCCTGATAATTCGACATCGGCGGCTTCTTGAGACTCAGTAGCGAGCCACCACTGTGATTCGCCACAAACAATCCAAACATCGAGATCAAGATCAGTAATCCTCAGTTTCAGGATTTTACCGACCATCGGAGCAAGTTGCTGTGGTTGAATGTCAGCCGCACGCATCCCCGCGGTGATGGCTTGTTCGGAGGCGGCCACTAAGCCTGCCAGCATCAGGCGAGGGATCACGATTTGACTCCCGTATGAATGGCAACGATGCCGCCGGTTAAATTCTGATAGCTGACGGTTTCAAAGCCCGCCTGCCGCATCATCTCAGCAAGCGTTTCCTGATTGGGATGTTTTCGAATCGATTCGGCGAGGTACTGGTAGGATTCTTTGTCTTGAGCGACCAATTGGCCCATCGCGGGTAACACAGAGAAACTGTACACGTCGTAGATTTGCTGAAGTGGAGCGGAGACGGGTGTTGAGAACTCGAGAATTAACGCTCGTCCACCGGGCTTTAACACGCGGTGCATCTCATGAAGCGCAGCGTCTTTATTGGTGACATTTCTCAGTCCAAAACCGATGGTCACCCGATCAAATGACTGGTCGGGATAGGGCAGTGTCTCCGCATCACACTGGCACCAACTCAAACCCTTCAGTTCTCCGTGATCGATGCATCGATCACGGCCAACTCGCAACATTTGATCATTGATGTCTGCGAGGACGACGTGACCTTCTGAACCTGCGCGACGTGACATTGCACGGGCTAAGTCCCCCGTTCCAGAAGCTAAATCGAGAATTTGCATCCCCGATCGGATAGCGATGGATTCAACGGCGACTCGTTTCCACAGCCGGTGTAGTCCCGCTGACATCAGATCGTTCATGAGATCGTAGCGTCTGGCAACACTATTAAAGACCTCTCGTACCCGATAGGTTTTCTCGTCGACCGGGACTTCTTTAAATCCAAAATGCGTGGTTTCTTTCATGCAGCCTCAGAGAATGTATTGCGACAAATCTTCGTCTTGACTTAACTCAGTCAGACGAGATTCAACAAATTCACGATCAATTGTGACGGTTTCGGGCGCCGTTTGGCCAGTTTGAAACAGTAAATCTTCGAGAACGCGCTCGACTAGGGTGTGCAGCCGCCGCGCACCAATGTTTTCAGTTTTCTCATTCACACGCGCTGCAATTTCAGCGATGGCTTCAACTCCACTGTCGGTGAATTCGATCGGTATTCCATCGGTTTCGAGAAGTGCTTTGTACTGGGTGACCAACGAGTGGTCGGGCTCAGTCAGTATGCGCGCGAAATCTGATGGGTTGAGGGCATCCAGTTCAACTCGGATGGGCAATCTCCCTTGAAGCTCAGGGACCAAATCCGATGGTTTCGCCAAATGAAAGGCACCGGAAGCAATGAACAAAATATGATCAGTTTTGACTGTTCCGAATTTGGTTTGTACGGTGGTACCCTCAATCAACGGTAGCAGGTCCCGTTGCACTCCTTCACGACTGACATCGGCGCCTTGTGCGTTCTCGCGGCGGCAGACTTTGTCAATTTCATCCAAAAAGACGATGCCACGGTCCTCAACATGCCGGATCGCCGTGAGCTTGACCTCATCATCTGAGATCAACCGTGCTGCTTCCTCATCAATTAAGATTTTGTAGGCATCACGAATGGGTAATTTGCGTTTTTTCTTCTTGTCTTGGCCGAATTTGGTGAACATGTCCTGCAGTTGGCTGGCCATCTCTTCCATACCGGGAGGCGTCATGATGTCGACGCCAACCCCTGTTGCTTTGACATCGATTTCAATCTCTTTATCGTCGAGCTCGCCTTCACGCAGTTTTTTCCGAAACACCTGCCGTGCACCGCTGTTGTCAGATTGAATTGGCTGATCATGGCGTGGCGGTGGCAACAAAATGTCGAGAATTCGCTCCTCAGCACGGTCTTCGGCTTGATGACGCACGTCGAGCATCCGTCGCTCGCGCTCATCTTTGATGGCAACACCGACTAAATCACGAATGATCGATTCAACATCGCGGCCAACATAGCCGACCTCTGTGAATTTTGTTGCTTCAATTTTGATGAATGGAGCTTCGGCAAGGCGCGCCAGCCGGCGCGCAATCTCGGTTTTACCAACTCCGGTTGGCCCAATCATCAGAATATTTTTCGGGGTGACCTCTTTGGCGAGATCCTCAGGTAAGCGCATCCTGCGCCAGCGATTTCTGAGCGCAATGGCAACTGCGCGTTTCGCATCGGCTTGACCGATAATGTGTCGGTCAAGTTGAGAAACAATGTCATGTGGGGAGAGATCAGTCATGGGTCGCGTTCAATTCGTCAATGGTTAGGTTGTTGTTGGTATAAATGCAGATTTCACCGGCTGCTTTGAGTGCTTCTTCCACAATAGTTCGAGCTGGCAGTTCGGTATTTCGTAACAGCGCAAGCGCTGCTGCCTGAGCAAAGGGTCCGCCTGAGCCAACTGCGATGATGCCGTCTTCAGGCTCCATCACGTCACCGTTTCCGGTAATGATCAGCGAGGTTTCGGGGTCAGCCACGGCAAGAATCGCTTCGAGGCGTCGTAGCATGCGATCCTGACGCCAGTCTTTGGCGAGTTCGACTGCAGCGCGGGTGAGATTGCCTTGATGTTTTTCAAGTTTCGCATCAAACCGCTCAAATAAGGTAAAGGCATCGGCGGTACCACCTGCGAACCCTGCAAGGACTTTGTTTTGGTATAAGCGCCTCACCTTTCGAGCATTGCCTTTCATCACAGTATTGCCAAGCGTGACTTGTCCATCACCACCAATGCAGACTTGGTTGCCTCGACGAACCGATACGATTGTTGTGCCGTGGAATTGCTCCATAATTACTCCCTTCGAACTTGTGCGTCGTACCCATTTTTGGTGAGAACGTCAGCTGCTGCGCGCATGTCACGAACTGTCTTAAACGGCCCTAGGACAATTCGATACCAGCCGCCATTGGTTTGGCTTGGCGGAATCACGCGCGCTTTGAGATCAAGAAATAGCAACGCTACGCGGGTACTTTCAGCTGAATCCGCGGTCCTGAATGATGCGACTTGGATCACGGTGCTTTTGAGCTTTTCAGCAACCGCTTCATCACGGGATTGTCCTGCTTCAACATCAATGGGGACTTCGCCTGAGATCAACAACTCGTAAAAGGTATAAAAGTTCTCGGGTGCCTCTGGAACTTCCTGTTGAATCGTGGTCGCGGTCTCGGGGGTCACCACCGCTTGCTTCGGCTCTTCAGTGATCTGTGCCGTGGGTGTGGGAAGCGTCGCTGAGTCTGGTGCTGTTGCGGTTTGATTCAACCAAATCAAAATTACAGCCACGGCTCCAAGAAGCACGATACTTAAAGTGATTCCAACAGCTGCAGTGGGCCCTTTTTTTTCAGGGCGCCGATGTCGCGTGGCTTGGCTTGAATAGTCGCGCATTACATTGACCGCGGAGCGCTCACACCAAGCAGATCGAGCCCGTTCCGAATGACGATTTGTACAGCCGTCGCCAGCGCTAATCGAGCATCACGTACCTGAAGATCATCAACCAATAGTCGTGTTCCGTTATACCAGCGGTGGAAATCAGCGGCGAGCTCTTGGAGGTAATAGCAAATTAAGTGCGCCTCCAGTGAGTCGGATGCTTTTGCGACGACCTCAGGGAATCGGCCGACTGCGGTTGCCAAGTCGAGCTCGTCTTGAGTGGTCAGTTCAGTCAGGTGGTTGAGACCACGCGATGCATCAAAGGGTATCTCATTCAATCCCTCAAGCACCCGACAAATCCGTGCGTGCGCATATTGAACGTAATAGACCGGATTATCTTTGGTCTGGCTGGTCGCCAGTGAAAGATCAAAATCCAAATGTTGATCGGCTTTCCGCATCACATAAAAGTAACGACAGGCGTCACGTCCAACATCGTCTCGTAACTCCCGTAAGGTGACAAAAGATCCCGAGCGGGTCGACATTTGTAAGCGCTCGCCCTCCTTGTACAGAATGGCAAACTGCACCAACCGAATGGTGAGTCGTTCAGGGTCAAAACCGAGCGCCTCAGCAGCGGCTTTGATGCGGACGATATACCCATGATGATCAGCACCCCAAACATAAATGATTCGATCAAAACCTCGGGAAAATTTGTTTGCGATGTATGCGATATCACTTGCGAAGTAGGTTGTTTCGCCGTTATCTCGGCGCACCACCCGATCTTTGTCATCGCCGAAGTCAGTGGATCGAAACCACAAGGCACCGTCTTGTTCGAACAAATAACCGCGCTCCTCAAGGGTTGCGATTGCTTGATCGATTTCACCAGAGGTCACCAATGACTTTTCACTAAACCACTGGTCAAAATTTGCACCAAATTCGGAGAGATCATCCTGGATATCGTCAAGGATCGAATGCAGCGCGAGATTGAACGGAAGATTCCAACGATCGCCAAGTGCTTCTTTGGCGTTCTGGATTAATCCATCAATGTGCGCGTCTTTCGTGGTTTCAGAATCGGGCGTCACGTCTTTGACGAGATCGTGAAACGCGATTGCGATGGAATTCCCCGTATTGTCATGCAGGGTGTCGCCTAATTCTGCAATGTATTGGCCTTGATAGCCTGCCGACGGAAAGACGATGTCTTCTCCAGAGGTTTCCAGGTAACGCAGGTACACGCTGACGGCCAGAATGTTCATTTGTCTTCCAGCATCATTAACGTAGTACTCGGCCTCAACTTGGTGTCCCCGTGCTTTCAGCAGGTTGACCAAGGTCGCTCCATAGGCAGCACCTCGACCATGACCGACATGCAAGGGTCCGGTTGGGTTTGCTGAGACGTATTCCACCTGGACGCGTTCATTGGTGGTTGGATGCAAGCCATATTGGTCGCGCTCGGTCAGACATCGAACGACCGGTTCAAAGGCAGCGCCTTTTGCTAAGCGGATATTAATAAAACCGGGTCCTGCAATGTCAACAGCCGCAATGGTCTCTGACGCCGGAAGATGTTCGATGAGCTTCTCAGCCAAGGCGCGAGGGGCTATTTGAGCTGCTTTGGCATGCATCATGGCGACATTGGTCGCCAAATCACCATGCGCAGGATCGCGTGTGTTTTCGATTTGCACAGGTTTGCGATCGATGGAATTGATGATGTTGTCAGCGATGAGTTGATCGAGCGCTTGTTCGAATAGCGCAGCGACAGCGTCCTTCATGGTGTCCCTCCGGTTAAGGGCGGGAGTGTAGCATTACCAAAGGTCCCAGGGATCGACATCCAACTGAAACATCACTTTTCCCCGCTTTTTGTAAGCCCAGGGTCCGGTTTCTTTCAAGACCCACTGCAACAGTGGGCGTTTTCCAAGAATGAGCAATTGGCCATGGTATTGACGATTGCGCCGCTCCATCGGAGCAGGTGCAGGACCAAGGAGTCGTACGGGACTATTCAATGCCCGAATCGCATGCGCGACATCACCTAAAGCGGTGAAGACGGCTTCGGCGGTTGATGCCCTTGCCGAAATCAGGGCGAGATGTGTATCTGGTGGCCATTGAAATTGCTGACGCTCCGCCATGATGGCGGCGGCGAGCTCATCGTAGTTTTGTTTTAAAATTCGATCGAACCATTCGGAATCTGGCCTGTGCGTTTGAACCAACACTTGGCCGCGCGCTCCATGTCTGCCAGCACGGCCGGAAACTTGAGTCAACAACTGTGCAAAATGTTCAACCGATCGAAAATCGGCTCCGGATAACCCCTGATCTGCATCGGTCACGATGACGGTGGAGAGATTTTTAAAATCGTGGCCCTTCGCGAGCATCTGTGTCCCAACTAAAATACAGGGATCACCATCAATCACAGGTTGGATGAGTTGTTCAAATGCACGTCGCCTTGCGGTGGTATCGCGATCAACCCGAATAACGGGAGTATCCGGGAAGGCTGTCGCTAATGCTTCTTCAAGACGTTCCGTGCCGAGGCCAACAGCGAGAAGGTTGAGCCCAGAACATTCCGGACAGACAGTGATCGATTGTTGGCGGTGGTCACAGTGGTGACACCACAAGACATTTGGATGTCGATGCAGGGTCGGCTTGGCGTCACAGTGACGACATCCGGGAATCCATCCGCAATCCGCGCACATTAAAACAGGTGAATAACCACGCCGATTCAAAAAGACTAACGCTTGTTGTTGGCGATCAATAGCGTCGCCAATGGCTCGCCGAGAGGCGTCACTCAAACCATCTTTGGGTTTGTCATGGCGCGCATCGATCAGACGAATCGTCGGAGATGGCTGCTGACCCGGGCGACTGGACAGACGTAAGCGAATGTATTTTCCAAGCTCAGCCTGATGCCAACTTTCAAGAGATGGTGTCGCTGAAGACAGCACCACTGGAATCCTCATTTGCTGAGCGCGGACGATGGCAAGATCGCGTGCTGAATAACGACATCCTTCCTGATTTTTGTAGGCGCCATCGTGCTCCTCATCCACCAAAATGAGCCCCAGATTTGGCATTGGGGTGAATAATGCGGAGCGTGTACCGATTAATACGTCAGCGGTACCTTGGGATGCGGCAACAAAGGCTTTTGCCCGCGCGCCATCGGCAAGGCCAGAATGTGAGACTGCTAGCGTACCTGTCAGTTGTTGCTGGATTCGAGTCACCATTTGCCCTGTCAGTCCGATTTCGGGCACCAGCAACAGCACTTGCTTTCCACGCTCGAGGGTTTTCCGAATTAATTCTGAAAACACCTGGGTTTTCCCACTTCCGGTAACGCCTTGAAGTAAAAAACACTGGAAGTCGCCTGATGCTTGATTCACACAATCAATTGCGTGTTGTTGCTCATCAGTGAGTGGGTAGTGAGGTGGTTGAGACTGTCCCTGCTCTGTTTTTGCGAGAGGAAAAGGTTTCCCTTTGCGAATCGCTGTCGGAAGGCTCGACAACAGAAGGTCTCCAGCCGGAGCAAGATAGTAATCGGAGGCAAACCGAATCAATGCGTGGTGGGAAGGGTCGATCACAGGTGCATCATCGAGGACTTCAAGGATCGATTTGATGGTGCTCAAATCTTGGGGTTCGCTTGCTTCGCCGGCGCTGATCCCAACGATTTCGCGAGATCCGAGTGGTGCTTTGACGCGCAAGCCGGCTTCGATCGGTTTGTCCGAACTGTAGGTCAGGGGCTCGAAAAAAGGCCCTGGAACAAAAACTTTGATAAAAAAGCGTGACATAGGCTTCCGTGAACACCTTAGTGTTTGATAGACTCCGCCGCCCAAACTTAGATGCGGTGCCTAACGCGTAAGGTGGTTGGGGAAGCGGCATCGATTATACAGAGGATAGAACAGATGAGAGCGGATATTCATCCAGCATACACCGACGTGAAAGTCACATGCTCATGTGGCGCGTCGTATGATACACGGTCAACCAAAGGCGAAGACTTTTCTGTCGATGTTTGCCAAGAGTGCCACCCTTTTTATACGGGTAAGCAGAAAGTGGTCGATACCGGTGGGCGAATTGATCGCTTCAACAAGCGCTTCGGTGGCCGCACAATTTCCAAGTAAATTCTTGACGAAAGCCGCTTTGATCGCGGCTTTTGTCTATTCGGGAGCGAGCGTCGCGGACTCCTGTCCTCCCCCTCAAACACTCTCTCCGCCATTGAAACTCCAACGTGTTATCGATGGTGATACCGTCAAATTAAGCGATGGTTCAAGTGTTAGGCTGACCGGTTTCAACAGCTTCGAGCTCAAAGATTCCGGTTGGAAACGTCAATATGCACGAAAGGCTCGATCGCGCGCTCAAGACGTGTTGAGCGAGACGATTTTCATCACTCCCTGGCCTGCTTCAACAGACCGTTATGGGCGTTTGCTCGGCAATCTGTGGATGGGGGAATCTTATCTCGGAGAAGTCTTGGTTGCCGAAGGGCTCGCATTGACGGTTTCGATTCCACCAGAAAACCGTTTGGTTGCTTGCTTGTTGGATCTCGAATGGCAGGCGCGTGATGCAAAACGAGGCGTTTGGGCGTTGGGTCATTTACCCGAGTCGGCAGAAGCACTCAATCGTGGTGGGTTCCAGCATCGAGTGGGTGACATCACTCAAATCCTGGATGCGAAAACTTTGGTGTTAAGTGATCGGTTACGCGTCATATTGCCAAAGGCTGATTCATCGATGCGGCTTGGGATGCGATTAGAAGTCCGGGGTTGGGTATCGCGATCGCCAGCATCGGTCCGGGGACAATTTCCATGGACCTTAACCCTCAAAGATCTGACCAATCGCACCCGCGTGTTTTAGAACAACTGCTGCGGTGTTTGGATCGCTTGCCCATCGTTTGAGGGGATCACGGCCTCAGGGGCTGCATCTTTCGGCGGGTTCTCTAACAAAAAGAATTCGCGTATCGATTGATTTTGGGTGCCACGTGCTTTTGCGCCGGTTTCCGGATCAATCCGTGTCGCAATGACACCCGTTGGCAAGGCAGGTATCTCTTCGGGAACACGATCCAACGCGTGCTTCATGAATTCAATCCAAATCGGTAGTGCAGCTCGCCCTCCGTATTCAGCTCGCCCCAGTGTTTTCGGTTGGTCAAAGCCCACCCAGACTGAGGCAACAAGATTCTTTTGGTAGCCATTGAACCAGGCGTCGACTTGATCGTTGGTGGTCCCTGTTTTACCAGCTAAATCCTGTCGACCCAGGGACTTAGCTTTTTTCGCCGTGCCCTGCTGGACGACATCTTTGAGCATGTCGTTGATCAGGAAATGGATCCGCTCATCCAAAACACGAGGTGCAATTCTGTCGGTGTAGTCCAAATCGAAAAAGTCAGATTTTGCTGGACGCAGCCGGTTATCGAAATCGAGGTCCACGGACACAGAACGGCCATCACAGTCGGATTGACAGACACTCACTGGACGCGTCTGATACAACACGGCGCCATCGGCTGATTCAATGCGATCAATGAGATGATTTTTTACCCGGAATCCACCGTTTGCAAAAATCGCATAAGTCTCCGCCATTTCTAGAGGTGTCAGAGACGCAGTGCCGAGTGAAATGGATAAATCTCTGGGCAGTTTGGTGGTATCCACCCCAAATCGTTCTGCAATATCAATGATTCGATTCACACCCAGTTCCCGGACCAGGCGCACAGAGACGAGATTGCGTGACCGATACAGGGCGGTTCTGAGCCGAGTGGGCCCGAGGAATGTGCCACCTGAGTTCTGCGGGCGCCAGTCAGTGGCCCCTTCTGTCTGATCAAACACGACTGGTGCGTCGTTGATTAAGGTTGCCGGGGTCATTCCGGACTCAAGCGCTGCTGTATAGATGAGAGGCTTAATG
>Ga0209251_1002948_pt1 | contig 11461 bp, 5 predicted proteins | sample SaaInlV_100m_DNA_6_FD_184665 | JGI IMG/M metagenome (GOLD analysis project Ga0209251, IMG submission 184665) | Marine microbial communities from expanding oxygen minimum zones in the Saanich Inlet - Saanich Inlet SI073_LV_10m_DNA (SPAdes) (version 2) | ecosystem: Environmental > Aquatic > Marine...
CGGCACGTCAGCCAATCTTGGAATTAGTGGAAATAAAGCAAATAGACGGTAAACCTAAATGTGGTATTATTTTATCACCAGAGTTAATCCCTGTATGGCCTAGGAAGGTTCGTATTTTTCAAGGATGGCGATATTTAGAAAATGAAGATGTGCCAGCTGATATGCCAAGAGATGAAACCGACGAGAAACCCATGCCTTTGGCGCTTGCAAAAGAACTTCGCGAACTTGGTTTAATTTAAATTTTAGACCTATTTCAACATCAGACTATTTAGCGAAGTTCTGATGGAAAATATGGATTATCCTCAAGTGGGTCTAATTCTGCTTTTGCCTCTGGACTATTATCAATCCATTCTGTTTCTGGATTAAGAGATGCTGCAGTAGCTGTTGAAGTATCTGGTAATACAATGAACGGCCCTTGCGCTTGCGCTGGAATAGCTGGTCTCACAGACATCCGGTATCCGACAAATAGTGCTAATGCTAATTGGATGAGACCTATCACACTAAAAAATGCCCAATTACCAAACAAGTCCATGGCAGCTGCAATGAGAGGTGCGCCAATAACTGCGCCAATTCCATTAACCATCAATAACGATGAGGATGTGCTTACCATTTGAGATGGCGTTAGATAGTCATTAGCGTGCGCTATGAATAATGAATAAAGGGTAAGCGAGGTGCCACCATAAAATGCCATAAATAATAACAATATGAAAAATTCATTTTTACCTAACATATTAAGACAAAAAGCAAAAACAGCAGCACTAATGCATATCGCAAGAATTATAAGACGACGATCAAAGCGGTCCGATAAACGACCCAAAGGATATTGAAGACATAAGGTTCCAGCCGTAATACTAGCCATAAATACCGATGTTTGAACAGTTGTCAGACCAATATTTTTGGCATAGATAGCGCCAATGCCGAATATCATTGCGGTAACCATTCCATGGGTAAATAACCCGATTAAAGCTAGAGGTGATATTTGCACAAGTCTTCTAAAAGAGACCAGCTCCGGTGCTTCAAAATCTGGTGCTTTTGCAACGGAAATTAAAACTGGAACAACGGCTAAAGATACCAATACAGAGGCCAATAGAAAAAAATTTATGGATACACCATTATCAAAGCCACTGATTAATTGCCCGGCGCCTAATCCCCCCATAGTAATTATCATGTAAATTGATAATATCTGACCTCTAGTTTCATTAGTTGCTTTTTCATTCAACCAACTTTCGACAATAATATACATTCCTGCATAACAAAAACCAGTCACTGTTCGCAAAATAGTCCATGCTACTGGATTGGTGAAAATAACGTGCAATAACACACTTGAAGATGCAATGGCTGCAAGGGCACCAAAGGTTCTTATATGACCAACTTGAGATAGTGTTTTTGGCACGATAATAGAGCCAATAAAAATCCCCAGAAAATATCCACCCATCATAATGCCCGTAAGCAAATTACTGTATCCTGCAGCAGATGAGCGCAAGCCAATAAGGATTAGCTGTATACCATTACCAATCATAATGAGCATAAGACCAAAAAACAAAGGCCAGGTTGATAAAAGAGAGCGTATCATAAGATTTTTTATCTCAGCTTTTGGGTGTTAAATGGCGTAAAAATTGTTTGCTGAACATACATAGCGCATTGAATCGATGATAAGGGGTACAATTGTTTTAATGTAATTGTTCTCTTGTTTACGCCATTTTTTTGTCGTTTATTAGATATCTATAAAAACGGATATTACTAACGGTGTGAATAGTGATTAAGGCGCATTTTTTTAAGAGGTAAGGCACCATTTTTATCTCTGTTATGGTAAGAGAATTGAATGAATTTTTTTGACCATATTATAATCCTTCCCAATCTGTACTTTTAACGCCTCTGTTGTTTTATAGCCTGATTGAATTGCAATAAAATAGATTACATTTTCTGGTAATTCATCCTTTTTATAAGAGATTAGTCTTGTTGCGAGTTGTTGAATTAAAGTATCAAAGCGTGCATTAATTTTGTTTAATTTATTGTTTATTCTTGGATAATTCTTATCTAAATTATTGAGAATAAATTGGGCAATAAAGCAATCAAGTAACCCGCCATGATGTTGTTTTATATTCCAAAAGAAAAAGGTTTCTAATTTTCGTTTGTTAATCATATCAGAAAATGCATGCACCAATTCAGTGTGATCTATTTGTCTGGATTGAATGGATTGAAGTATTTTTAAAATTTTATTCGAGAAGAAGGAGGTCTCTATTGGCGCCTGATTATTATGCGTAAAAGGCGTGCTGGTCATAAAATGCGCATCCCTCAGGGCAAATAACTCCCATATCCATGCCTCATTTTGATAATAAGAAGCAAGGCGCTCACTACTCACAGCAACGGGTCCAGCATTGCCATCTGGGCGTAAACGTAAATCAATATCATATAATTTACCATGCGCTGTTTTAAGGCTCATCCAGTTTGTAATAAGCTGTGTTAATCGAATAAAGTAACTACTTATCCCAAGCGGTTTTGCACCATCAGAAACTAAGTCTAAATTACCTTCATATACAAAAATCAAATCTAGATCAGATTGAGCTGTTAATGTGCTGTTTGCTAATCTGCCAAGCAATATAATACCAAAGCTGGCATGTATTGAACCATAGCGTTTAGTAAAGTCTTTATGTGCAAGAAGCGATATTTGATGGAGACATTGATACGCAATAACGCTTCTGAAAATAGCAATTTCGGAGGCATCTGTTACGTCTTCTAACAAGTGAATGTCCGCTTGAAATTGCCAGCTTTTATTGCGTTTTCGAATAACATCAAGTGCCTGTTCAATTGACAGGTCAGATAGTTCAGAAGTGAGTGTTTCTTCAATAGATTTTGCATCTGGAAGTGTGCTGAAAAATTGATTTTCCAGAAGGTCATCAAACAAGTATGTGTTATAGCGAAGAATATCTGTTAATCTAGGGGCTTTAACAAGAATATTGGATAATAAGCGTACAAGAGATGGATTATTTTCAAGTAGAGCAAAAATTTGCACGCCTGCAGGTAGGCTTGAAATAATATCTTGAAAAGCAGAGAAGGCTGCATCTGGATAATCAGCATTGGCGATTTCAGATAACATTTTCGGGAGTAATCGTGTTAGATAAGCTCTTGCCCTTTCACTAGATGTTGCAGCAATGCCGCCATTTAACCAAAGTTGTATAATGGTTTGTATTGCTTTTGGGTTTTTAAAACCAAGATTGGATAACCATTCTTCGATTAATTCTGCATCCTGAGGTAAAGCTGCATCTGAGGTATGCTTATTATTATGACGAGACATCATTTGCTCTAATATTGGATGAGAAGCAGCCTCTTTTGTATAATTTTGCAAATCTCTAAGCGCATTTCTAAATTCGCTTGATGTGTTATAACCCATTAGATTAGCAAAAATTGCAAAATCTTCCTCATTTTGCGGAAGTTTGTGTGTATGAGAATCTCTTTGATATTGCAGACGATGTTCAACTCTTCGCCAGGCAAAATAGCTTTTATTTAACTTATTTGCCGTGCCAGCGTCAATCCACCCAGACTCCTCCAATGCACGCAAGGCAATCTGTGTATTATGCGTTCGAAGCGTATATGTGCGTCCACCTCCAAGTAACTGAAGAATATGGGTAATTAATTCAATATGACGAATGCCATAGGCACCTAGTTTTACATCATAACCAAAGAAATCATCTGGAATAGGTAAATGCCGAAGCCAATTCTGTAAATCTTCGATAACGCTATAATCAAGAGTGTTTCTCCAAATAAAGGGAGAAATTTTATGCAAAAATTCGTTAGCAAGTTGTATGTTTCCAGCAATCGGTCTAGCACGTATAAATGCTGCTCGCTCCCAAGAGCGGGCAATACTTTCATAATAAATAATGGCAGTATTCATATCTAAGCTAATAGCAGTAGCGCTTGGGTTTGGTCTTAGACGCATATCAATTCGCCAGCCACTTCCATCTTTTGTAGGAGTGGATAGCAAATAGATTAATCGTTGGCTCAGGTCGATAAATTGCTTGTTGGTATGATTTGGACCAGCGTTATGAAGAATTATCAAATCAAGGTCAGAAGAATAATTTAGCTCTCCTGCACCTAACTTTCCCATTGCAAGTATTGTCCAACCATTATCTTGGGACAGTTCAAGAGATTGCAGGCGTGATAAATATATTACGGTTTGATAAACAGCATTTTCAGCAACACAAGAGAGTAATGTGCAACTCTCATCGATGGAAATAGAGCCAAGCAGCTCGCCCATCGCAATTACATAATAAGATTGATGTTTGAAGTGTCTTAATGCTTTAAGCACATCATCTTCTGCTTTTAGGCAAGACATGTTCGCATCAAAAGTTTCTTTTATAAGATTAAGGCATGATGCCCAATTGCCGTTTAGAATATGATGCAGATATTCTGATGCATAAAATTGACTTAATTGTAGAAGATGGGGACAGGATGAAAAAATAGCTAAAACCGATTGATTATTTGCACAAAAGCTAAAATTTTCTATGTGGTGCTGTGCAGCCAATGATGAGCTGTTGCTAGTAAAGACAATTTCCTGTCTTTTTAGAAGTGATCTATAAGGTGCTTTTTGAGCTTGCTGCGACATTACATGGATCTCTTATTTTAGTTTTATATTTTCACTATTATCCTAGTTCTACTTTATTACTATCCTTCATTTTTTTTAAAAACTTAATATATCTGGTTGTTAGAACTATACTAGCAAGTGTTAAACCAGTGGCAATGCCAAACCAAATTCCATTTGGTCCTACACCAAATTTAAAGGCAAGAAGATATCCTGTAAATAATCCACCTCCCCAAAAGCAAATAAAGCCAATAAGGGCTGGAATAGCTGTGTCATTAATGCCTCTTAATATTGCAGATGCAATTGCCTGTGTGCCGTCAGCAATTTGAAAAAGGGCTGTAATTAGGAGGAATGGAATGGCAAAATTAGTTACTGATTGCAAAAGCGGGTCATCAGGTCGAAGAAACAGCTTTATCAAAGGTAAATGATATATGTAAATGAGAATGGTTACTGTGACCGTAACACAAACACCTAATATCATGGAGATTATACTTATCCTTGATACGGTTTGTATGTCCTGACTACCAGCTGCTCTGCCAATTAGAATAGAGCTTGCTTGTGCGATAGAAAGTGGGATCATAAAACAAATACCAGCAAATTGTGTTGCAATCGCTGTTGCAGCAAGTGCGGCGGTCCCAAAAACGCCCATCATAATCGAAGCCACGGCAAACATGCCCGTTTCTGACATGACCATCACCCCAGTAGGCATGCCTATTTTTAGAATTTTTTTGGTGATTTGCCAATCCATTACCCACAGACGCCGAAAAGGGTGAATTTGTTTAAATGGTTCGCTGAAACCAATGATTAGAGCCATAGACAAAGCACCAATAAAAAAGCTGATTGCAGTTGAAATTGCGATACCAGCAAGTCCAAGTGCTGGAATGTTAAAAATGCCAAATGTCAGTAATTCATTTCCTATAACATTGCATATTAAGGCAATGATAGCGCCAAGCATTTGTACATATGGTTTTCCATAAGCAGCTGAAAAAAAGCGCATAACAAGAAATAAAAACATCAAGGGCAGGGTAAATGCAGAAATTATCAAAAAGGGTGTTGCATGATTAACCAAAATGGGATCTTGCCCTAATATGGGTAGCAGCCAAATGCCAGCAATAATCGGGATAGCCATTATAAATCCAAATATAATTGCAACTGCCATTCCTTGTCTAAATACACGTCTCACTGTGGTTAAATCTTTGGCACCTAGTGCTTGTGATGTGAGAGAGGATATAACCACCAGCATGCCTAAGGCGAAGAAATAAAATGGCTGATAATAGCGAATCGCAAGCCCACCTGCCGCTAAATCAAAACTGCTTAGACGCCCCATAATCCATATGTCTGAAGTCATGATGCCAATTGAAATGAGCTGTGCTATTCCAAGGGGAAGTGCAAGCCGTACCACTCTGTTAAAGTCGTTTTTCCAATTAGCATCAATTTTGCTAATATACCTTAATTTCTTTGAGAACACTAAATAAGGACTTCCAAAAATATAAGCATTATGCTTAAACTGCCTCTATTTTTTTATAAATCATGCACTATATTTTAAAGATGAATTACTAAATAAAATAATGGGTGTAATTCTAAATTTAATGCCAGTATATGATATAATCGTCAATTAATAAAAATTAATTGTGTTTACTCTGTATGTTGCACCCCCATCAGACATGAATGAGATTGTAAATGGTTCGTTTTCTAAAATTTTTAATAACTAGGATAATTCCAGCATTTATGGTTCTTGGTTTATTCGTTGCTGGATTTATCTACCTTCAACGCACAAAACCTATTGTTGAACCAGTAGCGTTAGCAGAAAAAATCTGGAAGGTAGAAGTTAGTCAAGTCTTTATTGCGAATGCACAACCAGAATTCAGCTCATATAGCACGGTAAAGGCAATGCGACACGCAAACCTTCAGATGGCGGCTTTTGGCGAATTAGAGTATATTGCACCCAATTTTAAGGATGGTGCAATCCTCAAAAAGGGAGATGTTCTGGCAAGGTTAGATACCACACGGCAGAGACTTGCATTGGCATCTACAGATGCAAAAATAAAAGCTGAAGAAGTAAATATCACCTCTTTGCAAAAGCAGTCAGACCTTCGTTCGAGGCTTGTAAGTAGAGTACGTAAGATGAAAGCGCAAAATGCGGCAACAGATGCCAGTTTGGATGAAGCAGAGCTTGCGCTCGTAATATCTGAAAACCAGTTTGAACAAGCTAAGGCGCGATTGCAAGATTTAGAAATCCAGCGCAGAAACCAAATCAAAGATATTGAAGATGCAGAACTGGTTGCTCCTTTTACGGGTAGTCTTAGTGAGGTAAATATTGCGCTTGGGCAACAGGTAACAAACGCAACTTCTTTTGCTGTGTTGACTGAAATTAATGCAGCAGAGGTACCATTTGTGGTGCCAGCAGAACTATTTGTTAACGTATCATCACTGTTAAATACACAAGTCCAAGTTATTTGGAAAAGCGGAGAAGATGATGTCGCATCAGTGCCAGCCACTATAAAACGATTTCAATCCCAAATAGATAAAACAGATGGGGGAGGTGTTTTATATGCAGAGCTCAATAATCAAGGTGATGTTTCTATACCTATGGGCGCATTTGTTGAGGTGATTTATAAAGGGCTAAATTTAGCTAACGTCGCGCTTATTCCTGAAACAGCACTGCATGCGGATAATCAAGTTTATACGGTGGTGGATGGGCGTTCTGTTGCAAAAAATATTGACATTAAATACAGAAGCAATGGCCTAATTTGGGCTAAGGGCGAGTTGCAGGAGAATGATCTTGTGATAGCTACCAGATTGCCAGGATTAGCAGCTGGTATGAAAGTGGAAATTTCTGAAATTATAGATTTGGATTAATGTAGATGTTTTCAGGTCTCATTAAGTTTTTTGTAACACATCGCACCGCAGCAAATATCTTGATGATTTTGATGTTGTTGATTGGTGTTCTATCTACAACACGCATTAACAAGCAATTTTTTCCAGATATTTCCATCGATGCCATTGGCATAACTGTTGCCTGGTCAGGGGCAACTGCTGAAGATGTAGACTCAAATATCGTTCAATCGTTGGAGCCTGAATTACGCTCGATAGATGGGGTTAAGTCTGTTAAGTCAACCTCTTTTGAGGGAAGAGCAACAGCCGTCCTTGAATTTGATTTTGGGACTGATATGCAAAAAGCATTATCTGATGTTGAAAATGCAATAGGGGCAGTTGATTTTCCAGATGAATCTGAAACCCCTGTCATTATTCAGGCTGCATTTGCAAGTGGTGTTTCCACTCTGACTTTGTATGGTGACGTATCCCTAGACGTTCTTCGCTTCCACTCTAAGCAAATTAAGGAAGAATTATTACGAGTTGGCGTAGATAAAATAAATATTATTGGTCTGCCAGAAGAAGAAATCATAATTGAAGTAAGAGAAAGCGAATTAGCGCGTCTTGGGCTGAATTTAACAGATCTATCGCAAGTGATTTCTGCGTCATCTATTGATATTCCAGCTGGAAGCTTCGCGGATGGTGCGTTGCGGGTTCGCTCTCTTGGAAAAAAATACAAAGCAGCAGATTTTGCGAATATCGAGGTTTTGGCAAGAAGTGACGGAAGCTCTGTATTGCTTGGTGATGTTGCCAATCTAAGAGATGATGTAAAAGATTCTTCTGTGCTTATTTTTCATGACTCTCTGCCAGCTGTTAATCTGTCTGTTCAACGTAGCAAAACAAATGACTCACTTGAAATTAATAAAGTAGTTCAAACGTATCTTGCCAGTAAGACAAAGACGCTTCCTGCCTCATTAACTTTGGCACAACATGGTGTGCAAGCTGACCTTATATCAGAGCGTATAGATTTAATGGTAACTAACGGAATTAGCGGACTGATTATTGTTTTGCTCGTGTTATTTTTGTTTTTGCCAGCACGAATTGCTTTTTGGGTTGCATGGGGAATTCCTGTCGCATTCATGGCCACATTTGGGGTAATGCTGCTTAGTGGACAGACGATAAATATGATATCTCTATTTGGACTTATTATGGCACTTGGGATTGTGGTAGATGATGCAATTGTTGTAGGAGAACATACCGAGTATCTTCGCACTAGCAGGTCACTTTCAGCCCAAGACGCAGCTATCCTTGCTGCAACACGCATGGGTGGTCCTGTGTTTTCATCCACCCTTACCACCATTGCTGCCTTCATTCCTTTATTTATTATTCAAGGGGTAATAGGCGCTGTAATTGTTGCAATTCCTGCTGTGGTATGTGCTGTGCTTGTTGTTAGTTTGATAGAATGTTTTCTGATTCTACCAACGCATCTTGCCCATGGTGGCGGCGATCCAACAAAACAGCCAAGCCGTTTTAGAAGAACTTTTGATTCAGGTTTTGATTATTTTAAGGAGCGGTTTTTTAGCCCCGTTGTGCGCATCTCTTTTCGTTTTAGGTATGTTACTTTTGCGGCAGCATTTGGGTTGTTGATTTTATCTATTGGCATGATGGCAGGTGGACGCGTTGGATTTGTTTTCTTTTCTTCACCAGAAGCAGATATAACATATGTTAATTTTACTATGGTGCCAGGATCTTCTGAAAATCAAACTATGTCGATGCTTAGCGAGATTGAAAGGGCGGTAACTGCAACAGAAGAAAAACTAACGAGTGGTGACAATGATATAATTGATTTTACATATAGCCAATTTGCTAAAATTGTATCTGAAGATGACACGGATACATCTGATAATGTTAGGCAAGGCTCTGTTTTTGTTAATTTAGTATCCGCCGATAAAAGAGATGTGCGTTCCCGTAATTTTGTAGAGTCTCTTAGAATTGAAATCTCTCCACAACCAGGATTAGATAGCCTACAGGTTCGTGCGCCAGAAGGGGGACCTCCTGGAAGAGATGTTGATATTCGAATTATGGGAGATGACCTAGATAAGCTAAAAATGTTAGCGCTGAAGACTACTGATATTGTAAAAAAACTCCCTGGCGTTACCGATGTTGTTGATAACATGGATTATGGGGCAGAGGAGCGTATTGTTTCACTTACGCCGCTTGGAAGAACGCTTGGCTTTACAACTCAGTCTATTGGTTTGCAAATCAGGTCTGCACTTGACGGAGCAATTGTACAAAAATTTGCCAGAGGAGATGAGGAAGTAACGGTTAGGTTGTCTCGTCCAGATAGCGAATTATTATATGATGATATAGGTCAATTTCAGCTCATTGATAATGCAGGAAACTATGTTGCCCTAGATGAGGTTGCTAAAATTGACAGTCGGCTTGGATTTGACATTGTTAGGCGACAGGATGGTTTTCGTGAAATTGCTATTTTAGGTGATTTGGATGAGGCAGTTCTTAATACGTCTCAATTTGTTGAAGCAATGGAAAAGTCGGAAGTGCCAAAATTAATTTCTGACGCTGGTTATAGCTATCGCTATGGCGGCAGAAACCAAGAACAGGACGAAACTTTTGCAGATATGCAGGTTGGCGCTGTTCTGGCACTCGTATCAATTTATGTTATTCTGGCATGGGTTTTCTCTAGCTGGTCTCTGCCACTTTCAGTCATGGTTATAATTCCATTTTGTTTAATTGGCGCAGTTTTTGGTCATTATATAATGGGGCTAAGTCTGAATATTTTATCTATGTTCGCGATAATTGCGTTAGCAGGAATCGTTGTTAATAACTCGATTATTTTGGTGGTAACAATTGAACGACGTAAATTAGAATTAGAAAATGATGAATATTTGTTGGAAAATGCAGTGGTGCGGGGTGCGATGGATAGATTAAGACCAATGCTATTAACGTCACTTACCACGATTGGCGGTTTATCAGCGCTTATGTTTGAGACGTCGATGCAAGCGCAGTTCCTTATCCCAATGGCGACTACCATTACCTTCGGACTTGCTGTTACTAGTGTACTTGTTCTGTTTGTAGTGCCTGCGATGATCGGAGTTACGAATGATTTTGGCAGGTTAATTAGGAGCGCATTATTGTTTTTTGGCTATAAAACTAGCTCGCAGATAGATGCTAGCCTTGCTAGGAAAGACTAAAATATCTGGATTAATTACCGTCAAGAACTATTGCTAAAAACCCCTATAAATCTGATAGTAGCTGTTCTAGTTGAATCAAAGCCGTTGGGGCGGTACACTATCTATAGTTAAAGCTGAAAGAACAAATTTAATGTCAAATGGTGATGGTCAATCCACGAATTCAGGCAAATCGTCAAAGGGGGCCAAAAAGGGTGTTTCCGGCAGATCCTATAAAACCGCAGCGGGGCTTACCAAACGACCAAAAAAAATGCGGGGTCGTAAATTATCATCGCAACGCTGGTTAACAAGACAGCTTAATGACCCCTATGTTTCTCAGACACAGGAGAGGGGACTTCGTTCAAGAGCAGCCATAAAGCTTGAGCAAATGGATGATAAACATAATTTCTTGAAACCCCATATGAAAATTGTAGATCTTGGGTGCGCACCAGGTGGATGGTTGCAAGTGATTGTTAAGAGATGTCGAATTGAAGCTGGGATAGGCGCAGTTGTTGGAATTGACTTGCTTGAAACAGACCCAATCATCGGAGCAAAAATACTGCAAGGTGACATTCATGATCCAGAAATATTAAATGAGATAAAATCGCTGCTTAATGGGCGTGCAGATGTCGTGTTATCTGATATGGCGGCGGCAACCACGGGACATCGGTCAACAGACCATCTAAGGACCATGGGGCTTCTGGAGATTGCCATTGACTTTGCAGATGAAGTGTTAAGTGAGGGAGGCGTGTTTCTTGCGAAAGCATTTAGAGGCGGGGCAGATAAAACATTACTTGAACTTTTGAATGAACGGTTTGAGAAAGTAAAACACCTAAAACCTGCTGCAAGTCGGGTTGAGTCAGTTGAAACTTATTTGCTT
>Ga0209251_1002949_pt1 | contig 11454 bp, 8 predicted proteins | sample SaaInlV_100m_DNA_6_FD_184665 | JGI IMG/M metagenome (GOLD analysis project Ga0209251, IMG submission 184665) | Marine microbial communities from expanding oxygen minimum zones in the Saanich Inlet - Saanich Inlet SI073_LV_10m_DNA (SPAdes) (version 2) | ecosystem: Environmental > Aquatic > Marine...
GCAGTAACATCTGGTCTTGCTATCTATGATACGATGCAGTTTATCAAACCTGATGTTTCTACTACTGTAATTGGACAAGCGTGTTCAATGGGATCATTCTTAGCAATGGCTGGATCAGCTGGAAAACGCTATGTTCTCCCCAATTCTCGCACAATGGTTCACCGTGTATCAAGTGGCACACGTGGTACTGGTGGTTCTGTATATGTACAAGAACTTGAGATGGAAGATAACATCCGTCACTTTGAGGAATCAAAGAACATCAACAAACGTTTGACTGAATTGTATGTACAACATAATTCTAAAGGCAAGACTTTTGAAGAGTTAGAAGCAACAATGAAGTTTGATACATTCATGACTGCATCAGATGCAGTTGATTATGGTCTAGCAGATTTGATGATCTCAGAACGCCCAGCTTAAAAGCCAGGTACGTAACTCCACATTTTAGCAGTTCTAATCTTAATAGCGGCGAGGTGTTCATCCACTTTTCCGCTATTTCTTTTTATGTTATTTTGAATTTCATCTGTAATACGATACCAACGTTTCATGTTTATAAGTTCAATGATTGGACTAGTTTCGATCTTATCAACTCCCATATTATAAAAGTAATAAAGTAACGCATCGAATTGACTTTGTGATAGTGGTTCTTTAACAAACTGTTCTAAAACATTTCCTATACTTCTAAGTTGTTTTTCTAAAAGAAATATAGCGGCATCTTTAGTTATTTTACTTTGTGTTATATCAATTCTATTAGATGCAACTGTGATATACCCATACCTACGTTCTACATCTGTAATAGTATAGTCATAACCTATCGTATCACCTGTTATCTCTAGGGTAGGTTCAAAGTTTTCAATAATAGCATTCTTACTAATACTAGAAAATACAATATCATTTACTGCAAATGTTTTAACTTTCACATGTGATAGAATATGTTTAGGAATATTAGAGTCGTAGCTCAAGCCTATATACGTCCCATTGGGTGTAACAACATTTAATGGACGTTGTATGTAATTTAGTAACGAGCCTGGTTTCTTATCATATATCATGCCATAATTGTCCTAATCCATGTAGGTGCGTTTGCCGATCTACCACCCTGCCCCCAAAATTTAGCCGAGCCTGCTGACACTGTTGCGCCCGGTGCAATATCAACATGCATACCGACGCCGTCCATATAACCAGAGCCTGCACCGATTGAAATAGCTCCTGCTGATTTTGCAGCTTGTGCAAATTGACTTGCTAGTTGAGTGTCACGTACCATGCTTAATCGTGTTCCATCTTTATATATCCATATATCTGCTGCATATCCATGATCATGTCTATTTGAACCAACAGTACCAGTGGTATGGTCTTGTCCACCTGAGAATATAACAACATCTGTATTTGTTGCATTGGCGGCAGATAGTAAAATTCGTTCAAGTGTAGGAACAACTTTAAGTCTACGTGTTGCACCTTGGTTTCTGTATGTTACTGTTCCACCTTGACCATCATCAATTGCTTCTTCTGTTGATGCTTCATCTAATTGACCTTCTGCACTATCTGGGTTAGGTGCTATTTCAGAAGCTGGGCTGTTAGGAGTAGCACCAGAGTTTGGTGGGACATTACTTCTCGACATAGGTTCATGTGATGGCATATTAGAAACAATACTTTCATCTACTTGTGTACTTTCAAGATTTTGAATATCTGAATGTGACACAGTTGATATACCAACTGACATCGCTGCTTGTGGTCCATTAAGATGTAACAAACTACCAGTAGAAACATACATGTTCGTTGCAACTTTTGTATGATTGCTACCTCCACTGTCATAAAACTGCGAACCATCGCTCTTTAAGTGTACTTGGTTTTTAGCATTAAGTTTATAATTGTTTCCTGCTTTTAGATTTATATCTTGCCCTGCTTCCATGTTTATATTTTTATCAGCACGAATATTGAAATCTTTTTCTGCTCTCATAGAAATAGAACCACTTGCATATGCCATAATTTCACCCTGCGCTCCAATTTCTACCCATCCAGAGCCAGTAGAGTTTATCATATATATCGTATCGTTTGTTCCGTCAAGTATTATACTAGCGCCTGAACCTGTTTGAAGCCTAATCTGATTAGGGTGAATTGTTCCGTCTGGACCTACACTACCGTCATCCATTGTTAATGCATTACTACCCGGTGTCTTTAATCCATACACTGTAGAATGTTGTGGCGTTTCATAACTTGCATCACGTACTGGTGATGCTGTAGTTTGTCCTCTTACTGAATCAGTATAGACGCCTTGACTTGCCGTGTTTGCATTTCTAGGGTGATTAGGTATTTGATTTTGTCCTCTCGGATCATTTGCATCTGGATTTTGATGTTCTGTCAAGCTAGTAGCATTTGATTTTGCCGCTGGCTGATCAGAGAATACCCCTTCACCTTGACCTGTTCCATCTACAGCTGGTGGGCCTGCTGCACCACCTGATGCAACGTCTGGTACTTCTTGTGCAACTGCAAACCAGTAACCACGTGATATATCTCCATTATTTGCAAAGAATACCATAACTGTAACACCTGCGTCAGGCGGAGCTGCAAACATGCCGTAACTACCACTTCCATTACTACCTCCAAATGGAGATGCATATTGAAAGAACATTGGTTCTTCTGGTGTCCCACCAAATTTTGGGACATAAGCACTAAGTCTTCCTCTACCTTCTGGATCGGGTTGTCCTGTAGAAATAGCCATATATATTCCACTTTCGATATTCGAAAGTATAGGTGACTGTCTATGTTGTCGCTCTCTATTAATAGAGCTTGCTAATCCACCAGTTCCTTGATTATTAATTGACATTATTATTCCCCTTCAGTTTCATCAGTGAAACCTGCTTCTATGTTCTCTTGTCTGAGTTTTGCTAACTCTCCTCGGATACTCGAAATCGATTGCTCATCTTCTTTTCTACCTTTGTTTGTCCAATACCAGCTATCTAAATCGTCTTGTAACTCTGCTTCTTCTGCTTCTAGTGTTGCAATTTGTTTATTACGTTCTTGAGTTTCATACTGTTTTAATAGATCACCACGTTCTCCTGTCGTAGCAGCAGTTACCATATCAGTTACCGCAGTTTCTAACTGTTTTACTTCTGTGTATTCTTTTTCAGTCATATCTTGTATAGGTGTCTTAACTAATTTATCTCTAATCTCACCTTGTATGTGTCTTACTTTTTCATATTCTATTGGTGTCAATGTATTAGTCGGTACTTCAGTTACAACACTTCTAATTCCCTGTCCTGTTTGTTCTGATATCACCTTTATACTAGATCCTTTTGTTGAAAACGGCTCTTTGGTAATATCAATTTCTGATGCATCTTGAATAGCCGAACCTGGATTTTCTACAATGCCATTTGTTCCTATATAAAATCTAGCTGCTGATTCATTTTTACTTTCAATATATGCATCAACTTCTGCTTGTGTTATTCCATCAATATTATCTGCATTGAAAGTTTCATGTCCGCCTGCGATCATACTTTCTTGCAAAATAGCTATTCCCTCAGGGCTTACATCTATTCCACTTTCATTTATATCGTTAGTAATTTGTGCATTATCATACGGAGGATCACCAGCAATATTATTTACTATTTGATTATTAATTGTATTTGCTGAAGTCTGCAATGCAATACATGCTGCTTCTGAGCCTTGCGCACAATAATATTCTACCTGTGCTTTGTTATTTTTATATTGTTCTGCTTGTTCGGCTGTAGGTATACCGTCATTCTCTAGTAATAATTGGGTGTTTGCTGTTAATGCATTAACTGCGGCTGGTGCACCATCAGGATCTAGTAGCACACCAACGTTGCCGTTTTCATCTACGGCTTCTGATGATCCTGCTCCGATTGGTAAATTATCTGGGTTAGGAACAATTCCAAATGCTGAAGGTAATGTATAGCTAGGAGGGGCGACTTCAGTTACAGGTTCTTCATCTACAGGCGCAGGGTCTGTACCAGCTATACCACTGAACTCACCGTACTGGTCACTTCCTCCATAACCAAAATCAGATTCAACCGTACTGAAGAAAGGGTTTACAGGTAAGAAACTATCTGGTACTGGTATTCTAATCATTTCTAATTGCTGAGTGAACTGACCACCGCTAAATGAACTTGTTACATTTTTTACTGCATACAACATAGTGGCTAATTGTGCAATCTTAGTATTATCGTATTCATCTACACCAGCAGATTTATTTACGACCACAGTCACAAAATTAGATCCATTAATATTAGTAGGATGACTGCGTTTATCATCTACTGTGTTGTTCAATCCGTAAATGTCTTTAGCAGTTTTAGGAGTCAAGTATGTGTCAATCCAATATGGGTCACCCTTGATAGTCAACTTCATAGTTTCCATACTAATATCCATATTAATTGCTTCATAAAATTTAGCTTTCGCTAAAGTTATTTCACTTTCATTTGATGAAGAGAATATAGAAATATGTTGTTTATCACTTAGATAAGGTAACACAGCACGTTTAAATATAACAGGATTTATTAGCATAGCTTCTATGATATCTTCTAGCTGTTGTGTAGACAATCTTGATATCAGATCATCTCCTAATTCTTCCATTATTATTTGATTACTATTACCCGTAATATTAGTCCAATCACTTCCACTGAAGTTATCTGAAATATTAGATACTTGTCCGTTAACAAAATTAGAAAAGTTTGCTCCCATTGCTTGTGCAACTATTTCATCTCTTCGATTTGAAATTCTACTATTTTCTCTTGCGCCTTCAGAAAGTGCAGTATTAGCTGATGTTGCTCTATCAATTAAATCATTGTACTTTTGTCTCTGTTCGTTAAAAGCTGCTGAATTTACAATATCAGGATCGTATTGTTTTGCAATTTCAATTTGTTCAGCTATAGATTTGCCTGCCATCTCATCTAGTATTTGATTTCTAAAAGCAGGATCAACTCCCTGTTCGGCTAATGCATTTCTTGAATTTTCTCGCAACGTTGATGATATACCTTCTGATGAGTTTTCTATCTCACTTCGTATACTATCTAAGTTCTCGACACCGGCATCTCTGTCTACTTGTAGTGCATCAAGTTGTGTTTCTAATTGTTCTAGTGCTTGTTGCGCTCTTGGATTTAAATCGTTGACTATTGCATCAGTTCCATTTATGAAACTATTTGCGAATGCTGCATCTTCTGGTAAATTATATGCTTTGACTAATTGTCTGTTAAAACTTAAAGATAAATCTAAGATTTGATCATTAAGTCCAGTATACTGATGATAGTATACCTTTTTACATTTACCTGAATCAAATATTTCTTTAATCATCGAAGATGAATTTCTTACTTTATTTGCATTGTCATAGTTATTCTGTGTTATAATCTGTGGCTTCGTACATATAAAATAAGTTACTTTATGTCCAGCAACGCCAGTCAACACATTAAGTCCGCCAGGTTTCGGCGATGCTGATGGTATTACTGAAATAACTTGATTGAATGTATCCTCTTCAGATGTTAATGCATTTCTAATATCTAAAGATTGAATACAAATATCATATATTGCATCTATAATACTTAAACCAGGAGTTATATTTCCTATTTGTTCAGACACATTTACCCCACCTCTACGGACACCTACTGTATTATTTGCAGATCCCGGTTGAGCAGTTTCATCATTCATTTTAGATTCGCCGTATTCAGTTAAAAAGTCATTATCAAATTCAATGCTATATTCATGTATGAACGCATTTGATGCCGCAGTACCACTACTGAAATCTTTCTCTCTAATAGTTTCGTTAAGTTTATCTAAGAATGATTGTAATGTTTCTTGTAATGTTTCTTTAATAACAAATTCAAAATTATGGTCTATCAAATTTATACTTGAACTAGTAGCATAATCTTGTGCAATTGTACCTTCAATAGTAGTTATAGTACCACGTGTATCAGTACCAGTTGATACATCACCGATGTTACTAATAACAAAAGGGAAGACTTTAGTAAGATTTTGACCTTCACTGACTTGTGTAACGCCGTCATCTGTATATCCTTTAAAGTTTAACTTTAGAAAGAATTTTGCTTCTGAGATACTTGAGTATCCAGATAGCAATGACGCATTCATTAAATTATCATTTAGGCTTGTGTTACCAACTTGTACTATCGAAAACGACATCGAAGTAGCAGTACCTGCTAATTTAGAAGTGCTACTTGACCCAGCACCCAATGATGTTATTTCTAAATCTTGTATATTAAATTCTGTAGTTACTGCTGTTTCAGCAACAGTAATATATCTCATGTCACTGCTAGGCCAACCATTTGAAATGATAGTATCTATGTTAGAAGTTTCATTAAACATAAAGTCAAATGCATCTGCTTGATTGACAATGAACAATTCGATATTATATGCAAAGTTTTGATATTCATCTAATGCATTCATCCACCATTCTTCATTCTTTTCCATTTCAGTAACAATTTCACTTAAACTTTCAGCATTAGAAAAATTAGTACTTGGCGAAGACGTTGCAGTATTATAATTCGGATTTATTTCTCCGTCACCACCTGATAGCGGAGAGTTAGATTTAGCTTCATCATATCGTGCTTGCGCATTGCGGATTTCAGCGGGCGATGAATTATCATCTGCAAGTACTGCATCTAGGTTACGACTTGAACGTTGAAGTTCACGTACTGCATTTTGTTCTTCTTCTGTTAATGGTGTCCTTGTTTCATTTCCTGGTGCGGGAGCAGTACCACCAGTAAATATAGCGGTTTCTGCTGCACGCCTGCGTACTAAACCTGGTACTACTTGTTGACTAGCTTTATTATACAGCGGCATTGCCGCAGCAATTTCTTCTCTTGATCTTCTACCATTATCGGTTAATTGGTCAATACTACCTACATTATATGCAAAACTAGTTAATGCTTGTCTTTCAGCAGGAGTCCAGTTATAGGTACTATTATAACTGTCAACATTCGCTTCATATCTTCCAAGCTGTCCTTGAAGCATTGTTCTTGCTTGTGCTTCGCTAACTCTCATGTTAGGTTCTGCATTTCTGTTCCTACTACCGGCATATGATCCATACCCAATAGACCATTGATGGTGATCCCAGTATGGGGTTGCGCTGAACCCTTCGTATTGTGCAATTAAATCAACAGTATTTGTCATATTACTTCATCTTATCTATGTTTGTGCGTTTAGGTACATATATTTTTTTACCTGCTACAAAATCATTTATTGGATCTAATATAGCATCTGGGTTTCTTTTTGCAAATATCCACCAATACTTAGCAGTGCCATATTTTTCAAAACTATATAAGTCAGGTCTTTGATCAAACTCTTGTGGTATGGCGACATACTCATCTAGTGGATCTCTGAAAAGTACTCTAGGTTTTTGAATATCTAAAACTCTACTGAATAGGACACTAGTCTTACTCCATGGGGAATGTGATTTATACATAACCATCTCCTTTCATTGAGCCACTCAAATAACTTTCAAGTGTAAATTTTTCTCTTACACTCTTAGGAGAATATGTTGTGGTTAAACTCATAACAAAGTTACTGATTACAGGTAATCTGAAATCATCTACCTCTATATAATCAACATCTGCATCTAAGTTGTAAGTAAAGTCACGTACTAACACAGGAACATTTGTGTATACGCCATGTGCTGTAAATCTTAGTACAGGCGGTGGGAGTCCTTTGTTAGGATCATTCTTACCGAAATTCATTTTCATTGAACCACGAAAGAAATTCATAGCTTTCATAATATGTCTTGCTTGCTCTTCATTCTCAATAACAATAGGCGCCGCAATTGTTAGTTCAGCATTCGCTGCCATATCAAATGCTCTTTGTTGAAAGTTAGAATGTGTCAAATCATATGAACTATAGTTGGAACTTGCGATACTAGTCACAGTAGGCGTGTATGGGAAATTGAATTCGCTCATACCGCTAGGACTTAATCTACCGCTCCGATCCTCAATGAATACGTTTTGTCTTGTTGCATATGGATTATTCATCATAATCTCCTAGTTTGTGTTATCAGTATTTATCGTTGTATAATATACGAATATAATAAAGTACTTGACATTGATAATTTTAAGTAGTATAATAGTAGTAATTATTAGGAGATTACCATGGCCCGTAGAGGACAAAATTATTTAAACAACCGAGATATGCTCAAGCAGATTCATATCTCTAAGTCAAATTTCTCATGGTTTGAAGACCGTGACAAACATCATCAGTTTGATGTTATCATTGATAACGTTGCTGGAGAACTAGACGTTGCGGCTGAAATCCGTGAGTTAGAAGCAACAGCACGTGAAGCCCGTGCAAATCGTATTCAAAAAGAAGCATGGGATTTGAATACAGATAAGAAAATGAAACAAGCAAACTTTGCAGTTGATCATGATTCATTTGAACAAAATGAACTAGTCTTTCGTGTTATGACATTTGAACATATCCCAGATGAACCTGGACGTAAAGCAAATCCAAAGACTGTTGCAGATCACAAAGTTAAACTTCCGTTCCCTCCATACAAGCAATACATCATTGATGGAAATGACATTCGTGAAGTTGGTATCTCTCATTTCAATGCAAAGACTAAAGAGTTTGATATCGTTACTGGTCGTGTAACAGCAACACTTGCAAACATGTACATCAAACTAGTAGAACGTTATTCACAACGTGCTAACTGGCGTGGTTACACATACATTGACGAAATGCGTGGACAAGCATTGTTGCAATTAACACAAATCGGTCTACAGTTTAATGAAGCGAAGTCTGACAACCCGTTTGCTTATTATACAGCCGCAGTTAATAACTCATTCACTAGAGTACTAAACATTGAAAAGAAAAATCAAGGTATTCGTGATGATCTATTAGAGAATAGCGGACAAGCTCCGTCATGGACACGTCAACTTGAGCATGAAATGAAATCAAGTGAACGTTGGCAGAAAGTTATTAAGACTAAAATTACAGACGAAGCAATTCCAACTGAAACAATCAAAGAGATTTATGCAGACAATGACTAATCTATTTAATAAACTTGCATTTTTTACAGACATTCATTATGGAATGCGTAACAACGCACGTCAACATAATGAAGACTGTAATGACTTTGTAGAATGGTTTATCCAAGAAGCAAAAGCGAAAGGATGCGAGACATGCATCTTTGGTGGTGATTGGCATCACAACCGTGCAAGTTTGAATATTTCTACGATGAAGTATAGCATCGATGGTTTACGCAAACTAAGTAAAGCATTTGATAAAGTGTATATGATCAAGGGAAATCACGATTTGTTTTATCGTGAAAGCCGTGAGATTAGTAGTATAGAATTCGCTAAAGAATTTGATAATATTATTCTTGTAGAAGATACAATGATTGAAGGTGATGTTGCTCTTGTCAGTTGGCTTGTAGGCGATGAATGGAAGAAAGTTCCTAAGATTAAAGCAAAGTATATGTTTGGTCATTATGAACTTCCTACATTCAAGCTCAATGCTATGGTAGAAATGCCAGATCATGGTGGTCTTAAAATGGATATGTTCAAGAATCAAGATTATGTATTCACTGGGCACTTTCATAAAAGACAAGTAAAAGGAAATGTTATCTATACAGGTAACGCATTCCCACATAACTTTTCTGATGCGTGGGATGATGATAGAGGTTGGATGTTCTTAGAATGGGACAAAGAGCCTGAATTCTTTGCATGGAAAGATGCCCCTAAATATAAGAATATCAAACTATCACAATTACTAGATAATCCATCTAAGTTCTTGCTACCGAAAACTACAGCAAGAATTTCATTGGATATTGATATATCTTATGAAGAAGCAAACTTCATCAAAGATACATTTATCGAAACATACGATTTAAGAGATTTATCATTAGTTCCAGTAAAGTCTACTCAACACGAAGAAGACGTAGGTGCTGAAATTCACTTTGAAACTATTGATCAAATTGTTGTTGCACAACTGTCCGCAGTTGAAGGTACATACAACAAGAATGTCTTAATCGAAATTTACAACAACCTATAACGGAGAAAAAGATGAAGAAAATTCTTATTACGGGAAACCGTGATTATGGTTTATGTCAGGCTATATGTAATATGTTCGATGAACAAAATTATACATATGAATGTGCAAGTCGTGACACCGGATGGAGTTTAGATAAGAATGAAGAACAATTACGTTTAGCAAAACATTTCGTGATGAATGATTTTAACGTATTCATCAATAACTCTGCATTATGGAAATTTCATCAAATTATGATTGCCGAACACGTGTACAATGCGGCAAATGTTGCAGGTATTAAGTCGCAATTCATTCATATGGGATCAACTGCTGATACTGGTGTTAGAGGTAGAACGTGGAGATATCCAACTGAAAAGAAAGCTATGCGAGATTATAACCGTGATCTAACATATATGACACAAGGAGGTTCAAATATTAAGACGACATGTTTATCTCCTGGAAGTTTAACTACACCCAGTGTTATGAAAAAACACCCAGATAGACAATTAATTGATGTTGAATACATCGCTGAAGTTATTTTATGGTTGCTTAATCAACCAGAATATGTTAACATTAATGAAATTTCACTAGATCCTATTCAGAATGGGGCATACGCAAGAGAGAGGTAGATTACTTTTGCTAAAATTAAAGAACATTACGATCCGAAACTTTATGAGTGTTGGAAACGTTACGCAAGGAATCGATCTAGAACGTGATGCATTGTCACTCGTTTTGGGAAACAACATAGACTTAGGTGGCGATGGTTCACGCAACGGTACAGGTAAGACAACTCTTATCAATGCACTGTCGTATGGATTATATGGTAACGCATTAACAAACATCAAAAAGAATAACTTAATCAATAAGACTAACGGCAAAGGCATGTTAGTCACAGTTGATTTTGAATACAACGGAAGCGAGTACCGCATTGAGCGTGGTCGTTCTCCTAATGTATTCAAGTTAAAGCGTGATGGCGTTGATATGAATGATATGCAAGATGAAGCACAAGGTGAAATGCGACAAACGCAAATCGAAGTTGATTCCATTATTGGTATTTCACATAACATGTTCAAACACATTGTTGCATTGAATACCTATACTGATCCGTTTTTATCGATGCGTCCTAATGATCAACGTGAAATCATTGAAGAACTTCTTGGTATCACAGAACTTTCTCGTAAAGCAGATAGCTTGAAAGATGAAGTCAAAGACACTAAAGAACAAATCAAGGATGAAGAATATCGTCTGAAAGCTATCGAAGATGCTAACTCACGTATTCTAAAATCTATTAAAGATATTGAACGTAGACAACGCATCTGGACAGATAAGCATACAAAAGATGTAACAGACTTAGAAACAGGTCTAGATGCGCTAACGCATATTGATATCGATGCAGAGATTAAGAACCACACATTCATTGCAGAATATAACGAAAAGAAAACTCGTTTAGATGAAGCAGTACGCTGGATCAATAGTATTGAA
>Ga0209251_1002967_pt1 | contig 11399 bp, 3 predicted proteins | sample SaaInlV_100m_DNA_6_FD_184665 | JGI IMG/M metagenome (GOLD analysis project Ga0209251, IMG submission 184665) | Marine microbial communities from expanding oxygen minimum zones in the Saanich Inlet - Saanich Inlet SI073_LV_10m_DNA (SPAdes) (version 2) | ecosystem: Environmental > Aquatic > Marine...
GCCGTGTTCGTGGCGGACCCGGGCGCGCGCGGCGGCGTGACGCACGTCACGCTGCGCTCGTCGCTTTGAACGGCGGCGGTGAAAGTATCCGCCGCCGACGCTCCAAAGGAAAACACGCACCCCACGATCCCGTTTTGGGTTTTTTCGTCGTCTGTTTTTGATTTTTCGTCGCGCGGAGCAGTCGTCGGGAAGTTCGCACCCGTGACGACGACGACCGTCCCCCCCGTTGTCGCGCCGAAACTCGGCTCCAGACCGTGCACCTCGGCGTCCACGCACGTGGCCTCGAACTCGTCCGCCCACTCCGGTAAAGGGCACCGCAGCGGGTTTTGGCGCAGAGATATTGACCGTTCTTCTTCGTCCGCGTAGCGGTCGTGCCGCGCCGGCAAACGCGGTACGGCGCCGACACCGCCGTCGCCGTCGTCCAGGGTCTCGTCGTACAGTTCGGGCGGAATCACACCAGTCAGTCGGTTCCGCGACAAGTCCGCGACTCGTAAACACGGGTGCGACGCGAGCCAGTCCGGGACGGAACCGCTCAGAAGGTTATCGTCCAAATAAAGTTCGCGCAACAGCGGCAACTCGTTAAGCGCGTTTGGAATCGGTCCAATAAGCCGATTGCCGCTCAGCCTTATTTCGGCGAGCTCGGTGGCGTTCGCCAAGGCATTTGGAATCGAGCCCGTTAAAGCGTTTTGACTCAAGTCCAGCCTCGCGAGCTCCTTACAGTTCCCCAGAGTGGCAGGGATGGAACCACTCAGTCTGTTCCCCGTAAGACGCAGGCTCGCTAAACGCGGCGCGTCAAACATCGAATCCGGAATCGCGCCGCTAAACGCGTTATCGGCGGCGTGAAGCTCTTTTAAAAGAGCGCTTCGTTTCACCGCGTCGCCCGGGATCGGACCGCTCAGCCTGTTCCCGTCGACGTACAGGTGCATCAGCAGAGGCAGGTCCGTGAACGTCCACGCGGGTAATTTGCCTGTAAACGCGTTGCCGTGGAGCAACACCGTGCGCAAAGAGGAGAGGCTTTTGAGCGCTTTTGGGAAATGTCCCTCGAGCGCGTTGCGCGACAGGTCCAGGTACTCGAGCCGTTTAAGGCGTTTGAAGGACTCCGGGACTGATCCGCTCAGTTTGTTCGCGCCGAGGTCCAGGTGTTCCAGCGTGTCTTGAAGATCTCCCAGCGAATTCGGAAGCGCGCCTTCCAAGGTATTGCCGCCCAGCTTCAAGACACGCAACTTTCTCAGTCTCGATAATCCTTCGGGAATTGCGCCCCTCAGCTTGTTCCCGGACGCGTCCAGCAGAGAAAGGTTTAAACACTCGGCGATATTATCCGGTACCTCGCCGGATAACGAGCAACCAGCGATCGTGAGCTCCTCTAAGCTCGTCATCTTCCCGAGCCACGTCGGGAACTTGCCTTTAATGAGGTTGTTCCCGCTCAGCGAGAGCCGCGCGAGAGAGGTCATGCCGCTCCAGGCTTCCGGGATTTTCCCGTTAAAGTTGTTCCGCACCTCCAGCCCGCTCTCGCCCAGGTACAGCACCTCCAGCTTCGCCAGCGCGCCCATCGCCGCGGGCAACGGCCCGGAAAGCCCGTTGGCGCTGACGTCGAGGTGTCTCAAGTTCACGAGCTCCCCGAAGCGCTCGCTCAGCCCCCCCTCCAGGCGGTTGCTGGACAGCACCAGCGACTGCAGCTTGGTCATGGAAAACAGCTCCTCCGGAATTAAACCCGAGAAGAGGTTGTCGGACAAATCCAGGTACCGCAGTTCGTCCAGCTTCGCCAACGCCGTGGCGTTGAACTTGCCCCAGCACGCCACGTTGTTCAGGTTCATCCACAGCTCGGTCACGCGCCCGCCCACGCACACCACGCCGTGCCACCCGTTGGCGCACGGCTCGCCCACCAGCCAGTTCTTCTGCACGCTCCAGCGCGGACCGTTGCACTCGTCGTAAAACTCCTCCAGAGCACGTCTGTCTTTCGAAGTGGGCACCAGCGCGAACCCGCTCTTCTCAAAGGCCGAGGGCACGATCATAGTAACACCGTCGCTCATCATTCTTCTTGAAACGCGATCCGGCCGCCCGACACCGACGCCTCCGCCCCACTCGTGGCGCCAGGTGTCGCCCCACCGCAGCGCCTCGCCCGTCTGCGGGTTCACGTACGCGTCGGCTTCGCGCCGGAGCTGCGCCATCATCTCCGCCGCGCTCTGGTCGGGAAACGACGACGGGTCCTGCGCTCGGACGAGCGCTCTGCGTGTCTCGTCCTTGTCGAACGCATCAAGCGCGGTCTCCGCGGATGTAAGTATGTCGTCGTCGCCGGTACGCGAAACGACGCCGAACGTCGTCGCGTCCATCGACACGACGCCCGTCTCGGAGACGCCCGTCTCTGAGTCAAACGAAGAGCCGGCGGCAATCTCCGCGGCGTACGCGTTCGCGTCCGAGTCCCACGCTTTCCGGTCGAAGCTCTTCGTCGCGGTTGGTTTTCCAAAGGGACCCTCGGAGATACTCGAGTCGAGCGAGTCGAGCGCGTCCGTCGATCGAGTCGAACGCGAGACACTCGACGCGAGCCGAGTGGGAAGCCGGTGCCTCAAGAAGTACTCCTCGTACTTCTTCGCGTTCGCCGCTTTTCGCGCCTTCGCGGCGTCCTTTTTAGATGCATCCGGGAGGGACCCGTACGAAGGAACGTCGTTGTCGCCCCTCGAAGCGTCGGCTTTTTCTTTTTCGTCGCGAGAAGACGAAGAAGAAGCGAGCGTGGCGCTTAAACGCTCGGCGTCGTCGTCCGAGAGAGCGTCAGCGTCGTCCGAGAGACGTCCCGCGCGCGTTTCTCCGCCCAAGGCTTCCTGGAAGTCCGGGTCCAAAGATGCGCGCCATCTCCCGTCCGTGAGCAGGCCCGCGGCCGCGGGCCCGCCGGGCGCGAGCTCGCGGAGCGCGCGCTCCGCCGCGAGCAGATGCGGGGGCAAGTGCGGCTGCGGGGAGGGGGCGACGGTGGGGATGCGCGTGTCAGACGCCGGAGATGACGGGTGACTCGACTCGCGAGCGTTCGGCACCGCGTTTCGCGTTTTCGCGCGCGATCGGTGGGAGAAGCGATCGCCGGCGTGGCTCGCTCGAGACGCACCTTCGAGTACAGACGCGGTCTCGGTCTCGGGCCGAACGCCTCCGCGCCGGTGATGCACAGCGCCACCAGCACGAGCGCCGCGAGCGACCGTGCCGTCGCCATCGCCGTCGCCATCGCGCGCGTCAGTGTGGATGTCAGCCACGAAACCGCTGTGCTTCGGCGACGAGAGAATGTGCGTCGTCGCCCCGATCGTTTTGTGCCCACTTTCGAAACTGGGCACACCTCACGGCCGACTCGCGCCACTTCCTCCGGCGCGCGGAGGAAGTGAGAGCGGCCGTCTTCGCCGCGCGCGGAGAAGTCGGTTCCCGGCGCCATGGGCATCACCGATTTCTACCTCCCCGTCAACGCGCAGTTCGACGGGGGCGAGTCCGAGGAGGCGCAGATCTCGCCTCAGACGCTGGAGGCGGTGCCCGTGCCGGACCGCTCCCCTTCAGATCCGGACCCGCCTCCCCCCCCCCGGTGGGTGGACCCGACGCACGTTGCTAAGGCGTCGCAGGACGCGCGCGAGTCGTGGCGCCCCGACAGGGAGGCGCGCGAGGCGTTCGGCGTAATCGCCGGCGTGCCGAACTCGGACGGCGGGTCTCGGCGCCGAGCCCGGGGCGCGGCGCACGACCTGCAGTACGATGAGTGGTCTTTGCCCAAACGCGGGCGAAACTTTGTCCTTAACGAGTTTCGCGAGGTTAAGAGGGGCGCGGGCGCGCCCATGGCCGGGTGCGTGGTGCACTTCCCAAACGGCCTGACGCCTCACGTGCCTCAGAAGATCACCATGTCAAAAATCCTCACCGCGCTGACCAAGTCGCAGAACGCGCTCATCGAGTCGCCCACCGGAACGGGGAAGAGCCTCGCGCTGCTTTGCTCGGCGCTCGCCTGGCAGGAAAACGTGCGACGCGAGGTGAAGGCGGCGAACGAAGCCATCGTTTTACGAAACGCGGCGAAGACCGCGGCGTTCGAGGAGGAGTGCAGACGAAGGCGCGAGCTGCGGGCGTCTAATGTGTCACACAGAGTCAAACGCGAAACGAAAGAGGCGTCGGAAGTGAAAGGAAAAGAAGACCCGGCCGCGGAGCGCGCCGCGAACGCGCTCGCGCGCGAGATGGACGACGCGCTCGCCGCTTCCGGCGAGACTTTGCCGCGAGACTCAATGCCCATACAGGCGCGAGACTCGGGAGACTCGTTCACGCTCGGCCGCCCTGACGGGCTGGTGGTGCCCAAGCTGGCGGACCCGGACGACGACCTGTCCGTGCACGTCATCAAGAACGAGAAGGATATCCGGATCGATCCGGATATTGCGGTTCGTTCGACGCCGGCGAAGTCTGAAAAAGCGAAGTCTCCGAAGTCTCCTTTTTCGTCAAAAAAGGTGCCTTCGAGGTCGTTTTCGGAGTTCGCGCCCATCGCGCCCCCCTCTTTGGAACGTTTGCAAAGCGTGCCGAAGATCTACCTGTGCTCGCGCACGCACTCGCAGCTGCACCAGCTGGTGCGCGAGCTGAAGCGCACGCCCTACGCCCCGAAATACGCGGTGCTCGGCAGCCGCAAGCAGTACTGCCCCATCGGCAAGAACGACGAGGAGTGCGCGGAGTTGACCAAGAACAAGAACCGGGGCGAGACGGCTTGCGGGTGGTACAACAAGACGAACGCGGTCGTGGAGGAGCTGCATCGCGCGAGGGTGTGGGACATGGAGGACCTCGATCGTGTCGCGAAGTCGCACCTGGGGTGCCAATACTACGCCATGCGCGCCCTGCACAAGAACGCCGATTTAGTGCTGTGTCCGTACAACTACGTGTTCGACGCAAACATACGCGCGGCGCTGGAGATTGACTTGACGGGCGCGGCGGTGATCATCGACGAGGGGCACAACGTGGAGGACGTGTGCCGCGACGGCGCGTCCATGGAGATCTCGGTCAAGGAGCTGGAGGACACCGCGGCGCAGCTCGGCTCGGTGGCCAAGTTCCTGGACGACGCCAACGTCGCGGCGAGGCTCATGCGCCCGCTCAAGGACTGGGTCAACCGGTCGCTGGCTGAGTCGTCGGCTAAGTCGTCTTCTTTCAAGAGGCGGTTCAACGCGTTCGGCGGGCCGGTCGAGGCGGCGCCCGGCGAGGCGCTGTGGAAGGGTGACGACGTCGCGACGGCCATCGCCAAGGCGCTGGCGCCGCGCACGTTCGACGGGACCCGCGCCGGCTCCGCGCCCGACGCGTCCGCCGCGCGAGCGCTCGCGCGGTCCATCGTCGCGGACGCCTCGCGCGTCACCGCGTTTGACGGCGCGCTGGTTCGCGAGATTTCCGGAAACGGCAACACGTTCGGTTTGAACGCCGTCGCTACGTGCCACCGCGTGTGCGCGGGTCTGCTCGCCGCGCTGGACGCGCCGCGCGAGTTCGCTGCGTGCATCTCTTCCGACATCAGCAACGCGGGTGAGAATAACGGCGGTTTTGGAGGTGGTTTCAACAATCACAACGGCGGCGAGAGAAACGTCGACGCGAACGCGAACGCCGGGCTCGCGCTGTGGTGCCTGCGCCCCGCGGTTTCGTTTCGGCCCGTTTCAGACGCGGCGCGGTGCGTGGTGGTGACCAGCGGCACGCTCTCGCCGATGGGCTCGCTCGAGGGCGAGCTCGGCGTTCCGTTCCCCATCAAGGTGGAGGCGCCGCACGTCGTTCCCCCAGCACAGATCCACGTCGAGGCGTCGGACGTGCTCGGGGACTTCACGGCGAAGGCGCAGGACGCGGACGGCACGCCCCGCGCGCTCGGCGCGTTTCTGCTAAAGTACCTGGAGCGCGAAGTCATCCCGGGCGGCGTGTTGGTGTTTCTGCCCAAGTACTCGCTCATCCGGCGCGTCGTCGAGCGGTGGCGCGACGACGGCACGCTGGGAAAGATCGAGAAACACAAGACGGTGGTGTGGGAGGAGCCCGGCGCTTCGACTTTAGCGCCCACTTTGGAGAAGTTCCGCGCGCGCGTCACCAAAGGCGATAAAAAAGGCGCGGTGTTCCTCGCCGTGTACCGCGGCAAAGTGAGCGAGGGTTTGGATTTTGCAGACGAAAACGCGCGCGCGGTGTTTTGCGTCGGGATCCCGTTCCCGGCGGTCGGGGACGTGAAAGTGCGGTTAAAGAAGGAGTATAACAACTCGGAGTATGCGCGAAACCAGTCGATGTTAAGCGGTTCTGAGTGGTACACGCACCAAGCGTTCCGCGCGTATAACCAAGCCCTAGGACGGTGCGTGCGGCACTTACACGATTACGCCGCCATCTTTTTAGTGGACGCGCGCTTCGCGAAGCACGCCGACGCGGAGAAAAACAAAAGCATGGTCAGTAAGTGGATGCGGCACCTCGTTTCCGTGTTTAATTCGCCCAGGGAGAGTGTCGGTGTGTTGAGCGAGTTCTTCCAAAGGCTCGAGGCGGACCCGCCTGGGAAAAGGGCGAAGGAGGGAGAGTAAACGGAGTAGTAGCCGTCGCGATTTTCGACTCATTTTCGTATTGGACGACGCGTTCTTTTCGCGAAAGCATTTCACGCGCCCGGTGCGTCGAAAGACTCGACAGATGTCGCACAGGGGACGACATCTGCGCTCATGAGCATCGCGTCGGAATTCCTCGCCTCTCCTGGCACTCTCCTCGGGCGCGCTCGCACGCGATGGAGGACGTCCGCGCGCCCGCTCCGGGCGCGGCGCTCGCGGGGCATGGCGAGTCTACGCCCTCGGGTTCGGGTTCTGGGGACGGGAACGACGTCTCTTTGTTCGCGTCCCCTTTGTTCGATCCCGTGGGGTTCCTGAACCGTCTCTTCCCCGACGAATCCTCGCTCGCGGGCGTGGACCCGCTTCTGCAGAAGCTTAAGCTGCGCGTTCGCCGCGTGGACGACGAGATCTTAAATGCCGTGCGGTCGCAGAGCACGGGCGGCGCGCGCGCGAAGGCGGACCTGGAGCAGGCGCAGACAGCCATCGGGTCGCTCGAACACAGGGTCGCGGACATCAAAGCGAAAGCCGAGACGAGCGAGGCGACGGTGCGCGACATCTGCGCCGACGTCAAGAAACTCGATTTCGCCAAGAAGCACTTGACGAGTACGATCACTTCGTTGCGTCGTCTTTCCATGCTCGTCGCGGCGGTGGACCAGCTGGAGCGGTTCGCGTCGATTAGGGCGTACAAGGAAAGCGCCAACCTGCTCGACGCCGTCAACGAGCTCGCGGCGCATTTCGCAAACTACTCGGACGTGCCCAAAGTCGCCGAGCTCAAGCGGCGTCGCGACGACTGCGAGAGCGCTTTGCGCGCGGCGGTGTTCGAGGACTTCCACGTCAACTGGCAACCCTCGGTGGTGGAGTCGGACGAAGGCGTGTCTATGCGCCTGCGGGACGCCTGTTTAGTGGTGGACGCGCTCGACCCGAAACACCGCGAGGCGTTGACGGGCGACCTGACAAACAAGGAGCTCACCGGGTACGCCTCGGTGTTTGACAAAAACACAGGCGCGGGCGGCGAGTCGAAAGGCCTGGACCAGGTCGAACGGCGGTACGCCTGGGTCAAGCGTACCTTGAAGGCGAAGGACACGATGTACGGCGTCTTCCCAACGCACTGGCGGTTCCCGCAGCTGCTGTGCATGAGTCTGTGCAAGCTCACGCGCGCGCATCTGGCGGAGCTCCTGGACGCCGAGGGGAGAGCCGCCGAGGTGCAGACGGTGCTTTCGGCGATGCACAAGACGGTGGCGTTCGAGCGCGACCTGGACGAGCACTTCGGGTTGAAAGGAGGTATGTCTCACGGTGCGTCTCACGCTCGATCGAGCTCGTCGGTTTCCGATCGATCGGATTCCACGCACGACGCGTTCGGCGCCGCGCTCGGCGACGACGCCGACGCCGCGTCGGCGGTTCGCGCCAAACACGCCGCCAAGAAACGAGAGAGTCGTCTCGCGGAGCAGAAGGGCGGGCGCGCGCTTCCCATGGACAGCGCCGCCGAGGCTCTGCGTGACACGTCGACGCTTTCTTTCCAAAACGTCGTCTCGTCGTGCTTCGAGGACCACCTCGGCGGCTACGTCGACATGGAGGAGAGGCAGATGGTGGAGGAGCTCGAGCGGCTGCTTTTGTCGGAGACCTGGGGCGCGACAAACGGAGGTCTCGGCGAGAGAGAGTCAAGTGAGTCAAGCCAACTTTCCGACAAGAAGAGCGTCGGCTTTCAGAGTACGCTCAAGTCGTCCATCGCGGCGCGGCTAGGCACCGCGGAGAAACTACCCGGCGGGTCAAAGCCGGGCTCGGCGGGGGACCTCGCGGGACTCGGAGGCGGCGCGCACTCCGTCGCCGCCGTCGCCGGCGCGTCTGACGGGTCGGGCGAGGTGCTGGGCAGCGCCGGCGCCGTTTTCTTGAACATCAAGAAGGTGTTCAAGCGGTGCTCGAACCTCACAAAAGGTAAGCCCCTCCTCGCGTTACACGGCGCGTTCAGCCGCGTGCTTCGCGCGTACGCGGCGGCGCTTCGCCAAAACGCCGAGGACGCCGGATCGTTCCTGCGGGACGTTTCGAAACATTCAAGCAAGACGCGCGACGTTTCGCATCGCGTCGCCGACGCCGTCGTCAAGCTCTGTTTGATCGTGAACACCGCGGAGTGGTGCCAAGAGACCGTCGGGCCGTTAGGGGAGTCCATGCGTCGGGCGTTAAACAGCGACGCGTTAAAGCAGCAGGTCACGAGAGACGTCGACGCGACGGAGGAGGCGTTCGCGTCGCTCGCGGGCGACGCGTCTGCGTTTTTGGTGTCGGGCGCCGAGGCGCGCACGGAGCTGGCGCGAAAAATCGCGGCGACGCGTTGGGACGTGTTGGAGACGGTCGGCGACCAGAGCGCGCACGTCGACGCGTGCGCTTCCGCGTTGACGAGCGCGGCCGTCACGGCGCGGCGCGTGTTGCGCAAGAACACGTTCGTGTTTTTCTGCGAGAAACTGGCGGCGGCGGTTGCGGTTTCGACGTACGCCGCGATTTTGAAATCGCGTCGCGTCGGCGAGTTTGGCGCGCAGCAGCTCCTGCTGGACGTGCAGTCGGTTAAAACTTTGCTTCTGGAGCTACCTTTAGCGGGCGACGGTTTGTTCTTCTCGGAGACGGCGAGCGCGGGTGTCATCTCGCGGACGCACCAGAGGTTAGTGGAGCGCGAGACGGGGAAGTGCGAGGCGCTGTGCAAGGTGCTGATGAGCCCTGTGGAGGGCATAAGAGACACGTTCGGCGCGTTACTGCCCGACGGGAGCCCCGCGGATTTCGAAAAAGTGTGCGAGCTGAAGGGCATGAAGAAGATTGACGCCGCGCACGCCGCGCAGACGCTGCGCGCGGTGCGCGCCGCGCAGGGCAGATAGAGCGAAATGATAACGCGTTAGTATAACATGCGTAACAAACAGACGACTACCCACACCTGGCTAGTGCGCCGCGGCGTCCACTTCGTGCCTGAAGAGCAACGCGAGTCGCTCGGGTCGCCATCCAAAGCGCGGCGAAGCGCGCGCCGGCGCGAGAAGACGCTCGCGCCACAAATTCGTGTTTTTCCCGTCCCCGTCGACGTTCATTCGCGACATCTCTTCTTCCTCCTCGTCGACGAACCCGTCCACGGCGTGGAACACGGCGTGGCCTCGGAACAGCAGCGCGTCGCCCGAGCGCACGACCACGCTCACTCCGGGCGGTTTCTGCTCCGGCGAGGTGGCGACTTTTTGTTTCGCGAAATCGCCGTACATCGTCGCGTCTTTCGACGGCGGCCGACCGAGCGCGAAAACAACCGGTTTCCCGACGGAAACTGAGAGCGTCCAGCCGACCGGCCGGTCCAGGTGGCTCGCCATGCGCCCGCTGTTTTTGGTATCGCGAGGGGTAAACGACTCCCGCTCGTCGGTTCCTCTCGACGCGCTCAAGCTTTTGCCGCCGAAAGTGACGCGAGCGGCTTGTAAAGAGGGTTCGCCGACCACAGACGCGGTCGGTCCGAGTATGTCGTCCTCGTTTTTCGTTTTTTTTCGTCGTTTCGCCGAGGGGGGTCGCGGAACGGCGCGGACGTCGCGAAAACATTCCTCGGAATCCTTTTCCTTTTCCTCACGACCCGCGACGTCGCGGCTGCCGTAGACCAGTCCCCAGAAGTGCGTCGCCTCGAAAGGACGCGTCCCGGCGGCGTTCGACGTTCGGCGTTTTTTGCCGTCGTCGCCGACGCGCGCGTCGCCGTCATCCGCCGGCTCGGAGGAAAAAAAGTCCATCGCGAAACCCGTCTCGCCGAGGTCGCGCGCGATCTTCGCGGCGACGTCGTTGGCGAGTCCGTACATGTCCTCCGGGCGCTCGACGAGCGCGCCGACGTGTCTTCCGCAGTGGCCCATGCACTTCGCGAGGCCGCACGCGCGACGACACTCCCTCGAACGCGTCGCGTTCGAGGAGTGCGACGTGATGATCATCGGGTGGTCTTGCGAAGACGCTCGCGTCGGCCAATCCGAGAAACCCACCCCAGCGAGTCTCCCAACGCTATCCAGCAACTCGAGCTGCGCGTCTGCGTCGAGCGCGCCGCGGAGCACGTAGCACTCCCACGGCAGACGCTCCGTTTTCGACCCCGGGGACACCCGGATCGGGGGAGGCATGACGGCGCGGAGTGCGAGCGCGTCCCGGAGTGTCGGGGAAAAAAAAAGCGCGAGAGATGGGCGTTTTCGCGACGAGAATAAAAAGTAACAACCTCACCGCTCTACGGAATCATCCCCTCGCGGCGCGTGTATCGATGCCTCAGAGCTCGTCCCTCCCCTCGAGCGTCGCGGGGTGACACGCGTGCCCCCTGGCGTTGCAGAAGGCGTCCTGGAAGTACCACTTGCGCCCGGTGTACGCCTCGCGCCCTTCCCAGAACACGTGGTACAAGCCCGCGTGCTCCGCCTCCGACTCCATCTTCTTGCACGCCGCCTTGAGGTCGCGCGCGTGGTCCAGCCCCGTGTGCTTCGCGCGCGGGTCGTTCGGGGTGCTCCAGTCCAGGCCAGCACCCGTCAACACGCGCCCGCCGGTGTCAAAGTCGTACGAGGCGTACACCTTTGACCAGTATGCCTCGTCGTCGCACACCTCGCGCATGTGTCTCAAAAACACATCCTCGGGTAACTTTTCCTTCCCCAGCCGCGCCGTCTCCACCGAGCGCTCGTCTTCGTGGTGATCGAAATGCGCGTGCGTCAGCGCCACCTGCAGCTTGTGCGCCGCAGCCTTGCAGTACGTGCACGCGCCGGGCTCCTGCCCGAGCCGCACGCGGAGCGTCGGCGGGGGGCCTTTGTTCTTGTACGCGGGGGGGGGCGCCGGCGCCGCCGCGACGGGCCGCGGCTTCTCCTTTTTCTCGGGGACGGGCTCGGGCGTCTTCCGCGCGGGCTCGGGCTCGGGATC
>Ga0209251_1002968_pt1 | contig 11391 bp, 8 predicted proteins | sample SaaInlV_100m_DNA_6_FD_184665 | JGI IMG/M metagenome (GOLD analysis project Ga0209251, IMG submission 184665) | Marine microbial communities from expanding oxygen minimum zones in the Saanich Inlet - Saanich Inlet SI073_LV_10m_DNA (SPAdes) (version 2) | ecosystem: Environmental > Aquatic > Marine...
TGTAATCTTTCTAACTGGCGAAGTTAACGATTACCAAGCAGATTTGCTTTGCGCACAGTTGTTGTTCCTAGAAGCAGAGAACCCAGATAAAGATATTCATTTTTATATCAACTCGCCAGGCGGTGCAGTAACATCTGGTCTTGCAATTTATGACACAATGCAATTCATCAAACCTGATGTATCTACTACTGTTATTGGACAAGCATGTTCAATGGGGTCATTCTTAGCGATGGCTGGGTCAGCTGGTAAACGATATGTTCTTCCTAACTCTCGCACAATGGTCCATCGTGTATCAAGTGGTACACGTGGTACTGGCGGTTCTGTATATGTACAAGAACTTGAAATGGAAGATAACATTCGTCATTTCGAAGAGTCCAAGAACATCAACAAACGCCTAACTGAATTGTATGTAAAGCACAATACTAAAGGAAAAACTTTCGAAGAGTTGGAAGCAACTATGAAGTTTGATACCTTTATGACTGCGCAAGATGCAGTTGATTATGGTCTAGCAGATATGATGATCGAAGAGCGTCCAGCTTAAAAGCCAGGAACATAACTCCACATTTTAGCACTTCTAATTTTTATAGCGGCGAGGTATTCATCTACTTTGCCGCTATTTCTTTTTATATTAGTTTGCATTTCATCTGTTATGTCATACCAACGTTTCATATTAATTAGTTCAATGACTGAACTAGTTTCAATTTTATCAACACCAATATAATAAAAGTAATGTAATAGCGCATCAAACTGCGTCTGTGATAGAGGTTCTTTAACAAATTGCTCTAGTACGTTTCCGATATTACGTAGCTGTCTTTCTAGTATAAGTTTTGCAGAAGCAGATGAAATAGTACCTTGTGTTATATCAATTCTTTTTGATGCAACAGTTATATAACCATATTTTAATTCTACATCACTAATCTTATAACCATAACCAATCTTACCATCTGTTGTCTTTAACAGCGGTTCACTATTATTAATGATTGCGTCTTTACTCATTTTAGAAAAAATCAAATCTGTTACTGGATATGTAACTACACGAACATGTGATAGTATATATTTTGGTATATCAAAATCATAACCAATACCCAAGTATGTTCCGTTGGGTGTCACAACGTGTAACGGAAGTTGGATGTAATTTAATAACGAGCCTTTTTTCTTATCATATATCATGCCATAATAGTCCTTAACCAACTTGGAGCGCCTGCAGCTCTACTTCCTGTTCCCCAATATCTTGCAGAACTTACAGGAATTGTTGCACCCGGAGAAATATCAACATGCATACCTACTCCATCCATGTAACCTGCGCCTGCGCCAATAGATAGTGCACCAGCACTCTTTGCAGCTTGTGCAAATTGTGCCGCTATCGTTGTATCACGAGTCATGCTTATACGTCTGCCGCCTTTACCTTCATACAACCATACATCAGCTGCATACCCATGGTCGTGTCTATTCGATCCCACTGTACCAGTAGTGTGGTCTTGTCCACCAGAGAAAATAACGACATGTAAATTTGTTGCATTTGCTGCTGATAGTAAAATTCTTTCAAGTGCAGGTACAACTTTAAGTCTACGTGTTGCACCTTGGTTTCTATATTCAAGTGAGCCGCCATCGCCATCATCTATAACATCTTCAATGTCTGCTACATCAAGTTGTTCTTCTGCACTATTTGGGTTAGGAGAAATTTCAGATGCAGGACTTCCTGGTTGTACGCCTGCACTTGGTGGGACATTGTTACGGGCCATTGGCTCATGTGATGGCATTGATGAAACAATACTATCGTCTAATTGTGTACTTTCTAAATTCTGAATATCAGCATGTGATACTGTAGTCATACCAGGAGATAGTGCTGCCTGCGGCCCATTGAGGTGTAATGTACCACCAGTAGACACATACATATTACTTTTTACTTTAGTGTGGTTCGAACCAGCACTGTCAAAGAATTGTGAGCCACCACTCTTCAAGTGTATTTGATCAGCGGTGTTCAGATGATAATCATTACCTGCTTTTATGTGTACATTTTCACCAGCTTCCATATTGATATTCTTATCAGCACGGATATTAAAATCTTTTTCAGCTCTCATTGAAATAGAACCCTGAGCATATGCCATAATCTCGCCCGTTGCTCCGATCTCTACCCAACCAGAACCACTTGAGTTAATCATATAAATTATATCATTTGTTCCGTCTAAAATAATACTAGCACCTGAACCTGTTTGAAGTCTAATTTGATTTGGATGAACTGTGCCGTCTGGTGCGATAGAACCGTCATCCATTGTCAACGCATTGTTGCCAGGTGTTTTCATTCCGAATACTTTAGAATGCTGTGGAGTTTCATAGCTTGCATCCCGTTGCGGAGATGCGGTACTCTGTCCTCTAACACCATCAGCATATATGCCTTGCTGTGCTACATTAACGTTTCTATCACTATTATCTAATTCGTCTTCTGCATTTTCATTTCGTTCTCGGACTGATGCAGGAGTAGATTTTGCAGAAGGAACATCTTTATACGCTCCTTCGCCTTGTCCTGAACCATCATCCTTTGCTCTGCCGGATGCGCCGCCAGAAACTACATCAGGAACTTCTTGTGCAACAGCAAACCAATAACCTCTAGATAATTCTCCGTTATCAGCAAAGAATACCATAATAGAAACACCAGCATCTGAAGGTACCGCAAACATACCATATGACCCACCACTGTTACTACCACCGAATGGTGCTGCATATTGAAAGTACATCGGTTCTTCTGGTGTTCCTCCTAATTTAGGAACATATGCGCTAACTCTGCCTCTGCCTTCTGGGTCAGGTTCACCGGTAGTGATAGCTATATAGATACCACTTTCAATATTTGATAATACCGGTGATTGACCGTGTTTTCGTTCACGTCTTAATGCACCAGCTAAACTACTAGATGATTGATTACTAATTGACATTTACTCTAATTCCTCTTTAACTTGTATCCTTGCAGATCCTACTTCAAATGCAGTGCCGTCTTCACTGGATTTACCTCTTGGTACCCCAATTTCAAGTAAATCATATTTACTAACTACTGTATTTCTAATAGTATCAAATCCCCCTGCCGTTCTACTTCTTATTTCTGGGTCAGCAAAGCTATAGACTCTATTTGGATCTATTGGATCAAAAGTTATTTTCGTCCCATCAGTCAATTCAATTCCATTGCTTAACCTTACAAATGGCATCGTGTAAACTGATCCGTCATAATCTAGTATTTTGACTTCCACAAAATCATTTGGATCATACCATGCACGTTTAACAGAATCCATATCTGATTGTGCATTAGTGTATTGGTTAATTTGTTCTTCAGTCAATACAATATCAGAACTTGCTTTTGCAACATTTTGTAAATCAATAGGCACTGGATTTTTAACAACAGTTCCATAAGTTACTACTTCTTCTTCGTTAGTATCTGGGTTAACAGCAATTGTAGATTTAGTATCAATTGCATCTGATGTTGAAAAATCTTGTTCTGTTACTGCATTTTCTAACTCTTGCATCTCAGACAATCTTTTTTGTTGATCTGTTTCAGTCCAATCATATGGAACTGCATCTAGTTCTTGGTATTCTTCAATCGTAGCATCCAAGTCTTCAATAAGTTTTTGTTCTGCTAACAAGAATCTCGACGGATCATTCTTAGCTAAATTTTCTATTTCAGTTTGTTTATCAACAAGTTTATCATAATAGTTCTGGTCTGCTTCACTCATCATTGACCAACTACCGTAATTTTCGTCTAGTAGTCGGACTTGCTCATTTCCTATCTTAGCAAGTATAACTGCTTCTTTCCCTGTAACTAATGCATTAACTGTTTTGTCGCCTTCAATTCTACTTAGCGCATATTGCTTGTGTGCAGATACAACTTTTGGATCTACTCTAGGTGATACTTTAAGCTCTCCAGTTCTAATAGATTCAGCACGTGCTGTTGCAATCGGATTAGATAACATTGTTTCTACTGTTATAGCAGGATTTTCAAGCTGATAATTACTGATAATATCATCCATACTCATGTAATTTACTGCATCCATTTGTACAATCTCATCCGTAACAGCCGTTCTGTCAACATCAATATCTAACGGTTCGCCGTATACTTTATCAAGTAGACCTAGAAATTCCGGTGAAATAACAGTTCCATTTTCTATTTCTTCATTGATGATAGTAGCCGCCTCTTCTGGTGTTCCATATAAGTCAGTAAATTGTTTTTTTAATGCATCTACATCAGCTTGTGCTTGAGTACTACCATTTGCCGCTAACATTTCTGCCTCAGACAACATAGCGGCATATGCGGCAGAGTCTTTTGCTGTACCTATACCATCATCTAATATTTTGTCTGCTTTTGTTATAAGCGAACCTCTAAATCCTCTATACTCTTCGTTTGCAAGTCGTGAAGGATCAGTTAATCCACCTCCGACCGTATCTTGTTGGGTATAAAATAGTCCAGGTGCTATCACTGGTGCTGCCGAGTTTCCATTACCGTCGGTGCCGCCGCCGCTGCCGAATGGATCACCGAAGTCACGTGGATCGCCTCGTTCTCCTGAGCCAATGCCGGCTGTATTGTCACCGAAACCTGCAAACTCTCCTTCAGGTTCATTTCCGTACCCGAAGCTGTCTCCAATTATTGTACTAAAGAATGGGTTAACTGGTAAGAAACTATCTGGTACTGGTATTCTAATCATGTCAAGTTGTTGAACAAACTGTCCATCACTAAACGAACTTGTGACATTTTTAACTGCATACAACATTGTTGCTAGATTTGCTATTTTTGTGTTATCATTCTCATCTACGCCTGCAGCTTTATTAGTCACAATAGTAACATAGTTTGCACCATTGATAGATGTTGGGTGACTACGATATGTATCTATCGCATTACTATTACCGAATAATTCTTTAGCTACCTTAGGAGTTAAGTATGTGTCAATCCAATAAGGATCGCCCTTAATAGTTAACTTTAATTGTTCCATACTAATATCCATGTTTACAGCTTCATAGAATTTTTCTTTCGCTAAGTCAACTTCTTGCTCATTAGAGGATGAATAAATTCGTGTGTTACTCTTTTCTGTAAGATAAGGTAGAATTCCACGTTTGAATATAACTGGATTTATTAGAAGTGCTTCTACGATATCTTCTAACTGTTGAGTAGTCAGCGTAGATATTAAGTCATCGCCAAGTTCTTCCATAATAATTTGATTACTGTCACTTACCTGTCCTGCGATACCAGAGAAATTATTAGCTATATCATTTACTTGTGTATTTGCAAAAGCTGAGAAATTAGCACCAAGTGCTTGCATTGTAACTTCATCGATGCGTCTTTCAATATCACGTGTTGCGGTATCTACAGTACTAACTCCGGTTTGTGCTGAATTATATTGCTCTAATAATTCATTATATCGCTCACGTTCTTCATTTATATTACTTAAAATATCCGGATCATATTGTTGTGCAGCTTGTAATTGTGCTTGTAGTGGTTGGTCTCTTAATGATTCCGCGGATTGTCTTGCAAATTGAGGATCAACTCCCTGAGCAAGTAATGCATCTCTTTGATTGTTAACGATTGCTTGTGTTACTGATTCACTCGCATTCTCTACCTGTGAACGTACCGAATCTAAATTCTCGTTTGCAGCAGTTTTGTCGCCTTCAAGTGTAGACAATTGTGATTGTAATTCTGCTAACTTTGCTTTTGCTCTAGGATTTAAATCTTGTATGATTTGTTCATTTCCCTCAATGAAGCGTTGAGCAAATGCATCATCTTTTGGTAAGTTATACGCCTTGATTAACTGTCTGTTTAGACTTATGTTTAAATCTAGAACTTGGTCATTAAGTCCAGTATACTGATAATAATATATCTTCTTACACTGTTGTCTATCAAAAATCTCTTTTACCAATTTAGCAGAGTTTGTTACTTTATTTGCATTGTCATAGTTATTCTGTACTACAATTTGATTTTTAGTTGTGATAAAGTATTTTACATTATGTCCTGCTTCACCACTAAGTGGATTAAGACCGTTTGGCTTGGGAGCTGCATCTGGTAGAATTGTGACTACTTTAGTGAATGTATCTTTTTCCGTAGTAAGTTCAGTTCTGATATCAATAGATTGAATACAAATATCATACAAAACATCAACTATACTCAGTCCAGGAGTTATAACACCTGTCTGTTGTGATATATTAACAGATCCAGTTCTAGTAACAACTTCATTTCTAGCAGAACCACCTACATTGGGTTCATCGCCATTCATCATAGACTCGCCAAACTCAGTCATAAAGTCATTATCAAATTCAAAATCATATGTGTGAATGTATTGATTGTTAGCCGCACTCTCTGTACTAAAATCGTTCTTTTGAATATTCTCATTTAACTTTGTAAAGAACTCTTCTATTGTCTCTTTTAATGTTTCTTTAATATCAAATTCAAAGTTATGTTGAATAAGATTAACACTACGACTAACTGCGTAGTCTGGTGTAATAGTACCTTCTATAGTAGTAATAGTACCTCTAGCATCAGTACTAGATGGGACATCACCTACATTCGAAATAACGAATGGGAATACTTTAGTTAGATTTTGATTTTCACTTCTGATAGTGCTACTATCATCACTGTAACCTTTAAAGTTTACCTTTAAGAAATACTTTGCTTCTGAAATACTAGCATATCCAGATAGTAATGCTGCATTCATAAGATTATCATTAAGACTCGTATTACCTACTTGTATAATAGAAAATGCTAGTCTCGTAGCAGTACCGGCGAGTCTGGATACACTACTCGAACCTGCACCTAAGGATTTTATTTCTAAATCTTGTATATTGAATTCAGTAGTTACGCCAGTTTCTGCAATCGTGATATATTGAATATCACTACCAGGCCAACTGTTTGAAATAATAGAATCCAAGTCTTGTGCTTCATTCAGTAAGAATTCAAGCGCATCTCTTTGTTTAACGACAAATAATTCTAAGTGATAGGTATAGTTTTGATATTGGTCAAGAGCATTCTCCCACCATTCATTATTGTTTTCCATACTGGTAACAATGTCACTTAGACTTTCAGCGTTGTTATAATTTGTTGCCATTATCTCATCTTATCTATGTTTGTTCTACTAGGAACATATATCTTTTTTCCAGCAGTGAAGTCATCAATAGGATCAATGATATCGTCTGGGTTGCGCTGTGCGAATATCCACCAATACTTAGCAGTTCCATATTTTTCAAAACTGAATAAGTCAGGACGTTTATCAAACTGTTGTGGAATAGAAACGTATTCATCTAGTGGATCTCTAAACAAGTTGCGCTTTGTTTGAATATCAAGTACTCTACCATATAGTATACTTGTCTTGCTCCAAGGTGAATGTGACTTATACATAACCATCACTCCTTAATTCACCACTCAAATACTTTTGTATTGTGAAATTGTCTCTTACATTCTTAGGAGAGTATGTAGTTGTTAAACTCATAACAAAAGTACTTGTTACTGGCAATCTGAAATCGTCTACTTCAATATAATCTACATCAGCATCTAAGTTGTATGTAAAATCTCTGATAAGTACTGGTACATTCTTATAAACACCATGTGCAGTAAGTCGCAGAACAGGCGGTGGGAGTCCTTTATCTGGATCGTTTTTGCCAAAGTTCATTTTCATTGCGCCACGAAAGTATTGTACTCCTGCTAAAATATGTCGTGCTTGTTCTTCGTTTTCAATTACAATCGGTGCCGCAAGTGTAAGTTCTGTATTAGCAGACATCTCAAACGCACGTTGTTGAAAGTTCGAATGTGCTGGATCGTAAGAACTGTAGTTAGCACTAGAAACACTGGTCACAGTCGGAGTGTATGGGAAGTTAAAGGTAGTTATTCCTGAACTTCCAAGTCTCCCACTCGGATCTGTAATAAAAACATTCTGTGTAGATGTATATGGATTAGACATCATAATCTCCTAGATATTGTTATCAGTATTTATCGTTGTATAATATACGCACTTAACACTTGACAATGAATTATTTAGGATGTATAATACTAGTAATATTTAGGAGAATACCATCATGGCTCGTAGAGTACAGAAATATTTAAACAACAAAGATATGTTAAAACAAATTCATATCTCTAAATCAAATTTCTCATGGTTTGAAGACCGTGACAAACATCATCAGTTCGATGTTATTATTGATAACGTTGCTGATGAATTGGACTTAGCCGGAGAAATCCGCAATCTTGAAGCAACAGCACGTGAAAATCGCGCAAACCGTATTCAAAAGGAAGCGTGGGACTTAAACACTGATAAGAAGATGAAACAAGCTAACTTCGCAGTAGATCACGATTCATTTGCACAAGACGAACTAGTGTTTCGTGTTATGACATTTGAACATATCCCAGATGAACCTGGTCGTAAAGCTAACCCAAAGACAGTAGCAGATCATAAAGTCAAACTTCCGTTCCCTCCATTCAAGCATTATGTGATTGACGGAAACGACATTCGTGAAGTTGGTATCTCGCACCATAATACAAAAACGAAAGAGTTTGATATCGTTACTGGTCGTGTAACAGCAACACTTGCTAACATGTATATCAAACTAGTAGAACGTTATTCACAACGTGCTAACTGGCGTGGGTACACATACATTGATGAAATGCGCGGACAAGCATTGTTACAATTAACACAGATTGGTTTACAGTTCAACGAAGCTAAGTCAGACAATCCGTTTGCTTATTACACAGCGGCAGTTAACAACTCATTCACTAGAGTACTAAACATTGAAAAGAAAAATCAAGGTATTCGTGATGACTTGCTAGAGAATAGCGGACAAGCTCCATCATGGACACGTCAACTTGAGCATGAAATGAAATCAAGTGAGCGTTGGCAAAAAGTTATCAAGACTAAAATTACAGACGCTTCAATTCCAACTGAAACAATCAAAGAGATTTATGCAGACGATGACTAATCTATTCAACAAACTTGCGTTCTTTACAGACATACATTACGGTATGAGAAACAATGCACGACTACACAATGAAGATTGTAGTGCATTTGTAGACTGGTTCATTGAGCAAGCTAAAGCTAAAGGATGCGAAACATGCATCTTTGGTGGCGACTGGCACCATAATCGTGCAAGTTTGAATATTTCAACTATGAAATATAGTCTCGACGGACTAAGAAAACTAAGCAAAGCATTTGATAAAGTGTATATGATTAAAGGTAATCACGATTTGTTTTATCGTGAAAGCCGTGAGATTAGCAGTATCGAATTTGCTAAAGAATTTGATAACATCATTCTTGTAGAAGATACAATGATTGAAGGCGATGTTGCACTTGTCAGTTGGTTAGTAGGCGATGAATGGAAGAAAGTTCCAAAGATCAAATCAAAGTATATGTTTGGTCATTACGAACTTCCTACATTCAAACTTAATGCTATGGTAGAAATGCCAGATCACGGCGGTCTTAAAATGAATATGTTTAAACACCAAGACTATGTGTTTACTGGACATTTTCATACTAGACAAATCAAAGGAAACGTTATCTACACTGGTAACGCATTCCCACACAACTTTTCAGATGCGTGGGACGATGAACGAGGCTGGATGTATCTAGAATGGGACAAAGAACCTGAATTCTTTGCTTGGCCAGATGCTCCTAAATATAAAACTATCCGTCTATCTCAACTACTAGATGATCCAGCCAAGTTCTTGCTTCCTAAAACAACAGCAAAGATTTCATTAGATATTGATATCTCATATGAAGAAGCAAACTTCATCAAAGATACATTCATTGAAACATACGATTTACGTGACCTAACTCTAGTTCCTGTTAAGAACGATGAACATACAGAAGATGTAGGTGCAGAGATACACTTTGAAACAATAGATCAAATCGTTGTTGCGCAGTTGTCAGCACTAGACGGCACGTATGATAGAAACGTATTGATTGAAATCTACAACAACTTATAGGAAATTATTATGAAGAAAATTTTAATTACTGGTAACAGAAATTACGGTCTATGCGAAGCCATATGTAACATGTTTGACAACAATGGGTATGAATATGAATGTGCAAGTCGTGAAACCGGATGGAGTTTAGACAGGCAAGAAGATCAAGCACGTCTAGCCCATAATTTTGTGCTTAATGGCTTCAATGTATTTATTAACAACTCTGCTATGTGGAAATTTCATCAAATTATGATTGCAGAAAATATGTATAATGCAGCAAAACTTGCTGGAGTACATGCACAATTTATTCATATGGGATCAACTGCTGATACCGGAGTTAAAGGTAGAACCTGGCGCTATCCAACTGAGAAGAAAGCATTACGAGATTATAATCGTGATCTGACATATATGACTATGGGTGGGTCTAACATCAAAACAACATTACTATCACCAGGTAGTTTAACTACTCCCAGTGTTATGGAAAAACACCCAGATAGACAACTTATTGATGTAGAATATATCGCAGATATCATTTTATGGTTGCTTTCTCAACCGGAATATGTTAATATTAATGAAATTAGTTTAGATCCAGTACAGACTGGAGCTTATGCAAGAGAGAGGTAAGTTGTTTGCTGAAACTAAAGAATATAACAATCCGAAACTTCATGAGTGTCGGAAACGTCACTCAAGCCATTGATTTAGAAAGAGATTCATTGTCGCTAGTACTAGGCAACAACCTAGACTTAGGTGGTGATGGTTCTCGTAATGGTACTGGTAAGACTACTCTTATCAATGCACTATCGTATGCTTTGTACGGTAACGCACTCACAAATATCAAAAAGAATAACTTAATCAATAAGACTAACGGCAAAGGCATGTTAGTTACTTCTGATTTTGAATACAACGGTAATGAGTATCGCATTGAACGCGGTCGTTCTCCTAATGTTTTTAGATTAATGCGCGATGGCATTGATATCAATGAAACACAGGATGAAGCACAAGGTGAAATGCGACAAACACAAATTGAAGTTGATTCCATTATTGGTATTTCTCACAACATGTTTAAACACATTGTTGCGTTAAACACTTATACTGATCCTTTTCTTTCTATGCGTCCCAATGACCAACGTGAAATCATTGAAGAACTTCTTGGTATTACAGAGTTGTCTCGTAAAGCAGATAACTTGAAAGATGAAGTCAAAGCTACTAAAGAACAAATCAAAGATGAAGAATACCGATTGAAAGCTATCGAAGATGCGAATACACGTATTCTAAAATCTATTAAAGACATTGAACGTAGACAACGTATCTGGACTGAAAAGCACGATACTGAAGTTAACACATTGTCATCTGCACTTGATGCACTAACACATATCGATATCGATGCAGAGATTAAGAACCACACATTCATTGCAGAATATAACGAAAAGAAAACTCGTTTAGATGAAGCAGTACGCTGGATCAATAGTATTGAA
>Ga0209251_1002979_pt1 | contig 11369 bp, 9 predicted proteins | sample SaaInlV_100m_DNA_6_FD_184665 | JGI IMG/M metagenome (GOLD analysis project Ga0209251, IMG submission 184665) | Marine microbial communities from expanding oxygen minimum zones in the Saanich Inlet - Saanich Inlet SI073_LV_10m_DNA (SPAdes) (version 2) | ecosystem: Environmental > Aquatic > Marine...
TAAAAGGGTGATTGCTGTAGTTGGCTGTGTTATCAAATTGATATTTGACACCTCTTAACAAAATAATGTCTGGATTGTCTGATGCTGTAGGGAAACCAGGTCCTGTAAACGTAAATGCTGTGCTACCAGTTACACCTACTGTATATGTAAGTTGTGCGTTAGGTGATAAGTCTAATTCGTCTATCTTGAGTTGAGCTGCTGCTTCTGCTCTTGCATCTGTATAGTATTTGTTTGTACCTTCACTTAGGTTAGTTGTACTCTGATTGCTTATGTCACTAACTGTACCTGTAACATTACCTGTTAAATTGCCTGCAAAATTTGTGCTTGCTGTAATTACAGTACCGTCAATAGTTGTAAACGCACCGGTTGATGTTACCGTACTGCCAATAGCTGTGCCGTCAATATCGCCACCGTTGACATCTATCGAATCAAATGTAGACGTGCCAGTACTAGTAATATCACCTGTTACATCACCAGTAACATTGCCAGTAACATTACCAGTAACGCTTCCAGTAAATGTAGCATCAGTTCCGTTTGTGCCATTTTCTAGTACAACTGTTCCGTCTGTAGCTTTAACGTCTCCGGTAACGTTACCAGTCACATTACCTACAACATTACCTGTTACACCTCCTATGACATTACCTGTTAGATTACCAGTAACATCTCCTGAGACGATACCATTAAATGACGCATTGCCTCCATTGGTGCCGTTTGTTAAAATTGTAGTTCCGTTGTTTGCAATTATATTACCTTTGAGTGTACCAGTAACATCACCTGTTACGTCACCCACAACATCACCAGTTACACTTCCTGTTACTGTGATGTTGTTTACTGTGGTTGTACCTGCTACTGCATTAAAATTACCTACAAATTCACCAGCAGTAACTTTGTTAAATGTTGGATTATCTGTTGTTCCAACACTTTGTCCAATGCTGATAGTTCCTGCATTGTAAGCTACACCAGTTCCTCCACTTAGATGTGTGTCAACTCTTGCTGTTGTAAAATACAAGTTAGTTGAACCTTCTGCAATAGCATCTGTGTCAGCGCCGCCTACTGCGGCGATAGCTCTTGCTGTTGTAAAGTAAAGGTTAGTCGAACCCTCTGTAACATCGTCTGTGCTTTTTGTAGCCAATCTAGTATCAAATGCACTGTTAACTCTTGCATCTGTATAATAAAGGTTTGTGGATCCTTCGACCAGCACATCTGTTGAGTGATTGCTGACATCGCTTACTTGTCCAGTAACATCGCCTGTAAATGTAGCATTACTTCCGTCTGTGCCACTATCTAAAACTGTGCTTGTGCCGTCTAATGCCATTACATCGCCAATCAGTGGTCCTGTAAATCCTACGTCGCTGCGCAGGCCCTTGTTGAATACAAATTTATCTTGTACATAACTGTAGAGAATTGAAGCATCAGCACCATCTATTACTAATCCACCGCCGTTTGCTTCTTCTGCGTCTGTTGCACCATCTGCAACTGTGATTGTTAAGTTGGTGATATTAACGTTGTTAACATTTTGTGCAGTGCTTGTTCCTAAAACAGTAAGGTTACCTGTAATGGTAACATTACCTGTTGCTTCAATGTTGGTACCTGTGATATCATCACTGTTTAATAATCCATTAACTGTTACATTGTTAAAACTAACATTGTCTGTTGGACTAACTTGCTGTCCTACATCAATTACACCGTTGTTGATTGTAATACCAGTGCCAGCAGTAAATGAACTTCTGGCTCTGTCTGTTGTAAAATACAGATTGCTTGTGCCTTCAGTCAACGTATCCGTATCGTGATTACTAATATCGCTGGTTGTACCGGTAACATTACCTATGACATTACCTGTCAAGTTACCTGTGACGTCAGTTATTAGTGCAGTGGTGCTTGTAGCGCCGCTGTCTGCTATGAATTGCAAGTCTGCTGTTACAAAGCTTCTTGTACCAGTAGTAGAACTAGTTAATACTTGCCCATTGCTTGCAGCTACACCCAAGTCTGGTTCTGCTTGATTCAATCCAAGATATTGATATCTATCTGCTGTTACTTGTATACTAGGAGTTTTTAAAACTCTTCCACTGGTTAGTCTGCTATTACTCATTTGATGTTTCCAGAATACTTAATGTTACTTTACAACTTTGATCTGTGCCTGTCAAGGCTTTAACTATTGATCCTGTCTCGAGAACCAGTTTACCGCTAACAATGTTAACTGCATCGTTGGGCGGTATAACAAAATCTTTTAATAGTTCAGTGTCTACACCGTCTTTACTGTAAACAAATGTTACAGTTGCACTAGATGTAGTAACGTTTGCACACTGTGCGCCCAACACAATAGTAGTTAGATTTGCTGGTGTTGTGTACAAAGTTGATTCGATCTGTGTTAATACCGCTGTCACTGTTCTAAAGTTATTGAGTGGTAATGCCATTTTATTTTCCTTAATCTGTAATCGCTAATATATACGGAGTCATTACTGCAAATAAACTTCTATTGAAAGTTCTACCTGTAATTGTGCCTGTAGCACGTTCAATGACCAATTCCTGACCAATTCTAAAATCACCTTTTTGGTCAGTGCTTGTAAAGTTTACTTTACCTGCGCCGTTTGTATCTTCTATTACTTCGTTAGCTTGTATGCCTCTGCCGCCTAAATATGGCACAGCTTGTTCCATCGAGTTACCTGTGCCTACATATTCAAATGTGTGTGAAGAAGCACCTATTAGACTTCTTAAATGGAAGCCTACAGGTGTGTTATTTGTTTTTGCTGTTGCAAGATTTTCTTCTAGTGTGATAACACTCTTGCCTGTTGTGTCTCTGAGTATAGTGCGCTGAATATCTGTGGTCAACCCTTGAACAGTAGTACTTGCTCCTACTTCAGCTGTCAAAGCACCTGATGTTACCATACCTATTGCTGTTTGTGCAAGCACCTGTGCTGCAACTTGCGCAATTTGACCAACCGCTGCCGCTGTTTCATCTACCTGACCAATTACTTGGCTTTGTGTTCCTGCCCAATATAATCTTCCTGCTTTGTCACTTTCTTCAACTCCGCCATCAATCAAGTCTTGTGCAATTGCTGCAACAATTAATTCAACGTCTCTAGCACACTTGACTGTGTCATATGTTAAACCAGGATATGTTGTGTTGACCCAATCAACAACTTCAACACCAATGTATGCTTTGTTGAGTGTAAGCAGTGCGCTGGCTTGATTGTAACTGCCAGGATTGCTTGTGGTAAACAAACTTGTTGCACTAGCAATTGTGTAATAGGTATCATCTCCTGCAAACTTAACAGCATCGCCTTCGTTAGGTCTAATTATAAGTCCGTCTACTTCAACTGTACTTTGGTTTATCTCGCCACCTGCCTGTGCAACTGCACCCGAATAAAGTTCTTCGCTTACGCCTGTTGCTCTTAGACCATTAGTACCAAAACTGCTATTACTGTTAGTAATACTACAGAAGCCTCCGCTTTCTGCAAGGAATGCATCCTGACAACAAATTGTAAACACACTAACAAGTTGTGCATAACCTCTGTTGAGCAAGTGTACACCGATACCGCCTTCGTTATACTGTGTAAAGCTATCAACAACCATTGAACGTAGTCCGCCTGCTACACTACCGTCCACTCTCATTCCTGTACCAGTTGTTGTTCTTGATGTACAATTTTGAATGTATGGACTTGTCCAGCTTTGGACATCTCTTTGTAAAAATGTATTTCCGCTTGGACTAAATGCAATACTAGCAGCAGGACTTAAATGTCCTTTAAATGTCATGTCGCTCAAATAGTTGGCTTGCGTAACATGGAAAATATCTTGTGTTGCAGTACTGCCTGTAACGCTTACTGCTCTCAAACTATCTCCAACAATACTGGTATAAGGAGGAAGTGCAATTGGATTGGTTTCTGTGTAATCGCCAGCGGCTACTCTGATAGTTTGTGGTTCAATAACAATGTTGTTGATCTCTAGTGCGGCAAGATCATCTTCACCGTTTTGTATACCATTTGTAATTGTATTGTAAAGTTCAACCATTTTTGCATCTGCGGCTACACCGCCTGTAAATGAGTTGTTGACAGTCTGTGTAACACTGCTTTGATAAGGTGAAACAATTGTACTGTTTTGAATAACATTTCTGCTGATACTTTTGATATAGCCGATTGCAGCAATAGTAGCATTGGTTTCACCAGCACTTCCTAGGTTGTTGCCCAAGTAAGTCAAATAACTTCTAGCGGCAAAGATTGATTCTTCGTTGCCGCCAAATTTTAAATCTGTAGTAATAGCGTCAATGATCAACCCAACGTCTCTGTAACATTTGCTTTCACCGTAGACTAAACTGGAATATGTACTGTTGACATAGGCTGTGGCTTCGCTTTGTAAGAAAGTCTTGTTTGCTTTTAGCAGTGCAACGGCACTACTATAACCAGCAGGAGCAGGTGTTGTTGGAGCAAATACATTTTCGTTTGCAACTGTTACAGCCGAAGCTATTGTCAGCTTGGCAGTGCCGGGAGTTTTACCACTATTGGTATCGTCTCCATTCTTAGCAACATATAGTACACCAGTTTGAAATGCACCATCTCCGTTAGGGATAGCAACTACGCTTTGCGCACCTGCTCTATCTACTTTGGTGTATATTGTACCATCGTATGTGTTCAGAGCTAGTTCACCTAGTTCTAGTTCACTAACACTAGGAGCAACTCCTTGATTGTTATTTCTCTTGAATAGTAAGTTAGACACTATATGCTCCTTTTATCATCTTAATCTCATGCTCCACTGTATGTTCCATAGTCTATGCTTACATTTGTAATGGTTGCATTATTGAAGTTTATTGTGTCGCCGACTCCAGTAATGCTACCAGTAGTAATGCCACCAACTGTGATTGTGTTTGCTGTAGTTGAACCAGTTGTTGTAATGTCATCAAATGTAACCTGTGCTAGATCCGCAGAAATTTTTGCTGCAATAGCACCTGTTGTAGCAATTGTATTGTCTGTACTTGTCCAGGTGTCTGTAGTCTGAATGTTACTTCCGTTGTCAATATCAGTTATAGTTACAGTGGTCAAGTATCCACTAGTATTATTAAAACTAATCGCACCACCACTGCTTAAACTAATGTCTCCCGATGCAGTAAATGCATCAATTGCACGTTGATTTGTGAAGTAAAGATTTGTTGTACCTTCGCTTAAATTGTCAGTGTCTTTGACTGCAAGTCTATTATCAAAATAGGTATCAAAATCTGTAATTGCCAGTTTTTGCGAAATTGAAGTAGTAAGTGCAGTTTCTAAGTTAGCACTGCCATTCAACAAAGTGCCAATGTCTTGTAGTGTTTGCAGCATTTCTGGCGCTGTAGTTGATAAGTCTGCAATTTCTGTGTCTACATATGTTTGTGTGGCATAATTGTTAGTTGTTAGGTAAGATAGTACACGAGCATCGGTATAATATAAGTTGGTGCCTTCGCTTAAATCAGTTGTGCTTTTAGCGGCAAACGAACTGTCAAACTTTGATTGTGTATAATAGAAATTAGTTGAACCTTCTATTAGTGAATCTGAGTCAGTGGGAATTGGTGCGATTGTGTCATTTATCCAAGCACTGCCGTTGTATTTTAATATTTCGCCTATTGCAGGTGTTGTGATAGTTGTGTCTGTGAGGTCTGTTAGTGTTGAACTACCATCACCGCCTGTTTGCGCAACCCATACATAGTCAGTGCCATTCCAACTGAGTACATAGCCACTAACTGGGTCATTTTGATTTAAGTGTGCGTCAACGTCTGAATTTAGATCTGCTGACGTTTGATAACCAGCGGCGCTGTGATCACCCCATCCATATGCTGTATTCCATTGTATGATGTCAGTGCCAACAAAACTTTGACCTGCCACTGTGAGGCTAGTTGCGGCAGTGATGTTGTTGTAACCAGTGATGTTACCTGTGCCGCCGCCTGTAATAGCTGAAAAACCACTGAGTCCGCCAGTACCTGCTAAACTAGTAACAGTTAAATCTCCGACAGTAAGAGCTCTTGACGTAGTTGCTCCCACACTGACTATTTCATCAATGCCAGGCTTATTTGTTAAGTCTGCATAAGCACCGCTGAACGCATTGCCACCAATCAATCCACCTGTGTCTGTGAGATCACTAACGTCTGCGGGTATAGTGGGAGTATTAGTAAAGTTTGTATAATCTAAATAGTAACTTCCTGGTTGACCTGCTAAGTTACTAACAGCACCTGTAGTACTGTCAAAAATTGTGTTACCGTTGACGTCTTCGATATCGCCTCTAACAGTTTCTGATGCGACACTTACTGTTGGATCACTAAAAACAATACGTCCTTGACCATCAATACTAATGGTAGCGGTACCGAGGTAGATAGTATTACCACTTAAATACAAATCTTTGAATCTGTTTGTGGTGCTACCCAAATCATACTGTACGTTTTGGCTTGGTATAATACTCGAATCAATACTGGTTAAATCAACACTGCTGTCACCGCTGTATAGTTCGTCAAAATTGTCGTTAATTTTATCGAAAGCACTGCGAATACTTTCACCGTTACCTGCTAATTCTCCACTACCTATGTTAACTGTCTGCTTTGCCATTTTTATTCCTTAGCGGTTCATCTTTATACTTTGTATGCTTCCTTCAGTCCAGTCAATGATGTATGCTCTCACCCATACTAAATTGCCTGTTACATTGTAAGCATTTATACTTGTTTCTGCACCTGTGTATTCGATTGTTGTCTTAGATGCAGATTGTATAAGTCCAGTTGTATCCATTGTTTGACTTCCGTTTCCGATATCAGTGTCAAACCAGTCTTGTTCATTTGGGTCTAAGGCAAGTGTTGCTTGAATTTTAATTTTACCGATAAAACCAGTTAAACTAATTTCAAATGTATGCAACCCATCACTCATGCCGTAAAAGCCGTCACCTTTGAATTTGTTACCAATGAGCGTTGACGAACCTGTATATGAAACTGTTTCTAATAATCTATCAGCCATTGCGATCTTCTTGTATAATCTCAACTAATTTTCCAGCTCCAACTAGTTCTTGGACAGCCGCTTCTATAGTGCTTACTATTTCGTGATTAAGAATTTTACCGCCTTTATCACTATCTTTCAGCAGTTCGCTGACTTTGATAATGACCATATCTTCATTCATTTTTGCCATTGAATACCCTTCGTGTTAATTATATTTATTCAAGTTCGTCGAAGGTAATGACTTTCTGACTAGTGGTTATATATGATTTATACATCATATGCAGTGTAACTACATCGTCGTGATTAACAAGATAGATACTACCTGTTGCTGTATACGGTGACCACGGGACTGGGCGACTTTGAAACAAACTGCGAGGGCTGAATGAATTAAGTTTTGTTTGCAATTTTATCATACGCTTTTGGTATTCTTTGGTGGTTCTTCTAAACGTATCGTTTAATTTATAACAATCAGGTTCTAAACTATCCAAGCAGAAGTTTTGCATATCTTCAAATATTTCCTGATCCTCATGTCCGTGTCGTTGGCTACTTATTTTGTATCTGTATTTGTTATACCATAATTTGCTACGAGTAACCACTTGCAAATCTGCAAGCATGATGTCTTGGTGCTTTTCATTAATAGGACCAGAAATCTCTACTAGACTATCTCCCCAACGTTCTATTAGTTCTGGTATCCTGTCAGGTCTTGTTAAGTAAACAAAATACTGTGCATCAGCTCTAATTTTCCAACTGGTGCTTTCATAATCGCCGAGGTATTCACATATTTGTCTATTGCGATACCACGCATCTTGTATTGCAATTTTGTCCTTGTCGCGCCAAGCAGGTTGTTCAAATGCAACTCTCCATGTGTGTTTTTGATAGTATACTTTTGTGTTTAACTTAAAATCAGGACGTTGCCTTAATTGTTTCGATATCAACGTCATCCTCCACTATAGTTAAAAATACTGTGTCTACGTCTTCTCCAAATAGAATTTGTTTAGCAAGTGGCTTTTTGATCTTTTCATTGATAACTCTTGCCATTGGTCTTGCACCCATTGTTTCGTTAAATCCTTTTTGAGTAAGCCATTCAACTACTTCGTCATTGTAACGTAATTCGATAGCACGTTCCATAAGCATGTCGCATAGCTCGTTCAAGAACTTGCGTGTTACATTGTGCATAAGTTTACGATCCAGTTTCTTAAACTGTACAACTGCATCCAGTCTGTTTCTAAACTCTGGCGCAAAGAAACTACTAACTGCTTCACTTTGTGCGTCAGTGTTTGTACTGCTAGCACCAAATCCAATGCCATGCTTTTCTGCATCTCTTGCACCCAAGTTACTGGTGAGGATAATAATAGCATTCCTAGCACTAACAGTTTTACCATCACTTGATGTAACCATACCGTTGTCCATGATCTGTAGTAGTACGTTACTTACATCAGGGTGTGCTTTTTCAATTTCATCTAGTAGTAAAATACAATTTGGATTTTCTTCTAGTTTATTAATTAATAATCCACTACCTGTACCGCCTTCAGAATATCCTACATATCCAGGAGGTGCACCGATTAGTTTAGCAACAGTGTGGCGCTCTTGATATTCACTCATATCAAACCGCAACAATTCTATGCTCATAATTTCACTAAGCTGCTTGGCTGTTTCCGTTTTACCAACACCTGTCGGCCCTGTAAACAAATAACAGCCGATGGGCTTGTTGGGATCTTTAAGACCTGCTTTAGCAATATACAAACTATCTGCTAATTTGTCTACTGCTTCATCTTGACCAAACACTTTAGTTTTGACTGCACGTTCGATATTTACTTGCTGTTCTTTTTTGTATTCACTGTCTTGTGTAAGCACTAGTTGATCAACCGGCAGCCTTGTGAGTTTGGCTACTTCGTAACGTATGTCATCTAGCTCTAACACATTCTTGCGTGATTCTGCAGGCACTAGTTTTTGTCTTGCAGCGGCTGCATCTAATACATCAAATGCTTTGTCTGGTAAAAATCTATTATGCCAGTATTGATGTGTTAAATCTACTGCGCCATGCATTGCACTTTTTTCAAATGCAATTCCATGGAACAATTCATATGCAGATATGCTGTTTACCACAATACGTTTTGCATCTTCTACACTGGGCTCTGGCACATCTACTTTGTAAAATCTTCTATTCAGTGCCTTGTCTTTTTCAAAATGTTCTCTGTATTCGTCATACGTTGTTGAGCCAACACAGCGTAGTTTGCCTGTTTGTAGTGCAGGCTTTAACAAGTTAGCAACGTCCATTGCACCTTGTCCTGCATTACCAGCACCCATAATCATGTGTATCTCATCAATAAACAGTATAGTATCGTCTTTTTCTTCAAGTATGTCCAACACTTCTTTAAGACGTTCTTCAAAGTCTCCTCTGAATTTAGTACCTGCTAACAGTGCGCCAATATCTAAACTGTATATTGTGTGCCCTTTGATAATATCTGGCACACGATCTCCATTGATTAAGTCTGCTAGTCCTTCTGCAATAGCAGTCTTACCTACTCCGCTTTCACCAACTAGTACAACGTTGTTCTTTTTGCGTCGAGAAATAGTTTGTACCAACTGTTCCAATTGTTCTTCTCTGCCAACAATAGGATCAATTTTACCTTCAGCGGCGCTTTCATTTAGATTGTCGCAATATTTGCGCAACAAACGTTCTTGTTTGTTTAATTGAGACTTACTGTCGTTTACACTGTCATCTATATTATCTGTTAAGAATCTTACCAACGAATCTCTGTTTATACCACGTTGATTCAATAAAAATGCCGCAGGCGTAGTTTCTTCACTGAGTATACTAATCAATAAGTCTCTGGTGTCTAAAGTACTACGACCATTAAACAGTGCTTGTGTGAATGCTCTATGAAACACACGTTCCAACATCACTGTCTTTTTAGGTTCTTTGAAGTTTTCTTCGTCCCACTTCTCCACGCTTTGTTCGAGATGCTCGTATACATCTCTGCTTACGTCTTTGGGATCAACACCTATATCAGCAAAAATATCTTGTATTTCTTCTGTGTCAATAATAATTGCCAACAAGTGTTCTATGGTAACATAGTGATGTTTGTAGTCTTTACTCAATGTAAATGTTTTGTCTACTAATTCTTGTATTTTATCGCTGGACATTTTTTTACCTTATATTAATATACTTATTATAATACATCTTTGACTAATTTGTCTAGATCAGAAACTCTCAAACTGGGTAGTAATACTTTTATTTCCACTATCATATCTCCGTTTGGCATATTGCGTCTTGGCATTCCATTCTCAGGAATACGTAATTTAGTACCCGGTTGTGTCCCACTTTTAATATGTAGTTTTATCTGCTTGCTGTCAAGAGTTGTAATAATTTTTTCTGATCCTACTAGTGCATCTCGTAAACTTACTCCTAGTTTTACATGTACATCACTTTGGATAACTGTATAACTTGGATGATTTTTAAAAATGTAGTTTACAATTAGATCACCTCCGTCTGGTGCCATACTCTGATACCTAACTTGGCTACCATTTTGTATACCCTTGGGTATTGTAATAGTAACAGGTTTACTTGCGCCGTTGGGCATACTGATATTTAGATTTTTAGTAGCACAGTTGTACACGTCTTGTATATCTACATGAAATGTTACAGTTGTGTTGGGTTTTACTGTTTGTCTGAAACCTTTACCAAACATACTGCTGAATATATCATCAAAATTTTCAGAGAATGGACTTTGCGACTGTTGGAAATTTGACGGTGGATTGTCAAAATTTTGACGGGCTTGTGCATCCTTTATATTATCGTAGGCTGAACTGATATTGGCAAACTGTTCTTGATCACCACCAATGTCCGGATGATGCTTTTTTGCTAGTTTGCGATATGCGCTTTTAATCTCAGCATCGTTACTACTACGACTAACACCGAGTACACTATACGGATCAGTCATCTTTAGGCGTTACTGCTTCTTCATAATAAAGTATTATTGCATTTTGCTCTTCAATAAACTTTTTAATTTGTTCAAAGTTTAGTGCAAGACTTTCAAAACTTTGTGCAGTCATAGCATACAACACAAAGTCACCTTGCTCTGTTCTAACTCGTTGAATAACCTCATCGATGTTACTTTCTGTAACAACAACTAGGTCAGCGTTTTTAAGTTCTACTGGGCCAGGCCTTGGCACAATGCGTATAGCAGGTGCTTCAATTTGCGGGCTGTCCACCACTGTCGGCACTGTCACTATTTCCTTGACGGGTTGGAGGCTGGAGCATGCACTCGCCCCCAGTGCTACAACCAATAGCGCCGAACATAAAGTCAATCTGTTCATTTATTGCTCTTTCACTTTGCGTTGGATTTGCTAAACTGTTTTTGATTATATCTGTGTTTGCTAACAGTCCAGCAATTTTTTGATTTGCTTTTTTTACTTCTTCAAGATTAG
>Ga0209251_1002981_pt1 | contig 11363 bp, 8 predicted proteins | sample SaaInlV_100m_DNA_6_FD_184665 | JGI IMG/M metagenome (GOLD analysis project Ga0209251, IMG submission 184665) | Marine microbial communities from expanding oxygen minimum zones in the Saanich Inlet - Saanich Inlet SI073_LV_10m_DNA (SPAdes) (version 2) | ecosystem: Environmental > Aquatic > Marine...
CCAAACCCGCCGAACGCGGGCGGCGGAGCGCCGGGCGCGCCAAAAAGGCTCGGCGCCGGGGCCGCCGCGCCGCCGCCAAAGGGGTTGCTCGCCGCGTTCGGGAACAGCGAAGGTTTCTCCGCCGCCGGCGCGGGCGCGGCGGCAGTGGACGCGCCGAACCCGCCGAACAGACTGGGCGGGGGCGCGGCAGGTTCCGCCGCTTTTGGCGGCGTCGGCGTCGGCGCCGCGCCGAAAAGCGGATTGGCCTTCATCGGGGTCCCCGCGGGGATGCCGCCCAGGCCCCCGAACATCGGGGTCGACCCCGAAGGCTTCGACGCGTCCCCGGCGGTCTCCAGCACATCCTTGAAATCGGTTTTGATCTGCGCGATGTGCTTGAGGTAATCCTGGCAGCCCGCCGCCCAGGACTTCATGGGCCGCTTGCCGCTCTGATCGTTCACCCAGCTCGCGAACTGTTTGTTCAGCGCGCGAAGGTGCGCCCTGCACTTGTCCTCGCGCTTGGACTTGTCCTCGACGCCGCCTCCCTGCGCGGCCAGCGCCCTGGAGCCCGCGCCCCACTCCTCCTCATCGTCGGCGGCTTGTCTGCGTTTCTTTCCCATCGTCGCTCGCGCGGTTGAAAGTGAGATCGGCGAGGGTTCGAGGATCATCAATCCAACTTTTCTCCTGCGCCTGCCGAAAAGCAAGCCGCCGCCCGCTGTTTTCAATGCAGGTTTTGTGACCGGACTCCTACAGATCCACCGCGCGCTCGAGTCAAAAGACTACGAGACGCGACGCTCACGATGTTGAGCGCGCTCCTGACGGCTCTCAACCCCGCCTTGAAGCCCTTCTACGATGCGTTCTACAAGGTCTTCCTCATGGTACGCTCTGCTCGGATGATCGACGTCATCTGCGGAATTCGCATTCGAGAAGGCACCCAACCCAATCCCTAAACCCCGAGTCTGCACGGCTCCACGAACGGCACAGCCAACTGACCACTTCATCATCGTCCCCTCCGATTTTTCGACATACCCGTAGGTCGTGGAGATGAACCTTGTGCCTGACTTCATCCTGCGCGCTGGCATCCGGTACCTGTTGCGAACGAAGTGCCTCTTCCACTTCGCAAACACCGAGGATGAGCTCCAGGCAGAAATCGATTTCGTGAAGGACCTGCGCACCCGCGCGGTCGCCGAGCAGACGAAAGCCGCGAACGAGCAGCACTACGAGGTGCCGACGGAATTCTACTTGCTTTGTCTGGGCCGCAACCTGAAATACTCGTGCTGCCTGTACGACAAGCCCGGCATGACTCTGGACGAGGCGGAACTCGCGATGCTGCAGCTTTACGGTCAGCGCGCCGAGCTCGCGAACGGGCAAAACATCCTCGAGCTCGGCTGCGGCTGGGGCTCTCTTTCTCTTTGGATGGCCAAGACGTATCCGCTGGCGAAAATCACGGGTGTCTCGAACTCCCGGACGCAGAAGGAGTTCATCATGGCGCGCGCGGCGGAGCGCGGCATCAAGAACCTGGAGATCATCACCGCCGACATGGTGGCGTTCGAGCCTCCGAAAGTCGGGTCGTACGACCGCATCGTCTCCATCGAGATGTTCGAGCACATGAAGAACTACGACACGCTGTTTGATCGATGCACCAAGTGGCTGAAGAAAGGCGGGAAGATGTTCATTCACATCTTCGTTCACAAGACGACCCCGTACCACTTCGAGGCGCAGTCCGAAGACGACTGGATGTCCAAATACTTCTTCACCGGAGGCACGATGCCGAGCGACAGGCTTTTCTGTTTCTTCACCAAGGGTCTGTACTTAGAGAACCAGTGGCGCGTGAATGGCAACCACTACTACAAGACGTGCGAAGACTGGCTCAAGAAGCTCGACCGCAACTACAAACAGGCGGGGCCGATTCTGGAAGAGACGTACGGCAAATCGCAAAAGACGAAGTGGTACGTCTATTGGCGCCTTTTCTTCTTGTCTTGCGCTGAGATGTTCAACTACAACAGCGGCACGGGCAAGGGCAACGAGTGGTACATCTCGCACTACTTGTTCACTAAGCCCGATGCGAAGTAATGGCGCGTGGTGAGATGAATCGAAGTTGTCGTATGAGTTGATGATACAGATGCGCGCTCGCCTTTCGACTCACAAGTCTAGTAGCTAGTCGATCGCGAAACGACCTTCACTTGCCGCCCTCCAGCTCCGCTAACTCCTGCGCGATCATCTCCGCCATGGACATCGACGGTTTCCTTTCTTTCACGGGAGCACGAGTTCTCTCGCTTCCAGGTGCGTTCGGAATGAACGGTTCGTCATCGTATGTCTTCGGCTTTCGAATGCGGTGTTTCTGCGGTTTCGCAGCCTTCATGGCATTCACGCGTTTGCGCCGCTTCGCGTCTTTCGCTTCCTGGTTGAGTCGGCGGCGGAACAGGATGATGGAAGAAATAAACTTCAGGACATCCTCGCGTCCATCTTGGCTCACGCTCGATGTCGGTATCATGGAAGGCAATCGATGCCAGTTTTCCACAAGCCGACGCTCGAGTTCCGCTTGGTTCTCCTCCACCGAGGGCATTCCGGGTTTGTTTCTGTCGCACTTAGTGAAGATGATTGTGAACGGGACGCTGTGCTCGATGAGCCAGTCAGCGTACTCCAGGTCCTTCTCCATCGGGGGAATGGAGGCATCGATCAGAAGCAAGACACCCGCCAGGTTGGAGCGAGTGGTGAAGTACTCCTTGGTGAATTTCTCCCATTTTGCCGTCTCCTCAGCCGTCGCCTTGGCGAATCCGTATCCGGGAAGGTCGACGATCCACCACTTCTTATCGACCAAGTAATGGTTGATGTGCTGGGTCGTTCCCGGCTTGGACGACACCGCCGCGCCGGTCGCGCCCTTCGTCAGTAGGTTCAAGAGACTGGACTTACCGACGTTGGAGCGTCCAATGACCGCGACCTCGGGTAATCCGTCCGGCGCCGGGCAGTCGTCGGCGTCCTCGGTGGCAGCCACGAAATCCACTTTTTGCATCTTTTTGTCGTTCACGATGCGCATCTCAGGGAGGGGAAGCGTCTGACCCTCCGCGCCCACGCGAAGCGCCGGTCTGTCCCATTTCGACGCGAACATCTCTGTGCAGGTTGAGAGAGACGTCGAGAGAAGCGACGGGAAAGCACCAGAGGTCAGCACACGAGGGAACGGCGTGAAGGATAACAAAAAGCGCAAAGCGCGTCGTCGGGTGCTCACCTTGCGACTCCTCGTCCACATACCACAGCCCAGGAACCTGGTCGCCGCCGGCAGCCTTCACAGCGCATGCCCGCCTCGCAGGTGGACGCGTTGCAGTGCTATCCGCTGACCGACGTAGACGCGTGGCTTGGGGGGCGAACGCCCCCAGCCTGAGTACGGTCATCGCGGCCGCCGCCATGATGAATGATTGGAGAGCATCGTCGCCGGAACTCGCAAATCGTGTTTCCCAAAACTCTGCGCACGTGCAGGAAAAAAAATCAATCCAGCCGTCATGTCATTTCATTTGGTCGTAACGCCTGGAAGCGAGATCCGGGAAAAGCCTCGTCATCGGACGCCGCGAGGCGACACGACGTGGCGAGGGAGTGATGAAAGTCCCCCGCTACGTCGTATTGGCCATCATCGTACTATGTATCGCCCTTAAAGTGACCCAAGGCACGACTCTGCCTCCGCCACACCTCTGTCCCTTGGAGGACGGCACCTCCCTGGACTTGGTGCTCTCTGCGTTTCACGAAGCTGCTCATCTCGGAATCGGTTCCAACTTCCGCGTCTTACAGGCGTTCGTCGACGCCGCGAGCACGACATGCACGGGTCCTCTCTTCTTGTATGGCACCACGAGTGGTCAAACGATGTTCGCACCCACCGATGAGGCGTTCGAGGAGCTCTTCGTGATACTGAATCGTGGACTCGAAGAGCTTCTGAGCAATCCCACGTTTCTTTGCAACCTCGTCGCGTATCATCTCACCATCCCTTGCGGTGAGACGAACAGCGCGCTGTATCGTCGGTCGTGTGGCTTTTTGCTCACGAGCGATATGATCGACGGTCAAGCTTTCGAGACGATGTTTAACGACCCAGCTCTGACGTCTACTCTCGGATTAGCGGGCTCCGGCACCGCATCGAGTTTGCTTTTCGCGCAGATTTCACAGGAGGTTTCGCTGCGGAAGGTGCGCGTGGACGGATACATGAAACGCGGAGCAGACTTACACGTGCCCAACATCGTGCTCTGCGGAGGCTACGGAAACGGTTTAGCAGTTCACATAGTGAACGCTGTGTTGGTGCCCGCTGCGGTGTTTTATTCCACGGTGGAATCGCTCATCGCCTCATTGCCCGAGCTCTCCATAACCGCCGAGGCATATTTCTTAACTCGCGCGTTCCGAACCAGTTTCCCCGCGGGCGGGGTTGTCTCAGAGCGGCAAGGCGTATCCGCGCAGCAAAATATCATCATCATTCCTCCCTTAATTCCCAGAGGCTTCTTACCAAACCCCGTGTTGCCTGATGAGGGGATGTGCGTCCCCGGCGAGATCATCGACGCGCTGAATATGCAAACCGTCTTCGCGCCGACAAACCTGGCATGGAAAAATTTCTTCCGCCGTGTCGGACTTTCGAAGGAACAGGTCTTCTCCGATCCCGAGCTGCTGCTGTCGACTTTGCAATACTCGGAAGTGTTCATCGACTTGGAGACGACCCCCATCAGTGCTGACGGGGAGTTGGCAGGTTCCCGGTACTTCACGTATAACATGTATCCGCTCGAATTTTTACAAACGGCGATCAATCCGGAGCTTCTGTTCGTCACTCCCTTGCTCGGCCCCACATTCGGGACCCTCAACTTCTTTGACCTCATTGTGGACATAACATGCATAGGAAACAAACGGATTATCACCCTCGAGGGGCAGAGGTTTGCCTTTCTTGGTGGGAATAAAGCAGTAATTCTAACCCCCGACCTCGTCGCCTGCGACGGGCTACTGCACATAGTGGATTCGGTGCTCATAACGCCAGGTTTGACGACGCTTCGACAGCTCACGCTACGACCGGAGCTCTCCCTGTTTACGCAAATAGTAACCAGCCCAGGAAACGAAATTCTCGCGCTCGAGCTGGATACTGTCGGAACTGCAGGACAGCTAGTCAGTGGGATTGCAATTTTCGCCCCCACAAACGCGGCTGTCGAGGGAACACTGGGTTACTTGGTACGCACATTGAATTCTTTCTTCAGCGCGCGACGACACAACTGACTTCTTAAAATTAATTCCGCTCAACGCGCAGGGATATCGATTCGAAGAGATTATCGTCCCATTGATGGATCCTTTCATCGCTTTCCTCATTCGCCAGCAGCTAGCGCAATACCACCTCATTCTTGACCTCGTACCGCGCGGCGTTTTAGTTCCTCAAGAGGATTTTCGTCTCTGCCTTCTAGCTGACACGGACGTCTTCGACACGAGACTCGCCTATCCCATCCTCGCCAAGCCGTGTAACCTTTTTCTTGGCCTGTCGATCATAAGACAAGTAGGGATACGCATACAGGGTGTACGCTCTCTGACGCACCGGACCCCACCTGGTTTACCAGACGTCGCACGCGCCGTTTTTGTCGAAGGACGACTGAATAGTGCGAAAGTAATCGTTCCGGATCTTGTATCATCAAACGGTGTCGTTCAAGTGGTGGATACTATGCTTGTTCCGCCGACCGCAGAGCTTGGGTTAACGATACTTGATCGCATCGAAAGAACGCCGTGGCTAAAGGTACGTCGACCGACGGAATACGAGTCAACTTCAAGTCGAACTGAATTAATTCAATACGAACACGCAGGTTTATGAAGAAATCGTCAAGATACTCGGTCTGCAAGGCGAATTCCGCGGGCAATGTTTTCCACCCGGTGATGCGAGCGTCTTCGCCCCGGTCGATATTGCGTTCTTCGCCTTCTTCGCGAAGCTCTCGCTCTCGAAAGCTTTCATCATCGACAGCTTTACTTCTTTGCTTTACGACGTGATTCTGTTCTCAACTGTCACGGAACGCGTTGAAGGAATTCCGATTTTTGACGAGGTAACTTACAAGCGTTTTGAATGTTTTTTCTATGCGCAGCGTTCTGAATCCAGTTCTTTGTTGCGCAGGGCGTTACCGAGAACGATTTCGTGTATCCACCGCTTCAACCGCAATTTTTGGCGAAAGGCGAGCCCCTCCCGACGACGCTTCAGCGTTATTGGCAATCTCCCGCGGATCTCACCTTCCTCAGGCACGATACCCTGGTCAAGGGAGATGGATCCGTCATCACACAGGTACGCACGCTCGTATTGTTGGCGTCTTTCACTTTCTCCCTGACACGGTCGTGTTCTTGGTCGCAGGCGTTTGTTTCCGGCGGGGCCGAGCACGATTGGTTCGCGGCGACCAACGCCTCGGTACTCTCCACGGCGTCGGTCGGGTACCCAGGTGCTCTGCCAAATGTCGCTCAAATCATTCCACCGGAAGCGAGGAGTGGGCAACTCGCCATCAACGGTGATCTACATGTCGTCGATAAAGTCCTTCTACCCGATCCCCTTGCTTTTTGTCGCGCCGGGGACTTCGAATTCGTTCACGGATACGCGTTCCAGAGCCTCGAAGTCCCGTCACTGAATGTTGACCCTGCCGGGCAAATCGTGAACGAAATAGTTCCGCGAGCCTTGACGTTCGCGTTTTGTGAGCATCTGCCGTGCACGTACGACATCCCCGGTCTCTACGGTCGCGCCGGGTTCCGCATGTCCGTCGAGGTCGTCGTCAAGTTCAAGCACCTCGTGCCGCTGTGCGATCCGTGGTGCACACCGGCGAGTTTTTGGTGGTGCATACCGTGCACCGGCATATACGCGCAGACCGTGCTGACGATAGGCGGATGCGCACCATATCAGAATTGGCACCACTGCGGTGGTGCGCTGTCGATTTTTGTCACGGACGCGGGGGAAGTGCGCTTCGGGTTCCAGACGTTCGTCGAGAGCTTCTCGCTGTTGCCGATATTCGCCGGCGGAGGCATGCGCGTCGTCGACACATCGGTTTCCGCGAAAGGCTTCAAAGCGGTCAGCGGGCAGGTGTTTAAGATTCTCGCGACGTACGACGGCCTGTGTAACTGCACCAAGATATACATCAACGACAAGCTGCGCGGTATCGCGGACCCGTTCGACATCGGGCAATACGTCTGGCAGCCGTTCGTCGACGTCGCCGATAACTTCTACGAGAGCATCACTCTCGGAGGAAGCATGCACACACGAAACGCAACCCCGCCATCGAACGTGTTTCCTGGCCCGACAGAGATTTCGGCGGGGATCGGCGGCGTCGGCGGGGTCGCGCCGGCGCTGGAAGCGGCGCAGGCGTCGAACCTGTATTTATCGAAAGACTGGAGTTTGCCCGCGGCGGGCCAGTTCGCGACGTATCCAGCAGATCCTGTGCTGGTCGGCCGGTATCCGACGCAGATATTTCTTCCGTGGAAGGGGGATATCCTCAGCACGAGTGTGTGGTTCGACAACGGTAGACGAGAGGGCATCAGGTATCCCAGCACGTGCGTGAGGCCGCCGTTTGCAAACGGCGAGTAAAAAAGGTGAGCAATCGATCCCGTGGCGCGCTTTTGATTGTTTTGGAGAAAGGAAGAAAGAACAAAACAAAAGAAAGAAAAAAACCGAATTTCGAACAAATTCGTTTTCGCTTTTCTCCATTTTCACAGACTGATCGCTCTGCGACGTTTCCTGCGGATGTCGCGGAAATACGCCAGATACATGCGAGTCAGCGTCGTGGCTTTTTCGAGTCACGTCCAAGAGCTTGGCACTGCGAAGCGCGCGCTTCTCGGGCGCACGCCGGGAAGAAGGGCGGCGCCATGGACGCCTCAGCGTGGCTCTCAGACTTCGAGAGGGTGGAGAGGAGCGTGGATGACGCGTTCGCGTGTCTGTACGAGAGAGACGCGGCGCAGCGAGAGGGTCGAGCTGCGGATGCCACCGAGTTGACAGCGACCGTGCGAAAGCAAGCCGCGGAGCTCAGGAGCGAGCTCGACGCGCTCGGCGCGTCGCTGGAGTTGTCCTCGGTGACCGAGCGCGAGAAGTTACGAAGAGAAGACCTGGTCGCGGGCTTGTACGGTAGATGCGACGAACTCGCGGGGCTCAGCAGCGCCGACGCGGAGTACGTCTCCTCGAGTCCGCCCGCGTCGACGAATTTCTTCCAGCCCGAACCGGACTCGCACAGCGGAGAGACCCCGGCGACCGTGGACTTGGACAACGCCGGGATCTTACAACTGCAGCGCAACATGATGATGCGTCAGGATGACGAATTGGACGAGCTTTCCCGGGTGGTGTCGAGCACGAAACACATCGGGCTCGCGGTGAACGAGGAGTTGGACCTCCACGCCAGGCTCCTGGACGACATCGAAGACGAAGTGACGCGCACCGGTTCGAGGCTCAAGCAAGCTCACCAGATGGCTCTTCGGGTGTACAAGAAGACCTCGAACTGCCGTTTAGCCATGGTCTCGATTCTGTGTCTCACTGTCCTGATATTGCTCGTGTTCGCGGTGCTGAAGCACTGGTGAACCGAGGCGGGCGCGTTTAGCAGAGAGGAGGAGACGCGAGACGGAAAACGCGACGCGTGTTTTGTAAAACAGCGGTGTACAATACGTGTACCTTCAAGGGACCTAATTGATGCGGCATAAATTACAACATCGCACGACGTCGCTTGACGCCGCGCGTATATCACGATCTCGGTGGTCTCGTCGTCCGCTCTGGAGTTCCAGGCAGTTGCATCTCCACGTCCCCCGGCGACTGCACCACCAAAATCTCCAACCTGTTGCCCTCCGGCGCGCTCGCCACCTCTGGCGCGCGCTGCTCGGATTGGTGCGTGGGTCTGGCTATCGAAACACTCTCCACGAGCTCCCCTTTCACGTACACGGGGGGATTTTCAACAACCACGACGGGTCCCTCGCCCAAGGGAATGGAAGAGCAATCCGAGTTATCGTACCGCCAGGACGACGTCGTCGACCCCGGCGCCGTGGCTTTTTGAATCACCGTCTCGTAAATACGAGCCGGCGGCACCTCGATTTGCACTCCGAGCTCCGCCATCCGCGCCACCAGTTGCATGGTATCCCCGTTCCGCGGCATGAGATCCGCGGGATCCATGGGAAGCCAGCTGAACTCACCTTGGTGCGTGTTGAACGGGTTGTTCTCACGCAGCCGGAACACCCAGCCCACGATGACGCAAAGCAGCAGGTCCAAGAACTCGGTGAACACGTGGCCGATCCACGGGTGCTCGTGCAAGAACAGCATCATCATCTCGAGGAAAATCCTCGTGCACACGAACGTGAAGACGTAGAACTGGAACGAGCGATACATCGCTTCTTTCGTGTGCGCGGGAGTGTTCGTCGGGTCGATGTCCGCTTGCCTTAAGATCATGATCTGCATCTTGAGCTCGCGAATGTTGCGCGCCGTGCTCGACAAAATGATCGCGAGCGCCACCATGTACATGATGGCCAACGCGAAGAACGTCATGTTGTTCAGCTTGTAATACCGGTACGTCAGGTTCAACACGAACAGGAGTAGCGCCACGGTCACGGACGATTGAGCTTCGTTGACGGGTAACGCCCGACGCGTCACCAGCCACCCTCTCGCGATGAGAACCATGATGAAGTACGTCGCCGCTTCGTTCAGGCTGATGGTCGCGGAGCTCATGAGTTCGACCCACCCGGGAAGGTACCCGTAGCTGGAAACCACCTGCCAGCGGAACGTGCCCACCACTTCGTGCAAGATCTTGACAATAGGGAGCCCCAAGAACAGCCTGTGCAGTGCCGTCATGGACCGGTGGTGCCAAACCAGGTTGTAGTACGTCTGGACGATGAATATGAGGCACCAAAACACCGCAAACGTGCGGTACGTGGTCGGGAGCGGGATGTACCCCGTCCCCAAGTGTTCGCCGTTGGGGTTCATGAGCGTGTATTCCATCCGCAAAGCGGTGGCACCGTCGCCGCACATCAGAATCCCCCAGGATATCCGCCCCGTGCCCGTAATTTCGACCCTCTGCTTCGTCTCTCCTTCACGCGGGACCTCGAACACGTAACACTTCTCCAGCACGGTCGAGTTTTGAAAGGTGGTGTGTTGCACGCAGGCGTTCGCCGCCGTCATGTCAATCACGTACAAGTCAACGTCCTTGCATCCGAGCACGAACGTGCGCGGCCCGGGGTCCGAGTTGCCCCGCGGCTCGGAGTATATATCCCAATCCGCGTATCCGCCTGCCAAGAACCCGAACGTCTCGAGATCTATCACCGTGCCTCCGTCCGCCATGACGGTAAGCTCCTTTTCCACGATAATCCCGGACGCAGGGACGATTACGCATAAAAACGCGAGCACCGCGAGCGCCGCCCTCCGGCTGTCCATCCCGGCGAGCATCTTCGCCCGACGCGAGCGTCCCGAGCGTTTCGAAACGACAAACACACGAGCGAAGCCAGAGACGTCGCGTCAGACACGGCGTGACGTGCGAACGCGACCGACCGAGGAGGATCGAGCCGCGCGTTCGACCGTCGTCGAACAAAGAAAGAGCGATTCTCCCGTGACCGACACGAACCCTCCGAGGCCTCCGCGGGTGTGCGCCGCCCGCCCTGAGAGCGTCGTCGCGCTCTACGGGCACTCGCGCGGCACGATCCCCGACTCGCCCAGTCCTGGAGATGTGAGCCGCAGCGCGCGCACGAGTCTGAGACTCGGGTTTCTACCGACCGCGTCGCGTCAAACCGACACGTCAAAAGAACGTCATCGCGTCCTGTCGGTCAACCTGCAAATTCGATCTTCGACAACTGGGCAATTAGTCGCAAGATAATTCGCCGTCTCGTGCCACACGGACGCCCGAGAGCGGTGGAGAAAAATCGGGAGAGTGTGTCGCGCGAGACCCGAATCAGTTCGACGAGAACTGCTGCGCGTCACGCTGGACGCTGCCGCGCCAAGCGTGAGACGTCAAAAACGGTGGGTAACAAGCGAGATTCACGCGTTCGAATGCCACAAGTCGTCGCCTCGGCGACTGTCACCCGGGGTGGGGGTGTGGGTTGTCGAGCGGGCTGGAGAGATGTCGAACGCGACGTGCCCCATCGCGTCGGCGGTCGCGCGCGACCCCCGGCGTGCTGGTGCTCGCCGCCGCGTTTCGTCGCGTGCGGCTGTGCGTCTCGGGGGACGGCACCTCGCGGTGGCGTCCTCCTCGCGGTGGGACGTGGACGCGGGTGGCGGGGTGATCTTCACCGCGCAGGAGCTCGCGGCCGCGACCGGGGGCGAGCTCATCCGCGAGGGGACGCCCGGGAGCGTGTCCACGGACACGCGCGCGGTGCGTTCGGGCCAGTGGTTCCTCGCCCTGACCGGCGAACGCTTCGACGGAGACGCGTTCGTGGATGACGCGCTCGCGGCGGGGTGCGCG
>Ga0209251_1002982_pt1 | contig 11362 bp, 12 predicted proteins | sample SaaInlV_100m_DNA_6_FD_184665 | JGI IMG/M metagenome (GOLD analysis project Ga0209251, IMG submission 184665) | Marine microbial communities from expanding oxygen minimum zones in the Saanich Inlet - Saanich Inlet SI073_LV_10m_DNA (SPAdes) (version 2) | ecosystem: Environmental > Aquatic > Marine...
TGGATCTAATGACAGCTCAAATTGTTTGTTCCAATCAAAGGCATAACGTGCACGGCTCAATTCATCATCGCGATCACGAGCACCAGGGCGGTGACGGGCAATATCTGCCGCATGCGCAGCAATTTTGTAAGCAATCAGTCCCTCACGAACATCCTCTGCATTCGGAAGACCAAGATGCTCTTTTGGAGTCACATAACAGAGCATCGCAGTGCCGTGCCAGCCAGCCATTGCTGCACCGATCGCCGACGTGATGTGGTCATAACCAGGTGCAATATCAGTCACCAATGGTCCAAGAACATAGAAGGGTGCCTCATTGCACTCTTCCATTTGTTTTTTCACGTTGAATTCAATCTGATCCAAAGGCACATGACCTGGCCCTTCAACCATGACCTGTACATCGTGCTTCCAAGCCCGCCGCGTTAACTCTCCAAGAGTTTTGAGCTCGGCCAGTTGCGCAGCATCAGAAGCATCATGTTGGCAACCGGGCCGCAGTGAATCCCCCAAAGAGAACGTGCAGTCGTAGCGCTTAAAAATTTCGCAAATATCGTCAAAGCGAGTGAACAAAGGATTTTGGCGGTGGTGATACAACATCCACTGAGCCAAAATTCCGCCGCCACGGCTAACAATGCCTGTGATTCGGCCCTTCACCTTGGGAAGGTGCTCGATCAACAGACCAGCGTGAATCGTCTGATAGTCAACGCCCTGCTGACAGTGCTTCTCGATGATGTGGAGGAAATCATCTTCGTCGAGTTTCTCGATCGAACCATGCACGCTTTCCAGTGCTTGATACACAGGAACTGTTCCAATCGGCACCGGTGATGCGCCAATAATTTGCGTGCGCACCTCATCCAGATTCACACCGCCTGTGGATAAATCCATAACGGTGTCGGCGCCATATTTGACGGCCAACTTCAGCTTGTTCACCTCTTCCGCGGCATCGGAAGCATTCGGAGACGCACCGATATTCGCGTTCACCTTGCAGCTGCTAGCGATGCCAATCGCCATGGGCTCCAGATTGGTGTGGTTGATGTTGGCAGGGATGACCATCCGACCCCGTGCCACTTCTTCCATCACCAACGACTCAGGCAGGTTCTCCCGCTTGGCCACATAGGCCATCTCTTCTGTAACAACGCCTTTCTTGGCGTAATGCATCTGAGACACATTCGCTTGGCCCTTGCGAGCAGAAACCCATTGAGTACGCATGTCCTTGGCAGCAACTGAATTGCCAGGAGCCAGCCAAACGGCTGCGGATCACATGATTCACTTCCCTTCGCCGGTATCAACCGGATCAGGTTCAGAGGGTGTGATCTCAGCCCTACACAGAAAACTGTGTAGGGCACCCCTAGTGGTTCTTAAACGCTAGCGACATCTCCTCAGAACAATATTTAGGAGATCTGAAGACCGTTCAATGCCGCAGCCACCACACGGTGATCAACGTCCTGCTGCAGCGGCTGCAGCAGAGCTCGGGCTTCAGCACCAATCGGTTGGGCGATGCCATCCCGCACAATCCGACCAAGAATCTCCGCACCACTCACCCGCACCGTGCCATCTGCATCAGTGATGGCCATTTGGGCTAACTCGAGCAACCACGTGAGCTTGATCTCAGGCTGTTCCGCCAAAGCCGAAAGAATGCTGCAACGCACCAGCCAGGCACCATCGGCTGAAAAAGACGCTTGAAGCAAAGGCCAAGACCGCTCAACCCCATAACTGGCCAAAGCATTGGCCGCTTCCGCCCGCACATTCGGGTCTTCGTCCGCTGTAAGCAACCGCGTTAAAACGCCCCAACCCTGTTCAGTGCGTTTGTAACCCAGGCCGCTGCAGCTCAGAGAACGCACAAGGAACGGTTTTTGCTCTGTGCCGAGAACCAACAACGGCACGGCGTCCTCCGCTTCGCAGAAGCGCAGCTGGGTCAGCGCTGGCATGGCCCTGACTGGGTCTCCACTGGCAATTGCATCCCGTAGGGCGCCGAGATCGGGTTGTGGGTTGGCCTCAGTCATCCATCACCATCCTGAACACGCGACCGCTTCAAATTTGCGAACAGCCTGGCGCGTCGACGACGGCGTCCGAGGCCACAACTCACAATGAGGGCGGATCCCACGACCGCGACAGGCAAAGCCTGAACCCTGTCATTCCCATCGCGTTGCTGTGCAGCAACAACAGCAAGCACGATCAACAACGGTGCTCCCAATGACAGCCAAGCAACCACACGCTCCGCTTTCATCAGCCTCCGTGCTCCTCCATCCAGGCCAAGAGTGTTGCCGCCAATACCTCGATACCTACGGCAAGGGCTGTCTCATCGAGGGCAAAGGCTCCGTTATGCAGCGGGGCACAGCCATCCGGACCTGCCACCCCCAGCCGCATCATCATTCCCGGCACATCGCGCAGCAACTCTGCGAAATCCTCCGCACCCAAGGATGGTTGCTCCACAGGCACCACTCGATCACGACCCAATCGATCGATCGCACAGCGTTCGAGAAGGTTGGTGAGGGCAACATCGTTATCCACTGGCGGCGCGATGCAGCGATAGCGCACCTCAGCACTGCCTCCACAACCAGCACAAATGGCTTGAACCGTGTCTTCAATCCAACCGGGCAGCATCGCGTGCTGATCGAGATCCAAACAACGCACCGTGCCCAACAAGCGAACTTGATCGGCAATCACGTTGAAAGCTCGGCCCCCTTCTACTTTTCCAAAACTCACCACCACAGGCTGCAGAGCATCCAACCGACGGCTGATCGCCTGCTGCAACTCGGTGACCACCTTTGCCGCCATCCAGATGGCATCCACCGACTGATGCGGACGGGCCCCATGCCCCCCTTCTCCTCGCACCAGAATCTCCAGCTCTCCAGCCGCGGCCGTTAAACAACCGCGACGGATCCCCACGATTCCAGCCGGCAAGTTAGGGACCACATGAATGCCAAACAGAGCATCCAAGCCCTTGGTCGCCCCCGCATCCCGCATCCAAATAGCCCCCTGAGCTATCTCTTCAGCGGGTTGAAACAGAAGGCGCACTCGCGCCTGCAATGACGGCAAGGCCGCCAAGAGCCTGGCGACCCCCAGCCCCGTACAGGTGTGCAGATCATGGCCACAGGCATGCATCACCCCCTGACGCTTCGAGGCATAGGGCAAGCCCGTGCGTTCCTCCACAGGAAGAGCATCCATATCAACGCGCAAACCAACGGTGGGCCCTTGATCGGGCCCCAGTTCGGCAACAACCCCTGTGCGGCCAACGCCCTCCTGCACCCGCCAACCCAAGCTCCGCAGTTCTCCAGCCACCAACGCTGCGGTCTGATGCTCTTCTCCACTGAGTTCCGGATGCGCATGCAAGTGCTGGCGCAACTCGAGTAACTCGGGCAACTCCTGCCCCAAACGATCCAAAGGAGAATGCATCAGATCCATCTCAAGATTTCTCCAGGGCCAAGAACGCCATCAGGTCTTGGGTGGGCTGGGGCGGCCAGCGGCGCACATCCACCAACCAATCCGCCTGGCGATAGCGCTGATCCAGTCCCGCCGCCGCGGCCCAATTGCTTTCAGCTTCTCCGGCAGATCCCTGACGCCAAAGCAAACCACTTAAGGCTGCCCGGGCATCGGCAAAAAGGGGGTAGCGGCGAATCAACTTGCGCAACTCCAGCTCCGCCCAAGCCAGATCACCCTCTTGCCAGGCAGCCAAGGCCTCACTGGAGCGAGCCATCGCAAAGCCTGGCCTGGCAAGGGAAGCCTTGCCGTACAAATCGCGAGCCCCATTCCAATCCCCCTCCGAGCCGCGCACATTGCCCAAGTTGTACAGCGCCGAGGCATCATCCGGCTGCCTCTCAAGGATCCAGAGGTAGTCGGCAGCAGCAGCTGACCAATCTTGCAAGGCCTCCTCTGCAGTGCCGCGGTTGAGATGGGGGTCGGCCTCCTCTGGAGCAAGAGCAATGGAGAGGGTTTGATCCTCAATCGCACCATCGAGATCGCCAAGCGCCAGCCGCACATTGCCGCGGTTGCTCAAGGCCGCTGCATCTTGAGGGGATTGCTCCAACACCCGATCCCATAGCGGTAGGGCTTGAACAAAATCACCCGATCGGCTCGCATTCAACGCCTGCTGATACAGACCCTGTAGGTCTAAGGCGATGGCGGGCCAGGGCCAGATCAAGCTCACCGCCAGGATGCCAACCAACCACCGCTTCATGCGGCCTCCGCAATGTGCGAACGGGCGGCGTCGGTGACCATGCGGCCCCTTGGCGTCCGTACCAGTAGCCCCTGCTGGAGCAAAAACGGTTCCACAACGGTTTCGAGGGTGACGGGGTCTTCTCCCAAGGCCGCCGCAAGGGTTTCAAGCCCCACGGGGCCACCGCCATGCTGATCCACCAACATGGAGAGCAAGCGACGGTCACTGGCATCAAGGCCACGGTGATCGACGCGATGCAGGCTGAGCGCCTCCGCCACCATGGCGTCGTCAATCGTTCCCTTTCCCTGGCGCACACTGGCCACATCCCGGACGCGACGCAGCAAACGATTGGCAATCCGTGGTGTCCCCCGGCATGAGGCCGCAATGCGAGCACAGGCTGCGGCCGTGAGATCCACCGACACCAACTCGGCGGTACGCGCCACAATCGCTTCGAGATCGGCTTGGCCGTAAAACTCCAAGCGCTGAATCAAACCAAAGCGATCCCGCAACGGAGAGCTCAGGGAACCTGCCCTGGTGGTGGCACCCACCAGGGTGAACGGCGGAAGATCCAACGTTCTGGTTCGGGCCGTACTGCCCTTACCAACCGTGAGATCCAGACGACGGTCTTCCATCGCTGGGTAGAGAAGCTCTTCGGCAACGCGCGAGAGCCGATGGATCTCATCGATAAAGAGCAAATCCCGCGGCTGGAGATTCACCAGTAATCCAACGATGTCGCGCGGTCGCTCCAATGCCGGGGCGCTGGTGATCCGACACTTCACCCCAAGCTCCTCGGCCAGGACCAGGGCCATGGTGGTTTTTCCCAGCCCTGGCGGGCCATAGAGCAACACATGGTCGAGGGCTTCACCACGACCGAGGGCCGCTTCTACAGCGATGCCCAACACCTGCTTGAGTTCACTTTGGCCGATGTACTCAGCCAGGCGCTTCGGCCTCAAGCTGTCATCGGGCCGAATCACCTGTTCTTCTGGAGCTGGCTGCGGATCCACCAACGCTGTTTCGCGACGGGGGGACTTGCGACCAGAGCTGGAAGAGACAATCGCCATAGAGCAAGGCTACCCAGGCCTGGATAACCTCGGTAGATGCAGGCAAGGCCATGGCAAAAGGAGGAGTAAAAAAAGCGGCCGCTGCCGCCGCAAGGGCCGCTGCGAACCGCCTCATGGCCGACAACCGCCAGGCGCGGCATCAGTACGAGATTCTCGAAACCCTTGAAACGGGAATCGAGCTGGTGGGCACCGAGGTGAAATCCATCCGTAACGGCAAAGCGAATCTCCGCGATGGTTTTTGTCTGATTCGAAAGGGAGAACTGCAGCTTCACAACGTGCATATCTCCCCCCATAGCCACGCGAGCGCTTACTTCAATCACGACCCATTGCGAACGCGAAAGCTGCTCGCCCATCGCCGTGAGATCGACAAGCTGCGGGGGCAATTGGACAAAAAGGGGCTCGCCCTCATCCCCCTCAACATTCACCTAAAAGGCTCCTGGATCAAAATTACGATTGGAGTTGGCAAAGGCCGCAAATTGCACGACAAACGAGCTGCCGATAAAGAAAAGCAGTCGAAAAAGGATGTTCGTGCCGCCATGGCGAAGTATCAATAACAATTAGATCCGCCTAATCGTTAAAAATTAGTCATCACCAAAGCCAGCATTCAGATTGAGGCGGTTGGATTCATTCACCCGATGCTGAATCGAGGATCGGATCGGTATCAATATCTGGTAACGGGACCCGCCGACGCCGTTCCAGAACAGGCTTTTGTGGGCGTGAACGCGGTCGATCAGCCCTGCACGACAAGGTGAGCGATCCTGAGGAGACTCCGTCGTTGGTGATCAACACCTGAACGGGAGAACCAAGGTCCGGTGGAAGCGTTGAAACCCGCAAGGGTCCACGCTCTGCTCTGACAACTCCATCAGCGCCGAACACGGTCATCTCCATCAGGGGAGTTCCATTGATGCCGAGGACAAGGCCAGCACCAGCGGGAACCTCCACAGAGATCAAGCGTGCGCCTCCTGCAGGTATCCGCAACGACAGATTCGTTGCTATGCGCGGCCGAGCCGTTACTTGCTCAATCTGCACATCGCGCAGGCTTTCAATCGCTGCCGCGTACCAGAGCTGCCGGTAAGGCTCCTGCGGCTGCCGCCCACGGGCATCGCCAGGCAAGAGGTCTCGGGCACCAGCGCTCACCAACTGCTCCACGGCCCGAGGGGTAACGCCTTGCTTCACCAACCCCGCACGCTGCTCACTCCAATCGGCTTGCTTGAGGCTCCCCAGCCGTGAGCGCAAGGCTGGAGGTAGCTGTTCAATCCGCGCCAACCAATCTTCCGCCAGCTCGTTCCAAACCCGACGCAGCGGAGCATCCTCCAAGTCGTCTGAAGGCAAACGTCCCCCCCGCTCGGGGAAACGATCCAGTACGGCGGTGTTCACCAAATTCAAGAACCAGTTGCGATCCACCTGAAGGGCGCGCAAACGACTGAACAACTGCTGTCGCTCGTCTACTTCCGCCGGAGGGAGGCTGGTGCTCTGGGGCTGTCCCACCACATCGGTTGCCGTCGACGGCGCCTCACCGAGGGAGGCATTGCGAGACAGCAGGAACCAGCCGATCGCAGAGCCCACCAGGGCAGATAGTGCCAAAGCGGCCACCACGGGCCACAAACGGCCCTCGGCTCCCAATTCCCGTTCTTCCATCCGGCTCAGCCGCCGCGATGGTGTGGCCGCTGGAGCAGAAGCTGGGAGTGCGGGCTCGGCCACGGCCATCGCCTGCGGGGCCAGCGGCACAGTCCGATCCGCCCGGGCCATCGGACCCGACTGTTCAGGCATCGGCACCGACTTCAGGGCTGCCAGCGCTGATACCGCATCAGAAAACCGCCGCTGCGGATCCTCGCTCAGCAACCGTTGCAGCACCTCTTGGAAGTCAGCCGTCAGCACAAGCTGTTCAGGCCAGCACCAACTGTCCCCGGCAGGAGACATCAACTGTTCCGGCGGTCGTCCTGTGAGCAGCACAAGCGACGAGACCCCGAGGCCATGCAAATCCATCCAAGCCGCACAGGCTTCACCGCGGCCTTGGGCCCGGGGGGCATACCCAGGCGTGGCCCCCGCCAGAGGATCGTCGCCCTCCGCTTGCACCAAGCCGAAATCGAGCAGTACGGGCAATCCATCAGCACTGCGGCGCAACAGGTTGCGAGGGTTCACATCACCGTGAACCAAGCCCCGCCCATGCACCACAGCCAGCACAGGCAAGAGCTGACGCAACAACAGCAACACCTCCCCAGGTCCAAACAGCATTTGGCGCTGCTCGCGCTGTTGGAACAACTGCGCATAGCTCACACCCTCCTGCCAATCACGAACGGTCCATAGGGACCCATCCAGCTCCAATTGCTCCCCGCATCGCGGAATTTGGGGGTGCAAAATCGCCTGCAACACAGGCCAGTGCCTCTGCAGGCGCTGTTTGGACACCTGGCTCTCCAGCTGACGAATCACCACAGGGATTTCGCCTGCCAAAAGATCCACACCGCGCCACAGGGAGCCTTGAACCGGATCAGGCCCGGACAGGCGCTCCACCAATCGGTAGCGCTCCACCAGCACTGTGCCGGAAACGCTCAAAATCCCTGCTGCATCATTGGAATGATGCTACCGAGGCTGAACTGAATACCTTCAACTCTTAGGGTCTCGCAAGTTCTTTTTCACGCCTTGCTGCTCGACACCCTGCTGGACGTACGGGATCGCAGTGAAGCCCTGATTGCAAGGCTCGAGCCTGAAGATCTGGGACTGCAGGGAATGGCGGATGCCAGTCCACCGAAATGGCACCTAGCTCACACCACTTGGTTCTTCGACACCTTCGTTCTTCAGCCGCATCTCGCCAGCCATATCCCCTGCGACCCCCGCTGGAGCTATCAGTTCAATTCCTATTACGAGACGGTGGGGGAACGACACCCCCGTTCTGAGCGGGGTGTCCTGAGCCGGCCACCCATTCGCGAGATTCTTAAGTGGCGGGCCGAGGTCGACGCCGGATTAACGCAATTGCTCGGCAATGAACCAACGCCAGAACTGCAAACCCTGGTGGAATTGGGGCTGCAACACGAGCAACAGCACCAAGAGTTGTTGCTGATGGATCTACTGGATGGTTTCAGTCGGCAACCGCTCGAGCCCAGCTACGGCATCGATGCAGACCTACAAACCAGCACCGTCAGATCCCAGTGGCTGGCTTGTGATGGAGGCGTCGTGGAGATCGGTGCCCACAACAGCGATACCTACAACAACGGCTTTCATTTCGACAACGAAACCCCACGGCACAGGGTTTGGCTCGATCCATTTCAGATCAGTAATGAACTCGTCAGCAATGCCGAATACCAAGCATTCATCGACGACGGTGGCTACCGGCGTCCAGAACTCTGGATGAGTGATGGATGGGGGTTGGTGCAGCAACGCGGCTGGAATCAACCGCGCTACTGGCGCGACACCCACGACGAATTTGGCCTGGCCGGACGTCAGCGGCGCGATCCAGCCGCACCCGTGCGACATCTCAGTTGGTTCGAAGCCGACGCCTTCGCCCGCTGGAGTGCGTGTCGCCTGCCAACAGAAGCGGAATGGGAGCATGCCTGCGCCCTCCATGGAATAGCGATGCACCATGCCCATGGGGTGCTGTGGCAGTGGACCGCGAGCCCCTACCGTCCTTACCCCGGTTTCCGCCCGCCACCGGGGGCCATCGGTGAATACAACGGCAAATTCATGAGCTCACAAATGGTGTTGCGGGGGAGCTCCTGGCTCACCCCCCCAGGCCACGGCCGAGACACCTATCGAAATTTCTTCCCCCCCTCCAGCCGTTGGATGGCGGCTGGGGTGCGCCTCGCCCGATGAGCATCGCGTTCATCGACCTCCACCCTGCCCCGACGGATCTCAAGCGTGTTGTGCAGGAGGGACTCCAGCGGGAACCGCGCCAACTACCGGCATGGCTGCTGTACGACGCCGAGGGATCGCAGTTGTTCGCAGCGATCTGTGATCAGCCTGAATACAGCCTCACCCGCACCGAAATCGCCCTGCTCGAATCGCACGCGGCCGATATCGCCGGCACTCTGAGGTCCGGAGTGGGATCCGGAGTGGGGTCCGGTGTGGTGGTGGAATTCGGGATCGGCAATGCCAAGAAAGTCGACCCGCTGCTGAGAGCCCTCCAGCCGAAGACCTTCGTGGCCCTCGACATCAGCCGCTCGGCTTTAGAACACTCCCTCACTGGGTTGGCAGCCCAACATCCCGCCACCCAAATGTTGGGCATCTGCTGTGATCACAGCCAGCTTCAGGATCTACCGACGCACCCCTGGCTCACGGGAGAACGCCGTATCGGCTTCTTTCCCGGCAGCTCACTCGGAAACTTCACCCCCAAAGACGCCGTACTGCTACTCCAACAGTTTCGGCATCTGCTGGCAGGCGGCCCGTTGCTGCTGGGACTCGACCAACCCCGTGATCCTGCTCTGCTCGAAGCCGCCTACGACGATGCCGCCGGCATGTCCAGGGCCTTCGCCTTCAACCTGCTGAAACGCCTCAATCGCGATTTACAGGGCAATGCTCTGCCTAAAAACTTTCGTTATCAGGCCCGTTGGCAGGCCGATCAACAGCGCATCGAAATGGCGCTTGTGAGTCGCTGCGCCCAGACCATCCAACTTGCCGATACAGCCTGGTCGTTCCAGCCCAATGAACGCTGGGTGACCGAACACAGCGTGAAATACACCCCAGACGCCGCTGCGGACTTGGCGGCACAAGCCGGGTGGCAAATCCAACAGCGTTGGCATGACGGTCAACGTCAGATGTCCCTCCACCTGTTAGTGCCGTCAAACTGAGCGAACGACCTTCCATCGTTATGAAACAGGACGACCGGCGCCAAGCGATCAAACAGGAACGCGAACGGCTGATCCAAGATTTAGAGGCCCTCTACTTAGCTGCTTTTGATCGGCTCGGAACACTCGAGGGAGAGGTTGGCGAAGTGAAGGCGGCTCAACTCACCCAAATGATCCTCAACTCAAAACTGGCTGCTCTTGAGCCGCTGCGCAAAGAAATCGAAAAGCCCTTAATCACCACCCCTGCAAAGGGCGATCAGGCATGAGTTGGCTGGAGCAGTTGGAGCGGGAGCTGGATCAACGCCTCTCCGGCTTTCTGCGCAACAACCCATTGCAAGACCAACTGTTTCAAGAACAGCACAGTCGCGACCGCGCTCAATCTCTGCAACGGCAACGGCAGCAGCTGCAACAGGAAGCCAAACTGCAGCGCCAACAACTCCTGCAGCTCGCCGAAGATGTGCGGGCCTGGCGACAACGCTCACAGAAAGCCCGAGAGGCAAACGCCAGCGATCTAGCCAATCGCGCTGATCAACATCTCAATGGACTGATGGAGCAGGGCCGTCAGCTCTGGAACGACCTCGATGACCTCGGTCGGCGCTTCAACGAAGTGGAGCAGCAATTGTTGGAGTTAAAAACTCAACAAAAAACGCCCAGCGGCTCCGATCTGGAGAAAGACTGGGCGCTCTTTGAAGCCGAACAGGAGCTACGAGAACTCCGCAAAAACGCTGGACTATGACCAGATTCAGGCTTTCGGCGCCGGTGGCTCGAGACTGACACCTTCGGGCGGTGGGGTTGGATCCGGATCAGCGATCAGCATGTGCTGAAGGACAATTTCCGGACGTTCACTGTCGCGCCAACGAATGCGGTATGCCGGCATTTTGGTGCCGCGACTGGTGGTCTGTTCCACTGGTTCCATGACCCATCCCCGGCGGGAACGGCCCTGTGGATTGCGCTTGACCACCGCGTCAGCGTGCTTGAAGCGGAAACCTACGCGCTCACCACTCATGAGGATTGGACAATGCCTGTGCGTTCATTATCCCACTGAAGGGGCCTCTTCAGGGCGCGACTCTGGGCGCATAAGCGGGAATGCAATCACATCACGGATTGAAGGGCTGTCGGTGAGCAACATCACCAAGCGATCGATACCAATCCCGAGGCCGCCGGTGGGAGGCATCCCCACTTCCAGCGCATGGACGAAATCCTCATCCAAACCTTGGGCTTCCAAGTCTCCTGCAGCTTTTCGCGCTTGCTGGGCCTCAAGCCGCTCCCGCTGATCCACCGGGTCGATCAACTCGCTGAAAGCATTCGCCGTCTCCCGACCCACGATGAACAACTCAAAGCGCTCCACAAGCCCAGGCTTGCTGCGGTGTTTG
>Ga0209251_1002996_pt1 | contig 11335 bp, 4 predicted proteins | sample SaaInlV_100m_DNA_6_FD_184665 | JGI IMG/M metagenome (GOLD analysis project Ga0209251, IMG submission 184665) | Marine microbial communities from expanding oxygen minimum zones in the Saanich Inlet - Saanich Inlet SI073_LV_10m_DNA (SPAdes) (version 2) | ecosystem: Environmental > Aquatic > Marine...
GCCCCTCGCCGGTTCTCGAGTCGTCGCCCACGGAGTTCCACGCGCGCATGGGCCGCGACTCCGACTTCGACGAGGGCCAGAGCACGGGCGGCGCGTTCTCGCCCACCGTGCGCAACAAGGTGAATGCGGCGACCATCGTGCTGGCGGCGGCGGCCACGACGCCGGGGAACAGAAAAACGCACCCCACGCCGGCCAACACGCCCGTCGGGCACGCGTTTCCTCGTCAGCTATCGGCGCCGAAGACGCCGACAGACGCGCCGATCGACGACACGAACCCACCTGCGTCTCTCATCGCGTCTTCGTCGCCCTCTGAGGAGGAGGTGATCGAGGAAGTGCGCTCGTGGTTCGCGTCCGTGCACTCGAAGCTGGACGTCGCGCTCTCGGCCATCTCGCCGGCGCCCAAAAAAATGCCCTCCGCCGCGCAGACAAAGAGCGCGGAGACGAAGATTCCCGTCGTCGACGCGAGCAAGACCGTCGACGACGGTTCCGGAACGGTCACGTGGAAGGACGCTTCGACCCCGGCGCACGCGTCGGTTTTCCCGAGGCTCACCGCCTCGGGCGTGACGTACCCGACGCCCGCGCTCGCGTCCGCGGATGACCTGCGCGACGAAGCGCGCCGCGCGGCGGCGGCGCTCACCGAGGCGGCCATCGCCAAGCTCACCGAATGCGACGCAGAACGGAGACTTCCGGAGACTCCCGGTCCGGACGCACGTCTCGAGGAGGACGTCGAGGAGACGCCGAAGGCGGAGGTTCCGGAACAGGTTCCCGTGCCGGAACAAGTCGCCGTGCCGGAACAAGTCGCCGTGCCGGAACAAGTCGCCGTGCCGGAAGAGCCGGAACTCGCAGCGATGGAACTGGCGGCGACCCCCGAGACGATGCCATCTCGGCGCGCCGCCATCGCCGCCGACGCCGAAAACGCGTCTCCGTCCCCGACTTTGTTTGACGCGCCGCCGCTCGTCTCGCCCCCCGCGTCGTCCCCCTCGGTGGGCCACGCCGCGCACGACGCTCTGGCGATGACCCCGGAGACCCTGAGAGTGGTCGCCATGGTCACGTGCGCCGCGCTGCTCTCGGGATACACCATCGCCATCACCGTCTTCGCGCTCGCCACTGTGGCGAACGTCGCGGCGGCGTTCGCGTCCGCGGCGTGGGGCGTCGCGTCGGCTCTGTTTTTCCCCTCACCGGCGGAGCCGGAGGCGGTGCGTTGCGTGATGCGCGGCGCGTGGGCGGCGTACCCTCCCGGGCTGGCTCTGGCGGTCCTCGCGGCGGAGGATGTAATCGGCTCGGTGCTCGACGCGCTGCGAAACGCGTCGAGAAGCGGCATGGACGTCGCGCTCGGCGGAGGAGTGCAAAACGCGGAGACTTCGTACGAGGACGACTCTTTCGCGTCGCCGACGGTATTTCACGACGCGCGGGTCGTGACGGTGACGTGGGAAGGCGTCGCCGTTTTATTCTTCGTCGCGACGACGGCGACGCTCGTCATCGGCGGCGCGGCGCTTTTCTTCGCCTTCTTCGCCGGATCGCCCTCCGGGGACGTCCTACAGACGCTCTCTTCGGCGGTGAAAGTGTCGCCGGGAACCAGGAGGGCGCTCAGCAGGGTGATGGAGGCTGTGTCGCCCGTCTCGCCAGCCGGCTCAGCGCGCAAAGTTAGAGCGCGAACGGCGTCGTCGAACATTTTTTAGTTTTTTGGGGGGAATATTCGCGAGACGCGCGCCGTCCGCCGCCGCCGGGTCGACGGGCGAGCGAACGCGCGCCGCGGGACGTGTACGTACGTTCGACGTGTATGGGTTCTTGGGTTCTTCGAGCGCGTGTCTGTTGTAAGTCAAAGGTACATAGTGACGCGCGCGTACCGCGGAACCGCGAAAAACCGGGTCGATCGGCGTATCACAATCGCCATCTGCGAAAAAAAGGTACCCTCTTGTCGTCGACGTTCGTCCTCGAATCGAAACTCCGAACGAGGTTGGGCACCGCGGCGCACTCGCCCCCGCGCGATTCATCATGGCGGCGTCCCGTCGTCGCGGGTCGTCGCGCGCGCCCGCCGGGCCGCGGCAGCGCGTGCAGGTGGTGGTGCTGGGCGATTTCGGTCGCTCGCCGCGCATGCAGTACCACGCGCTTTCGCTCGCGGACCAGGCGTCGTTGGAAGTGGATGTCGTGGCGTACACGGGCTCGACCCCGCGCGAGGAGATCGTGACCCACCCGCACATCCACCTGCGGCTCATCGCCCCCCCACCCGCGTGGCTCGGCAGGTGCCTGCCTCGCGTCCTCGCTCTGGCGGTTCGCGTCGCGACGCAGCTCCTGCAGCTGCTCGCGCTGATGCTCATTCGGCTGCCGCGCCCGCGTTTCGTGCTCCTGCAGACGCCGCCGTGCGCGCCGTCGTTCACGGTGTGCCGGCTCGTGTCTTTCCTGCGCGGCGCGACGTTCATCATCGACTGGCACAACTTCGCGTACACGCTGATGGGTCTCAAGCTCGGCGAGACACACTTCCTGGTGCGTCTCGCGAAGCGGTACGAGCGCGTCGCCTGCGCCGGCGCGCACAAACACATCTGCGTGACGTCGGCGATGCGGGAATGGCTGCGAGAGGAGTGGAACGTCGAAAACGCGACGGTTCTGCACGACAAACCGCCCGCGTTTTTCCAGCCCGGCATCTCAGCGCACGAAGCGCACGATCTGTTTCTCAGGCTCGAACCCATCCTGGACGCGTCCGACGCGAGACACCCCGACGACCTAACGACGCGCGACGCGTTTTGTTTCGGGGACGACGACACCGGAGGCGCCGCTTCGACGCCGATCACGACGCGGTTCCCCGATCGCGACGTGATCGGCAAAGGCGGTGTGGAGGATAAGTCGTCTCGCTCACAAAGGCTCGTCTCGCCGCGCTGGCGTTTACGGTCGGACCGTCCGTGCGTGCTGGTCAGCAGCACGAGCTGGACCCCGGACGAGGACTTCGGAGTTTTATTATCGGCGCTGGAGGCGTACGACGCGGTCGCGACGCGAGAGATTTCTGAGATTTCGTCGTTTAACTCCGGAAAGAGGACAGGAGGCAAAGGCGAATCCGGTTTTCAGCAGACCTCGACGCCCGGCGGTTACCTTCCCAATTTACTCGTGATCGTGACCGGGAAAGGCCCGCAGCGCTCGATGTACGAGCGGAGGATGCGCGACGCTGGTCTGAAACACGTGTGCGTTCGCACGGCGTGGGTCGAGTCGGAGGATTACCCGAAGGTGCTGAGCGCCGCCGACCTGGGCGTGTGCCTGCACACGTCCTCCTCGGGGCTGGACCTGCCCATGAAGGTGGTGGACATGTTCGGCGCCGGGCTGCCCGTTTTAGCGGCGAGGTACGACACCATACACGAGTTAGTGGTGTCGGGGGAGGAAGAGACGAAGAACGGAAAGAGTGACGGAAAAACCAAAAAAGCGAAGAAAAAGAGAAACGGCGCGTTGTTCTCCGACGCGAAAGAGTTGGCCGCCGCTCTGACTTCGCTGTTGCGCGGATGGGGGGAGAGAGAGATCGAGCTGGACGAGCTTAAAGCGGGCGCTTTGGTCGCCGCGGAGTCACCTCGTTGGGCGGAGCACTGGGAGAAACACGCCGCGCCGTTGTTCCGGGAGTGACGACGCTCGATCCGTTTATTTTAGGGCACGAAACGCTCGGGAGGCTTCGTGTGTAAGCTCCCAAAACCGAAAACTTCGACGCGCTCCCGGCGCTTTTCTGGGGCACTTTTGTTTTGAACTCCCTTTGCGCAAAAAGCGCCGCCTCGCGCGTTGGCGCTCAGAGACGCTCGCGTATCGCCGCGTCGCACTCACACGTCGGCCACGCCATGTCGCCCAACCCTGCCAAGAAGGCCAGACGCGAGTCCGGGCCCGTCACCGGACCCGATACCGTCGTGGTCCTGGACTATGGCTCGCAGTACACGCAGCTCATCACGCGTCGCGTGCGCGAGCTCGGTGTGTACTCGTGCCTGCTCCCCGGCGACGTCGACATGGTACGCCCCGCCCTCCCGCACTGCGCGCTCCACCCGCACGCCTCGGCGCAGCCTCGAGCTCGATGCCGCGGAGCTCTGTCGCGCGCGCGAAGCTCGCCTGACGATACCGGACGCCCACGGCGCGCCCGGGGACTCGCCGCGGCGGCTGCCTGGAAACGCGCGATCTGCTTTTTTTCGACGTTTTGCGGCACCGCCAAGACTCGGCCGGGTTTTCTTTGGTTCGTCACTCGCGCTTTTCGAACGCGCGGCGACAGGCGGCCATTCTCGTGGTGGAATAAATATCTCGCCGTCTCGGTTCGCCGTCTCACCGTCTCCCGTCCAATTACCTCGTCTTCGAAACGAACACCGACAGAAACGCATCACGGACCAGAACCCGAGCGTGATCATCCTGTCCGGCGGCCCCAACTCCGTGCACGTCGAGGGCGCGCCCACGGTCCCCGAGGGCTTCTTCGACCACTGCCAGGCGCACGACATCCCGGTGCTGGGCATCTGCTACGGCATGCAGCTCCTCGTGCAGCGCCTGGGCGGCTCCGTGGAGGCTGCCGAGAAGGCCGAGTACGGGCGCATGCCCGTGCACACGGTGAACGACTCGCTCCTGTTCAAGGGCGAGCCCACGGACTCGCAGCAGGTGTGGATGTCGCACGGCGACGAGGCGACCAAGCTTCCCGACGGATTTAACTGCGTGGGTAAGAGCGACGCCGGCGCTGTGGTCGCGATCGAGGACCCGAAGCGCAAGCTGTTCGGTTTACAGTACCACCCCGAGGTGACGCACAGCGAGCGTGGGTTCGAGACTATTAAGCGTTTCCTGTTCGACATCGCCGGCCTCACCGCGGGCTGGTCCATGCAGAACGTGCTCGACGAGCAGATCGCGATCGTCAAAGAAAAGGTTGGGCCGGACGCGCACGTCATCTGCGCGCTCTCCGGCGGCGTCGACAGCGCCGTCGCCGCGACGCTCGTGCACCGCGCGATCGGCGACCGTCTGCACTGCTGCTTCGTGGACAACGGCCTGCTGCGCTTCAAAGAGCAGGAGCGCGTGATGAAGATGTTCAAGGACCACCTGCACTTGCCCGTGACGTGCGTCGACGACTCGGCGCGCCTGCTCGCCAAGCTGAAGGGCGTGACGGACCCGGAGAAGAAGCGCAAGACCATCGGCGCGCAGTTCATCGAGGTGTTCAAGGAGTACAAGGCGGACGTCGAGAAGAAAACGGGCGTGCGGCCGACGTTCTTGGTGCAGGGCACGCTGTACCCGGACGTCATCGAGTCCTGCCCCCCCCCGGGCTCGGACCAGAAACACTCGCACACCATCAAGTCGCACCACAACGTGGGCGGCTTGCCTAAAGAACTGGGGTTCGAGCTGGTCGAACCTCTGCGCATGCTGTTCAAGGACGAGGTGCGCAAGCTCGGTTTGCTGATGGACGTCCCGAAGCAGTTCATCTCGCGTCACCCCTTCCCCGGGCCGGGGCTGGCGGTGCGCGTGCTCGGGGACGTGTGCGCGGAGGGTGCGCTGGACACCATCCGCGCCGTCGACGAGATCTACATCAACGCCATTCGCGAAGCGGGCCTGTACGACCAAATCTGGCAGGCGTTCGCGGTGTTCCTGCCCATCAAGTCCGTGGGCGTGCAGGGCGACCAGCGCACGCACTCGCACGTCGTGGGGCTGCGCGCGATCACGTCCTCGGACGGCATGACCGCGGACTGGTTCCAGTTCGAGCCCAAGTTCCTGCAGGAGGTGTCGGCGAAGATCTGCAACCAGGTGAAAAACGTCAACCGCGTGGTGTACGACATCACCAGCAAGCCGCCCTCCACGGTGGAGTGGGAGTGAGAAGCGCGCCCTACGGGTTTCGTCCGCGAAGAAGCAAGCGTGTTCCTTTTAACGACGACGACTATCGTGTTTTCTTCTCGTGTGGCACGTGTTCTCTATCGCTGTTCCGCGGAAGCCACCTTCCGGTTCGTCTCTCTCTCTCGCGCAACCGTCGCGGCGATCGCGAAAAGTCGTCTCTGGTCCGCCGCTCTCCAGACGAAAACAAACGAAACCAAGCGCGTCTCTGTCGCGTCTCTGTCGCGGAGCGCCCTACGCGCGGGACCTTCTTCATCGAGCGACGAAAGAAGCGTTATATCCTTCGAGCGCTCACGTTCACTTGATGTTGATGGCGCGCTCCGGGATCTGCTCCTTGGCGGGCTCGGGAATCTTGGGGATGTGCACGGAGAGCACGCCGTTCTTCATCTCCGCCTCGATCTTCTCGTCCTGGACGTTCTCCGGGAGCTTGAACATGCGCTCGACTCTGCCGTAGGTGCGCTCGTAGACGTGCATCTTGACGTCCTCGTCGTCCTCGCCCAGCTTCTCCTCGTGCCGCTCGGCGCGCTCGGCGGCGATGTGCAGCCGCCGCTCGTCGTCCACGGTGACGTTGACGACGTCCTTGGACAGACCGGGCAGGTCGGCGGTGATGAGGAACTCCCACTTCTTCTCGAGCACGTCGCACGGGAACGCGAGCTTCGCGGGGAAGACGCCCACGTTGTCGGGGTGGCCGAACACAGCGCTGGACAGCGAGGCGACGTCTGCGGTTCGGGGGGATCGCGAGAATCGCGAGGGAAAGCGGGTGGGGGGGTACATGCGGCGGCGGGGAACGCGCAGGGCTTCGAGCGACGGTGAGCTTCGCGTCGTTCGCGTTTTTTCTGGACGAAACCGGTGGACCGCCACCACTGGTTGACGAACGAGTCGACGCACCGTTCATCATGCTCTCCACGAGGGGCAGCATGCGGTAAAAGTCGGAGTTGATATCCGCCAGCGGCGACGGCGACAAGCCGAAGGGCGAGACGCCCATCAGCCCGCCGAGGGGGCGCCGGCGCGCCATCGAGCGCATCGTGGGGCTCTGCGGCTGGATGGACTGCTCCTGCTGCTCCTGCTGCTCCTGTAGCGTCGAGGAACGCGAGGGGAACCGCGTCGCGCGCGCGGAGGTGTCAGTCGTCGGTGTTTTGGAAAGCCAAAAAAAAAACACTTCCTTCGATCGACACTCGGCGTCTTTCTTCTCGTTCCGAGAGAAACGAAAGCCACGACGACGACGTTCGCGTCGAGGACGGAGACGCGTGGAAGGCGCGCGAAGGCGTCGCCGCGCTCGACTAGAGCGCGCGCGTCCGCTCGGCGGCTCGGACGAAGCGACGCGCTCGACGCGAAGCGCGCCGAAAAGCTCGAGGAGACGTCCGGAGCGTCGCGGGTTTCTCGGGAAGGAGGTTTCGTACCGTCTCCGCACTCGAGGCGCGGGTCGTGGTCACGGCGCGGGCGCCGGATTTGCGCGCGACGCGCGCGAGCGTGGGCAGGCGCACGGCGATGCGGGAGGTGCTGGCGGCGAGGGACATGTTGGGGTGGGGATGTGGGAAGGGTGTTGCAGTCGTGCGGGGGCGCGCGTGAACTGGCGACACGCGAACCGTGTCGTTGCTTTTTTGCGCCTGTGAAAGACGGCAGGACCGAGAAAACCGAAACCTTCTTTTGCGTGGACTGCACAGGCTGCCCGCACGGGAAGCGGAAACAGGACTGCGTGGACTGCGACCCGTGCCCGCATGGCAAGCTGAAGCGCAGCTGCGCGGATGTAATAAAAAAAACACGCCTCACTTTTCCTTCGCCGGTTGTGCGGGCGCCGCGTCCTCCCGCTCCTCCGGCGCCTCCTCGATCTCGCCCATCCGCGCGGAGGGCGACTCGGTGGTCAGGGGCAACGCCGGCTCCACCCGCGGCAGGTGCTTCGCGCCCGGCGAAGGCGGGGGCTTGGCGTTCGCGCGCGAGGATTTCTTCGGCCCGCCCCCGAAACAGCCGCCGAAACAGCCGCCGCCGGCGGGCGCGTCCGGCGCGTCGTCCTCGTACAGCGCAGCCAGCTCCGCGGCGCGCGCGGCGGCGTCGGCGTCGTCGTCGTCTTTCGTCGCCGCCTTCTCGTCGTCTTTCGCCGCCGCCTTGTCGTCGGCATCACTCGCATCCTTCGCGATCGCCGCGTCCGCGGCGTCCGCGGCGTCCGCGATGCGGCTGGACATGTTGGCCATCATCTCCTGCTTCTTGTCGGCGAGTTGGGTTTTGGCGTCGCCGGCTTTGGTTTTGCCGCCGGCTCTTTTCTTCGCCGCCGTCTCCATCGCCACCTCCTGCTTGGCCTGCGCGGTGACCGCCGCCGCCACCTTCTCACCGTCGTCCTTCACCGAGTAGAACTCCAGCTCGACGTGCAGGCGCCCGCTGGAGGTCTCCTCCAGCTCGTCCACGCGCTTCAACACGCGGCTCGCTTGTCCCGCTAACAGCAAAATCTGCCCGATGACGCGCTTCACGTCTAACGACATGTTGCCCATGTACTCGCGCTTGCCGTCGCTGTCCCAGTCCCACACCTCGAGCCTTAAACGCGTCTTGTTCTCCAGCTCATTAAGCCCGATCACGAAGTCGAACTCCTCGTCCCACACCGGGTTGAGCGTCTCGCGCTTCGTGGACGACTTGTGCAGCTGCTTGCCGCACGAAAGCTTCACGAACGGGTCCGACCGCCCGTTGGCGTCCTTGGCGGCGAGGTGGTCGCCGCGGAGCAGCCGCACGTGCAGCACGCCGCAAAACTGCGCCAGGTCGCCGCCGGCGATGATGTCCTCCAGGGACATGCCGCGCACGCGCTCCTGCTCCTCGATGTCCTCCTCGATGTCGTCGAAGGGCATGTACTTGGCGGTAAACTCAATCTCGGGGCCGATGCGCTTCCCGTGCTCGTCGCGCCTGCTGCTCTTGAACGCTCGCGCCATCTTGCTGGTGAGGGCCTTGCGATCCGAGAGGCTCAACGTCACGCTCGTCTCCTCGTACGGCTTGTCCACGAGCTGCCCAACCTCGTACTCTCCCAGCCCGAGCACGCTCTGCGCGCTCTTCTTCAACCGCTTCTGGCCCTCGATCGTGCTGTACGACTCCGCGGATCGCTCAGCCTTGGACATCTTTGTCACGCCCAATCGCTTTTCCAGCGCCGCGTCGCGGTCCTCGCCGTCGTTCTCGTGTAGAGAGTCGCCGTCCAGCGAGTCTCGTTTGCCGACGCCGAACGCCTGCCTTGACGCCGCCTTGACGTTCTTGTACGTGGTGGCGGTGTCCACGACGCACAGCGACAGCTTCGCGCCGCGGATGTCGTGCACGCGCACGTCGAAGGTTTCGTTTTCGTACGTCGGGTCCTGGCCCTCGCCGACTTTGGTCGCGCGCACGACTTTGGGCTTGCCGTACTCGCCATCCGTCACCACGAGCTCCACCGCCGGGCGCATCTTGGCCGCCGCCTTGAGGCGGTCGAGCTGCGGCAGGTTGCTCGCGCGCTTGACGGTGATGCGCACGATGCCCGAGTTGGACACGGACTTGGCGCCCAGGTCGTTGGTGATGCCGATGTCCAGCTTGTTCGGCCACACCATCAGGTTCACCAGCACGTTCTTGATCAAGTTGGTGAGCAGCTTCTCGATGAACGGGAAGGCGGTGATGTCCCCGCCCACTAGCCGCAGGTTGAAGTTGATCGTGGGCTTGCCGATGAACGCGATCTGCATCGCGGAGAACGAGGGCCACCAGTCGCACAGAGGGCCGAACACGATGCGCACGACGCCGAAGAACTCCACCTTCTCGATGGCGATGGGGAGCGTCAGGCCCATGAACTGCACGTCCAGCTGCACCTCAGGGTCGGTCGCCGCCCACTTGGCTTCGATGTCCAGCCCCACCTCGTTCGGAACCTCGGTCACGGCTTTGATACTGACGAAAACCAACGGTTCGATGCCGAGCGTGAACTTGGAGAACTTCATCTTCACGTTGCTTCCCTCGACGAGCCGGTTCAGGATGGGCTCCACGGAGGAGACGACCGAGTTGCTGATGGCGCGGTTGAGGAACGGCCACCACTGACGCGCGGCGCGGTTGAGCCAAGCCGCGCGCTCGCGCGCGGGAAACGTGATCCACTTAGGTAACCACCCGATGATCTTCACCAGGTTCTTCGGGGTCAGAATGGTCTGGTCGTACGTCTCGTCGTTCAGAGCGCGCACGATGTGCGCGGTGGTGATCTCCCGGCGCCTGGGCGCGAAGCCTTTCATGATCCAGCCGAGCAGGAACGCGAGCGCGAGCAGGACGCACCCGATCGCGACCCAGCCGATGTTCTCGGGGGTCGCGAGGTACTCCACCGCGCCGAGGCGCACGGACGCGGGGTCCGGGAACATCGACACCATCGCGGGCGAGGTCGGGTGACGAATCACGCAATTACGAGAGTTAGTTAGTTCACGCGAGGTGCAACCGCCCGCGCGATTGGATATTTCTCGGAATCGAGAGTCTCTCGCGCGGGTCACGCCCCGGGAGTGTGCGCCGAGCGTCGCCTCGTGCCGAGCTGTCACGCGCGAGGGCGGCCGAGAAGAGCCGGCGCGCCGCGTTGTGCGCACCGCGAGCCTCGTGCGGCGGGCTGGGACGCGTGAAGAGCGCGTCGGCGTCGAATTTCGCCAGTCGACGCGTAAGATTTTCTCGAAGTTTCAGTTTCGCGCGAGCAGCACACGTGTTCTCGTGATTGCGCAGTCGGCAGTCGGCGGCAGATTTCGGGAAAAAAACAAAAAAACGGCTCGAGAAGGCGATGGATCGCCGCGTTTCCAAACGCGTTCGGAAGCGCGAAGGCTCATATCGAACGTACTATCAAGACTCTCATCGTATCGCTCCTGATACTATCGGTTGTCACGGTCGTCTACGGTTGGTCCCCCACCCCCCCCGCGTGCGCGTGCACGACGCGCGCCACCGCGAGCGCGAGCGCGTCGGCGATGTCCCGCGTCCGCCCCTCGGCGTAGACGCGCACGACATCCTCCGTTCCGCTGGGCCGCGCAAACGCGCGCGCGTTCGCGTCTGTCCCGAAGGACGCGACCGCCACGTCGATAGCGGCCTGCATGCCTTCCGGCGCCACAGCAATTCGCTCGGCGTCCGCCGTGACGATCACGCTCCGGTCTTTGACTTTGACTTTGATCTGCCGCGAGGGCAGATCTTGGTAGATAGAGTCCCAGTCGTGTAGACCCCACTTTTTCGCGCGCAAAATCGATTCCACCACTAACACGCCCGACAGCGCGTCCCCCACCGCCGGGTTGATGGTCTCCGCGAGCGCCAGTAAAGACGCCGCGGCGTGTTTCGATGTCGCCGAGCCGTTAAGGTCGTTCGCGCATTTGTTAATTTTTAACAGCGCGTCGTCCGAGAACAACGCCGTGCCGTGTCCGTTCGCCTCAAAGTACACGCCGACGTCGAAGGTCTCCGCGGCGGGGTGCAGGTGCTTCACACCCGTACAAGTGCACTTTGTCGTCAACCCTAACGTATCCTCGATGTACCGCGTGGACGCGCCGTTGGCGTACGCGGTCTGCACCACGCCCACGGTTAACTCAGA
>Ga0209251_1002998_pt1 | contig 11333 bp, 9 predicted proteins | sample SaaInlV_100m_DNA_6_FD_184665 | JGI IMG/M metagenome (GOLD analysis project Ga0209251, IMG submission 184665) | Marine microbial communities from expanding oxygen minimum zones in the Saanich Inlet - Saanich Inlet SI073_LV_10m_DNA (SPAdes) (version 2) | ecosystem: Environmental > Aquatic > Marine...
GCGGTCGCGAAGACGATGCGAGGGGAGGGGAATGGGTGAAGCACGTTGTTGTCGCGTACCGCGTTCTGGATGGAGCTTTTTTCCCACCGTTCGTGAAATTTCGTACCGGAACCCGGGAACGACCGTCTGATTGGCGCCGATCCGTCGCAGCGAGAACAGATGACGTCCAGCGCACTTTTCGTGTCGGCGGCTGCGCTTTTCTGCCGACACGGGGGTTCCACGCGCATTCCCCGCTCGCGCTCCGACGCGTGCACTTGCCCCTTCCGGATCAAACATGGCCTCCGTCGGTGCCCTTTCCGCGCGCCCGCACCTCGGTGGCTTCAGCCTCCGCCGTTCCGGCGCGAAGCGCGCCGGCAAGGTTTCCACCGTCGCCCGCGCCGAGCACAAGCCCGGTATTAACATGCCCGACGGACCCGCCGATGACCTGAACAAGTGGAGCCGCAAGATCACCCAGCCCAAGTCCCAGGGCGCGTCCCAGGTGCGTCGAGTGACTCGTCGGATTCCACGCACCGATCGCGAATCGGATCTGTCCCCGGATCGTGCGTCTCCGCGCACGCGTCACGGGAATCGCGGCGGCGATCACGCGAAAGCGAATCCCTAGATAACCGTCGTCGAACCGGCGGAAACCAGCCTCGCGGTTGGGTCGAGTTTTCCTTGCGAGTTTCCTCCGCGACCGCGCGGCTGACCGCCTCTCTCTCCGACCCCCACCGTCCCAATACATCGACCACGCGCGTTCCAGGCCATGCTCTACGCTACCGGCATGGAGCCCGAGGACATGAACAAGCCCCAGATCGGCATCTCCTCCGTCTGGTGGGAGGGCAACCCCTGCAACAAGCACCTGATGGACCTCGCCGCGCGCGTGAAGGAGGGCGTCGCTTCCGAGGACATGGTCGGGTTCCGCTTCAACACCATCGGCGTCTCCGACGGCATCTCCATGGGCACGCCCGGCATGTCCATGTCCCTGCAGTCGCGCGACCTGATCGCGGACTCCATCGAGACCGTGATGAGCGGCCAGTGGTACGACGCCAACATCTCGCTCCCCGGCTGCGACAAGAACATGCCCGGCTGCATCATCGCGATGGGGCGCCTGAACCGCCCCGGCCTCATGGTGTACGGCGGCACGATCAAGCCCGGCATGGCCAGCAACGGCGAGCCTCTGGACATCGTCTCCGCGTTCCAGTCGTACGGCCAGTTCGTGACCGGCGCCATCGATGAGGCGGAGCGCTCGGAGATTGTGCGCAAGTCGTGCCCCGGCGCCGGCGCGTGCGGCGGCATGTACACCGCCAACACCATGGCCTCGGCCATCGAGGCGCTCGGCATGTCCCTGCCCTACTCCTCCTCCATCCCCGCGGAGGACCCGCTGAAGATGGACGAGTGCTTCATGGCCGGCAAGGCCATCAAGCACATGCTTGAGATCGACCTCAAGCCCCGCGACATCATGACCCGCGCGGCGTTTGAGAACGCCATGGTGATCATCATCGCGCTCGGCGGGTCCACCAACGCCGTGCTGCACCTGATCGCCATGGCGCACGCCGTGGGCATCACGCTCACCCTGGACGACTTCCAGGCTGTCTCCGACCGGGTCCCCTTCATCGCGGACCTCAAGCCCTCGGGCAAGTACGTCATGGAGGACGTGCACAAGATCGGAGGCACGCCCGGCGTGCTCAAGGTACGCGTCGCGGAACGACTCGAGTCCGTTTGCCTTTTCTCGTCCGTTCGACGCCCGTTTTTTCGTTTCGGTCTCGCGCCGCGTTCGCTTCGCCTCCTCGCGCCCGGGAAAGAAAAGATGAAACTATTGGATTCCCCTTCAATAGCCTCCGGGCGATGCCGATAAATCCGTTTAACAGTCCTGATCTTTCCCGGCGGAGCTCGGCGACGCGGCGCGCCGGTTTTCTCGCGCTCGGAAATCGTCTTGCGATTCGCCCGTCCCCCGCGCTCACCTCTCCCGCTGTTCCCCTTGCGTCCGCAGTACCTCCTGAAAAACGGCCTCATCGACGGCAGCTGCATGACGTGCACCGGCAAGACCATGGCCGAGAACCTCGCGTCGTGCCCCGACCTGAGCGAAGGCCAGGAGGTCATCCTCCCCCTCGACAAGCCCATCAAGGAGACTGGCCACTTGCAGTGCCTGTTCGGCAACATCGCCACCGAGGGCTCCGTCGCCAAAATCACCGGCAAGGAAGGTTTGTACTTCAAGGGTTTCGCGAAGTGCTACGACTCCGAGGAGGAGATGCTCGATGCTCTCTCCGCGGACTCCGACTCGTTCAAGGGCTCCGTGATCGTGATCCGCTACGAAGGTCCCAAGGGTGGCCCGGGCATGCCCGAGATGCTCACGCCCACCTCCGCCATCATGGGCGCCGGCCTCGGCAAGGAGTGCGCGCTGATCACCGACGGCCGCTTCTCCGGCGGCTCGCACGGGTTCGTCATCGGACACGTCACCCCCGAGGCGCAGGTCGGCGGCCCCATCGGCCTGGTGCAGGACGGCGACATCATCGAGATCGACGCCGAGAAGAGAACCATCAACGCGCTCGACATCGCGGACGAGGAGTGGAAGAAGCGCAAGGCGGCGTGGAAGGCGCCGCCCCTCGAAGCCACCAGCGGCACGCTGCACAAGTACATCAAGCTCGTGGCCTCCGCGTCCCAGGGATGCATCACCGACCTGTGAGCGACGCGTGGTCGTGCGGTAGTCACCTTTGAGTTTAATGTTCATGCAACTTTTACGATATTAATAAAGCGCGCCGGTCGCCCGGTCGCCCCGCCGCCTCCGCCGCGGCGGCGAAACCGTCTTCGTCCAACCCGAAGGAAAACACTTCGTAGTGGTGGTTCAAAGTCCGCTGGCCGTGAAGAGGCGCGGCGGGACCGCCTCCCAGCGCGCCCGCCTTCGCGTTAGGCACGCCGTACACCACGCGACGCACGCGCGAGTGTACGAGCGCCATCGCGCACATCACGCAAGGCTCACGCGCGCAGTACGCGTCATAGCCGGTGCACAGATACGGTCGACCGTGAAGCGCCGTGAGCTTTTCGCCGAGGTTTTTCTCTTGTTTCTCCCGAGCGCGTTTCGCGCCCACCGAAGGAAGCGCGTCCGGACCCTCATCGCCCGCGCCGCCAGAGTCAAAGTTCGCCGTCGCAGCCGCCGCCGCCGCCGCCTCGGGGTCGTGGTCCGCGCCATGCGTCGCGATGTCCCACGCAGACGCCGCGTCGATCGCCGCGAACGCGGCGTGTCGCAGCGGGTGCGTTTTGATTGCCCCGTTTTTCTCATCCGCCGCCGCGCCGCCCGCGCGCCATCCGCCTGTCGCGTCGCGGCCGACGGCGACGACCCTGGACCCGACCGGGTCGACCAGGAGCACTGCGTTGCGCACGCACGGAAGCGCGACTGTCTCCGTAGACGCGTGCGCGTCTTCCTTCGCCCCCGCCGCTTTTTTGTGTTCGTTTTCGTTTCTCGCGCCGACGCCTCGCCGCGACGCCTCGAGGATCGCGCGGGACATCCACCGGCGCATCTCCGCCACCGCCTCCGGCGCGGGGTCCTCGACGTCCACTTCGAGGTGCCTGTTGGGTTTCTGCCACACGATGGGCCACACGCGCGTCCACTCCTCCCACTGCTCCCTCGTGCGCGGCGCGAGACCCGGGACCTGCGCGCGCTCGGGAGTCAGCGCGTGCCGCTCCACGACCGCCGACGCCGCGGCGGGCCAACTCGCCGCGCCCGCCGCCGAGTCGCCAACGGGGCACAGCACAACCTTGAGCGACTCGGGAGATGCGTCAGCGGCGGCGACGCGACGCACGCGCTTGACGTGCGGCATATTCGTCAGGGGGAGCGCCGCGGAGACGTCCTTCAGCTGCGCACGGGGTGAACGCAGGGGCGAGGGTTTCAGGATCGAACGAAGCGACGGACGGCGTGCGGGGGAGACGCGCCTGTCCGACCGACGCGTCGTCGGCGGTGCGCATCGCGGCGCTTTTTCGGTCGGGACGGGCGCGTACCACTTGGTTGCATCGGCGCTTATCCACCTCCGCGACCCACACGTCAACGAGGACCAGCTGAGGTGGCGGTGTCGGGGACACGTACACCGGCACCGGCAGAAGGGTCTCGGGGCAATGGGGCCCCATGGCCCGCGGCCACGCGCCCGGAAGGATGGCAAAACACAGTCAGGGAGAAGACGAGGCATGTTTTTCATGTTTTTCGCGTTTTCACTTTAGCGTGTACGGCAGTTCTCTCGTCACTGCGGCGATGCGCGGACGACTGTACGCGACCGCGCTCCTGGCGCTCGTCCTGGCGCTTCTCCTCGCCACGACGAGCGCGCAGGAGAATCACCAGGATTCCGCTGGCGTACCCGTGGGGTTCGATGCGGATGCTCAAGCTGCCAGGGACGCGGAAGCGTACCTGACGCCCGAGGAGAAATCTCTCATTCAGATTGGAAACGACCTCTTGAGAGGGAACGATACCATCCCCGACCCGGAGGACTACGACGTCGATGCGGTGCGAACACGCGCGCCCGTCTCTCTCACCTCGTACGCGCACGTTCCGTGCGCTCCAGACTGCGGCTACGAGCGTGTCTGGCCAGACACACACCTCCAGGCACCGTCTTCCCGGCTGCGCGTTTTCTGTTACAAAGCTGCCACGCGAAGCGTCGAAACTTTGGCGAACCGAGCTGACGTTCTCCCTCCCTCTTACGGACCCGCGCGTGTCGCACAGGTGAGTGGCTTGGTGAGCGACGCGGTGGGCGACGAGTGGCGCCACTATCCCCTGGGATGGCACTGGGTGCTCGTGATTTTCGGGGGGCTGGTGCTGATTCCTACGGCGGCGGCGTTTTGCGGGCCGAAGAAACCGCCGGGCGAGCTCGTGATGGACGCCGAGTACGGCGCGGCCAAGTGAGGCGCGCGATGTACAACGCCGTATCGAACGATCCGTGAGGAAAAAATGTAGTAGTATGTATCACACGCGTCTCTGATACGTGTCGTCGAAAGGTTTCTTTCGCATCGACGCGCGCGACACGCGAAAACGCGAACGTGTGCGCTTAAAGCGGTTTGCGCGCGGCGGTGAAGTACATGACGGTGTAGATGCCCGCCTTGCCTCCGGCGACGAGCCCGTCGGCGCCCTTCTTGAGGAACCCGGAGACGCCCATGGACCCCTTGGGCGCGATCCCCACGGTCTCCAGGAACCACACCAGGTAGTGCGTCACCGCACGCCCCCAGATGGTGGTCTTGAAGCTCCAGAAGTCGCGCCACGGGCGCCACGCGCGGTACGGGTCGATGGGCTCGTACCACGAGATGTCCGCGGTTTTCACCAGGTCCTGCTCCTCCAGAATCTCAAACCCGGCTTTTTTCATCGCCGTCAGCACGTCCTCGCACGTGCGCGCGGTGGGCAGCCCGTTGCCGATCAGGATCTCCTGGCGGATCCGGCGGTGCTCGGCGTTGGTGGGGTCGTACTTGTCCGTCAGGCACCACTCGTACGACGCGAACACGCCGCCGGGTTTCAGCACACGGAAGATCTCCGAGTAGCACCCCACCGCGTCCGGCGCGTGGCAGGTGGCTTCGATCTGGTACACCGCGTCGTACGTGGCGTCGGGCTTGGGGATGTTCATGAAATCCGCCTTCACGAAGTCGCAGTTATCGTGCCTGCCCGTGGCTTTGTTCATCTCCTCGCCGCGCTTGATCTGGAACGCGTTGTTGTTCAGTCCGGTCACCGACGCGCCGGTGAACGCCGCGATCTCGCGCAGCGGGCCGCCGACGCCGCACCCGACGTCGAGCACCTTGTCGCCGGGCTTGACGTTGAGCTTGGACGCCAGGAAGTGCTCGTGCCTGACGATGGACTCGCGCAGCGTCTCCCACTTGTACCTGTGCGCGAAGTGGAAGGACTCGCCCCAGCCGTACTCGTAGAAGGAAGTCGCGAGGTCGTAGTACTTGTTCACCACGTCCGTGTAGTTCCCGGTGCGCTTGGAGTCATCCTCCTCCTTGAAGTAATCCTCGTACTCCTTCGTGGCGGTCCCGGTCTCCCTGCGGCGCGCCAACGGGGCGGAACGAGGGGAATCGGCGGGTCAGCGGCGTTCGCGGGGGCGAAACAGGGGTGGACGAGCGACGCTCGCGACGAGCGTCTACGCGCGCGGGGCGTGCGCGACGCGCTCGCGAAGAGCGTGCCGTTCGAACGTCGGCGTGACGACTGGGAGGCGGGGATTGGTCCGGCGACGGACGCGTCCGGAGGGCACGCACTTGGAGTCCAGGTTACCGGCCATGTGCTTCAGGTTCAAACCGGAAGATTTGGACGCCATGGTGACCTTGGGATCGGCGCAAACGCGTGTGCGTCCGAAACAGTGGCGACCGATCGCGTCGTCCCATCCGAAGAGACGACTTCGGCAGGCGCGGATAGCGCCAACTGGAAACGATCTGGTGTTCGGCGCAGACTGTTTGCGTGCTGCGAAACCGAAAGTTTCCGCGGCAGTATCGATATGCCGGATTGCCGCTTTTTTGCCGGTCGGCCGGGCAGAGTTTGAAATGTCTTTGCGAGTATGCCCACGGCGCAACAACTCTCGCGCGTCACAAGCGCACGCGCGACCCGCGACAGCGAAGGGACCCACCTCCCTCCGTTTCTCGCGCAGCGCCGCGCCCATCGAGGAGGGCGCCGCGCGCTACCGGTCGCCGCCTCCCCCCGCCCGGACGTGCTGGGTTCGCCGGCCGGGCGAAAAAGCAACGACCCTTCTCATTTTCCCCTTTGTTGGCACCCGCGACGCGCTCGCGAGAAGCCGCGATGGTCGCCGCGTCCCCCGCTGAGGGCGCGATGACGGTCAGGAAAGGGATGATCTCCCGCCTGGAGTGCGAGAACTTCAAGTGCGTCCCCGATACGTCCCGCGTCGCGCCGATACGCGCGGTTCCGCCGAGATGCGCGGTCGCGTTTCCACGCCTCGCGCGCGCCCGCCAGATCTCCTCAGACGATGAGAACGCCGTCCGAGAACGCCCGTCGACGCCGCGTATCCGCTCTCTCTGACCGGATTTCCCCCCTCTTCACAGGTCGTACAAGGGCCACCAGGTGATCGGTCCGTTCAAGCAGTTCACGTCCATCATCGGCCCGAACGGCAGCGGCAAGTCCAACCTGATGGATGCCATCTCGTTCGTGCTGGGCGTGCAGTCCGCGCAGCTGCGCGGCGCGGCGCTTCGCGACCTGGTGTACTCGTTCGACCTCGCGGACAAAGAGGAGCGCCGCACGGCGTACGTCAAGCTGGTGTACGAGGCGGAGGACGGCGTGGAGACGGTCTTCTCGCGGCACATCACCGCCGCGGGCACGGGCGAGTACCGCGTGGATGGGCGCGCGTGCGCCGCCGAGGCGTACAACGAGCGGCTCAAGTCGCACGGCATCCTGGTAAAGGCGCGCAACTTCCTCGTGTTCCAGGGCGACATCGAGAGCGTGGCGTCGAAGAGCCCGAAGGACCTGACCGCGCTCATCGAGCAGATCAGCGGCTCGGAGGATGTCAAGAAGGACTACGAGGAGGCGATGAAGGCGAGGCACAAGGCGGAGGAGGACCAGCACGCTGCCTTTGCCAAGCGCAAGACGCTCGCCGCGCAGCGCAAGCAGATGAAGGAGCAGAAGGAGGAGGCGGAGAAGCACGCGCGCATGACCGAGGAGCTCCAGCGCCTGCGCGTCGAGCACGTGCTGTTCAAGCTGTTCCACATCGACTTCGACACGCAGCGCCACGAGGCGGAGATTGCCGAGGCGGAGGAGGAGCTCCGCGCGCACGAGGCGCGCGTCGAGGCGGCGGCGCGCGAGATGGAGGAGAAGCGCCAGCTCAAGGCGTCGCGCGCGAAGGACGTGCTAGTTCTCGAGCGCAAGATCGCCAACCACCGCGCGGAGGTGGACGGCAAGGCACCCTCCGCCGTGCGCACCAGGGAGGAGATCGCGCGCGCGAAGAAGAAGCTGGAGCTGGCGACCAAGCAGCTCGAGCGCTACGCGGCGGATGCCGAGACGAGCGCCGCGGACGCGGCGCGTCTCGAGCGCGACTTGCGCAACGTGGAAGCCGCCGAAGCCGCCTTCGAGCGGGAGCTGGAGAAGAAGGGCAAGAAAGCCGCGCTGGACCTGGGCGAGGCGCAGATGCGCGAGTACAACAAGAAGAAGGAAGAGGCTGGCGCGAAGACGTTCAAGCTGCGCCAGGAGCGCGAGGGTCTCGCGAACGCGCTCCAGGCAGACGACGAGACCCGCGCGCGCCTGGCGAGCACGCGCGACGAGCTCGAAGCGCGCTCGGCGGCGCTGGTCGAGGCGCGGGACAACGAGCTGTCGCGTCTGGCGACGCTCGAGTCCTCCGCGGCGGAGGCGCGCGCGGAGATGGCGGCGTCCAAGGAGCGCGAGAAGGCTCTGGAGAACGAGAAGCGTAAGTCTCGCGCGAAGCAGGAGCACCTCACGAACAAGATCGAGGAGCTGAGCGGGAAGCTCCGCGAGGCGAAGGCGGACCGCAAGGAGTCGGAGCGCGAGACGCGCGCGCTGGAAGCGATCACCGCCATGAAGCGCCTGCTCCCGGGCGTGCGCGGACGCGTGACGGACCTGATGAAGGTGTCGCAGAAGAAGTACAACCTCGCGGTGATCACCGTGCTGGGCAAAGAGGCGGACGCGGTGGTGGTGGAGGACAGCAAGACCGCCAAGGAGTGCGTGCAGTACCTGAAGGAGCAGCGCGTCGCGCCGATGACGTTCCTGCCGCTCCAGGAAATCAAGGTGCACGAGCCCGACGAGGCGCTGCGCCGGCTGGGCGGCACCGCCAAGCTGTGCCTGGACGTGGTCAACTACGACGCCTCGGTGTCGCGCGCGATGATCTACGCCATGGGCAACGACACCGTGGTGTGCGACACGCACGCGGAGGCGAAGAAGATCACCTTCGGCGGCGACCGCCGGTTCAAGGTTGTGTCCGTGGACGGCACGATGATCAAGAAGTCTGGCGAGATGACCGGCGGGAGCAGCGGCAGCCTCGAGGCGAAAGCCTCGCGCTTCGACGCGGAGGAGGTGGAGGTTCTCCGCGCGGACAGGCAGGCGGCGGAGGAAGCCCTCACGCGCCTGCGCCCGGTCGCCGCGCTCGTGGACGAGGAGCGCGAGGCGGTGGCGCGCCTGGCGCGCCTCGAGCGCGACGCGCAGTACTACGCGGTGGACATCAAGATGGCCTCCGAGAAGGTGCAGAAGTTTGAAAGCGAAGCCGCCAACATCGAGCGCGCCCTAAACGAGACGCTCCCCGCGCTCGAGGCGGCGGAGCGCGCGTGCGCCGCGTCGCGCGCCGCCGTCGAGGCGGTGGACGCCAAGGTACACGCCGTGGAGGATGAGGTGTACGCCTCCTTTTCCCAGTCCGTGGGCGTCGAGAACATCCGCGAGTACGAGGCGCACAACCTGGCGACGCTGCAGCGCTCGGCGGAGGAGCGCGCTAAGTTCACGCAGCAGCGCGCGAAGCTCTCCGAGCAGCTCAACTTCGAGCGCTCGCGCGACGTCGCGGGCCCGAAGCGGCGCGCGGAGGCGGACATCGCGAAGAACGAGGCTGAGCTCGCGCGCCTGACCGAGGCGGCCGAGAAGGCGCGCGCCGCCGCGGAGAAGGCCAAGGCGGCGCTCGAGGGCTGGGAACGCGACGCGGCGGTGGCGCGCGCCGAAGCCGCCGCCGTGGACGCCGAGGTGCGCGATTTGCGCGAGCGCCACTCCGCGCTCAGCGGCGAGGGCGCCAAGACGCAGCGGTTGATCGCGAACAAGTCCGCCGCCGCCGAGGCGCTGCGCGAGCAGCGCGCGGACATCATCGCCGCCTCGCGCATGGAGCGCCTGAAGCTCCCGCGCGCGGAGGGGGACGAGGACGACGAGACGCTCGCGCTGCCCGCGCCGGAGAGCGCGGGCGACGGCGACGCGATGGAGACTGACGACGTCGAAGACCGAGGCGAGCACGCCGGCGCGTGGCGCGAAGCCGCGTTGCGCGCGAAGCTCGATTACGACGGTCTGCCGCAGCGTCTGAAGCAGGCGCCTCGGCCGAGCGACCGCGAGCGCCTGGACGAGGAGCTTCGCGCGGAGACGGAGGCGAAAGCCGCCGCGCTGGCGCGGCTGGAGCCCAACATGAAAGCCATCGACCAGTACGAGAGCGTGAAGGAACGCGAGCGCGCGCAGGCGGAGGATTTGGAAACCGCGCGTCGACGCACGAAGGAGACGCAGGAGACGTTCGACTCGCTGAAGAACGAGCGCACGACCACGTTCATGTCGGCGTTCGAGCACATCGCCGCCGCCATCGACCGCGTGTACAAGGAGCTGACTCAGAGCGAGTCGCACCCTCTCGGCGGCACCGCGTACCTCTCGCTGGAGTCGCCCGAGGAGCCGTACAACCACGGCGTGAAGTTCACGGCGATGCCTCCCACGAAGCGGTTCCGCGACATGGAGCAGCTCAGCGGCGGCGAGAAGACCATGGCCGCGCTGGCGCTGCTCTTCGCGATCCACTCGTACCGCTCGTCGCCCTTCTTCGTGCTGGACGAGGTGGACGCGGCGCTGGACAAGACCAACGTCGAGAAGATGGCGGCGTTCATCAAGAACCGGTCGCACGGCACGGGCGCGGCGTCGGAGGGACACGCGTGCCAGTCGATCGTCATCTCGCTCAAGGACTACTTCTTCGACAAGGCGGACTCGCTGGTGGGCGTCAGCCGCGACGTGCAGGGTGCGTGCAGCAAGGTGCTCACGTTCGACCTGGGCGAGTACGAGGAGTGAGACGGGCGCCGAGACCGCCGCCGGACGCGAGACGAACGACGACGCGCGCGACGAGAAGAGAACGAACGACGATTTGCAATCGAGACGCGGATGAAAAACAAAAAACAACCCGTTTCCCGCCGCGCGTTTATCGCGCTTTCGTGAAGGTACTTCGCATCGCGCGCTCTATATTGATATCGACACATCGCCCGGCAGTGAGCCTTTGCCTCCTCACTTTTTCTTCTTGTTCTTCTTTTTCTTCTTCGACTTGGACTGATTGATGACGTCGCGAAGGTCCTGCTCCGCAGGGACGATTTCACCCTCCTCCGCGCCTTCGGGACGCGCCGGCGGTTGCGGCGCAGGGACGGTTTTCTCCACCACCGGTTGCGGCGCTTGGACGGTTTTCTCCACCACCGGTTGCGGCGCGGCGACGTTGGCATCGAGGTCCTGCATGGGCTCGGCTTTGCTCGGCGGGGACGCGGCGAGAAGCGCCTTCGCCGCCGCCGCCGGCGAGGCCGGTTTCGGCGGGGACTCGGGCGCGGCGACTCGCGGTTTGGCGACGGGCGATTTCGGGACGTTTTCGGGAACGTTTTCTTTCCGGTCGCCGGGTGTCTCCGCGGCACCCTCCAACTTCTCCAGCGCGCGGGGCGTCAATCGCCGAGGCGAGGGC
>Ga0209251_1002999_pt1 | contig 11331 bp, 10 predicted proteins | sample SaaInlV_100m_DNA_6_FD_184665 | JGI IMG/M metagenome (GOLD analysis project Ga0209251, IMG submission 184665) | Marine microbial communities from expanding oxygen minimum zones in the Saanich Inlet - Saanich Inlet SI073_LV_10m_DNA (SPAdes) (version 2) | ecosystem: Environmental > Aquatic > Marine...
AATCCAAGGTTGGCCTTAATTGTCTTTGCTAGGGGTTCGGCTTAATTTGTACCGTTCTATACCGACGATGACTGATAACGAGAGTCCTGCCAAAGTCGCTGATATGATGTTGTTAAATCCAGCACTCCAGCAGAGAAGCCATGTCCATAGTGGTAGAAAGATGAGGAGCGTACGTTTCAAGAACGGCCAAAAACCGCCAAACAATTCTTCAGCGCCATCATCGATGGTTCGAAAGGTCGTGATGTCTGGGGAAACCATAGTAATCGAGATCAAAAGTCGACGAAGAAGATGAGCGTGATTAAGGATGCAACCCATGTTATGACACCGAAACCAACGCCCTTGCCTTGATTCTTGATTGCATCTTCATTGACTTCACGATTGAGTTTTAGTGGATTCAAAAGTAATTCTTTTTGTTCCATGCGGAACACTACAATGGCAAGCATAATTGCAGCGGCAGCACCTCCTCCAAACAAAGTAGTAACCCATCCTTCGACTTCTCCCATGAGTTTTATCGAGAGAAAGAATTGAGTAACTCCGAACATAAACCAGAGAAATGAACCACGTTCTGCTGCCGCCATGGTATTCCTATACCCTCCTTCTTCTTGAATCCGATGCCGACGGGAGTAAACAAAATCTCATGTTTTTGTGGACAGATGTTCTTCAACAAAGAGTTCTCTGGCGGGACATGGGCGAACTACGTTATGCGGTTGGAGGCTCGCCCATATCGCATTCACTGTCCCCGCTTTTGTTTTCTCTTGTATTTCATGATTTGAAGAAAAAGGGTCAGATTTCGACGCTTATTCCCCGCACCTTAAGATTACTCGAATCGGTACACATCGACGAGGTTTTAGGGTGGGGCTACATTGAGCATGGTGAACACAATCCTGATTGGACCCTACTTAATAGCCCCCTCGACACAAATGTAGCACTACTTACTCGACTTGTTGAAGATGTTTTGACTAGAGACTCACGTATAGCATTCTCGGGCCAAAAATCCACGAGAACACACCCAACCGTGTCTCCTCATATTCCAACTCAATATTATCCAAAGGAAGTGTGGTTGAATCTCACCTCGCCCCTAAAGCATCAATTGCAAAGTATGGCATTCACCCCTATTGATAACGGGATGGATCTTCTCTCCGTCAATACGCTACGTTGGACTGGCCACGGATGGTACTGTGCGACGACAGATGGCGCAGGTGTTGTTGATGTAGCAATTCATCATGGCATTAAAGTTGGCTCAGGAGCACTTCTTGGTTTGAATGGGGGAGGCGGATCTGCTCGTTCGATCGCAGATGCCTGGCTTGAATCAGGTGGTCATGTTGTTTCGCTTGGTGGGCGAAGAAAGATTGACGCTTCCTTGGTGAGCAAACAGCTAGCAGACGTAGAACAACTTGACCTGCTCATTGATTTCGATGGCACCTATGATGGTACGCTCAGTGCTAAGCGAACCCTAAAACCAGATTATTTACCATTGGACGGTTCACGTGAAGAGCGAGAACTGACATTGAGCGTAGAGAACGCTACAATCGATGGAAGATGGATGCTTGTAGGTCAACATCTCGAATCTTGGCGCCGCTTGTGGGCTCCTCAATGTGCGGAGTATTTGCCGAGTTTAGAACAACTCATGTCTTGGTTGTTTGAATGTGAATTTGAAATAACTAATTCGAGACGCAAATCGATGGAAGAATGAAATGTCGGAAGGGCTAGCCAACCATATGAGCGCACGCTCCTTGGTGTTGTGTGGATTGCTAGTTCTAGCAACTTTTTCGGGAGTGCAAGCATTTCCTGAAGAAGATTCAAACTTCCAACCACCTCATTCAGGACCAGACTTTCCAGTAGGTTACATCGATTTCTCAGTGAATCAACAGGGCCCTCCTGGCCAAGATCATCGACTTGTCTATCCTGCAATGGTCGCAGGAGAAGACAGTGAAGTGGCAGGAAACGGGCCATTCCCATGGATGGTTCTCATTGTTGATGAAAATGAATCTCCAGGCAACTACATGCTCCTATGTTCACGAATTGCACAGGCTGGTACGATGGTATACATACCTTCATGGCCAACGAATCTAGAATCGATGGAGGATTTCGTCTCTCAATTAGAGGAGATTCAAGAATGGATTCATAATGCGAATCAATCGAATGAGGCTGTACTTGGAATGTTTGGTTCCGTTGATGAATCACATTGGGGTCTAATCGGACATGGTGTTGGTGCAGTTTTGGCAACGAATGGATACATCAATTGGCTTTCAACAGCAACCAATCAAACTGCCCAACCTCCGAGGGCTATTGTTGGCCTTGCCCTTGAGGTTGATGAAGTAAATGAGCCTCTCACGATACAAGCACCTGCTCCGAACATTGGTTTATTCATCACAGGAAGTGCTGATGAAGTGGCGCCTGCGACTGAACACGTACTTCCAGTATTGGAAAACGTGGATGGATTTGCGTGGCAAATTCTTCATTCACTTGGTGCAAATCATTACCAATATCAGGACTCGTCATCCTTCTTAGAAGATTTCAATGATGGTGATGCTTCACTTACTCAGGAAGAACAACTTGATCATGCAATGGAGCACGTCCTCCCTTATCTTGACCTAACATTGCGTGGAGATCATTCATCGTTTCGTGAGGCTTTCAATCGGCCAAACGATGTCGATACAGTGACCGATTCAAATGGGTATGTCGATGAAGACTTTGACGAAGCACAACTCATTCCTCTTTCAACGCCAATCAGTTTGAATGGGACGTTGTTTAGTCCAACAGATGATGCTGTTTTCGTAGCATCGTGGTCTATGCGTAACGGAGATCAATACGATGACATTCCCTCGAATTGGACCGTTACGGCTGAATGTATGCTTGACAATTCAACAGTCGTTTCTGGCGTTATCAACAACGATGAAGCTCGATGTGTAGTGCCAATGGGTGGGGTTTCACCGGGCGCTCATCAAATCAAATTGATGGTCTTTGTAGAAGGTGGTTCTGGATTTATCACCTTCGATTTTAACAGAACGAATGACCCTATTGGCTTGATTGATCCTCATCCTGAACTCCTCGTTCCACAACGAGGATATGCTCATCTTGATTCCTCCGAAATTGCAATTGATCCAGATGGGCAGGCGATTGAAATTATCAACGCAACACTTCTTGATAATGAATCACATTTCAACGTCATTATCGATGCAGATCTGCTAGGATTCACACTTACGCATTCACTTGACGAAGAATGGGAAGGGACTACGAGAATCGCGTTGGAACTGAAAGCAGGCGGTGCTATACTTGACATTCTGAATGTAACCTTGAATGCCAGTATCCTCCCAATCAATGATCCGCTTATTCAGATATCGACCGTTGGACAACAAGTGGTTGACGAAGATAGCCCAGCTGTCTGGTTCGATGCTTCTCAATACATTTCAGACCCTGAGGGGGCGCCATTGTCAATGGAGATTAATGGATTGTTACAAGGAGAAGGAGAATTACTTGCTTGGTTTGTTGAACCTTCAAATGACACGATTCGATTTACTCCTTTACCCAATGCAAACGGGGCAGAAGTATTCACGCTGTCTGCATCAGATGGTTTCAATACGCCTCTCTCGATTGACGTTCCATTCAGAGTGAATGCTATGAATGATGCGTTTGACGTAACTGAATCAGCATGGGACATTGCTCTCGAAGAGGAGGGTACTCTTCTTTTGAGTCTCCTCGATTTCGCTGTAGATACAGACGGAGATGCCTTGGTTTGGGAATTGGAATCTGAAGGTTCGACAAAGTCACAAATGGCTATTTCAGGTCAAGAATTGCTTATCTCTGCCTTGATTGACGTGAACGGAATTGACAACGGATGGTGGCTTAATGTCACGGATGGAGATGATGTCTTCGAAAAGAGAATCACCTTGACGATAAGTCCAGAACCCGATCGCCCAATTCTGTCCAATGGTTCAATCACAAAAACATCTGATGACATGCTCTTGTTGCAATGGGTTTGGAGCGATGCAGACCCTGATTCGGAAATGGACGTGATTGTCAATCTCAATGGTGTTCTTCAAAGTGGAATGATTGACTGTGATTCTTCTGGCGTATGTTCTCAAATCTTTACGGCTGAACAGGTTGAGGGGGATATCCTACAGTTTGACATCATTGCAAAAGATTCAGCATTCGCAGATGTTTCAATGCGTGTCCAGTACACAGTACCCATCGAGTCAGAGACGCCTTCATCAGATTCTGATGGCTCCTCGGGCGGTAGTTCGACACTCCTTGCTGCTGTTATCATCGTACCACTTGTTGCACTTGTGGGATGGATGTTGTTGCAGGTTCGAAAGCCTCCTCAGCAACCAGAGCTTGAAGATCAATCCGGTGGCTTGTTGGCTCGTGCTGAGCGGAAAATAAACGAATCATAGAGGGATGTTGCCGTGCTTCTTGGGCGGGCTCCATTCTCGCTTTGAGCGTAGAATATTCAATGCTCGACAAAGACGCAATCTGCTTTCGGAAGGTTCGATGACATCATCAAGCCAACCATTTCTTGCTGCAACGTATGGGTCGCCGAATTTTGCTTTGTATTCATCAACGAGTCGAAGACGAACATCTTCTTGTTGCTCTGGTTCGACAGCGTTGATTTCTCTTCGATGGATGATGTTTACCGCACCTTCGGCTCCCATTACTGCGAGTTCCGCAGTTGGCCAAGCCACATTGTAATCGCTCTGTAAGTGCTTGCATGACATTGCCAAGTAGGCTCCGCCGTATGCTTTTCTTGTAATGAGGGTGAGTTTTGGAACTGTGGCTTCAGCATAGGCGAAGAGGAGTTTTGCTCCATGTCGAATGATTCCACCCCATTCCTGGACAACACCCGGAAGGAATCCAGGAACATCTTCGAATGTAACTAAGGGGATGTTGAATGCATCACACAAACGAATGAATCGAGCGGCTTTAATCGAGGCGTCAATATCCAAGCAGCCTGCTAGAACATTTGGCTGATTTCCAACAATGCCGATTGTACGTCCATTGAGTCGAGCAAATCCAATGATGATGTTTTCAGCATAGTTCGTGAAGAGTTCCAAGAATTCTCCATCATCTACAACTTCTTCGACAACCTTAACCATGTCATAGGGCCGATTTGGATTGTCTGGGACCAGTGTTTCTAATTCTTCATTGAGACGAGTGATCGGATCTTCAGTTGCGACAAATGGAGGTTCTGCGTTGTTGTGGTCTGGAAGATAGGATAGAATCTCTTGAACAAGGAAACATGCATCTTCTTCGTCGTCGGCTACTAAACAAGCAATTCCTGAGCGGGAGGCATGAAGTGATGCTCCTCCAAGACCAGAAGCATCGACTTCTCCTTGTTGGACTTCAGGTGTTTCTAGTGGAGAGGATAGGAATAATTGACCATGCTCTTCTCCAAGGATTGTGAAATCCGAAAGACTTGCTGCTAAAGCTGAAACGCCGACGACAGGTCCTAAGACGAGACTTACGACTGGAATTCGGCCACTGCATTGTACGAGTCGGTCGAGGAGTTCTCCTGTTCCTGCAAGGGCATCGAGCCCATCATGAGCACGTTGTCCTCCGCCATCCCAAACACAGACGAGGGGTGTCTTTGTTCGTTCAGCCATCTCAACGACTTTAGCAATCTTTTTTGCATGCATTTCTCCCATTGAACCGCCGTGAACACTGAAGTCTTGAGCAAAGCAATGGACTCTGCGGCCATCGATGGTCCCATGTCCAGTGACAACCCCGTCGCCAAGGGTTTCGTGTAGGAACATATTGTGGTCGGTTGTTCGGTGGGTGACGAATGTGTCAACTTCGACAAATGAATCCGGATCTAAAAGCATCCCAATTCGGTCTCTTGCTGTACCTCTTCCGCCGACTCGAATTGCTTCCTGCGCCTTCAATCCGCCGCCTAAGCGGGCTCTCTCTCGACGTGAGCGGAGTTCGCTAACAGGGTCGCCAGTAGGAGTCGCCATGAACAGATGAGTGCCGAAGAGGTTCTTCATCGAATCGCTTAGTCTCTTATCTGATTGACTTCTTCTCCGAAAAGATTTGAGGTGAGAATTTCGTTAACATTTTTGTTGGTTGAAAGAGCATAATGTAACTTGACAATCGCAGCTTCAGGTGATGTTGTAATTCCGTGACCTAGGATTCCCATCTCTTGTTGGATTCTTCCTTTGGAGTAGACATTCATATCAACAGGTCCATGGATACATTGGTTGACAATCAATACAGGAATATTGTTGTTAATTGCGTTTTGCAACGAAGATCGCAATTCAAGATTCTGAGGCGCATCTTCGTTTGGATTTTCGATTGGTACGTGGCCTAGACCTGTCCCATGCAGGACCAAAGCATCTGCCTTTGACTCGACCGCCTCGTTAATTTCTGCTGAAAGCAACCATGGTCCTGACATGAATTGTCGAATCGAGAGGTCTGCATTGAACCGTGATGCGGTTGTTGAAATTTCACGATCAGAATGCTGTGTTCTGTTGTTCTCGTAGTGTTCGCTGAGGTGAATCTCAATCGTACTTTCATCGATTGTTACGGTGGCCAGAGGTTGAATATTTACAGGTCTAAACGCATCTCGGCGACTGGAGTGAAGTTTTCGAACTCCTGTTGCAGCATGAATCGAACATGCTCCATCATCGCTTGTACGATGCATTGCTACGACAACACAATCGGAGAGGTTTCCATTTGGAATCGGACCTTGAGCAGCCCAAGTCACAGCAGCGATGAGGTTCTGTGCTGCATCGGATGAAGCACGATCACTCGATCTTTGAGAGCCGACGAAAGCAATTCGTCCAGGTGCTTTGTTTCCTTCTCCACACCATGCGAATGCAACCGCAGAAGATGAGATGTGAAGTGTGTCCGTTCCATGGGTGACGACAACACCATCACAGCCTTGTTCGAATGCTTTTTCAGTAGCGTCAATGATTTGATTCCAATGAATAGGACGGATGTCCTCACTGAACATGTTTCCAATCTTGTGTGCGTCTATGTTCGCAATTTGCTGTAATTCAGGGACATGATGAACTAGTTCAGACGGTTCGAACTGAGCAGTAACAGCTCCAGTGACGTAATCCACCTTGGAGGCAATAGTACCTCCTGTGTGGATAATTCGAACGGAAGGAAGGTCTGGATTGTGCGTTGGTTGGGGCGACTGTGATGAAGTTGAAGCCTCTCTTGCAGTGGATTCAATAACATGGGTTTGATTGAGCGGATGGCTTAGGTTGTAGCCATTTGGTAACTTTACAGTCACATGATGTTCAACAGCAGGAGGCAAAATTACGCCTTCAACAACGGTATCTCCAGAGAGTGTTTTGAGTCGTAGTTTTACCCTTGACCCTACAGATGGTGCTTCAGCCATGATGCTTGCTGCACAGCCAAGGCCTTCAACGCTACGATGGTGGTGCCGGGAGCGGGGCTCGAACCCGCGACCTTCGGATGTCTCAGACACCACAAGGGGGTTTGCACGTCATACGATCGCCTTCAGGCTGCCCTATGAGTCCGACGCGCTACCAACTACGCCACCCCGGCCTAACCTCGCCTGCGAAAACCCCCATTTGAATAATGCGGGTTGTAATCGAAGGAATCTGACCGCATCCTTCATTCGCTTTCACTCATCCGCAGGGGTATGGTCGACCTCTCTACAGCGATGACGGCGGCGCAAGGCGAGCGCCGACAGCGAATGCCAGGGGATGGCAAGGAAAAGAAGGTGCGTCGGACTGGTCGTAATCTCGGTATCGAACCGTTCGATCCAGTAAAGCACGTTGCAAAAGAGAAGGCAGATATGGCTTCAATGTGGCTTGTACTAGGTTTCGCTCTTCTCGTTACGCTGTTGATGCGATATGTTCTGATGGGAGTCACAGATCCTGAGAACTCAAAGATTTTGTACATTCTTCCATTAACATGTATTTTCCTTATTCCAACACTTCACCGAACGATTATGCCAGAACGCTTCGTTGAACACTACGGCGGTGGTACGTGGTTCAAGGCAGCCTTCCTTCATACCTTTACGTTCCTTGCTTTGTCTTTCTTGCTCGTTAACCCTCCATTTGGAGATATTGCTGCGCCTGAGTTAGCCAAATCGTGGACTGTTATCACAGATGATGGGGAAGAAATTGAATATCCGTTCGATGTTTCGACCAAAGGAACCAGGCTCGTATGGCACACCAATGGGTCAACAACTCTTCAAGGAGATGCTTGGCTTTTATTCGGTTTAATGGATAACAAAAATTCTGATGGGGCGACGGTTAATGTGACTCGTACATATCAAGCCGATGTGACGACGAGAGAGGTGAATACGTCGTATTACATCGACAACCTCGAGGCTATCAAAAACGGAACTTCGAGTTCAAACGATACTTCTCCTAACCTAACGCCTCACGGCGATCAAGACCAACCCTTTGCAATCTTTTTGGGAACTGATTTAGGAGAAGGGACTCATGACATCAAAGTCGTCATAACCGAAGATGGAGATCCATGGGAAAATGTTCAGACCTACTATTGGACTCTTGAAATCATCAATGCTTCTCCATTTGATCAAGACAGCATATCGGAATGATTCTCTAGAATTCGCTCAAACAACGAATCGATCTCGATTGTCACGCGTAATTCAGCAGTCATTGTTTCGACTTGTTTTCGTCGATATGTTCGGACAAGAGGGGCAAGAGGAGTCCATGAGAGGGCGTCAAACATGAGTCGTGTTGATTGGTTCATGTCCTTGCGTCAGCTCATAGATACTGTTACTTTCTTTCGACAGTAAATGTGAAAGTGAAAGTGAAAGGAATCAGGATTTGAGTTTCGATACTAATCGTGCGGTCATAGCATCGAGTTGTATACGTTCACCGCCGCCTTCGACGAGGCGATAATCGACTTCTGCCATCACTTCTGTCAGTTCTAATTTATCAGTTTCTGAGATAAAATCTACTCCGTACAATTCACGATGAAGTTGACCCACAAAATCAGTTCCTGCCAAACCGTATCGGTCAAGAAGTTCTTGGAGCCTTCTTCTCGCCACGTGAAAACCATCTTCCCGACATGCCATGATGTACTGATGCAATGCTTCTGGAGGCGCTGTTGCTGATGTTTCATAGACAATCGTTCGTGAGATGGTGTCGCTGATTGCAGCAGATACTTGCAAAGCAGTAATTGCTCTTCGCAAGTCTCCTTGTGCAATTCGAGCTAATGCCTCTGCAGCATCGTCTTCGAGAGTCACCTTTTCTTCTTTAGCAACATGCTTGATTTGGTCAAGGACATCAGAATCTGCAAGGGGTCTAAAACGGAATACTGCGCAACGTGATTGAATTGGTTCAATCACCTTTGAGGAATAGTTGCATGAGAGGATAAATCGACACGTCTCTGCATATTGTTCCATTATTCTGCGAAGAGCTCCTTGGGCGTCATTGGTTAGAGCATCGGATTCGTCGAGGAATATAATCTTGAATTTCGCATCGCCGTAGGGCTGAGTTCGTGCAAATTGTTTGACCTTCGATCGAATTTTATCGAGTCCTCTCTCATCTGACGCATTCATCTCGAGCAAATTGTCTCTGAAATTTTCACCATAGACGTCTTTGGTGAGGGCCATTGCTGCAGTGGTCTTTCCAGTTCCTGGTGGGCCTGCAAAGAGTAAATGGGGGAATTCCTTGTGTTCAGCATAGACCTTTAATCGGCTTACTACGGAGGCTTGTCCACGGATTTCAGATACACTTTGTGGCCGATGGCGCTCAACCCATAACTCGCTCATAACATCAAGAGATTGCCGAGCCTCCTTCAACATTCGGTTGCATCTGAATTGACAATATTCCCCGCCCCCCTATGGGGGGCGTTGAGCGAATCAGTCATAACCTTCCACATCTTAGCCGAAGCGAGCGCCATGAGAACCACGACCAATTCCCAAAATCTTTCAGCAGCGATAATCATGGTAATGATGTTTTTACTTGCTGATCTTTTCGTTCCATCTGCCTTCCCTGCTGCCGAACATCTTGAAGAAGAGCAAACTGTTCTCCATGTTACTTCGACTCTCAATCCAACAAATGACACATACATCGATTCAGATTTTCCAAACAGCGATTATTCCAGTGACGACACCGGGCTGCTCGGCGTTTCAGGGTCGAGTGATAGCCGGATTTTGATTTCATTCCCTCTGAATTATGCATCAACGGATACAATCCATTCCTCACGTGTTGACCTTGTTTGCAGCAGTAGTGATGCTACAGAAGGATTGGCGGTTTATCCAGCAACAACCAGCGCATCATGGAATGACAGTGCAACTTGGAATTCGAGAGATGGAGTACTTGCATGGGCACAACCTGGTGTCGATGGCTCATCCGATCGTGGTGGATGGGAGCCCTTCCATCTTACAGCTCCGCTCAATCTTGGCGGAGGTTCTTCGACAGTTGAACTCAACGTCACAGCCTTGACTCAGGTGGCAGTTGCTTCCGGCCAAAGTTCCCTCGACCTCGTAATTTCTGCTCACGAAGCGCAATATGACTGCGCACTGAATGAAACTCTGAATACTGCAAACAGGCCAGTAATGATTGTTGACTCTTCGACGACAACTGCAGGTTCTGGGGGCCAAATGACTCCCGATTTTGTTTCTGATGGTGGGCCATTAATGACTGGCGATTTCATCCTTTCAGCAGACCTGGCGCCCTCAATGACTTGGAATACATATTCCGGTATTCTGGCTGAGGTTCAGGTCTCTCTTGACTCAAGTTTTAAGTCCACGTCAGACGATTATGCCTGGCTATATAATTCAGATATTCAATCAAGTCTATTCACCTTGGCAGGAACTACAGGTTCCCTGGCTATCCCTTCCTCTGATGCCTTTGAAAACGGAACCTACATGCATTATCGAATGCGTTCTATGGATTCAACAGGAATTCTCGGTTCATGGGAAACTGGTTCGTTTTTCCTCCCTGAACACGACGTCATCGATAACGGGGATGGAACTGCCACAGTCGCAATCGATGTGGACGACCTTTCATCTGAACTTTCATTCATTCAAGATGCAGTTGCAGATGAAAATAACAAGAATACAAATTATGGATCCTCCGCTACACTGGAGGCGCAATTGTCCTCGAACAAAGAGACAATCCCTCATTTCAGATTGGCATTTAATTCACTCGGAATGCACTCGAATGCAACAATTCTTGATGCTTCATTGAATCTAACTCGCTCAACCTCGAGTGGTTCGGTCACATTGGCATTGCATGAGATGGATAATGATGGGTCATGGGTTGAAGATGAACTTACATGGTTGAGAAATAAAACAAATCAATTGTGGAGAGACGGAGGCAGAGGTTTGCTTGGTTATACGAGCGATACTGGTGTTTTAGGTTCTCAGATCAGTGA
>Ga0209251_1003002_pt1 | contig 11327 bp, 10 predicted proteins | sample SaaInlV_100m_DNA_6_FD_184665 | JGI IMG/M metagenome (GOLD analysis project Ga0209251, IMG submission 184665) | Marine microbial communities from expanding oxygen minimum zones in the Saanich Inlet - Saanich Inlet SI073_LV_10m_DNA (SPAdes) (version 2) | ecosystem: Environmental > Aquatic > Marine...
GCTTCAAATTTATTATCTGCTGAAACAAAAGGGATTTCTGCATGTTTAGCAATGTATTCGGCGACCAAATTGGCATAGCCTTTGGGCGCATTGAGGCCTGTACCCACAGCGGTACCTCCTAAAGCCAATTCTGACAAATGAGCAAAAGTATGCTCCAAGGCCTTGAGACCGTGATCTAATTGTGAAACATAACCAGAAAATTCTTGACCTAGACTTAAAGGCGTAGCATCCATGAAATGGGTCCGGCCTATTTTGACAATCCCTGAAAATTTTTTTGCTTTTGCATCAAGGGTATTTCTCAGTATTGTAATGGCGGGGATGGTATTTTCTACCAATATTTTGTAGGCTGCGATGTGCATGGCGGTTGGAAAAGTATCATTTGAAGACTGACTTTTATTCACGTCATCATTGGGGTGGATGATTTTTTTTGCATCCGTTAATTGACCTCCATTTAGGACATGACTCCGATTGGCGATGACCTCGTTACAATTCATGTTAGACTGTGTACCTGAACCAGTCTGCCATACGACCAGTGGAAATTGATCGTCCAATTGGCCTTTCAAGATTTCATCACATACTTTGGCAATCATACTTGCTTTTTCGTCATCTAAGACGCCAAGGCTTGCGTTGGCTTGTGCAGCAGATTTTTTTAAAATGGCAAACGCACGAATGAGTTCGATGGGCATGGTCATGTTGGGGCCCCCAATTTTAAAATTATTTCTGGAGCGCTCGGTTTGTGCCCCCCAATATTTGTCAGCGGGAACTTTAACCTCACCCATGGTGTCATGCTCTAGACGATATTCCATATACGTTGGTTTAATTGAAGGACAAAAATAGAGATTAAGTTGGATACAATAATAATAATTTTCAGGGAAGCCAATAAAAATGTGTGGACGCTTGGGTTTTGTTTCATTGAGGTTTTAGTAGTAGGTTTGCTGTTTAGAATGATTCTAAATAAATGAAATCGATTAAGGTACTCATTTCGGATTTTCAATTTTTGACGAGAGAAGGTCTCATCAAGCTGATGGAAGGTACCCAGCATTTTGATTTGATAGGAGTTCTCGAAAATCGAGAGCAATGGATGGAGCAAGTCACCCAAGCACAGCCAGATGTTTTGATTCTGGATTATCCAGAGCGTCAATCGGATATGAATGCGAACCTTACCGAATTCATCAAGTTACAGGCGAGCAACATTTTGGTAGTTACCAATGAAATTGAAAAAGGCCACATAAAAAACTTACTGAGCCTAGGTGTGAAAGGTATTGTGACCAAACGGTGCAGTCAAACAGAAATCATCCATGCCATTGAATCGGTGGCCAAGTCGAACCGGTTTTTTTGTAATAGTATTTTAGAAATAGTCATGGCCCCCCATGAGGAGGTAGGACAAAATTGCGAACCCACAGATTTATCTAAACGCGAATTTGAGGTACTTGAATTGATTGCAAAGGGCTTTAGAACGGCAGATATAGCCGAAAAACTGTTTGTAAGCATCCATACAATCAACTCCCATCGCAAGAATATTCTGAAAAAATTAAAACTCAAGTCCCCGGCACAACTCATTGTTTATGCCATTGAATCTAAACTGGTTCAAGTTTAAGGGAACGATAGTTTCGATAGCCTTTCAGCAGATTGCAGAAAAGGGCTTATTTTTGGTGTCATAAACCTGTGAAACCAATGACCTTAGACCAAGTATCAAATCTTTCCAAATCTTATGTTGTCAAGGATATAAAAAAAGATCCCCTCATGACCAAGTTGATAGATATGGGTTTATTTTCCGGAAAAGAAATTAGGTTACTTTTCAAGGCTCCCTTTGGTGACCCTATTGCCATTGACCTACAAGGTTACACGTTATCTTTAAGAAGAGAAGAGGCAGCATTAATTGCTATCGAATGAAGGCGGCCCTCGTTGGAAATCCAAATGCGGGCAAGACTTCGGTCTTCAACTTACTAACTGGACTGAATCAAAAGGTAGGGAATTACCCCGGTATCACAGTAGATAAAAAATGGGGTCATTTTAATCATCAAGGAACCCGTGTGGAATTGCTTGATTTGCCAGGGCTTTACAGCATCTATCCAAAGTCTCAAGATGAAGAGGTGGGTTTTCAAGTGCTGCGTCAAAAGGATCACCCTGACCATCCTGATTTGGTGATCGTGGTCATGGATGCTACCAATTTAGAACGCAATTTGTTCCTTGCTACCCAGATATTGGATTTGGGAATACCTACTTTATTGGTCGCTAACATGATAGATCTTATGGATAAAAATCAGGTAGCGGTCAATTTTGAAAAACTCAGTGAGTTATTGGGCGGCGTACCCTTGGTCTCCTTCAATGCTCGCACTGGCCAAGACCTAGCCCTCTTGAAATCGGCCCTCTTAGAGGTGCCTTTGGAGGTTATGCCCATCCCGTACACGCAGGAATTTATGAATCTGGAGGATTGGGATACAGGTAGGCAAGAGGAGGCTGCCCGCGGAGAAGCGCGCTACAAAAGAATACGTCAAATATTGTCTTTCTGTCAACCCTTACCTCGAAAGCGGTCGGTAAAACATCAAAAATGGGATCAAATTCTTACCCATCCTTTCTGGGGTTACCTCATTTTTCTCTCTCTTTTGGCCCTCATCTTTCAAACCATTTTTGCCTGGTCTGAGGTGCCAATGAATTTAATTGATTCGGTTTTTTTGACTCTGAGTCAATGGTCCCAGGCGACCTTGCCTAACGGCCCCCTGACCGATTTGATTTCGCAGGGCCTCATCCCTGGATTGGGCGGAGTCATGATCTTTATTCCGCAGATTGCGCTGCTCTTTGGCTTCATTTTCGTTCTGGAAGAGACCGGCTATATGGCGCGTATGGTGTTTATTACTGATCGATTGATACGACCTTTTGGCTTAAATGGGCGCAGCATAGTGCCGCTCATATCTGGTGTGGCGTGTGCCATACCTGCTGTAATGGCCACCCGCACTATAGACCATTGGAAGGAACGCCTCATTACCATCATGGTGGTGCCCTTGATGAGTTGTTCGGCCCGACTTCCGGTGTATACCTTGTTGATCGCCTTGGTAGTACCCGATGTTTCTTGGGGTATTTTTAATTTGAAGGGGATGGTCTTGATGGCATTATACCTCGTAGGTTTTGTGGCAGCCTTGTTTTCGGCCCTCCTCTTCAAGTGGCTCTTGAAAACCAAAGAAAAAAGCTTTTTGGTCATGGAATTGCCCGATTATAAAATTCCACGTTGGTCGAATTTGGGCATCACCATGTTCGAAAAATGCAAAGTATTTGTTTGGGAGGCGGGGAAAGTGATCCTTGCTATCTCTGTGATTTTATGGCTATTGGCCAGCTATGGCCCAGGAGACCAAATGGCCTCCGCCATTGCAAAGATTCCAGTACCCACCGAATCTGCCCAGCAGGCAGATTATCAGCAACAGGTCAAATCAGTTGCCTTGGAGCATTCTTACATCGGTAGGGCTGGAAAATGGATGGAGCCAGCGATTCAACCCTTGGGATACAATTGGCAAATTGGGATTTCATTGATTACCTCTTTTGTGGCCAGAGAAGTGTTTGTGGGTTCGATGGCGACTATTTATAGCGTGGGAGAAACTTTTGAAAGCGATCAGACCTTACTGGAGCGGATGTCCCACCAAAGGAATGGTCTCGGAAAACCGGTCTATACGTTGGCTTCAGGGATTTCTTTGATGTTGTTTTACGCCTTCGCCATGCAATGCATGAGTACCTTGGCCGTAGTGCGGCGAGAAACCAAAAGTTGGAAATGGCCCCTGATACAATTGGTCTATATGACGGCCCTTGCCTATATTAGTGCGTTGATCGCCTTTAATCTATTGAATTGATGGTACAAACATTTATCATTTTCCTTCTACTGATCTCCTCAATCCTTTATTTGACCCATAAATTCATCCTTAAAAGGGCAGCAAATCACAAAGAAGGCTGTGCTGAATGTGGGCCCTCAAGAAAAACTGTTGAGCATCCCTAGTTCTAGTGATTGTTGGCTACAACTAGTGAGGAGGGAATTGCCTATCAGTAGGGATGCTATGGCAGTAGGATCAGGGGTATTTTTGTTATGTATTTTAATCATAACAAATCATGCACTTTAATTCCCCGTCCGATTCTTTTGATGCCACTTTTAATCCACTTGAGGATAAAAAGAGTGCGCACGACTTGGGTTGTGTGTTTAAAAAATGTTGTGAAAAATATAAGAGAAAAGGTAAAAACTGCAAAAAATGTCCTCGAAAGTAATTTCTTCAGCAATTGTATTTGAAACGCTAGCCACTTCGGTTTCTCAATGTGACCGTTCTGAGAAATTTTTCCTTCACTTTTTGGAGAAGCCGATGGAGCTCAAATTATGTGAGCTGATTGGATTAAAACGCAAAATCGAAAACATAGACCTCACCGCATTGGTTTCCAGTCAAGGACCCGACATCGAGATTTTGTACCTATCTCATCAGCATCCGATCTTGGTGCTTTCAATTTATGAAATTTTGGAATTGAGAGAAGTGCTATCTGGCACTTTCACCATGCTCGAGCTTAATAGCTTGATCCATAAATCCATTCATCGAAAATTTTCATAATAGGTATTTAGACTCATTATAAATATCCTTCAAATTCTTTGAATCGTGATTTTATCTATTACTTTGTGTAAATAAAATTTAATTTTTTTGATATGAAGGACATTCTAAGAAGACATCAAGTACTCAAATTAGAGATCGTCGATGTCATTAACAAACAAATAAAGATGGAGGCACATTCGTCATCGGCCTATCTAGCGATGGCGGGTTGGTGTGATCTACAAGGCTATGACAATTGTGCGGATTTTTTCTTCAAGCAATCAGAAGAAGAGCGGAAGCATCAACTTAAATTTTTTCATTATTTGACAGATATGGAGGCTCAAGCCATCTCTCCCGCAATTGGAGATTGTCAGCATGATTTTGAAAATCTAAGAGATGTTTTTGAGACGGCTTTGGACATAGAAATTAGCGTGACTGACGCCATTCATGATATCGTGGGTGTGTGTAGAAAACACACTGATATCGCTACAGAGGAATTCATGAAGTGGTTTGTTCAGGAACAAATTGAGGAGGAATACATAGCCAGAAGGGCATTGGAGTTATTTGATGTGTTGGGTGAAGATAAAATCGCACTGGGCATGATCGAAGAAAAAATATTAAGTGTTTCTTATGATGGGGCAAATTAAGTCGACATCATTATAAAAAAACGCAGGAATCTCATTCTTGCGTTTTTTTTTGCGCTAACCAGAACCGCTCATGAGGGAATGTATTGATTTATAGTAACGGGCGACCTATTTTTTGGAACATATCCCAAATAACCACCCCGACGCTGACCGAAATATTGAGGGAATGCTTGGTTCCAAATTGGGGGATTTCTAGACAATCATCAGCATGGGCGACTACCTCCTCGGTGACCCCAAATACTTCGTTGCCAAAGAAAAAGCCATATTTTTTATCTGAATCAGGCTGGAAGTTGTCCAGAGCCAGACTCTGATCGGTTTGCTCAATACAAATAATTTGATAGCCTTCTGACCGTAATTTTTGTAGGGCCAGCATGGGTTCTGAGAGATATTCCCAGGTCACAGATTCAGTAGCACCCAAAGCGGATTTTTGAATTTCTCGATGCGGCGGTTGGGCGGTAATGCCGGTCAAGATGATTTTTTCAACTCTGAAGGCATCTGCGGTACGAAAGGTCGCCCCTACGTTGTGCATACTCCTGATGTTGTCCAAAACAATAACCCAAGGCATTTTCTTTGAGACCTTGAAAGCTTCGGGATTCATACGCTGGAGTTCTTCGTTTTTAAGTTTCCGCATTTGCAAATATCGGAGGGTTCCGAGTGCTTTACAAGTAGCTTCTGGTCGAACTTTTTTAAATCTTAAATTATCAACATGGCTTTTCTGCTTTCCATCTCTGCATTTATTATTATTGCTCTAAGCTTAGTAAACCATGCCAAAAACCACCCAAGCGCCAAAAGAAACTCCCTTGATGAAGCAATACAATGCCATCAAGAGGAAATATCCGGGTGCTTTATTGCTTTTTAGGGTAGGGGATTTTTATGAAACTTTTGGTGAGGACGCCATCAAAGCCTCTAAAATTCTTGATATTGTGTTGACCAAAAGAGCCAATGGATCCGCTTCCCACATAGAATTGGCAGGCTTTCCCCATCATTCTTTAGACAATTATCTGTCGAAATTGGTGCGGTCTGGGCAACGGGTGGCGATTTGTGACCAACTGGAAGATCCCAAGGGCGTCAAAGGAATCGTCAAAAGGGGGGTAACCGAACTGGTCACTCCGGGTTTGTCCTTAAATGATCAAGTCCTCTCGACAGGAAAAAATAATTATCTGGCCTCGATTGATTTTCAAAAGGAGCAGAATGGGATGGCTTTTTTGGACCTCTCCACAGGGGAGTTTTTTACCACCGAGGGGGATGATGCCTATACGGCCAAGTTATTGCAGGGATTCCAACCGGCAGAAGTGATTTATAGCAAAGCGTCTAAAGATCGCTATCAAGCTCTTTTTGAGGACCAGTATCCTTCATTTATCATTGAAGATTGGATTTATAAATATGATTTTGCCCATCAAAAACTGTTACAGCATTTTGGGACCCAAACGCTAAAAGGATTTGGTATACATGAGATGGCCCAAGCCATTGTCGCCGCCGGTGCGATCCTCTATTATTTAGAAGAGACCGAGCACAAGGAGTTGGCTCATATTTTCAGTATTACCCGGCTTGAGGAAGAGCGATATATGTGGCTTGATCGTTTTTCTGTAAGAAACTTGGAGTTACTCTCACCCAATCAGCCGGATGGGATTCCTTTGATCGATGTGCTCAATCATGTGGTGACCCCGATGGGCAGCAGGATGCTGAGAAAATGGGTGGTATTGCCACTCAAAGAAAAAGCCGCTATTGCTGCGCGCTTGAATCGGGTAGCGGCTTTGTTCGAAGATCCCACGCGGCTTGAATCAATCATTGCATCATTGAAAAAAATGGGAGATTTGGAGCGTTTGGTATCCAAAGTGGCCACGGGGAGGATCAACCCCCGAGAGCTTCATCAACTTAAAAACAGTTTAGAACCGATTGGCCCCATTAAGGCATTGCTGGCGGGCAGTCCCGAGAAATGCTTACAGCAATTGGCCAAGTCATTGGATAGCCATGAGGATTTTATGCATCATGTGACCCAATCCTTGACCGATGCGCCACCCATGTTGTTACATCAAGGAAATGTGATTCGAGAGGGAGTTGATGCCAATTTGGATGAATACCGAAGTTTGGCTTTCTCAGGGAAAGATTATTTGCTGGGAATCCAAAAAAGGGAAGCTGAAAGTACGGGGATCACTTCTCTTAAAATAGCCTATAACAAAGTTTTTGGCTATTATCTGGAGGTATCCAATACCCACAAAGACAAAGTGCCTACCGGTTGGATCAGAAAGCAGACTTTGGTCAATGCAGAAAGATACATTACCGAGGAGCTTAAGGTTTACGAGGAGAAAATATTACAGGCCGAAAGCCAATTGGGCGTCATAGAAAGCAGATTGTACCAAGAGCTGGTGGTTTATGCCAAGGGACATATGGGTCCTATTCAAGAAGATGCCCGGCTGATCGCCACCTTGGATTGCCTAAGTAATTTTGCGGCCATTGCCAAAGCGCATCAATATGTATGTCCTTCGCTTTCTGAAGCCTCCCTTATTGACATCAAGGCCGGTCGCCATCCCGTCATAGAGCGGCTCATGGCACCGGGGGAGTCTTATATCCCCAATGATGTATATCTGGACAACGAATCTCAACAGATCTTAGTGATCACGGGCCCCAATATGTCAGGAAAATCTGCTCTACTGCGTCAAACGGCATTGATCGTGATTATGGCACAGATGGGGAGTTTTGTGCCTGCAGGCTATGCCAAAATAGGGATCACCGACAAAATATTTACGCGCGTGGGCGCTTCAGACAACTTGTCCAGAGGCGAGTCCACTTTCATGGTAGAAATGACAGAAACTGCCAGTATTTTGAATAATTTGAGTGATCAATCCTTGGTCATTATGGATGAAATTGGACGGGGAACCAGCACGTATGATGGGATTTCTATCGCATGGTCTATAATTGAATATTTGCACAATCATCAAAAAGCCAAGCCCAAAACACTTTTTGCGACCCACTATCATGAGCTCAATCAATTGGCGGGAAACTTAACTCGGGTTCAAAATTTTCATATAGCGGTCAAGGAGCTCAAAGATCAAGTTATTTTCTTAAGAAAGTTAGTTTCAGGAGGGACTGAGCACAGCTTTGGCATCCATGTGGCGCAGATGGCTGGGATGCCCAATCAGGTCATCTTACGCTCCAATGAAATTCTGAAATTGCTGGAAAAAGAAAAAGGAGGCGTAGCCGAAGCCGAAATTTTGGCCAACTTGCCCACCCATAATTTTCAACTTAATTTATTTGAAGCCGATCCACGTATAGAGCAGCTCATGTCTCAACTGCGAGACGTGGATGTCAATAATATTTCACCTGTCGATGCCTTGGTTAAACTCAATGAGTTGAAGAAGCTGTTGAAGAAGTAATTCATTTACGCTCATAGAAATAAAACTTCTGCTTTTTGTCTTTTCTTTCACTCAGGGTTACAAAACCGTCATCAGTCCAAGCAATGGCTTCGCCTTGGGGTTCTTCCTTATAGGGGAGGGTATAATCAGGACCCTCGGCGATGCGTAGCACCGCGGGTTTTTCAGAAGCCCCCCAGTAATAAATCTTCTTGTAGTTTTTTAATAATATTTCTCCTGTGGAGGGGTGAATATCTCCGGCGGTAAAAAGGGTTGCCGGCAGGGTACCTTTCGAAGTGATGGAGAAGGGGTCTATATTCGGCTCAAAGGGAAAGGCATATATGTGACAATTTTTCTCTCTTTTGGTGACGATGATCAGCTCCTCAGTACGGTGGTCAAAGAGCAAAGATTCTGCATCTCTAGCCCCTTCAGCATACTGAAGAGACATTTGTTCAAAGAAATCAAGGGTAAGCTGCGCTTGTAGGGAATCCCATTGGGGTTCTTTGATCTTATAAATCGTGATGTATTCCCTTTTGGCATCATTGTCACCCATATCTGCAATATATAAGTCAGCGCCATGACTGGTGATGTCTTCCCAATCGAAGGACCCCGCCCCTGCTAGGAAAACTTTTAAATGAATGTTTCCTTCTTGATCAATGAGGAACAGCTCGGCATCTGCACCGCTGTCGTTGTGGGTCCAAAACATCCCTGGGTTTATGGAAGAGGTGACTAAACCGCTGGCTTCCTCAATTTTTTTTCCTTTTATAGTGGCCACTACAAGCCCTTTCTCAAACAACGACTTATTTTTTTCAATTTTGACTTCCTTTTTTTTAGGAGTACAACTTATCGCTAAAAGGATCAGTAGGAAAACGGATGTTTTACTGTAATTGAGCATGTTGCGTCAAGAGTTTAAGGTTTCTGTCAATAAAATTACATATGCTACTTGTAAAATTGTAATGTTAAGGTAAATTTGCAACTCTTTTAGCAATTAAGAGATAAGCGAGAGTAGCTCAGCTGGTAGAGCACAACCTTGCCAAGGTTGGGGTCGCGAGTTCGAATCTCGTCTCCCGCTCAACAAAAGAGCCGCTATCAGCGGCTTTTTGTTATTGAAGTGTATGCTTCAACTTAATATATCTGCCCGGGTGGTGGAATTGGTAGACACGCAGGACTTAAAATCCTGTGATCGCAAGATCGTATGGGTTCAAGTCCCATCCCGGGTACTATACTGGAGACAAAGTAAGAGTTATCTCTCTTTTTTGTGAATTCTTCTTAATTTAGTTACTTCGAGAAGCCAGTGGATTTGTTGATCATTTTGAAAAATAATACATTAATTTATACTTGATTCTGAAAGAATAAATTTTGGGAAAGTGCTTTAATAGGCTGAGAAAAGATATTTAATTCTTTCAATATTCTAAAATAGTAGCAGAAAAAATGGATAAGAAGATCGCGAATTGTGAAAGACGTACATGTAAATAATTATGAGGGTTGATAAGAGTTTAAAAGGAGTTATAATTTTAGTTACAGGTGGAGCGGGATTTATTGGTAGTAACATTTGTGATTACCTCATATCTTGTGAGGCCAAAGTAAGGTGTTTTGATAATTTTTCAACTGGGAATAAGCAAAATATTAACCACTTACTTCAAAATAAAAAATTTACTTTAATTGAGGAGGATATTAGAAATCTGAAAGCTTGCAATGCGGCTGCGGTGAATGCGGATTATATTCTTCATCAAGCAGCATTAGGTTCAGTTCCTAGATCTGTAGAGGATCCAATAACCTCTAATGAGGTAAATATTAATGGATTCTTGAATATTTTAGTTGCGGCAAGAGATAATAGTGTGAAAAAAGTTGTCTATGCAGCAAGTAGCTCCACCTACGGAGATTCAAAGGATTTGCCTAAAACTGAAAATAATATTGGCAATCCATTATCTCCATATGGTATTACTAAATATGTAAATGAGCTTTATGCATCTATATTCAAGAAAATTTATAACCTTGACACAATTGGATTGAGATACTTTAATGTTTTTGGACCAAGACAAGATGCGAATGGAGCTTATGCTGCTGTTATTCCCCTTTTCATTAAAAGTATTTTAGCGGACTCTAGACCGACGATTAATGGTGATGGAGAAAATTCAAGAGATTTCACATTTATTGATAATGTTGTTCAGGCAAACATTTTAGCGATTTCGGCAAAAGAAGAATCAAATAATCAAATTTACAACGTGGCTTGTGGTAAAAGAAAAAGCTTGAATCAACTTTTTAATATTATTAAAAAAAGCGCAATAGATTTAGGTGTTAGCTGCAGAAAAACAAGGCCTGTTTTTGGGCAATCTAGAAGTGGAGACATCCCTCATTCCCTAGCATCTATAGAGAAAGCGCGAAAATTATTAAAATATGAACCATTAGTTCAATTTGATGAAGGGATAAAGAAAACGATCAAATGGCATTTAAATAATTAATAAAATGATTCCAGAAAAAAAAATAGCAATTATTGGCTTGGGCTATGTAGGTCTTCCACTTGCAGTAGAATTTGGTCAAAAATATAAAACAGTTGGTTATGATTTAAATAAAAAACGAATTCAAACCCTACAGAAAGGGTTTGATGATACTTTGGAGATAGACTCTGAATATTTAACAAAAACCTTAAAAAACAAATTTTTTAAGGTTACTTCTAGGAAGCAGGATATAAAGAGCTGTAATATTTTTATTATTACTGTACCGACACCAATTGATAAGCATAATAGGCCTGTATTATCTCCTTTATTAGCGGTAAGTGA
>Ga0209251_1003004_pt1 | contig 11319 bp, 11 predicted proteins | sample SaaInlV_100m_DNA_6_FD_184665 | JGI IMG/M metagenome (GOLD analysis project Ga0209251, IMG submission 184665) | Marine microbial communities from expanding oxygen minimum zones in the Saanich Inlet - Saanich Inlet SI073_LV_10m_DNA (SPAdes) (version 2) | ecosystem: Environmental > Aquatic > Marine...
GCAAAATATGCTTGGCGTGATGTATGACAGGGGCGATGGCGTGCAACCGAATTATGTTGAAGCGGCGCGCTGGTATCGTTTGGCGGCTGAACAGGGACTTGCGGAGGCGCAATATAATCTTGGCTTAATGTATCATGGGGGAGATGGCGTGCTACAGAATTATACCGAAGCGGTGCACTGGTATCGCATGGCGGCTGAACGGGGGTTTGCCAAGGCACAATATAATCTTGGCCTAATGTATTACATTGGCAAGGGCGTTCCGCAAGATTATACGCTGGCGCATATGTGGGGCAATCTGGCACAGGCGCAGGGGGCAGACCGTGCCAATGAACTGGTCAGGATACTTGAAATTGGCATGTCATCGGATCAGATTGCCACCACCCAGAGCATGGCACGCAGATGCCGCGCCCAAGATTATAAAAATTGCAGTTAAGCAAAACCCTCTATTAACTATAAGCGCGCGTAAATCTTGGTTGCTACCCAATCCCTAATAAATTTTTGGCACATAAAGTTCGTCAGGAAGTACGCGTCTTTCATAATCCGGCTTGAACACGCGTTCGGGCAAGATAACCTTTTTATGCGGGATTTCGTGATAGTCAATTTTTGACAATATATGTTCCATACAATTCAGCCGTTCACGCTTTTTGTCATTGCCCTCGACAATATACCATGGGGCTTCGGGAAAGGATGTGCGTTCAAACATTTCTTCCTTGGCGGTGGTATATTGTTCCCAGCGAATGCGGGCTTCCAGATCAATAGGCGATAATTTCCACTGCTTCATCGGGTCTTCGATGCGCATCTGGAAGCGTAATTGCTGTTCTTCGTCGGTAATTGAAAACCAGTATTTCAATACAATGATACCCGAACGGATCAGCATCCGTTCAAATTCTGTAACGTCCTGAAAAAACTGTTCAACCTGATCTTCGCTGGCAAAGCCCATGACGCGCTCGACACCAGCGCGGTTATACCATGAGCGGTCAAACAGCACGATTTCACCGCCAGCTGGCAGATGCGGCACATAGCGCTGGAAATACCACTGGCTTAGCTCGCGCTCGGATGGCTTCGGCAAGGCCACAACGCGGGCAACACGCGGGTTCAAACGTTGCGTGATGCGTTTGATGACACCGCCTTTTCCAGCGCTGTCGCGGCCTTCGCAGATGATAAGAATCTTGGCGTTATGTTCGACCACCCAATCCTGTAATTTGATCATTTCAGATTGCAAGCGTAACAGATTCCGATAATAGGTCTGATTATCAAGGTGATCTGCGTTCCGCGCGCGCAGAGCCTCACGAAGTTCAGGCGAAAGCATAGGTTCGCTGAATTCGGTTTCGAACATTTCTTCCAGCGTTTCTTCAAGTTCTAACGCTAGCCAGTCTTTTTCTTTATAATCGTCTTTGGCCATCTAACTTTGATCCTCATACGCAACACGCGCGTATATGTTGCGTAAATTGTACGCCTTTTCATGTCTTTATGCCACTTTCTAAATCGGTGGGGTAGGCTATAGCTCGTCTGAAGTGTCGTCTTTATTACAGGGTGCTGGATTTCCCTATGCTGACAAGCGGCTGAACACTGCACGGGCATTATCTTCAAAGATCATTTTCTTTTGCGTATCATCAAGTGCTCTATTGCCATCAATATAGCGTTTCGTGTCGTCATAATAATGTCCGCTATGCGGATCAATGCCGCGCACCGCGCCAATCATTTCCGAGGCAAACAGGATATTCTTGACTGGAATGACATCGAGCAGCAGATCAATACCACGCTGATGATAAACACAAGTATCAAAAAAGATATTATTCAGCACCCGTTCATTCAGATCGCCCAAGCCTTTATCCTGGGCAATCCCGCGAAAACGCCCCCAATGATACGGCACCGCGCCACCGCCATGCGGGATGATGAATTTCAGCTCGGGAAAATCGACAAACACGTCCGAAAACATGAAATGCACAAAGGCGGTGGTATCAGCGCCCAGATAATAGCTTGATGTAGTGTCCAGTGAATGCTGGCACGCGCCTGATACATGGATCATCGCGGGCACATCATATTCGACCATTTTTTCGTAAAACGGGTACCAGTAGCGATCCCCAAGGCGGGCGTCTTTCCAGAAACCGCCAGATGGGTCAGGGTTCAGGTTACAACCAATGAAGCCCATTTCTTCGACACAACGGGTCAGTTCGGCAATACTGCTATCGATGCTGGTTTCGGGGCTTTGCGGTAGCTGACAGACAGGTGCAAAATTATCCGGAAACAGCGTACAGACGCGCTTGATCAGATCATTGCAATGCGCTGTCCAGGCGGCGGATGTGCTGGCATTGCCGACATGATGCCCCATCCAGCTTGCGCGCGGTGAAAAGATTGTCAGATCGGTGCCACGTTCCTGTTGCAGTTTAAGCTGGTTATTAGCAATTGAGTCACGAATTTCATCGTCCGAGACCGCCATCGTACCTTTTTCAAACAGATGATCAGGGTTTTGCACCAGCGCGTCTTTTTGCGCATTCCGATAGGCTTCGACACCTGGCGGTGTTGTTGTATAATGGCCGTGGCAATCAATAATCATTCTCTTATCCTTTCATCCAGCTGTGTAGTTAGGCGTTATCAAATCCATATAGCCGTGCCGGATTATCAACCAGAATTTTACGTTGCAGATGTTCATCACGTGCCAGAAGCGGCACCAGATCAAGCAGATCACCATCATTAGGCATGAATTTTTTGATGTTAGGATGTGGCCAGTCAGTCCCCCATAAGGTTCGGTCTGGGGCAATTTCAACGAGTTCCTGCGCATAGGGGACAGCGTCATAGAAAGGCGGGCCGGCGGCCGAAATACGTTCTGAACCACAGATTTTAACCCACCAGTTTTCGCGCTCTAGAAATTGCTTCAGGATTTGAAAGGCGTGTTGATGGATTCCGGCATTGGTTGGAACGCGCCCCATATGATCGACGATGATATCCATATCGAATTGCAGAAAGAAATCCTGAAAGCTGATAATATCTTCAGCATTCACATGGATCACCAGATGCCAGCCAAGCGGTTGCACGCGTTCCAGCACACGCGTCATCATATCCAGATCGGGGGTGCCGCCTAGATGGGTGACAAAATTAAAGCGCACGCCGCGCACGCCGCCTGCATCAAGATCGGCAAAATCTTCATCCGAAAAGCTGTCATTGGCAATGCATACACCACGATAGTTTTTAGGGTTATGCTTGATGGCATCCAGCATGGCGCGGTTATCTGGACCATGACAGCTTGCCTGTACGATCACCGCGCGCTCGATGCCCAGCTTAGCATGAAGTTCGGCCAGCTTTTCACGCGGACCATCTGGCGGATGATAGGTCGAGCTAGGATGATAGGGAAATAGATCATGTGGGCCAAAGACATGGCAATGTGCATCACATGCCTTGGCAGGGGCGTTAAAAACGGGTGTGCATGTATCGGGATCAGGTGGCATACAGCTTTTTTTGCCGTTTATATGTGTATCGGTTGAATCTGCCATATTACGCGCCTTTCCAGACTGACTTTGGAACAAAAACTTCTCCACGCGCAAGCAACCGTGCTGTTCGCAACAAGCCTGCGCCCAGAATGTCAAAATCACTGCCCGAAGCCAGCGTTAGTGTGACATCAAAAACACCGGACGGATGTTCTATCGTCAAGGCTTTTTGATTGTCATATTCATCAGACTGCGGAAGCGTAGCAAAGTCATATATCGCACTGTCTGGATGGATCGCTGCTGTCGCTGCCGAAACCGCACCTAGCACGCCGATGGCCTTATGGCATATTTTTGGGATGAAGGTGCGAGTATGTATCGTGCCACCATTGACGGGGGCTGAGACAAGGCACATTTTTGGCACCGCTTTGCCTGCTACATCGCCCAGTCCCATGGCGTCACCGGCTAGCAAACGTACCGCTTCCAGCTTTTGCTTTAAATCGCCATTAGCATTAAGTGCATCAGGTGTTTCATGACCGCTAATGCCAAATTCTGTGGCGCGTAATGCCACGACAGGCATGCCGTTATCGACACAAGTCGCGCTAAAGCCCAGAAAATCATCGCGCTTTGAGCCTGTTGGCCATAATGACCCGCTCGCTGACCCAGCCAGATTGGCATAATGACACATAACGGGGGCTGATGTGCCAAACACACCATCAATGCGTGCATCACCATCATACAGAGGCAGACCATCACTGATCGGAAAGGACAGGCGGCACCGGTTGCCACTATTGGTCATAAAGACATCAATATGGGCGGTATCGCCATCACGCTTCAGCAGGCCGCTTTCCAGCGCAAAAGCGCCCACCGCCGAAAGTAAATTACCGCAGTTGGGCGTTTCATCCAGATCGTCCTGACCAACCAACGCCTGAATAAATGTATAATCGATATCACATCCATCATGCGATGAAGCATCGATAATCGCAATTTTCGAGGTCAGGGGGTCAGCCCCGCCCAGCCCGTCAATCTGACGGGGGTCGCCGTACGCGCCCATCACCCATTTCAAAACATTGTTACGCGTCATAATGTCCGCAGGCAGATCAGATGCCAGAAAATAGACACCTTTTGAACTGCCGCCGCGCATCTGCATATAGGGAATGGCGGTCTGGTTGCTCACTATGCGCTCATCTTTTCTTCGATCATATGCATCACCTGCATCGTTGGCAGACATTGCGCAAGACTGCTGTTTGGTTCACGTTTGTCCTTGATCGCGCTGATAAATTCACGGTCGATCAGTTCGATACCATTCATTGATACATCAACTTTTGATACGTCAATCGGAGCATTATATCCGTCAAATAGATCGTCATAGCTTGCTACATAGGTGCCTTTGTCGCAGATATAGCGGAAAAAGCTGCCAAGGGGTCCATCATTGTTAAAGGATAATGAAAGTGTACAGATTTTGCCGCTAGGCGTTTTCATCAGGATCGACATATCCATGGCAATGCCAAGCTCAGGATGCACAGGCCCTTGAACAGCATGTGCCTCGGTAATCATTTCGCCTGTCTGATACATGAACAGATCAATCGTATGACAGGCGTGATGCCATAGCAGATGGTCAGTCCATGACCGTGGTTCGCCCTTGGCATTTATATTGGTACGGCGGAAGAAATAGGTCTGCACGTCCAACTGTTGAATAGACAGCTTGCCAGCGCTTATTTCGTTATGCACATATTGATGCGAGGGGTTAAAGCGGCGCACATGTCCAGCCATTGCGATCAGGCCTGTTTCGGCCTGACGGGCAACCAGCTTTTGAGAATCAGCTAGCGTGTCAGCCATCGGAATTTCGATCAGCACATGTTTGCCCGCATCCATCGCGGCTAGCCCCTGGGTTGCATGAAGCTGTGTTGGTGTTGCCAGAATAACGGCATCCATATCAGCACATGCCAGAAAGGCGTCAAAATCATCAAAACGATGTGCCACATTATGCGTATCAGCCGCATTGTTGGCCTTGTCCATAGATGTTGCCATGACGGCGGTGATCTGGGCGTCTTCAATGGCGCTGATCGCATCCATATGCTTGGAACCAAAGGCGCCATTGGCACCAGCAACACCGATTCTTACCTTGCTCATAAATGACTCCTTGATGATATGAGGCTATGCACTGTCTTTCAAAATTTGCAATCCATAGGCCGTATTGGATACTGGCACATGATAGAAACGATATAGCTCTTCGACTTTTGGTGCCATGGCACCGCGCATAATGTTCCACATGATCATCTCAATCCCCTCAGAACCAGCTTCACGGACAAAATCTGCATGGGTGAGTTTGGTGTTGGCAATGGGATCATTGACCAGATTATCCATGAAAGTATTGTCAAAGTCGGAATTGATAACCCCGGCGCGCTCGCCCTGAAGCTGATGCGACAGACCTCCGGTACCCCAGATTGAGACGTTAATATCTTCGCCATAACTTTGAATGGCTTTGCGGATTGCGATGCCCAGATCGTGGCATCTCTTTGCGGTTGGCTGAGGATATTGAATAACATTCACACAAAGTGGAATGACCTTTACTGGCCATTCAGCCGGGGCGTCATAGGCCACGGATAAAGGCACGGTCAAACCATGATCGACCGGCATGTTATTGCTGATGGCCATGTCGAATTCATCAAGAACCAGACTTTCTACCAGATGCCATGCCAATGCTGGATGCCCCTGAACAGCGGGGACTTTACGTGGACCATAACCTTCATCCGCTGGCAGGAATTTGTCCGATACGCCAATAGTGAAGGTTGAAATCTGTTCTAGCGAAAAGGCCGAAGCATGGTCATTATAGACAATGATGACAACATCAGGTTTGTTTTGGGCGTGCCATGCGCGCGCTGGCTCCAGCCCTTTAAAATAGCCTTGCCAATAGTCTTCGCCTTGTTTGCCATGATCGATGGCGGCACCAACCGCCGGAATATGCGATGTGCCCATGCCTGAAAAAATATTAGCCATTGTCACTTTCCCCCTTAAAACGGTTGCCGTCAATTGGGCGGCCACCATTTAGCATCATGTTCTGGAAGTCTTCAAAACTCATGCCTGTACCAGACATTTTCGCGCCAATCTGTTGCATATTTAGCCCGTCAAAGGCAGCAATCTTGAACGTGTAATAAATATTGCCACCAAGCTGTAACATGCCTAGCCAGTCGCGCTCGAGAACAGCTTTGCGCTGGGCGTTGCTCATATCAAACTGGTTAATATAGGCGGTTTCATCCTCTTTGAATTGGGCGCGGTTCTCGGCATTGTTCAGCGACATGCAGAACATGTTCAATCCATAGCCATTCTGGTAATGCGCGGCGTCTTGCACATAGGTGCCGGGGATCGACTCGAAATCATTTTCAGGTGCTACTTCGGTCATCATCTTGCCTTTTGACAATTAGCATAATATCTGACAGTAAATTAGATTGAAAATAAGAACAATATTCAAAAATAGAACGGATCGTTCATGAAATGGAACATAAATGATATTCCTGTCTTTGTCGCTGTTGCTGAACATGCGGGCATAAGCCTTGCCGCGCGCAAGCTTGGTATGCCGAAATCATCGGTATCACGCGCGATCACCCGACTTGAAGCGGCGCTTGGCCTTAGCCTGTTTGATCGTAATACGCGTAATCTACGCCTGACTGACGAGGGGCAGGTGTTCCTGTCACATGCCAGCATGATTGTCGAGCAGGCCGAAGCCGCCAGTGCCGCGCTGGCGGGTATCCAGAAGCGCCCTTCGGGCAATTTGACGGTGGCGGTTCCGATGGCCTTTAGCCGCGAGATCATTGGTGGTCGGCTGGCCGAATTCACGGCAGCCTACCCAGATATAAATCTGGATATCCGCGTTGTTGGCCATCCGGTTAATTTGATGACAGATCATATTGATCTGTCAATTTCGCCAGATGTGCAGGAAGATTCGGATCTTTATTGTCAGACGTTGATGCGGACGAAACTGATCTGGGTTGCTAGTCCCACTTATCCCGGGCTTGACGCGGTGAAACCCGATATCGCGTCAATCATGGCGCATTTGCGGTTTTGTGAACAGCGTTATCTTTTGCGTAAAATGCCTGTTCTTTTTGATGATAATGCAACGCCGCCACGACGCTTTCTTAATTGCCTTGGAGCGATGCCAGTCAATGATCCCGTATTGTTGCGTGAAACCATCAAGCAAGGTGGCGGCATCAGTTTTTTGCCCGATATTTATTGCAAACCTGACTTGGCATCAGGTGAGCTGGTGCAAATATTGCCTTCGGTTAAGCTGGACAAGGATGCCACGGTTTCGGCACTTTATCTGCGGCACCGATTTGTACCGCAGAAAATCCGCGTCTTTATTGACTTTGCCAAGGCATGTGTTGCTGCGGCAAGATAATCTGCAAAAAACCTAGTAAAGATCACCCCATCGCGGCGCGGATTTCCTCATCGGCCATTTCACGTCCCAGATAGGCTTCGACGACTGCCGGATCATTTTTTACAAATTCGGGCGTGCCTTCGGAAATTTTCTGACCATGGTCAAGAACGCTGACTGTTTCACAGGTATTCATCACGACTTTCAGAATATGCTCAACCACAACGATGGTCAGGTTATAGCGTTCTTTCAGCGTCATGATTGTCGCCATCAGATTATCAACATTGACCGGAGATAGACCCGCGCCTGGTTCGTCAAGCAACAGCAATTTAGGCCGTGTTGCAATCGCCCGCCCCAAAGCCAGCAAACGACGCTGGCCACCTGATAGTTCAGCCGCCGGAATTTCGGCATGTTCCGCCAGTCCGATAAATTCCAGCAATTCCATCATTTCATCGCGGACGATAGCATCCTGACGGCGCACTTCGGCACCTTTGAAAAATGGTGCCAATGGGCTGTATTTGGTATGTGGATGATAGCCAACCATGACATTGTCCAGCACGCTTAACTCGCCATAGAGACGTAAAAGCTGGAAAGTCCGTGACAAGCCCTGTTCAGCAATGAAATGCGCAGGTTTGTCGGTGATGTCGATACCGTCAAATTCGATATAGCTGCCAGCATCAGGCTGATACACACCCGTCAGCAAATTGAAAAAGGTCGATTTGCCCGAACCGTTCGGCCCGATCAGGCCATGAACAGTGTTTGGCTCTACTTTCAGGCTGACCTCATTGATCGCCTGCAATCCGCCAAAACTTTTGCTGAGATTACGCGTTTCAAGCAGTGCCATCTAAGCGCTCCTCACTTTGTTTGATAAAGCGACGGTTGCGCTGGAAGCCTTCGATCCAACCCCCAATACCGCGCGGCATGAACAGTACCAGTAGCACCATGGACAGGCCAAACACGATTGGCTGGATGATGATGGGACGATCCATGAAATAGAACACCAGATCTTTGGTCTGGTCATAGGCAATGGTGACAACAATCGCGCCAATCACACCGCCCCATACATTGCCGATACCGCCAAGCACGACCATCAGTAGCAAGGTAACCATTTCGATGATGGTGAAATTGTTGTGATGCAGATAACCCGGAGGCATATGCGCAAATAACGCACCAGCCAGACCGGCATAAACCGCGCTCAGCACAAAGGCGAGCAGTTTATATTTGACCACATTGATACCATTGACCGATGCGGCGATGGTGTCTTCGCGGATTGCCTGAAAGGCGCGGCCTGTTGCCGAGCGTAGAATAGAGAATGAAAAATAGATGCCAATAACGGCGGTGGTCATAACCAGATAATAATAGCTGGTAAAGCTCTCAAAAACAAAACTGCCAATGGTTGGTGGCGGGATCATCATCAAACCAGTGCTTGATCCCAATTGTGGTGTTACCGCAATCATAATCCTTACAGACTCACCAAGGCCAAGGGTGGCAAGTGCCAGATAAGCACCTTCGAGCCTGACCGATGGCAAGCCAACGATTACGCCAGCAAGCGCGGTAACCAAAACGGCAATCGGGATCGCTACCCAAACCGACAAGCCAAAGCCCCATGTATCGCCAAAACTGCCTGGTTCAAGTGCCAAGATTGCCGAGGTTACAGCGCCAATCGCATAGAGTCCGATGTGGCCAACTGTGACCTGACCACAAAAGCCTTTGACGATATTCAGTCCGACCGCCAGCAGAATGAACAGACAGGCACGATTGGCCAGATTAATCAAATATTCACTAAATAAAGATGCTAAAATATAGGGCAATGGCAAGAGCGCGATATAGGCAAGAACCCAAGGCAGAAGCCGATGTTTACGCGCTAACGTTTCACCAAATGCTACAATTTTTTCAATAATTAAAACAAAGACATTCATCTGTTCAATTGTCCATCTCACAGGGGGAGGGATAAAGCTGGGGCAAGGATGTCTGCCCCAGCTTCACATAGTGTTCTATGACCTATTCAAGGCCAAATTCGATAGGCATGGTTACACGGGCAAGAACTTCAGTTTCAAAGTTTTCGCCACCCTTTGTGTAACCGATCAGAACAGCTGTTCTGTTACCGTCACGGCACTGTGGTGTTGGCGCGGCACAGAAGCTGATTGGGCCTGATGCCAGACCTTCATAGTTCTTTACACCAGCAATCGCATCGCGAATGGCAGTACGGTCAGCTTTCAATGATGCGCTGTCCAGACCAAGGTCGGTGCTTTTCAGAGCTTGTTCCATGATCCGTACAAGGTCATATGCCTGTGAGAAATCATGGTCAGGTGCGTGGATGCCATACTTTTCTTTAACCATTGCGTTGAACAATTTAGCAATTGGGCGCTGATCAGCAGCAGCATAGGCAGCTGTAAAGAACACGCCTTTGACAGCATCGCCAGCAATCCGTGGCACAGGGGCATTAGACGCTGAAGATGAACCGATACGGCGTACATCTGCACCAATACCTGCTTCATATGATTGCATGAGCGCACGTGCCATTGTCTCAGCCAATGCAGCAACCATGATACCGTCAACATTCATTGACTTGATTTTCTGCATATGTGAACGGAAATCGACTTCTTTTTCCTGCACATTGGCGATATAGGCTGGCTCGGCACCAAACTGCTTTTTGATCTGACCCTGCATGGCAGCACAGTCATTGACCGATGCCGCATCAGCCGCACAGATATAAGCAATTTTCTTACCAATGTTGTCACCAACATATTTGGCGTTCACACCACCGTAATAACGGCCAGACACAGGAACGCGGAATACCCACTCACTGCCTTTCTGGGTGATTTTTGCATTTGTTGAATGCGGGATCAACTGCGCAACGCCAGCTTTGGCAGTTACGTCAACAATCGGCAAAGACACTGAAGAACAGGTCGAACCGATAAGCATATGAACCTTTTCCTGGAAAATAAGCTTATTGGCGTTAGCGACACCTTTATCTGACTTACATTCGTCATTCATCAAGGTGGCTTTGATCATATTGCCATTGATACCACCAGAATCATTGATGGCTTTGATTTCGTCCATCATCATCTGACCGTATTTTTGGCCGTTCTCACTGACCATACGCATTGTGATACCAACACGGATATCACCAGCAAATGCGGCTGTACTGGCAAGGGCAACACCCCCAACAAGCAAGCTAGCAAAGGTTGATTTCATGATATTCATCTTCTCCTCCATTTTAGCAATTATTACATTTTGCCTTCTTTAGTAGCGTAGCGCGAAATGTTTACCGTTCGCTATGCCTTTACCTTTGCTTCGATTCCAAACAGTCCCGAAGGGCGGAACATGAGTACAAGAATCAAAAGCAAAAATGCGTAAATATCTTTATGGCTTGGCGATATATAAGCCGCCCCAAGATTTTCGAAAATACCAACCATGATGCCGCCAAGGATCGCTCCAGGCAATGACCCGAAACCACCCACGACAGCCGCCGCAAATGCCTTCATCAGCATCAGATAGCCCATTTCAACCTGAACCGACTGC
>Ga0209251_1003007_pt1 | contig 11315 bp, 10 predicted proteins | sample SaaInlV_100m_DNA_6_FD_184665 | JGI IMG/M metagenome (GOLD analysis project Ga0209251, IMG submission 184665) | Marine microbial communities from expanding oxygen minimum zones in the Saanich Inlet - Saanich Inlet SI073_LV_10m_DNA (SPAdes) (version 2) | ecosystem: Environmental > Aquatic > Marine...
AAATTTGGTGTTAGTGAAGAGTCTGCCTTTGATTTATATAAGAAAGCAAAATTATTAGATTCAATTGAAATTGAAGGTATTGATTGTCATATTGGCTCACAGATCACTGACCTAAAACCATTCGAAGACTCTATAAAAAAATTAATTAAGTTAGTGGACAGACTGGAGGAAGAGGGAATAAATATTAGGCATATTGATATTGGTGGTGGGATTGGAATACGATATGACGATGAAAAAACTATTGACTTCAATGAGTATGCAAAAATTATTTCAAGCCAAATAAAAGAAAGGAAAATCAAGATATTGTTGGAGCCTGGGAGGGTTATTACGGCTGATGCAGGGGTAATATTGACAAAAGTAGAATACGTAAAAAAAACTAAAGATAAAAATTTTGCCGTAATAGATGCTGCAATGAACGATTTAATGCGTCCTTCGCTCTATGGATCTTTCCATAAAATTTTAAATATATCTAACACCACAGAGGGGAAAAATAAGTTTGATATTGTGGGCCCAATTTGTGAAACGGGGGATTTTATTGGAAAGGACAGGCTAATGAGTATAGAGCCTGACAATATTTTAGTTATCATGGATACAGGGGCATATGCGATGTCAATGAGTTCAAATTATAATTCTAGGCCAAAGCTATTTGAGTTGATGATTGATAAAGATAAAATTTACATTATTAGAGAAAAAGAGTCTTTTGATGATCTTATAAAAGGCGAAAAAATTCTTCCAGAATCCTGATCATATAATATGAAAAAAGAATTAAATATTACCTTAGCTGAGCCACGAGGTTTCTGTGCAGGCGTTGAAAGGGCAATTACAATTGTTGAAAAAGCTATTGAAAAATATGGCACACCCATTTATGTAAGACATGAGGTTGTGCATAATGAGTTCGTAATTAAGCACTTAAAGGAAAAAGGAGCAATATTTGTTGAAAATATGGAGTCTATTCCAAAGGGAAGTCACGTTATTTATAGTGCGCATGGTGTTTCAAAATTAGTAAGAAAAAAGGCAAATGATTTCAACCTAATGCCAATAGATGCAACGTGTCCGTTGGTGACAAAGGTTCATACTCAAGTAATTCAGCAAAATGCTAAGGGATATATTGTTATCATGATTGGACATGAGGGCCATCCTGAAGTTGAAGGCACGATGGGGCAAATTAATGATAAGAATAAAATTAAATTAGTACAGAATCAAAGTGATGTTGAAAGCCTAGAGGTTAATCAAACAGAAAAAATTTGTTACGTTACACAAACGACACTTTCAATTGATGAAACTAAAGAGATTATTAAAAAGTTGAAGGAGAAGTATCCTCATATTACAGGTCCAAATAAAAGTGATATATGTTATGCAACCCAAAATCGTCAGGATGCAATTAAGACACTGCTAAAAAATAACGAACTTGTCATAGTGGTTGGTTCATCCAATAGCTCAAATTCAAATCGTTTAGCTGACCTTGCTTCTCAAGCTGGAGTTGAATCTATTTTAGTCGGTAATATAGATAAATTTGATTTATCAATTTTAGAAAATAAGAAAAGAGTAGCAATTACTGCAGGCGCTTCTGCGCCAGAAATTTTAGTTAAAGATCTAATAAAAAAAATTAAGATGAATTATGACGTACTTATTGATGAAATGAATGGAATTGAAGAAAACGTTATTTTTAAACTCCCAACTATTTGAAAACTGATAAATATAAAATACCCGTATCATCATTAATTGTAATTTATACAAAAAAGCATGATATTTTGTTACTTCATCGAGCAGATAAAAGAGGCTACTGGCAATCTGTTACTGGTAGTCTTGAACCACAAGAATCTCCATATGAAGCAGCAAAAAGGGAAGTTTTTGAAGAAACGGGAATAAATACGGACCATAATAAAATACAAGACTGGAATCTTAATCACGAGTATGAAATTTATTTGCATTGGAGACACAGATATCCACCTAATGTTTCTAAAAACACGGAGCATGTTTTTGGTTTAGAGCTTCCAGAAAAAATAAATATCAATATATCACCCAGAGAACATTTAGAATATAAATGGGAGAATATAAAAGAGGCAAAAAATAAAGTTTTCTCTTGGACAAATCGCAGAGCGTTGGAAAAATTATGCGAAATCAAATCAATACTAAGTTAAAATTTATAAAATGAATACTTCCACAATTACCTTCGATTCATTTGAAAAATTAAAAAATGATGATTGCCAAGAAAGAATCATAAAGGCAAAAAATATTCTAGGGAAAGATCTAGTGATCCTTGGACATCATTATCAAAATGAAGCCGTATATAGACATGCTGATTTTGCAGGTGATTCTTTAAAGTTAGCGCAACAAGTTCAAAATTTGGATGCTAAATACATTGTTTTTTTAGGCGTTCATTTTATGGCAGAAGTTGCTGATATCTTATCAAGAGAAAATCAAATCACTATTCTTCCAGACTTATCAGCTGGTTGTTCAATGGCAGATATGGCGAATTTAGCTAAAGTCGAAAGGACTTATAGAGAAATATCAAAGGTTTTAGATTTTGATAAAAATATTACCCCAGTAACATATATTAATTCAGCTGCAGATCTAAAAGCATTTTGTGGAGAGCATGGAGGTATTGTATGTACCTCAACTAATGCACCTAAAATTTTAGATTGGGCGTTTAATCAAAAGGAGAAAGCACTTTTCTTTCCAGATCAAAATTTAGGGAGATGGACGGGTTATAAGATGGGCATCCCCCTAGAAAAGATGCCAGTATGGGATCCAGATTTACCCATGGGAGGCTTAACTGAAAAACAAATAATTGAATCTAAAATATTATTGTGGAAGGGGCATTGTGCAGTTCATCAAATGTTTAGGGTTGAAAGTATACAAGCCTTTAAAAAAAACTATCCAAAAGGGAATGTCATTTCTCATCCAGAGGCACCGTTTGATGTATGTAAAAATTCAGATTTAGTAGGTTCAACAGAATTTATTCTGCGTACGATAGAAAAAGCAGATAAAGGATCTGAATGGTTAGTTGGAACAGAATTGAATTTAGTGAATCGACTTGCTAAAGAAATGAAAGCAGAGAATAAGCTTGTTAAATTCATGTCTCATGTAATTTGTGAATGCTCCACAATGGCAAGAATAGATCCGCAACATCTTGCATGGGCTTTAGAAAATATTATTGATGGTAAGCCAGTTAATGTAATTAAGGTTCCACAAAAGGAGGCTGATCTTGCGAAGCTTACACTTGATAAGATGCTCGAAGTTTCATAAATGAACAAATGTGATTTATGTTCAGATCCAATTTATCCAGTAATTTGGAAAAATAATAAATTTAGACTTGTTGAGATAGATGATCCCTCCTATTCAGCATTTTATCGAGTTGAAAATATTCAGCATGTGAAGGAAATGACCGATTTAGAAGAAAAAGATAGAATGGAGCTAATGCAGGTTGTGTTCACTGTAGAATCAGCAATTAGAACTTGTTATAAACCTGATAAGATAAATTTAGCATCTTTAGGTAATTTAACCCCACATATTCATTGGCACATTATTCCAAGATTTAAAAATGATAATCACTATCCTGGTTCAATTTGGTCGAAACAAAAAAAATTTGAAAAAACTAAAATATCTACTCAAACAAAAAACAAATTAAATGCAATAATTTTAGAAAATCTAAATCAATAAGCGTTTAACTTTCTTTCCATTGTTAATATGTTGCGTAATAATTTCATCAATATCTTCATTATCAATATATCTATACCATGTTTCTTCGGGATAAATTACCAATAAAGGCCCTTCTTGACATCGGTTAAAGCAGCCCGCTCTGTTGACTCTGCACATATTTACACCATACAAATTAAGAGATTTAAGTTTTTTCTTCATATAATTAAATTTATCTTCTGCTCCAAAATTATTACAGCATTGTTCATTATCATCTCTTTGATTTAAGCAGAAAAAAATATGATATTTGTAATAAGCCATTTAATTAGTAAAACTCTTATCTTCTGTAAATTTCCAAATTCTTGTAATACTTACTTGATCTACTTCTTTTTTCATTTGATCACTAAAGGGAGCGTAAGGAGATCCATTTCTTACTATATCTATAGCAGCTTCATCTAACTTAGCTTTTCCTGAACTTTTAATAATTGAGATATCATAAATAGAGCCATTTGAATTTATAATTACTTTCATTATAAGATTGCTAAATCTATTTTTGATTTTCGCTGCATCAGGATAATTCATAGCGCCCATTCGTTCAACTTTCTTTTTCCAAGCTTCAAAATATAAACGATATACATATTCTGGTGATTTAGCAGATATATTCTTTATCCTTATTTTTTCATTTGGGATAGGAGCATTATTCAAACTCAGTTTACTCACATTAGATAAAATTTTATTTTTATCTAATATTTTTTTTCGCACTTCAATCTTTTTATCAGATGGACTTTCTATTTTTTGATCATTTTTTTGTGGAGTTTTATCTAATTCAGGAGAAATTTCTTTCTCTTTTTTTGAGATTTGATTTTTATTTAAATTGATTAAATTATCATCAGATTTTATTAATTTTTCTGATTTTTTTTCATTATTTCCCTTTTTTTCTTCTGGGGTAACAAAAATTTCTAACTCATTTGTTTCATACCTATCAACAGTGTTTAATAAATCAAACAAATTAAATTTTGTAAAAAAAATAAGGTGAAGAACTAAAGAAAGAAAAATGGCTAAGATTATATTAAAGGAAGTAAATTTTATTTTACTATCATTATTCATTTTTAAATAAATCTAAACATTTTTTTTGAATTCCTGAAAAACTTCCATTGCTCATAAAAACAATTTGATCATTTGGTTTTTTTTCTTTAATAATACTACTTAAAATCCATTGAGTACTGTCTGAAACTTTGATTTTTTGATTATTTTTGAATAACTCATTTGGATCCCAATCTAAATTACTGGCAAAACAATAAACGATATCTGCTGATGAAAGGCTATCTTGTAATTCTTTCTTCATTTCACCAAGCTTCATGGTATTTGATCTAGGCTCAAAAACAACAATTATTCTGCCCTCTTTAAGCACTTGTCTCATTCCATCTAATGTACTTTTTATTGCAGAGGGATGATGAGCAAAATCATCATAAATTTTTATATTGTCTTTAAATTCTCCTATTTTTTCTAACCTTCTTTTTACACCCTTGAATGTTGTAAGCGCTTTTATAGATTTAGCGGCAGGTATGCCTATATGATGAGCAGCAGCAATTGCTGCAAGAGCATTTGATGCATTATGATCACCAATACATTCCCACGTAAGAGTACCTTCTTTTTTATTTTGATAAAAAATATTTAGCGATGAGCTTTCGTCTTGCCATTGATATGACCATCCATCAATATCATTAAAATATTCTAAATCTGACCAGACTCCTAGTTTTATAACTTCATTAAGAGCATTACTTTGAGCATTTGAAATAATCTTACCTTTCTCTGGCACTATTCTTATCAGATGATGAAAATGTTTTTTTATATGGTTAAGGTTCTCAAAAATATCTGCATGATCAAATTCTAAATTGTTCATGATAAGAGTGCGTGGATAATAATGAACAAATTTTGAGCGCTTATCAAAGAAGGCGGTGTCATATTCATCTGCTTCGATTATAAAAAAGTTAGAATTTTTATCATTGATTAATCTTGATGAAGTTTTTAGATTTTTTGGAATGCCACCAATCAAATAACTTGGATTTAATCCACAAAATTCTAAAATCCATGCAACCATAGCTGTTGTTGAAGTTTTGCCATGGGTGCCTGCAACAGCGATAACCCATTTTTCATGAAGTATATTTTCATAAAGCCACTGGGGACCTGACATAAAAGATAAGTTATTGTTTAATATGCTCTCCATTAGCGGGGTACCTCTTTTGACAACATTACCAATAATATAAATATCAGGTTTTAATTTTGTTTGTGATGAATCAAATCCCTCAATTATTTTAATACCTTCCTCTTCAAGCTGCGTGGACATAGGAGGGTAAACATTTTGATCACACCCAGTAACTTTGAAGCCTTTTGATTTTGCAAGGGAGGCTAATCCTGCCATAAATGTTCCACATATACCTAATATATGAATATGCATATTTATCTTAAGCTAGATGCAAGCCATTTTTTCAATTGATCTTTAGAAATAGATCTTCTTTTTGCCATATCGTCAATTTGATCTTCATCAATCTTATCAACACTGAAATATTTAGCTTCAGGATGTGCAAAGTAAAAACCACTAACAGAGGATGCAGGCATCATTGACATACTTTCAGTCAATTCCATACCGATTTCTTTAGCTTGGAGAAGCGAGAAAATATCTTTTTTAATAGTGTGCTCAGGGCATGCTGGGTAACCTGGAGCAGGTCTTATCCCTTGATATTTTTCTTTTATCATTTCCTCATTGCTAAGTTTTTTTGTTTGATATCCCCATAAGTCTTGCCTAACTCGGTTATGCATATACTCTGCAAATGCTTCTGCTAATCTATCTGTAATAGCTTTGACCATGATACCGCTGTAGTCGTCTTCTGTTTTTTCAAACATATCTTCATAAATTTTTGCATTAATTCCTGATGTGACAGCGAATAGACCAATGTAATCTTCAATATTCTTTTCTTTAGGCGCAATAAAGTCGGCAAGACATAAATTAGGTTTCTGTTTACCACCAACAACTGGTTTTTGCGTTTGTTGTCTTAAGCAGTGGTAGGTAAAGGCTAATTCCATCGATTCGTCTTTAAAAACCTGGATGTCATCTTCATTAATTGAATTAGCGGGATAAAAACCAACGACGCCATTTGCTTTTAGTTTTTTTTCATTGATAAGTTTACTCAGCATTTTTTGTGCTTCTTTAAATAGATCCGAAGCACTTTTTCCCACTACACTATCTTTGAGAATATCTGGGTACTTTCCATGAAGATCCCATGTCTGAAAAAATGGCGACCAATCAATATATTCTTTGATTAAATTTAAGTCGATATTTTTAAATACTCTTCTTCCAATATATTTAGGTTTTTTTGGTTTAAATGTAAGCTCTAATTTATTTTTCCTAGCATCCTCAATAGAAATAAATGTTGCACCCTTTTTCTTTAAATGCATTTGACGAACACTTTCGTAGTCTTTTGATAAATTAACGATATATTCCATTTTTTGTTTGGGGTCCATCAAAGATTGCATCACCGAAACTGATCGAGAAGCATCGGATACATGAATCACAGGTCCATCGTAATGTTCTGAAATTTTTACAGCTGTATGCGCTCTTGATGTTGTTGCGCCTCCAATAAGTAAAGGGATATTATTTTCTTTAAAATATGGGTCACGTTGCATTTCACTTGCTACATTGGTCATTTCTTCAAGTGAAGGTGTAATCAGTCCAGAAAGCCCAATAATATCTACGTTTTCTTCTTTTGCTTTTGCAAGAATTTCTGCACAAGGGACCATAACGCCCATATTGACTACTTCGAAGTTGTTACATTGAAGCACAACGGAGACAATATTTTTCCCAATATCATGTACGTCACCTTTAACAGTGGCGATGAGCATTTTTCCTTTAGGCTTTGCTTTAATGCCCGTTCTTTTCTCATCTTCTTCTTTCTCTTTTTCAATAAAAGGCACAAGGTGAGCTACGGCTTGCTTCATAACTCTTGCTGATTTTACAACCTGAGGTAAAAACATTTTACCTTGACCAAATAAATCGCCAACAACATTCATCCCATCCATGAGTGGCCCCTCGATAACATTAATGGGCCTACCACTCTTACTGCTCATTATTTTTAATCGAGCTTCCTCAGTATCTTCAACAATGAAATCTGTAATGCCATGAACTAATGCATATTCAATTTTCTTTTCAACAGAAACAGGAGTTTTTTCATCGCCACGCCAATTAAGTTTTACATTTTCTTTTTTGCTTCCTTTGAGAGTTCCTGCAAAATCAATCATTCTTTCTGTCGCATCTGGTCTACGATTTAAAATAACATCCTCAACAGCTTCTTTTAGGTCATCACTTAAATCATCATAAAGACCAATCATGCCAGCATTTACAATGCCCATCGTGAGTCCAGCTTTTATTGCATAATGTAAAAAAACAGTATGTATCGCTTCCCTTGCTTCATTATTTCCTCTAAAACTAAAGCTTACATTTGAAACACCCCCAGAAATTTTAGCGTGTGGAAGGTTATCTTTTATCCATTTAGTGGCGTTAATGAAATCCACGGCATAATTGTTGTGCTCTTCAATACCGGTAGCAACAGCAAAAATATTTGGATCAAAAATTATATCTTCTGGAGGAAAATTTAACTTCTCAACAAGCGTATCGTAAGCTCGTTTACATATCTCAATTTTTCGCTCATACGTATCAGCCTGACCTTTCTCATCAAAAGCCATCACAATAACGGCAGCGCCGAAATTTCTACATATTTTCGCATGATGCAAAAATAATTCTTCACCCTCTTTAATTGAAATGGAATTAACAATGGCCTTGCCCTGAACACATTTTAATCCTGCCTCTATTACTTCCCATTTAGATGAATCAATCATTATGGGAATACGGGCGATGTCTGGTTCTGATGATATTAAATTTAAAAAATGTTTCATGGCATTTAAAGAATCAAGCATGCCCTCATCCATATTAATATCAATGACTTGAGCTCCGTTTTCAACTTGTTGCCTTGCAACAGAGACTGCTTCTTCGAATTTTTCATCAATAATTAATTTTGCAAAAGCTTTGGAGCCGGTTACGTTAGTTCGTTCTCCAACGTTGATAAAAAGCGTGTCTTCTTTTATGTTAAGTGGTTCAAGTCCTGCAAGTTTTGTATAGACATCTTGTTTAGGAAGAATCCTTGGGGCGATATTATGCATCTCTTCGGCGATTGCTTTGATATGTTCAGGTGTCGTACCACAACATCCTCCGGCAATATTAATAAATCCACTATCAGCAAACTCTTTTAAAAGTGTTGAAGTATCATGTGGTTTTTCATCAAAGCCTGTGTCCGACATTGGGTTTGGAAGCCCGGCATTTGGATAAATACAAATATGTGTGTCTGCTATTTTCGACAGTTCTTCAGCATACGGGCGCATGAGTGCTGCCCCTAATGCACAATTAAGTCCAATAGTTAAAGGGTTTGCATGCCTGATTGAATTCCAAAATGCACTCACCGTTTGTCCTGATAGAATCCTACCCGATGCATCGGTTACAGTTCCAGAAATCATAAGAGGCAATCTTTGAGCGGTTTCTTCGAAAACCTGATTAACGGCAAATAAAGCAGCCTTACAATTTAAGGTATCAAAAACAGTTTCAACTAGGATAATATCAACGCCACCATCAATTAGAGATTTTGTTTGCGCCTTATAGGATTCTACCAATTGATCAAAATTGATATTTCTTGCCCCAGGATCATTAACATCTGGGGATATAGATGCAGTTTTGGGCGTTGGACCAATTGCACCAGCTACATACCTGGGTTTTTTTGGCGTGCTATATTTTTTAGCCGCTTCTTTTGCAAGTCGAGCTGATTCCAGATTCATTTCATGAATTAGGTGTGCCATATAATAATCATCTTGAGCAATGCTATTGGCACCAAATGTATTGGTTTCAATAATATCTGCGCCAGCTTCAAGATAATCTTCGTGGATTTTTTTTATCAATTGCGGCTGTGTCAGGCTTAATAGTTCATTGTTGCCTTTTAAGAAAAGCTCACGTTCTCCTTTAGGTGCTGAGAATTTTATATATTCGCCTTGCTTACCACCTCGATAATCCTCTTCTGATAACTTGTGTTGTTGGATCATCGTGCCCGTTGCACCATCCATTATCATAATCCGATCTTTTAGAATTTCTCTGAGCTGAGCTTCTTTTTCCTCTGAGAATTTATTTTCCAATTTTATTTAATGCCCTTTTCTATTTTTGATAATTTTTTTTCAATAGCTTCAAGTTTCTCTCGCGTCTTCTTAAGCACGCCTGTTTGTACATCGAATTCTTCCCGGGTAATAAGGTCCATTTTGGTGAACATGCCCTTTAATAGTGCATTAATGTTCTCCTCTATGTCACTTATTGGGGAATCAGCAACAATATTTTTAATTTTTTGTGAAATTTCTTGAATTGTCTTCTTATCTACCATATATTCTTCCCGTAAAACGTTGATTTTAACAGTTTTTTTTAAATTTTTTGTTATTAAATTAATTTAGTTTATTCCCCAAATTAGATTAAATAAACAAAAAAAATTTAGAAAATAAGAAAGTTGGCACGGTTCTTGCTTCGTATATAAGTGTACGCAGACAAAAGTGTCAGCATATTTTAAATAAGGAGATAGTAGTATGAACAACAAATTAATAAAAGCTGCTGTAGTTGGCGCATTATTTTCAATTGCCCCAATCAGTTTTGCAGCTGACGAAGTAGAAGAAATTAAAGCTCCTTCATCAATGCTTGATGAATTTAGTTTTAGTGGAAACGTAGGACTCTACACAGATTATGTATTCCGTGGTTACACACAGACACAGAATGAGCCTGCGATTCAAGGTGGTTTTGACGTAGAACATTCAAGTGGTTTTTATGCTGGTACTTGGGCATCTAATGTAGATTGGACGACGGCGGCTGAAGTTATGGATAAAAATAGTATTGAAATCGATGTTTATGCCGGTTGGGCTGGAGATCTTGGTTTTTATGATCTTGGTTTCGATATTGGTATTTTACAATTTTACTACCCAGGTAATAAGACTGAAGGTGCAGTCGATGCTGATGCAACTGAAGTTTATTTTGGCTTCAATAAAGATTGGATGGATGGTGCATTTTCAACAAGCGTTACCAACTATGTCGTGGTGTCTGATGAAGCTTGGGCTTTTGAGGATATGGAAGGTGAGATGTATCACGACCTTACCGTTGATGTGCCAATAGGCTCATCACCAGTAACATTATCAGGCCATGTCGGTCACCAAACATTTGGTGAAAGTAAATATGACTACACTGATTGGAAGGTAAATGTGGATTACGCATTTAACGATAATTTCTCTGCAGGTGCTTTTTATACAGATACTGACCAGGATAAAGCTGAATGGACAGTGGGTAGTACTTTCTTAGGCGATAGCGTATTTGGAGGTTATTTAAGCGCAGGATTCTAATCATGATTAAGGAGCAGTCATAAGCCCTGCTCCTTTATTTACTAAATTTAAGGTTTATATATTTAAGGGGAATAAATATGAAATTAATTAGTGCGATAATCAAGCCGTTTAAGCTTGATGAAGTAAGGGAGGCCCTTTCTGAGATCGGAGTTCAAGGGGTTACCGTCACAGAAGTTAAGGGTTTTGGTCGTCAAAAAGGCCATACAGAG
>Ga0209251_1003010_pt1 | contig 11310 bp, 10 predicted proteins | sample SaaInlV_100m_DNA_6_FD_184665 | JGI IMG/M metagenome (GOLD analysis project Ga0209251, IMG submission 184665) | Marine microbial communities from expanding oxygen minimum zones in the Saanich Inlet - Saanich Inlet SI073_LV_10m_DNA (SPAdes) (version 2) | ecosystem: Environmental > Aquatic > Marine...
CCAGAAGATTTCTTGGACCGCGACGGTGTTAATCTGTCTCCTGTCTCATCATAGATTTTGCCAACCAGAAAGGCAGAAGGCCCACGAGAGGGGTGCTTGCCACGCTTGATGACTGACCTCTTTTGCAGCTGCTCCTGAACCCGATCAAATTGATCTTGCTCAATGATCGCTTCATGCAATCCTTCATAGACTTCGCTCTTATGTTTGATCTTACCTATGTAGATGGGATTGATCAGAATGTTGTGTATCCGCCCACGGCTCCAGTTTCTCTCTGGCCAGAGCGTATCCACAGAACGCTTTACCTTACTGAGACACCCAAGCTGCTCATAGAGATCATAGACATGCCGGATATCAGAGGATTTTTCTTCGCATATCTCAAGCGATTGAATCTTGGGATCAGAGTGCACTTTATAGCCCCAGGGCACCATTCCGCCCATCCACATGCCTTTCTTCTTGGAGGCTGCGATCTTATCGCGAATGCGCTCTGCTGTGACCTCTCGCTCAAACTGGGCAAAAGATAAAAGGACATTGAGAGTAAGTCGTCCCATGGATGAGGAGGTATTAAAGGATTGCGTCACAGAGACAAAGGAACAGCCCTTGACATCTAAACAATCAATAAGCTTTGCAAAGTCAGACAAAGACCGTGTGAGCCTATCTATCTTATAGACGACGATCATATCTATCAGGCCACTTTCTACGTCAGCAAGCAAAGCCGATAGAGCAGGGCGCTCTAGCGTCCCCCCAGAGATGCCACCGTCATCAAAGCGCTTCCTTACCATCTTCCAGCCTTCATGACGCTGTGAGGCGATATAGGCGCTGCAGGCTTCATGCTGTGCATCCAGAGAGTTGAACTCTTGATCAAGACCTTCATCAGAGCTTTTGCGGGTATAGATAGCTGCGCGCACGACGGGCTTTCCAAGGACGCTCATGGGCGTACCCCAAAGAACTGAAAGCCTGAGACGTTATAGCCAGAAATAGCGCGTGCTGTATGAGAGAGGGACTTAAAGCTCTGCTCGTTCCACATAAAGCGCCCGTCATCACTGACCTCAACCACATGGGTGATCCCATGATACTCCCGCACAAAGCGGCTACCGGGTTTAAAGGCAGGCCGAACAACATCGCGCCTCGCTGCGCTCTTGAGCCTGCGATCCAAACGCTTGGTATATCCGCCAACCATATTTATCTGATAAGCATGGCTCAAAATCTGTATCATCAGAGAGCGGCTCAAATGCTTAGGGGTAGGGCGGCCCACAACCTCTCGCCATTCAGACATCAGTGCCTCGCGCGAGGCATCCGCCAAACCATCTAAATCAAGTCTCATGTTCTACTCCGTACAATCATCTCGTACTGAGCAGAGCCCGACACTATTCGGGCACAGCTACACACAGCTATACGGTGCAAAAGAAGTCCAGTGGAAAGAGCAAAGATGGCTGGATGTTTAGGCTAGTTAGTCTGAGAGAACTCAGGAAGGGGTTACTTAGTTTAATCGATCCAGATGAACCGCGGGACTATGGGCTGAGCCCCGCAATCCCAGGGCCCCGCGTTTCGGACCACGGTCCTTTAGCATAAGCCTTGTAAATTCACTCCGGGGTAGTTTCGTTTGGGGCCTCTGCCATTGGTCATTCATCCCGCAGCGGGGTACTCGGGCAGTGCACTGGGGTCCGGGTTTACTTTTCTCATCTTTCGACGGCCTGACTGTAGGACTGTGGAACCCGGATCACGAACCGGTTGCCTCGAGCACCGTCGCTTTCGTAAGCAGGACTCTTTGCAACGTTCCCCGCAGTTTTCGATGCTGGAAAGGTTTCAGTGAGGGTAACGAGCGGTGTTACCGATGCACTAGGGGTAGCGACTGCGCTGCAACCCGTATAATAGCTTTTGCCAAGGTACAGAGACGCGAATTTTCCATACCGAAAATTACAAGTGGTGGAAAAAACATTGCATACCAGTTTTGGTAATAATAATACCAGTACGAGCGGGAGACGAAAATGGCAAATCCTGATGAAACTATCGAGTTTTTGATCAAATACCTTAGTCGTTTTGGAGACAAGCGCCCACTTTATCAAATGCTTTCTGATGCCCTTTCTGAAGCGGTTAAGGTGGGCCTATTCGGGGTAGATAGTGTACTACCAAGTGAACGATTTCTAGCGAGTCGTCTGAGTGTTAGCAGGGTAACAGTACGTCGCGCGCTTGATGAAATGGAAGCAAGTGGGCTGTTAAAAAGGCATCAAGGCAGGCGTAGTTCTGTAACGCCGAGAGTGGAGAAGACCCTATCGTCAATATTGGGCTTTTCAAAAGAGCTTCTTTTACGAGGTGTAAAGCCTGGGCAAAAATGGTTGTTAAGGCAGGTGTCGCTACCAACCCCTATTGAGTCTTTGGCGTTAGGGGTTTCAACGACTGAAAAGATTGTAAGATTGGTTCGAATTCGATTTGCTGACGACATTCCGATTGCTATCGAAAGGGCAACTGTGCCGCAAGAATTCTTAAAAAGCTGTGATCAGGTGACGGATTCGCTTTACAAAGCGTTGAATGAAACAGGCTTTATGCCCACTCGCGGCGTTCAAAGGATACGGGCCGGAGTTATGACCCGTGCCGAAGCAGTAGCGCTTGAAAGCGAAGTCGGGCAGCCGCTACTGATTGTTGAAAGACGCTGTTTTTTGGCAGGTGGTAGAACAGTGGAGTTTACCGAGACTCGGTATCATGGTGAACGCTACGATTTTGTGTCAGACCTCAAGAGCGATCAGTTCACTTAGATAGTTTATATTAAATTGCATGGGATTGAAGCCAATTTACAAATCTGATTCTGGATCAGTTATTTCATGATTTGAATTTTAAATGATCACTGTGAAAGCTGTCAGACACAACTGGTCCATACCAGTTACGCCCTAATTGACCTCTGACATATTAGTCGTGTTCTGTTGATTGTCTGGGAGGTGTGACGTGCATCAGATACTCAAACAGCTTAGCAAAGGTCTTATAGTTTCGTGCCAGCCCGTTGTGGGTGGCCATCTTGACGAGCCGGACATTGTAGCTCGGTTCGCTTTGGCTGCACTCTCTGGTGGCGCATGCGGTCTACGAATTGAAGGTGTCGCAAACATACTTGCAGTCCGTTCGGTGACAGCTGCACCGATAATTGGCTTGGTTAAAAGCGACCGAACAGATACGGCAGTCCGAATTACGTCAAAGATTGAGGACGTTAATGTTCTTGCATTGAGTGGCGCTGATATCATTGCATTCGATGCCACAGATCGAGCTCGTCCGGTGGAACGTGAGGCTCTTGTCAAAAAGATTCATGAACATGGAAAGTTAGCGATGGCGGATTGCTCAAGTTCCGCCGACGCCCGAGAGGCGGCGCGATTGGGGTGTGCGGTTCTTGGGTCGACCATGTCCGGTTACCTTGGAGCCAGCGTACCAACTGAACCCGATTTTACTTTAGTTCAAGCGGCGGCCGAGTTTGGAAAATTTGTAGTGGCTGAAGGTCGCTACAATAGACCTGAGTTTGCAGTGAAAGCCATTAAAGCTGGTGCCGACGCTGTAGTTGTTGGATCCGCCATTACGCGGCCAGAACACATAACGTCATGGTTTGCACAAGATATTCATGAGGCGAAAATTCAGGGGAGCGACAGCTAATGCCAATTCTTGCGGTAGACCTTGGTGGAACTAAGACGCTTGTTGCTCTTGTAGATGGCAAAGATTTGGTTGAGTCGCGCTTGTTTCCAACACAATTGGGCAGCGGACCTGATCAGTGGTTGGAGACTATCCACAGCGAAGTGAATGATTTGCAGGGCGAGTTCGACGGTATGGGATTCGCTGTTACCGGCCTTGTATCAGATGGTATTTGGTCCGCTTTAAACGAAAAGACACTTTGTATAAGCGACGACTACCCACTGGCCGAGCGAGTAACAGAAATTTTTGGGACAACACCAATTCTGCTGAACGATGCCCAAGCGGCGGCCTACGGCGAGTTTGCTTTTGGTGCAGGACGGGGGCAAGACATAGTCTTTTTGACGATCTCCACCGGAGTTGGAGGAGGTATTATCGCTAATGGTCGTTTGCTTACTGGACTTGCTGGGCATTTTGGACAGTTACGTGACGCAAACGGTGAACGTCTGGAAGATCGCGTTTCCGGTAGAGCTATGGAAAGACAGGCGCGAACCTTTGGAGCCAAAATGACTGTGCCCAAAATATTCGAAGAAGTAAAAAATAGTACGCTTTGGGCCGAAAATATTTTTGATGCCTCTGCAAGTGGGGTTGCAGCACTTTGTGCCAATATCAAGCTAACTTTCGACCCAGCTCATATCGTCATCGGAGGAGGGATAGGGTTGGTACCTATGTATCTAGAGCGTGTCAAATTTCACCTCGGCAATCTGACATCGAAGCTTCAACCCACAGTCACTCCCGCCGCGCTTGGTGTCAACGCGGGTGTTTTGGGAATCTCGGCACTACACGTAGCAAAAGGAAAATAGGGAGTATCAATAATGAAAACGACTTTAAAATTATTGGGCGTAACAACGCTTTGCGCGCTTATGGCTAGTGCATCGCACGCGAAAGTTACGGTTTTGGGCTGGCCGGGAGGTCCGGAAGAAACCGCGCTTCGTGCCGCAGCATCTATGTATAATGAAAGGGCAGACGTCGCCGAGGAAGATAAGGTTGATTTGCTCTTTACTTCGCGCGACGGGTTTTTCGACAAGTTGCAAGTTGACTTGGCAGCAGGAAGCACGGCATTTGATGCAAATTTACTTGCGACTTACTCAATCGGAAAGTATGCGCCGTTTATGGAACCAATTTCATTATCTGACGAAGCGGGTGCTGTCTTTGGCGGTACAGTATTAGAGACAATGAAATTTGACGGCGCCCAATATGGAGTTCCTACCGATTTATCTCTGCATTTCCTGTATTACCGTACCGGTTTAGTTAATGCTTTGCTTGCTGATGACATAGCGAAAGCACGATATACTAAAATTGCTTTAGAATATCTAGGTGAAGCACTTGAGCCAAAATCGCCAGAAGAGTGGACTTGGCAAGATTTTGTTGCAAATGCGCTTTATTTTACCCAATCAATCAATCCTGACAGCCCAACCCGCTATGGGACAGTAATTCAAGCCAAAAATTTGTTATTTAACATGATGGTGTTCCATTCATGGCCGCGCAGCTATGGTGCAGACTGGATGGATGCTGAAGGCAACATAACTGTTGACAGCGAAGCTTACAGAGCAGCACTTTCGATGGCTAACTTGCTATTTAAGCTTGGCGCAACACCGCCAGACTCTACCTCATATGAGTATGCAGAGGCTAATGCAGCTTATTCTGCGGGTCAGGTTGCTGCAATGGTGCAATGGAATGCTGCAGCCGGTGACCTGACTGGCGCTCAGCCCGATACAGGAACATTCGCTCCCCCGTCTGGACCTGAGGGTAGGTTTACACATATCCACGGTTTGGGCCTTGGTTTGAATGCTGCAGCGACAAATAAGGATGGAGCGATTAAGTTTCTGAGGTGGATGTCGACCGAGGAAGCGGCTATCGCATATGCGGTAGCTGGTGGCTCTCCGGGTCTAGCTGCAGAAACGGCGGCTAAACTTTCGGATGATCGTCCAGACCTGGTGCAATCCGGCGAATATGCATCAACTTATGGCTTCGTCATGAATGGTGGTACATCAGGCAATGCGCTTTCCGTGTATGAAGCGCAAGCAAAAGAGTTCACTGGTTTTTGGGCCGGCACACAAGATCTAGATACTGCATTGGGTAATGCTACAGAAGCAATGACCGAGCTTCTTAAGTAAACACAATCTCGAACGCGGCCCCATCTCGGGCGCCGCGTTCTATGGCGATCAAGGTAAATAGGCATGGCGAAGCGATATAAACTTGAAAACGCCGTTCTGGCTAGCCCAACCACTTTTTTTTTATTGGTGATCCTTGGTTTTCCAGTCATCCTTAGTTTGGTCTATGGGTTTTCAGAGACAAGTTTTGAAACGTTAAGGTCTCCTGAATTCTCAGGGCTTAACAATTTCCACAAAGTAACAACTGATGGTACTTTTTGGCAAGCAGTATGGTTTTCGTTTCGTTTTGGCTCAATTACGGCAATTCTTGAGTGTGCGCTTGGATTAGCCTTAGCTGTATACCTCGCCCCGCTCACTCAAAAAAACGGATGGATCGTGGCGGTCTTGATCATTCCGATGATCGTTGCACCTGCGATGATGGGCCTTATGTACAGGCTAGTTTTAAACGAATTCGCCGGACCCATCCCTTATTATTTATATAATTGGCTTGGTTGGTCACCAGCCTTTCTCAGTCCCCAAAACGTATTTACAACCGTTGTCTTAGCAGAAACTTTTCAGTGGACACCGTTTGCTTTCCTTCTGTTTCTGACAGCCTATCGATCCATCCCTCAGGAGATGCGAGAGGCTGCCACTGTCGACGGTACGCGCCCGTGGCGGTTATTCTGGAAACTTGAACTTCCCTTGATGATGCCAACTGTTTTCATTGCGGCATTTATTCGGTTCATCGATGGGTTCAGAGTTTTCGATAATATCTATACTTTGGTCGGCGCAGGTCCAGGCGGTTCCACTACCTCCATGTCAATATACATCTACGAGACTTTCTTGCGCAGAGGGGAGATCGGCAAATCTATGGCTGCAGCAATTCTACTGTTTGCCGCTGCCTTCATTTTGCTTTCTTTTGCACAGCGGTTGATGCGGAGGACGTTTAGATGAAGCGCCGAATGGGCCCACGGTGGTTCGTCTTCATAGTTGCGGCTTGTGTGATGAATTTTCCAGTGATTGCAACTTTTTCTACAGCGTTTAAAAGTCCTCGGGAGGTTAACCGGAACCCATCCCTCTGGATTGAAGCACCGACGCTTGAAAACTTTGTGACAGTTCTAACCGTTAGTGATCGACTAAATGTCTACCATTACCTCTGGAATTCGCTCACCGCCTCGCTTATTGGTGCAATTTTGCCGATGATTGTTGCCTTTCCACTGGCATGGCCGATGGTTCGGCGCGGTTACGGCAGGAGCATTCTTTTTCCGGCTATTGTTAATCTGCGTGCGCTTCCATTAATCGTTTTTGCAATCCCGGTTTACATGATGTACGCGACGGTTGGTCTTTTGGATACGCGCCTTGGGCTTGGTTTGATACTTGCAGTCGTCAACTTGCCGCTCACTTTGATGCTGCTTGTGAATGCGATTGCAGATCTTCCGCAAGAGTTGGAGGAGGCAGGGCGTATGGATGGGGCCCGGACTGGCCGGTTGCTTTATCGCATTGTACTTCCATTATGTAGACCTGCATTGATTACGACATTTGTGTTCGGTTTCATAACCGCCTGGAACGAATTTCTGTTTGGTCTGATTTTGACCACGAGCGATGCAGTGCCGATGACGGTCGGCGCTTCATTCTTTTTTGCAACTTCAGGTGGTGGAGTGCAGTGGGGCGTGGCTGCTGCTGTAATGTCCGTCGCTGCTTTGCCCCCACTTCTTCTGGGCGTGGTCATGTATCGCCGCATAACTGGTTCAATGGTTGTTGGTGCTGTGAAAGGTTAAACTATGGCTGAAATTCGTATTGAAAACCTTAATAAATCCTTTGGCGGGGTGCAGGTGCTTCATGATGTCTCTCTGACAATTTCCGAAAGAGAGTTTTGTGTTTTTGTTGGGCCATCTGGGTGCGGGAAGTCCACACTCTTGAGATTAATTGCTGGCCTCGAAGATGTATCTTCAGGGCGCATATTTATTGGCGGTAAAGACGTAACAAACCTAGAACCTTATGACCGACAATTGGCAATGGTTTTTCAAAGCTACGCACTTTACCCGCATATGAATGTGCGTGAAAATATTGCATTCGCGTTACGCACTGCAAAGATCCCTGAAGTTCAAATCACTAAAAAAATCGCTGAGGCGACCCGCATTCTTCAACTTGATGATTATCTTGATCGCAAGCCGTCAGCCTTGTCAGGCGGACAAAGGCAACGTGTTGCAATTGGGCGTGCCATTGTTCGTGAACCAATCGCATTTCTATTCGACGAACCGCTTTCAAATCTCGATTCGGCACTACGTGCTGAAACCAGAGTTGAGATTGCCGCGCTCCACAGATCACTAAATGCAACAACGATATACGTCACCCATGATCAGACCGAAGCAATGACACTCGCTGATCGTATTGTTGTACTGAAAGATGGGAAAATCATGCAAACTGGATCGCCACCCGAGTTGTATGATAATCCAGAAAATGTTTTTGTTGCACAGTTTTTAGGTTCTCCCAAAATGAATATTCTGAACGCTGAGCTTACTGGGACTGGCATCAGAGTGTTGGGGCAAAATGAAGTCGTTTTCAGCCATGGGTTCAGTCCGCTACCTATCCAACTAGGTATACGCCCAGAGGTAATCTCTCTTGTCTCGCCTGACAAAGGGCTATTTTCGGGTCAGGTCACACTTAATGAATTCCACGGTGGTTCACGAACTGTGATCGCAGCCATAGGTTCGGGTACCTCCGTCACTTTGCAACTCCCTGCCGGTCAATCACCAGTAGTTGGCGAACATATTGGATTGCATTGCGATCCCGATAATTTTCATATTTTTCATGCAAATGGGGAACGGCTGCAACCCATTGGCCGCAACCATTGAAGCAACTGAAGCGTGCGCGCACATACTACATTTGTAAAAGGCGCATCATAGAACTCACGCGATACAAGACTCGAAGGGCGGTCTGCAATTTGATGGCTGAACTTCATCGGTCAAAGAAGTAGGAGACCAAGATGCTAGAGACGCGAATGCGCCGAGAAATACTTGAGATTCCGACGGCGACAGCCCGACTGATTGAGAATGGATCAAGCGACATTAAAGCAGCGGCTGCAGCCCTCCAAACGACCGATCCACAGTTTCTTATCAGTGTGGCGCGTGGGTCGTCCGATCACGTGGCAACTTTTTTAAAATATGCATCCGAGCTGTTAATGGGTCGCGCAATTGCGTCCATAGGCCCCTCAATAGCATCAATTTACAACAAACCCCTTAGCCTGAGCGGAAACGCTTGCTTGTCCGTGTCGCAATCAGGTAAAAGCCCTGATATCATTGCGATGGTCCGTTCTGCGCAGTCAGCCGGTGCGTTGTCCATCGCCTTGACGAATGATCCAGCAAGCCCACTTTCGGAGGTGTCTGACCACACATTGAACATTCATGCAGGCTCCGAAATCAGTGTGGCGGCAACAAAGACCTTTGTGAACTCCGCGATTGTGGGGATATGGTTGCTGGCAGAATGGGCTAATGACAATAATCTGCGCCGCGCTATCCATGGCCTACCGGAAGTATTAGACAAAGCGATCCAATCCGATTGGTCACCTCTCAACGCCGCCCTTGTATTGCGCAATTCTATTTTTTGTTTGGGGCGTGGCCCTGCAAATGCGATGTCAAACGAGGCAGCATTAAAGTTTAAGGAAACTTGCCAAATCCACGCAGAATCCTATTCATCAGCAGAGTTTTTGCACGGCCCGGTGTCTATTGTTGACAGTGGCTTTCCGGTAATTGCTTTTGCGTCGCAAGATCAGGCAGAGGCGCCTTTAGCCGAGGTCGCAGATGCATTGGCAGACAAGGGGGCAATGGTTTTCGCCACATCGCAAATAGTTGAAAAAGCCATTGCTTTGCCAGTTGTACGGACGGGTCATTCGTTGACAGACCCCATCGCGCTGATCGCCAGTTTTTATGCAATGGTCGAACAATTCGCATCGGCGCGAGGAATTAACCCCGACGCGCCGCGGCACCTAAAGAAGATCACTGAAACTATATGATGGATCCTGTTCAGGCATTTGTTGGCGCAGACATTCATGATGGAACATTGCTGCATATGGACATGGCGTTGACGTTAGACTGCAACGCCGCCATCGAAGTTGTCCCAGTGACTGACCTGCCGTCAGACTGTGTAATTCACCACCTAGGTGGGGGCACTATCCTGCCGGGCTACGTTGATCTGCATGTCAATGGCGGCGGCGGTGTGATGTTCAATGCTGATCAATCCGTCGCGGCATTGCAAACCATTGCCACCGCCCACGCAACGTGCGGGACTGCTGCGCTGCTACCCACGCTGATCACTGACAATTTCGCGTGCACGGCAGCTGCTATTGATGCAGTAGAAGCGGCCATCAACCTTGGCGTCGCAGGTATTATAGGCATTCACCTCGAAGGACCGCACTTGTCTGTTGCACGTAAAGGAGCCCATGATCCCTCCCTGATACGCCCGATGGAACAGGTGGATCTTGATCTACTTTTGTCGGCGGCCAGCCGCATTCCCAACGTCATGGTGACAGTCGCACCAGAAAGCACAACGATGACACAAATCAGTCAACTGGTAGAGGGCGGTCTGACGGTTTCGCTCGGTCATACAAATGCTAATTTTGAAACTTGCATAGCCGCGTTTGATGCCGGTGCGCGCTGCGTGACACACCTTTTTAACGCGATGAGCCAATTAAATAATCGTGAACCCGGATTAGTCGGCGCAGCGTTTGTGCGCGATGATGTGCACGCGAGTATGATAGCTGATGGAATTCACGTTCACCCCGCCGCAATAAAGACAGCGATTGACGCCAAGGGGCATAATATCTTCCTAATCAGTGATTCAATGTCGACTGCCGGTTCGTCGATTGGTGGGTTTGAATTTAACGGCAGATGGGTTGATCGAGATAACGGCCGATTGACGTTAGAGGATGGAACTCTTGCAGGAGCTGATCTAGATCTGACGCGGGCAATTAACGTAATTCAACAAGATGCCGGTGAAACGGCTTTGATGGCGATCACCCGCGCCACTCGAACGCCCACGGAACTTTTGAAAGAAAAGGGGCAATGGGGTACGTTGGGAGCTGGTGTGGATACGTTGATGTATATAGACAATGCAATGCTGGGAGCAAAACCACTTTTGACGGTCTTATCAGGCAAAACCGTTTGAGACGGGCAGGGCAACTTTGTAACTTTGCCTAATGACAAAATACTCCACATTTCGTCACATGAAACCTGGCCTGCGTTTACTGGACCATTTTGCCTAAGCTTATAGACCGGTGACTAAGAACCAAAAGTTAGCCTCAATCCACGCCTCATTTCGCAATCTATTCAACTCGCAAAAGTCACTCTCAAAACGAAGTACTTTCAAGCTTAAACGTGATGCTGCTCTTAACGAGTGGCGTTCCTTATTGATCTCATAGAAAGGGCCGTTAATCGATTACTGATGCTTGGGCTACTTAGTTTGACAGCACCGATGCAAGTTCTCATTTGTTTGGCAGCTGCCGTAAAACCCCAGCAGGTGCGCCGTTCCGTATAAGGGGCGGATCACCACCTGCTGGGGC
>Ga0209251_1003012_pt1 | contig 11300 bp, 4 predicted proteins | sample SaaInlV_100m_DNA_6_FD_184665 | JGI IMG/M metagenome (GOLD analysis project Ga0209251, IMG submission 184665) | Marine microbial communities from expanding oxygen minimum zones in the Saanich Inlet - Saanich Inlet SI073_LV_10m_DNA (SPAdes) (version 2) | ecosystem: Environmental > Aquatic > Marine...
CTTTAAGAAGAAGTATCTACAATCATTACCACTTGACACTGCTGTTGATACACGATTCATTATAAAACATATTCAAGACTTATACAAGCGTAAGGGCTCAGAAGAGAGTTTACGGTTATTGTTCCGTATGTTCTTTGACGAAGATATCGAAGTCTTTTATCCCTCTACTGCTATACTCAAGCCTTCTGACTCTATATGGGGTGGGGCTGTTTATCTCGAACTGAAGTCTGTCAACTCTGTTGATGGATATCCTATTCAGCGTGGTGACAAACTCACAGGCGATGTATCAGGTGCTTCTGCATTCGTAGACGATATCATCTTTGTAAACTTCTCGGGTGCATTAACTCCTATTACGTATCTCTCACAGCTTGTAGGTACATTCATTGCAGATGATAGTATAACAGTGACACGTCTTGGAGTCTCATCAAACTATGGTAAGCTTGTATCGGGTTCTATCTCTGATGTTATAGTAAATAAAAATAACCGTACATCTGGTCAGGTTGTTGGCGACATTGTTACGTTAGTATCTGCCCAACAAGGTACGAGTGCTACAGGACGAGTCGAATCTATTTCAACGACCACTACTGGTAAGATTGATTTCGAACTAGTGGATGGCGGCTTCGGGTATACAGCAGACGCAGGATCTTCTCAGTCGAATGATGTCTTGATATCGAATCAAGTATTGATCTTGCAAACTGATCTGTCTTCAACGATAAACATAGGTGATTATCTTGTGGCGGAAGCTGGCGCAACGTACACAATTAATCCACTCACGGGTGCTATTGGATCTGGTACAGGTACAGTAAGTGGCGGCGGAAGAGTCGTTGCATACAATCATCCTCTACTTTATCTTAAAACTAATCTACAAGACACTACTCCTGGTGTTACTCCTAATACAAAAGCAGAGTTTCTGACATACGTGTATGATCAACTAGTGCTTGCGTCTCAGGGTAGTGCTGATAGTAATCCTAAAATGCTTGCTATATTCAATAGAGACACAGAGGGATTATCTACTAACTATAGACTAGGTGATATATCTAATTCTGGTTTCAACTTTGTTACTAGCTTATACATCAATAGTGAAGATGCCGCACTCTTTCTTACCTATAAGAATGGTGGTAGTTTAACAACTGCACAGACTAACTGGATTGAAGATCGATTACTACCTGCTTTATATGCTGGTGGATTTGGATTTAAATTCGATGTTCTACCTCAGACCGAATATGTTGATATCACAATTGGATCTAATACCTCTGTTCGTATATCTACTATCTCTGTCTTAAATGAATCAGCTACCTTCGACATTAGAGATGTTGACAATGCTACTCCTAATCAAGAGTTGATTAATAACAAAGAGACAGTAAGTATCATCACTGACTTTATTGGCGACTTTGCTGATAAGCCTCTTGCTGTTATTATTAATGCAAGTGCTATGGTTAATCCAGGCATCTACGAGATCGAGACTACTGGTACTACAACATACTCTGATGCATCCTCGCAAGCAATCGGTACGAGATTCATTGCTTCTGGTCCTGCTTCAGGTAATGGTACTGTAGTTGACGTTGTTGCGACTAACTATGGCATGAGTGGTACACTTGTATCTCAAGGCTTTAATGCAGAAACTATAAACACTAAGTTCAAAGATGCATTTGAAGCGAAAGAGATTACGATTGGATCTATATACGATATTAGACCTACTAGTTCTGGCACAGACTTCGTGAATGATGTGTTCAATGAAGTCGAGCATGTTGATGTAGCAAGGTTTGATAAGCGAGATGCGATTGTTACATTCGATAACCCAAGCTTCTTATTACAAGTAGGTGACATTGTTACTCAAGCAGTACAAATCGAAGACCCTACGTTTGCAACAAATGCTACTGTTCCCTATACAGTGAAAGGAAGATTTCTGAAGAGGGAAGGCAATGACTTCTACTTCCGTCAGTTATCTTTCTATGACTTTGACACAGCATTTCAGATAAATATTAAGAACAACTTGTATGATATTACAAACGTTAGACCTGATCCTGATTCATTACCTATGGGTAAGAATGCTCAGATATCTGGCATTGCTAGTTATCAGCAAGGACAAATTGAGACAGTGAGTATATTGAATACTGGTTATAGATATACTGATCAAGAAAATGTAGATGTCAAGAATACAGCAGGTAGCATAGTTGCAACTGCTAAACTAAGAACACAAGGACCTGGTAATACAGAAGGTAAGTGGAAGTCTAGTACATCTTTCTTAAGTGATAAGACTAAGGCTCTACATGATAATAATTATTACCAAGAGTACTCGTATGACATATCTACAATTATTGACCCAGATAAATACAATACGTTAATTAAAGATACAGTAGGTGTTGCAGGCACAAAAGTCTTCAGTTCCCCTCTCATAAATACTAATAGCAATATAAATTCTACACTCGATGTTGAGTTTCAAGTCTGGAACCTAAGCAACGAGAACTATGTTACAGAGGGATCGGAAACTATGATGACAGAAGGTGGATCATCAGAAGCACTTGTAGCAGAAGTAATTGGACTTGACACAACAGCATCCAATGCTGTAACAACATCGATAGGAACTTAAGGTAATATAATGGCAAAGATCATTACAGAAAATTTTAAAGTAGAGACTACGAAAGAAATGTTCTCTACTTTTACGAGTCAGAACGAAACGATTTCTTCGAACTTCTTGACTGGACTTGACACGTATGTTGCTAACACAGCAGGCGTAACTTTATCTAATACTCAGAGAGAAGAGATTCAAGATATCGTAGAAGGTCAGCTTACTACAAATATTCCTGTGTCATCATACTACATCGTCGGATCAAGCATTGATAATCCAGTCACTATTACTAATACACAATATCAGAAGAGAGAGTTTCAGCGAAGAGTTATCTTCGGTAATAAAGTCACAGATGAAAACATTCGATATATGTTTCATAAGAACGCTTGGTCTTCTGGCACGATCTATGATGACTTCGATGACATTCAAGACCTCTCTACATTAAATAACATTGTAACTGTTGCGAACAGTGAAGGCGACTATGAAGTATTTAAATGTCTTGAGAATAATAGTGGATCAGTATCTACGTCAACACCTACATTTACTGGAGTCGATCCAACTTCATATGAACAAATCTTTACTGGCGATGGCTATGTGTGGAAATATCTTTTCACTGTAGCGGCTGCAGACGATATTGTTTTTGGAACTAACGATAGTTTACCTCTTCCTTATCCATCATACGGAAATGCGGATGTGATATCATCTGCTAAAGAAGATGTATCTCAGATCATTATTGAGGACACTGAAGTAAATCTGTTCAATAACTTTAGGTTTGGTCCTGCTACGGGCATAACAGATGCAAGTTTTGTTTCCTTTCAAGACATTATACAGTCTGCTACATCTGCAACTGTTGCTGACATTACAGTAAGAGCAACACCAAAATCTGGATTCTCGTTATACAGTGGTAATGATTCATATAAAAATATGTATCTTCTTCAGACTAGTGGCAACGGAGCTATGACTGTATACGATATTCTAAGTAGTACTACTCCGGCAGGAGCTGAACTAGATATTACACTAAGAATCAATAGCAGTGATGGAAACTCACCTAACTTATTTAAGAATGATTCATTTCAGATTGTTCCTAAGATTGAAGTGACTCAGAGTACAAGCACTGGCTCACCTTGTATTGCTTATGGTATTATAGATCAGTTTGGAACATTAAAGAGAGTGGCGTTTAAGGATAAAGGCAGTGAATATAAATTTGCCACAGCCAAAATCTCATTACCTTTATCATTAGTAGAGAACTATACTTCTACTCAAGCCGCATCTTTGAGATGTATCATTTCTCCTAAGGGTGGACATGGCTCTGATATGATTAACGAGTTAGCTATGAGTAGACTATCAGTCATCACTAACTTCTCGGGTGAAGACGTTGCTATTCCTGATTCGAATAGTTATACTAAGGTTGGTCTAATAAAGAATCCTACTTTCACTGATTCTACTTTCCCAACACAGTTTGATAATAGAACTTCTATTGTTATATCAGGCAATCACACTGCAACTGCATTAGCCGGATATTATGTTCAACAGACAGTTGCATTAGATAGTGTTAATAGTGAAACTATCACAGCAAGAATTCATGAAAGCGTATTTTCTGGAGGCAACACAACAATCTATCTTGTAGATTATTATGGAGACTTTAAGAACACCTTTCAGACTGGCGGTATATCAATTAAAGCTAACTTGTCTACGACAACAGCTAGTACATTGAATATAAATAATGCTAGTACAGACGTTACGTATGGCAAATATTCTCCTTATAGTGGAGAAGTTCTACACTTCGTAGACTTCGATCCTATTCAGAGACAAGCAACACGTAAAGAAAAAATTAAATTTATTTTCGATTTCTAGGAAAAGAGTATAATACATGGGCATTAACACAGACTTAAACGTTGATCCGTACTATGACGATTTTAGTGAAGCTAAACAGTTTAACCGTATTCTGTTTAAGCCCGCAAAAGCCGTACAAGCACGTGAGTTAACACAACTTCAAACTATTCTTCAGAAGCAAGTTGAGCGATTTGGCTCGAATGTTTATAAAGAAGGTACTATCATTAGTGGTATCAACATCACTTCACGTCCAGATTTGTTCTACGTGAAACTGAATGATGAAGCTGGATTTACAGATCCATCTGTGTACAATCAAACTGAGGCTTTGACTTATACTGTCACTGGTAGAACAACTGGACTAGTCGCAGAAGTGGTTCAAGGACAGAATGGTTTCCAAACTCAAGACCCAGACCTTAAAACTTTCTTCATCAGCTATGTTGGCTTTGATGATGTTACCGTTCCAGATGCTAGTGCTTCTGATGTTAAAGAGTTTGCACAAGGCGAAGTATTAGATGTTAAAGATGGTACTGGCACTATTGTCGAGTCCGTAACTGTAGCTACCGTAGCCGCCCATGCTGGTAGATCGTTCGGTGTTTCTTGTCAAGAAGGTGTTATCTATCAGAAAGGTCACTTCATTTTCGTTGATGACCAATTCGTCATCGTATCAAAATATTCAAATATTCCTGGAGCATCTTCAGTAGGTTTCACTATCGCTGAAAACTTAATCACCTCTAGTCAAGATACAACTCTACTTGATAACGCCGCAGGCTTCAATAATGAAAACGCACCAGGCGCTGATAGACTTCAGTTAGTACCTCAACTCGTATCTTACACCACAGCGACAGAGCCTGAAGAATTCTTTGCTCTTGTTCGTTATGTTGGTGGTGAAGCAGTACGTATTCGTGACAGAACTGAATTCAACGTAGTGGGTGATGAACTCGCACGTAGAACTTACGATGAGTCTGGTAACTATGTAACGAACGGTCTTAAAGTAACGCTTGAGCAAGACGGCGCTGACTCTTATGCAGTTGTAGATCCTGGTAAAGCATACGTGTTTGGACGTGAAGTGATTAATCCTTCTGCTAGAAAACTACTGATCGATCCTACTACAGACATTCAAACAAAAGATGGACAGTATACAGGAGTGTCTTACGGACAGTACTTCACATATGCTCATGCTCAGAATGGAGTACTTGACGATTTTGCTTTCGATGGCACAACATACAACTTAAAGAATGGTAGCAATACGATAATCGGAACATGCTCTATTTCTAATATTACTCCTGGTAAAATATTCGTATACAACGTTATAAAAAATAGCGGTCAAGCTAATACAGCTATTGCTAAAATATCTAATACTCCTATAACTAATAGCGGTAAACTTTACGGTGCTAATAGTGGCGGTAAATTGTTTGATGCTGGTAAGAGTAGTATGAGTAGCATTACTGGTACCTCATACGTTAGACGAATGCGAACAGCAGTTTCAGGAAGTTCTCCTATAACTATCTCAGCTACATCAGATTTTAAACCTGTAGACAATAGTTCTGTATTTGCAGTTGACGTTTCAAATAACATATGTATTTGTTCAAGCGAATATGTAAACACAGATGATCTTTCAATTACCATAACAGACAATGGTGCTGGCATAGACTTCGTTTATTATGACGCAGTTATCACATCTACTCAAGAAGATGGCATGCAAGAGTTAGATGTTTACGTCAACACAACATACAATCATGCTGGTTTTGGCGGTGCATCTGCGAACAAAGCATCTCTAGGTATACCTAATGCCATACAGCTACTTGAAGTCGTAGATGGACAATCTACTCCTCAAGATGTTACTGGTAAATTTAGACTAGTCAATAATCAGAAAGATCATTTCTATGACCACTCTTTCATCACATTGAAAGCTGGAGAAACTCTAGTCAACAATGTGCTTAGAGTTAAAGTGAAAGTTCTAAGGCGACAGTCTACTCAAGGAAGTGGATACTTAACAGTAAACAGTTATAGCGGATTAACAAATCCTAATCTGATTAAAAGTTATGTAGGTAAGGATGGAATCGAATACAACCTTTTCAATGCTTTTGATTTCAGACCTTACAAACAGCCTTTAGCCTCTTATGCATTGGGTACTTCAGGCGCATCAACAGTATCTTCTCTTACAGCAGGTATTGTTCCTGGCATATCTCCAGCAAACGAGAGTTCAATTGTTTCTAGTCAAGCATATTACATGTCGAGAGTAGATAGTATTGTCCTTGATGAGTTTGGAGATACAACGATATACAAAGGTGGCGAAGCAGAGAACCCAAGTATACCTTCTATTCCTGGACTATATGCATTGAGTAATGTTTATGTTCCTGGTAATATAACAAGAATTACTGGCAACAACGCTATCAGAACTATAGACGTATCTAATAAAAATTATACGATGAAAGATATTTCTGGTATCGAACAAAAGGTTGATAGACTTACTGATCTCGTATCTTTAAGTTTACTTGAAACTCAAACCAAAACTCTTTTCGTCCCAGATGGAAATGGTCTAGATAGATTCAAGAATGGTATTCTAGTCGATTCGTTTAAGACTCTAGCTATAGGAGACGTTGCTGATCCAGAATTTGGTGCGGCTATCGATAAGTCAAGAACAGTTGGAACACCAGCCGTCACTCAGTTTCCAATCGACTTAAAAGTTGATTCGAGTACAGGCGCAAATGTTTATCAAGATGTGGTAACTCTTGCTGACACGGGAACACGTGTCTCAGTTATTCAACAGCCTTATGCAACTAACTTTAGAAATTGCGTATCTAACTTTTATAACTATCAGGGAAAATCTTCGATCTCTCCTCCGTTTGATGCGGGCTACGATGTTATTCAAAACCCTGCAATTAACTTAGAGATTGATATCGCAACTCCTCTATTAGATTTAGTTGACAGTCTTCAAGAATTTATTCCTCTTACAAGAGAAGATGTGAGTACTATTAGCAATGGAATCACACGTGTAAGAGATAATGGAATACTTAATACAGAAACTGGAACTATCACTACTACAACTACAGGTTTAGTATCTGATAGTCAAACGACTACAAGTTCAGTAGGAAACTTTGTGACAGATGTTACGATGTCTCCTTACATTCAATCAAGAGAAGTAAGAATTCTTGTTACTGGTCTAAGACCTAACACAAGACATTATTTCTTCTTAGATGGAACGTCCATTGATGCACACGTTTATCCTGGTCAAGTCAATCCTACTACTGTAGGATCAAATACGGAATACAATGTAGAAGACGTTGAAGTTAAAGGAACATTAGCTGCCTCAGTAAGAACTGATAGCGAAGGAACTATTGCTGCCGTGTTTGCTATCCCAGAAGCAACATTCTTCGTGGGAGAAAGATCGATTGAAATTGCAGACGTTTCTCAATACTCAAGTCTAGATAGCGGTAAGACCTCTTATAGTAAAGCAATCTATAGAGCATATAACTTCGAAGTAAGTAAATCTGACTTAACCCAGACTACTCGAACTCCTACATTTGATGTAGAGCGAAGTGTTGTAAGCAGAGCGTTTACTAGACAGTGGAGATCAGATCCTATTGCTCAGACATTTATTGTAAGACCTGCTCAAGCAGTGGGCGCAAGCATGTCAATGATTAGTAGTGTTGATGTCTTCTTTAGACGTAAATCAGCAAGCGTTGGTGTTACACTAGAGTTGAGAGAAGTTGTTAATGGCTATCCTTCACAAGGAACATTACCTTTCGCTAGAAAACATCTTCGTTCTAACCAAGTTAGTATTTCGAATGACGGAACTGCGGCAACTGTATTTGAGTTTAAAAATCCAGTTAAACTGAATGTTAATAAAGAGTATTGCTTTGTGGTTATTCCGGATGCGAACTCTCCAGACTTCTTGCTTTATACATCAAAGGTTGGTGGTTCAGACTTAGCAACAGGACAAGCAATCACTAACGATTGGGGTGACGGAGTTCTGTTTACATCTACTAACGATAGTGCTTGGAAATCTTATCAAGATGAAGACATTAAGTTTAATCTAAAGAGATACCAGCACCAAGCTACTGATGGACATGTTGACTTATCTCCTAATGATGTAGAGTTCTTTACTGTAAGTAATACTACGCTACAATTTAGAAATGATGAATTAGCGTATGTTAAGAAAGCGACATCTTATGGTTGTGGAATTAATGATAGAACTATGACTATTACTGGAGGAAGTGCTTTCGCTGTAGGCGATTATGTTCTCATCGAAGATAACGGTAATAAGTTCTTATCAGAAATCATTGCGGCTAATGATAGTGCTTCGTCATTAACATTACGTACTCCTTATGACTCGCCAACAAGCACTACGGCAACAGCAAGTTTGGCTGTAGCTGGTAGAATTTCGTACTTCAATAAGAGAAAGGGTGATAGGGTATTCTTGAAAGAGAGTTCTGCTAGAGCAACTAACTTCTTTGTTGCGGCCGAAGTGTTAACCGGATATAGAACTGGTGCAACCACAACTATATCATCTATTGACAATGAGCCAATCTCATACTTTCAGCCTCAGATATTTACAGCTAACTCTATAAATACCTCAACTGATCTAACTCTATATAATGGATCTACTATCGATAAGAGTATTCCAGCAAACGGAAACGTTTACAACACGAATGCACTTAAGATTATTAATAGTATGTCTAATGTTGTTAACCCAAGTCTCAATGCATCAAATGATTTTAAAATTAGAGTTGCAATGAGTAACAAAGGATATCAATCTGCTACTCCTATTGTTGATCCAGATTTATCAATACTTAACGTGTACAAGTATAAGATTTCAGACTCAAGTGCATCAACGTCAAGTTGGGTGACTAGAAAAGTAGTCTTACAAGAACAGCTAGATGCTACAGGACTTAGGGTATATCTAAGTGCATTCAGACCAGCTGGTACATACGTAGATGTTTATGCGAGATTCACTTATCCTGAAGATGTCGAAACGACAAGTGCGTGGATAAAACTAGTTAATGCTAATGAGGGAATGTTCTCTAATGCAACAAACACTAGAGATTATAGAGAGTTCCAATATGATCTTTCAGATGAGACTAATGACTATAGTACTTTCCAACTTAAGTTTGAACTCAGACACGCTACTAGTGGAGAGTTAGCTGCCAACGATCTGACTGTGGTACCTGGAGAGAATATCTTCCCACACATCTCAGACTATAGAGCGATTGCACTGACATGATAACTGAAGGATACATAAGAAAAGAAGTTGGCGTTGTTAACACTGATCTATCAGCTTTTAGATCAGCTAAGGCAAGAATTGAGCAGACTAGAACAATTCAGTCTCTTGAGGCTCGACTAAATAATTTAGAATCAGTAGTAATGTCACTACAAAAAACATGCAAAGAGATAACCAATGAGTAGAAACTTATCACAGATTACTAACCAAAATACTTTCGGTGTCTGGAAGACTAGAACGAATGATATTATTAGTGTAATAGGTTCTGTTGTCACGATTGGTGATAGTGAAACTAATACAGGCAATATCGTTATCGATGGAAATGTTAGTGCAAGCGGCACTCTTTTCATTGATACTATTCAAGAGACTAGCGGCAATGGCAATAACTTAATCACAATCAACTCCGACTTAGGCGTTGAAGGTGATATTATAATGGATCAATCATCCGGTGCCACAACTCTAACATATTCTCTAGCTAATACTCCTACTTGGACAATTGGCACTTCTGCCGATCATACTACCCTTGACATAAAGAAAGGTACAACTTACTTACGTATCACTGATGGTGGCTCTCTAACAGGCGCTAACTTAACTATCGATGCTGACCTATTTCCAACATCTGGAGATCCTATTGCCCTAGATACTACAGGTAATGCGGCAACAGCAACGGCTTGGGCAAGTGGTAGAACTATTACCCTTACTGGAGACGTAACTGGAACTTCAACAGCGTTTGATGGTTCGAGTGATCTTAGCTTTGCGGTTGCAGTAGAGGATGATAGTCATAACCACACAATAGCAAATGTCGATAATTTGCAAGATGGACTAGACGCTAAAGCGGCTCTAGCTGGCGCAGTCTTTACTGGTGATGTTCAGATATCAGAAGGCGAAGATATATATTTTGGCAACCAAGACTCTAACACAGATGGATACGTCTCTGTTGGATATGGAAACTTCGGTACTGGATCTAGAATTTTCTCTATCGGACTTCAAGACGGATCAACAAATGATGTAAACTCTATGATAGTAAACTTAGATGGTAAGTCTATGTTTATCTCTGATGGACTCGATCTCAAGTTATCAATTGCTGGTGCCACCGGCTCACTAGTAACAGAAGGTGACATCACAGCATTCGGTACTGTATCTGATCGAAACCGTAAAGAGAATATTGTTAAGATTGAGAATGCTCTAGACAAAGTATCACAAATCTCTGGATACACATTTAACTATATCGGTGATGATACTCCTATGACTGGTGTTATCGCACAAGAGTTAGAAGAAGTTTTACCTGAAGTTGTTTACGAAACAGAAGCGGTTGATGGTACACAAAGCAAAGCAGTTCGTCATGGTAATATCGTAGGTCTGCTGATCGAATCTATTAAAGAATTAAAGGCAGAGATAGAAGAACTTAAGAAGGACAAATAGATGGCTATCACGTCCGCAGATCCAGACAACAATCCTGCTACACCCAGACCATCCATTAGTTTTGGTTCAGAAAGTGGCGGTGGCAGTCGAAGTTTACGTGCAGAGTTTCCAGATGATACTGGCTCTTCTTCGTTAAGCGAATACTATCGTGGCGGTGGTGTCGTTCCTTCATCTTCGGTGATAGGCGGAGAAGTTCAAAGTACTTACTCTTCAGACCAACTAATCGAAAGTCAGTATGATAGTGGCAGCTTATTG
>Ga0209251_1003015_pt1 | contig 11298 bp, 14 predicted proteins | sample SaaInlV_100m_DNA_6_FD_184665 | JGI IMG/M metagenome (GOLD analysis project Ga0209251, IMG submission 184665) | Marine microbial communities from expanding oxygen minimum zones in the Saanich Inlet - Saanich Inlet SI073_LV_10m_DNA (SPAdes) (version 2) | ecosystem: Environmental > Aquatic > Marine...
TGAAGTGACTCAACTAGGATTGGTAACTCATACCCACTTCGACTAAGACCGTCGACGGAGCGTCGTCATGGCCAAAGACCCAGGTCGCGTCCTGATTTTTGACACCACCCTTCGGGATGGTGAACAGTCCCCAGGAGCCAGTCTCAATCTTGAGGAGAAGCTGGCGATCGCGCAGCAGCTGGCCCGCCTGGGCGTCGATGTGATCGAGGCAGGTTTCCCGTTTGCGAGTGCCGGCGACTTCGCGGCTGTCCAGCGGATTGCCCAGCAGGTGGGTGGTGACACCGGTCCGATCATTTGTGGATTGGCCCGTGCCTCGAAGGCCGATATCAAGGCCTGTGCCGATGCCGTGGCACCAGCACCCCGCGGCAGGATCCATACCTTTATTGCCACCAGCGACATTCATCTCGAGCACAAATTGCGCAAGAGCCGCAAGGATGTGCTCGCAATCGTGCCCGAGATGGTGAGCTATGCCCGCTCCCTGATCGAAGACGTTGAATTCTCCTGTGAAGACGCCGGGCGGAGTGATCCCGAGTTTCTTTACGAGGTGATCGAAGCGGCCATTGCCGCCGGTGCCACCACCATCAATATTCCCGACACCGTCGGTTACACCACACCATCGGAGTTCGGTGGCCTGATTGCCGGGATTAACCAGCACGTTCCCAACATTGATGAGGCTGTGATTTCAGTCCATGGTCACAACGATCTCGGACTGGCCGTCGCCAACTTCCTCGAGGCCGTTAAAAACGGCGCTCGACAGTTGGAATGCACCATCAACGGCATCGGAGAACGGGCCGGGAATGCGTCCTTAGAAGAGTTGGTAATGGCGATGCATGTGCGCCGCCGCTACTTCAATCCCTTCCTGGGGCGTAAGGAAGACAGCCCCACGCCGCTGACGGCTGTGCGCACCGAGGAGCTCACCAAAACCTCGCGCTTGGTGTCGAATCTCACCGGCATGGTGGTGCAGCCCAATAAAGCGATTGTTGGGGCCAATGCTTTTGCCCATGAGTCGGGCATTCATCAGGACGGTGTTTTAAAAAATCGGCTCACCTACGAGATCATCGACGCGCGCACCGTTGGTCTGAGCGATAACCGCATCTCGTTGGGCAAACTCAGCGGCCGCAGTGCCGTGCGGGCTCGCTTGGAAGAGCTGGGCTACAACCTCACCCGAGAGGATCTTGATGAGGCCTTTGCTCGTTTCAAAGACCTCGCAGACCGCAAGCGCGAGATCACCGACCGCGATCTTGAAGCGATCGTGAGTGAGCAGGTGCAACAACCGGAAGCTCGTTTTCAACTCAAGTTTGTTCAGGTGAGTTGTGGCAGTACCTCGCGCCCCACTGCGACGGTCGCCTTGATGGATGAGGAGGGTGGCGAACGCACCGTGTCAGCGGTGGGTACCGGTCCGGTGGATGCGGTGTGCCGAGCCCTCAATTGCCTCGCTGATGTGCCCAACGATTTGATCGAGTTTTCCGTGAAGTCGGTTACTGAAGGGATTGATGCGATTGGAGAGGTCACCATTCGCCTGCGACGTGATGGATCGTTGTATTCCGGCCATGCCGCCGACACCGATGTCGTGGTAGCGGCGGCGATGGCCTTTGTGAACGCCCTGAATCGGTTGGTTGCAGGCCAGGAACGTCAGTCGTTGCACCCGCAAAAGGATCCAGTCGTGCTGGACGCCAGGCCGACTCTCTGACCCACCAACCCATGCGCCGTCTGCTCCCCAGGGCTGTGCAGTTGATGCTGCTCATCCTTTTGGCTCTGTTGGTGCTGACCCCCCTGCTTTGGTTGGTCAGCACCTCGTTGAAAGGCCCCGCTGAAGACATCTTTGTGAGTCCGCCGGCGCTCTTGCCAGCGGAACCGAGCTTGGATGCCTACGTGCGGCTGTTTCAAGACAACCCGCTCACGACCTATTTGATTAACAGCGCAGTGGTGAGTGCCCTGGCGGTGGTCGCCAATTTGCTCTTCTGTTCGTTGGCGGCCTACCCCTTGGCGAGGCTGCGGTTTGCTGGTCGGGGCTTGGTGCTGGCCCTCGTGGTGGCCACCATTTTGATCCCGTTTCAGGTGGTGATGATTCCGCTGTACCTCTTGATGGTTCAGCTGGGGTTACGCAACACGTTGTTGGCGTTGGTGATCCCTCAGGCCGCTACTGCCTTCGGCCTATACCTTTTGCGACAAAGCTTCCTCGGCGTTCCAAAGGAGTTGGAGGAGGCAGCACGGATTGATGGCTGTTCGCGGCTTGGCGAATGGTGGAACGTGATGATTCCAGCGGCACGGGCTGATCTGATCACCCTGGCAATGTTTGTATTCATCGGCACTTGGAGTGATTTTCTCTGGCCGTTGGTGATTTTGGACGATCCCAATCTCTATACCTTGCCGCTCGGATTACAACAATTGTCGAGCAGTTTTTCGCTTGATTGGCGGATTGTGGCGGCGGGATCTGTGGTGTCGATTCTTCCTGTGATGGCGTTGTTTCTTCTGCTTCAGCGCTTCATTCTTCCCAATGCCAGCGGTGATGCCGTGAAGGGTTGAGTCTGTAAATAAAAACGATCAGATCGGAGGGCCTGATCTAGAACGATGACAACCGCCCTGATCCATGGCCCTCGCCGATCTCGACCGTTTTCTGCTGATGCGAGAGACCGACTTGGCCCTGCATGAGCGCTTGGCCCGCCCCATGGATCTTGAGGGTTTTCTGGCCTTGGCTGCCGACTACGGATTCAACCTGGATGAGTCGGATGTGTTCGCCGCTCAGCAGCGCGAAGCCCAGGCCAAAACGGCTCATGCCCTGCAACAACGGCAGGCTCAGGAGTCACGGCCGCTTCGCGCGTTCATTCATGGATAAGCCTGGCCTTGGCCTGGCTTTTCTAGCGAGTGAGCTTCACCACATCGGGAGTTTCCCCGTGCACTTCCCCGATCCAGCGGGCATGGGTGACGGCGCCGTCGTGGGTGTGGAAAATCCAGGCATCGTCGGGTGATGCTTTGCGTTCGATCTGCTGATCCACCGAGTTCACCGACAAATAGCCACCGATTGAGGAGGAGCGCAGTACGTATCGCTCGGCGTAGTTGGTCAACATCACAGCGGCGAGGGGGATCTCTTCTTCAGCGGTAGCGGCGGATACAAGGCGCTTGGCTCCAACTGCGGAATTATTTTTGTTTTCATTCCTTGAGCGTTAATAGGCTCTGTTGTTGGAAGATCAGATTGGCCGGGGGGCTGAACCGGGTTTGGTGTCCTCCCTCGCGAAACCAAGAGGTGGAACCGGCCACTAAATCAAGGTCTTTAGCGTCGAGTTTCCATTCCTCTGCGAGGTAGCTCTCGAGCATTGACGGCGTGGGTGGAGAGGTTTGTTGCCAGTGCACAATGGCGAGCTGCCCGGGGCGGCTGGTCAGCGTTACCAGCCGATGTCCGGGTTGGCCGTCGGGGGCTGGAGCCTCGCTTTCGTCGGTTTGTTCGTCGCAAACGAACAAGCGCAGTGGGTGATCGGTGTTGCCTTGGGGCACGCAGTATTTATTGAGATAGAGCTCCCGAGCCCGTCGGAAGGCAGCTCCCGGCGCTTTGTTCATGAGGGTGGTGTAAGCCAGCAGCAATGTCTCGCCCATGCCAGGGGTTCGTCGACGTGTACCCAGTGTCTCGAATAACAAAGCTGCCCCCCTAAGGCACCAGCTGGCATGGGAAGCTAGTGACGATTTCGGGATTGGACCAGCATGGGTCTTCGTCGCTCCCGCTACCGATTGGTTGGCCTGGATGGGCGCCCCCATCCCGTTTTAGATACTCCCTACGACACCCTTGAGCTCGCTGTGGCGGAAGCCAGCAACTGGTGCAACGGCCAAGGGTCTCGCTGCTCACCAGGTCAGCGGGGGATTGCCGTGGAAGTTTGGACGGCCAATGGCGAATGGCGAACGATCGATTACCCAATCAGTTGCCTAACGCCATCCGCGATGGCACGCGCTTGATGTGGGTCAGTGTTGACCTGTGTGTGGTGCCGATTGGGGTGGGGGTGAGCTTGTCTCCCTACGTTGCTACCTGTGAAAAAGTGATTCGCGCGACCGGTCTCACCCATCAGCTGGGCCCCAATGGCACGGCGATTGAAGGCCCTTGGGATGCGGTGATGGAATGTGTTCGTGCCTGCCACGACGCCCTGCACGCCATGGGTGCCCCGAGGATCTACACCACCTTGAAGTTGAACACCCGGATCGACCGTGAGCAGTCGTTTCTCGACAAAGTGGCATCCGTTGAGCAACAACTTCAGGGTTGAAATCTGAAGAAGTTCCGAGGTTTTAAGGCTGTAGAGATCGACGGTTGAGACCAATGAAGGAGGTGCTCTGCTTCGGCCTGATGCGTTGGTCTTTGGGATGGTCGGGCCTGCTCTTGGCTGCTCTCTTGAGCTCTGCCGGTTGTGCGCAGGCCACCACCTGGGATCGCATCAGTCGTTATCTGAGCTTGCTTAAAGAGGCTGGTATCGAAGCGCTGGTGGCCCAGGACTGTCCGGCGGGCTTAATGGGGGCTTTCCATCAAGGCAAACAAGCTCTGTTGATGTGTGGGAACAATCTTCAGGACGATCCAGCTCAGGTTTGGGTGGTGTTGGCCCATGAATCAGCCCATGTGATGCAGGATTGCAAGGGTGAGTACCTGATGCCCCCAGGGCTCCTCTCCCAAGAGATGGATCAAGCGCGGCGCAGTCATCCTGCGGCTTTTCTGGAGCTTCAGCTCTACGACTCCAGCCAGCACCATGCTGAGGCTGAGGCCCGTTTGGTGCAGGTGCTTCCCCCCAATCAAGTGGAAGCGTTGTTTGTGAAGCACTGCAGCAACCGCCTATCGCCTTGACGGTCCAGGGAGTTCGAATTCTTTATCAGGATCGTTGGCTTCTGGCGGTCGACAAGCCTTCGGGGCTGTTGTCGCAGCCGGGCTTGGGGCCGGATCAGGCCGATTCCTTGATCTCCAGGGTGCATGCTCACGACGAGGGGCCTGATTGGCGCCTGGTGCATCGCTTGGATCGAGATACGTCCGGGGTGCTGTTGTTGGCGGCTGGGTTGGAGGCCCTTCGACGCACCAGTGCTTTGTTTTCAAGCCGATCCGTCAACAAGCTTTATTTGGCCCATGTTTGCGGCGTTATGGCTGGCCGTGGATCCATCAACAACCGTTTGGCACGGCTCCAGCGCCAGCCGCCCCGCTATGGCTCCCATCCAGAGGGACGTGAGGCGTGCACTCTCTGGCGTGTGCGCAGCAGCGCCGCTGGGGTCACCCAGCTTTGGTTACGGCCCATCACCGGCCGCTCCCATCAATTAAGAAGCCATCTGGCGGAGATCGCTCACCCGATCCTTGGCGATCCGATTTATGGCGATCAATCCGTTGACCGACTTCGACTGCAGCGCCTTCATTTGCATGCCATCGCGTTGAGTTTCAGCCATCCGTTTACAGGGCAGCGGTTGCGCTTGGTGTCCGCCGACCCTTGGCTGCAGCGTTAGGCCGGAAATCCGCGACGGGCTGGAATCGGGTAGGGGATGCGACGGTGGCGCATCCGTCTCCACACCTGCACAAAGGCACGGATCACAAGCTCCACTTCGCTGCGGCTCAAGCTGCTTTTGCGGAGCTGTCCATCCCGTTGCCGGGCACCCACCAGGCGACGCACTGTGTCGCGGGCCTGGTCATCGGATGTGTCGGGGGGGAGTGAACGCAGGGCTGCTTCGCAGCCATCGGCCAGCATCAACACTGCCGTTTCCCGGGACCGAGGAGCCGGTCCTCGGTAGCGGAACAAACCCTCATCCACATTGGGATCCCGCTCCCGCGCTTCATGGAGGAAGTAGCCCATCTTCAGGGTGCCTTGATGTTCTGGGATGAAATCGGCGATGGGGCGTGGAAGGCGGTGACGGCGGGCCAATTTCAGCCCTTCATCCACATGCGCTTGCAGCACCGCTGCACTGCCAAATGGATCATTGAGGGAGTCGTGGGGATTGGGTTCGTCCTTTTGATTCTCAATGAACCACCCCGGGGCATGCAGTTTGCCGACGTCGTGATACAGCGAGCCCGTGCGAATCAGATCCACATCGGCTCCGATGGCTCGCGCCCCCTCTTCGGCCAAGCTGCAGATCATCAAGGTGTGCTCAAACGTGCCAGGGGCTTCACAGGAGAGCCGTCGAAGCAACGGACGTTCTTGATCGGCAAGCTCCAGTAAGCGGGCGCGGGTGAGCAAACCAAAGGAGCTCTCCAGCACCGGAATGGCGAGCAACGTGAGCATCAATAAGAGGCCCAACAGCAGCGATTCGGTGGCCAACTCATCAAGGGTTGGATTCAGGCTGCCCCAGGCTTTCCAGCCCGTAAGGGGCTGCAGCTGGAGGAGGAGCCACTGCCCCATCAAGGCGCCAACGGGAAGGAACACTGTGAGCTGCAGAAGTTGTCCGCGGCTGCGTTGACGCCCTGCGATCAAAGCTCCCGATGCAGCCACAACGGCCGCAATCAACAATCGGCCGTCGCTTAGGCCATGAACCGGTTCAGGCCATAACAGAGCCGCGACACTCATCCACACCAAACCGCAGCCGGTGCCGAGACCTTCAGCCAAGACGAGGGTGGGTGGAACCAACAAGGCGAGAGGACTCACGCTTCCCTGAAACCACAGCTTCGCCACTTGCACGAGGAACAAAATTCCCACCGCAAGAAGGGCATGGCGAACCTCGAGACAGGGGCGTTCTCGGCGCATCACCAGCACCATCACCCCGCAGGCGGCCAGGGCCTCAACGAAATGCTGAAACCAAATCCCTGGTTGCGGTTCACGTCGCACCCTGCCGAAGTAATCGAGCACGTCGTAGGCCTGGGGACTAATCGGTTCCCCCTTGCGGGTGATCAGATCGCCCTTTCGAACTTCGATGGTGGGGATCACCTGTTTGGTGAGCTGCTCCTCAATCAGCTGTTTGCTCAGATTGGGATCGGTGCGCAGGTTGCTGCTGCCCCGCAGGGTGCTCGCTAACACCTTGGTGGCCAGCGAGCGTGCAGCAGGATCGGTGATCGCCGCCTCACCAAGCTGCACTTTGGCGGCTTGGCGCAATTGATTCGCGGCCAAGTTGCTCACCAAGCCTTGGCTGAGCATTCGAGTCGCCGCTTGGCGAACAGCGGAATCCCACGCCAGATGCTCCTGCGCCGTTCGTTGGGTGAGCCACTGCTGTTCTGCGCGACTCATGTTCACCGGACCCACCCGCGCCGCAGATCCGCTCATGGCGACCTGTTGGAGTTGGATCAACTGCTGTTCCAAGCGTTGTCGCAGCAGCTTCGTTTGTTCTGGGTCGATGACCTGCACCACCGACTGCGCCACCAACGATGAGCGTTGTTGCTCGAGTGCTGTGCTGTCTTGCACCAAGACATCCTTTGGAGCAATCGCATCAAAGGGGGCGATGGCTCCAGGCTGCAGGTCGGGTTTGATCAACCAGGGCAGGCTTGATGCCACGGCCACCGCAAGGCAAACGAGCAAAACAACAGCCGTCTGCAATCGCGTCCAGCGCAGCAACCGTCGGGTTGGTGATTGAAGACGTCGCCAACGTCTCCAGAGGCTGCTACCGCGCGGAAAGCGAACCAAACACGACACATCAGTGCAACAACGCTAGCTCTCCTCGAGAGGCATGCTGGATGAAGCAATGATCCAAGGCATGGCCCTGCGTCTGGACGGCAAGGCACTGGCGAAGGCCGTCGAGAGTCGTCTTCAAGCTCAAATCGAATCGAATCTCCCCCAGGCAGGGCGTCCGCCGGGGTTAGCGGTGCTTCGCGTGGGAGACGACCCCGCCAGTGCTGTGTACGTCGCCAATAAAGAGAAGGCCTGCGCTCGTATCGGAGTCGCCAGCTACGGCGCCCATCTCCCGAGCTCCACCCCCTTTGCGGAGGTGTTGAGCACGATCCAACAGCTCAATGCTGATCCTCGGGTGGATGGCATCCTGCTGCAGCTCCCCTTGCCAGAGGGGTTGGATGAGGGGCCGTTGTTAATGGCCATTGATCCAGAAAAGGATGCCGATGGATTGCACACCCTCAACTTGGGGCGATTGCTCAAAGGAGAACAGGGACCGCGCAGTTGCACCCCGGCTGGCGTGATGGCCATGCTGCGGAGTCAGGGCATCGATCCGGCTGGTCAACGGGCTGTCGTGATTGGTCGGAGCATCCTTGTGGGGCAGCCGATGGCGTTAATGCTTCAAGCCGCCAATGCCACCGTCACGGTGGTTCATTCCCGCACGAAGGATCTGGTGGCTCACACCCGTGAGGCCGACATTGTGGTGGTGGCGGCAGGTCGTCCCGGGATGGTTGGGGCGGAGCACATCAAGCCTGGGGCTGCAGTGGTCGACGTCGGCATCCATCGCAAGCCCGAAGGGGGTCTCTGTGGCGACGTGCGTGCAGCAGAAGTGGAACCCATTGCAGCGGCGTTGTCCCCGGTGCCCGGTGGCGTTGGTCCGATGACAGTCACCATGCTCCTGGTGAACACCGTTGTGGCGTGGTGTCGCCGCCACGGCGTTGACCATGATCTCGCTGATCTCCTCAGCTAACGGGTCGATGCCACTCCATTGGTTGTTCCCTACCCCCGTGATGCAGGTGGATCTCACCCCTGATGACGGCACTGCTGCGGCGATGCATCAGCAGTTGGAGGTGTTTGATCGCGATTTGTTTGGTGATCCACAGTTTTCCAATCGCAACAACCTCACCGGAGATCTTCTGGGGATTGCTGGCCTGGATCAGTTGCATCGGATGGAGGCTTTCGTCTGGCTCAATCAACAGATCGCAGAGCAGGTATCGCTTTATTTGATCGATTTATTGGGCCCCGATCATGGCCTGGAGGTTCACATCCAAAAAGCATGGCCCGTGGTGTGTTCCCCCGATGGAGGAACGATTGAGTCGCATACCCATCGCAATGCCCAGTTAAGTGCTGTGTTTTATGTGTGCACCGAGGAGGAGCCTGGTTCTGGAGAACTGGAATTTCAAGCGCCCGACACCTACTTCAGCCATGTGATGGCCATTCCGTTTCGGGAAGCCACCGTGTCTGGTGGGGTGTTTGCTCCAAAACAGCACCGCTTGCTGCTCTTTCCTTCAGATCTGCGCCACCGCGTTTTGCCCTACGAGGGTGCGCAGCCCCGCTACTCGGTGTCGTACGACCTGGCGGTCACGACCGCCCCTGGACAGGGTCGAGAAATGCTCATGCCCCACCCCATGGATTGGGTTCCCCTGGGGGGCTTCTCCGCAACCTGAGAGAATCCGGCCAGCCAAGGTCCATCCATGACCGCCGAGTTCGATTTCAAGGCCTATCTCGGCAAGGCCAAGGACACCGTTGAAGCGGCGCTTGACGACTCCCTCGGACCTGAACGGCCCGAGTCGTTGCGGGATGCCATGCGTTATTCGCTTTTGGCAGGTGGCAAGCGTCTGCGCCCGATTCTTTGCCTTGCGGCCTGTGAATTGGCGGGTGGTGAAGCGAAGCATGCCGTGCCAACGGCGGTCGCCCTCGAGATGATTCACACCATGTCGCTGATCCACGACGATCTGCCGGCGATGGACGACGACGATGTGCGCCGGGGGCGTCCCACCAATCACAAGGTGTATGGGGAAGCCGTGGCGATCTTGGCCGGTGATGCGCTGCTGACCCGCGCCTTCGAGATGGTGGCTTTGCGCAGCCCGGGAGTTCCAGCGGAGCGGCTGCTCAAGGTGGTGGGTGAACTCTCACTGGTGGCCGGAGCACCGGGACTGGTGGGGGGCCAGGTGGTGGATTTAGAGAGTGAAGGGAAGCAGGTGGATCTCGAGACACTCGAGTACATCCATCTCCATAAAACCGGTGCGCTGCTTAGTGCCTGTGTGATCACCGGTGCGTTGATTGGCAATGCAGACGACACCTTGATCACGGCGCTGCGCACCTATGCCCGCGGCATTGGGTTGGCGTTTCAGATCATTGACGACATCCTCGACATCACGGCGAGCAGTGAGGTGCTCGGTAAAACCGCCGGCAAGGACCTGCTGGCCGATAAGACCACTTACCCCAAGCTCTTGGGTTTAGAGGAGTCGAGGAAGCGGGCGGATGATTTGGTGCGAGAGGCGAAGGAAGCTCTGCAACCCTGGTCAGAGCAAGCGATGCCTCTCCTGGCCTTGGCCGACTTCATCACCAGCCGCGATCGATGATCGATCCCTCCCCCTCCCACGCGGTGTTGCGTGAATTTTTCGATAACAGTGCTTTGGCCTGGGGGCTGGTCGCCTGTGGGGTGGCTCAGCTCTCGAAACTGCTGATCGAATTAATCGTCCATCGCCGCTGGCGCCCAGCGGTTTTGGTGGAAACAGGGGGGATGCCTTCCAGTCACTCCGCTCTTGTAACCGGGACGGCTGCTTGCATTGGCTGGACCCAGGGCTTTGACCACCCAACCTTTGCTTTGGCAACCGTGGTGGCGTTTGTGGTGATGTACGACGCCAGTGGTATTCGCCGCGCTGCCGGATACACCGCTGAACGCGTCAATGCTTTACCGGCAGACCTCTGGCCAGACCCCTATGAGAAGCCGTTGAAGGAAAGCCTCGGCCATAGCCGTCTTCAGGTGCTTGTGGGCAGCATGGTGGGACCTGCCATTGCCCTGCCAGGTCTTGTGCTGGTGGGGTCTCCGCTGCATCTTGCAGCCGCAATCAGCACCGCTATCGGGGCTGGGTTGGGGTGACCGCCACTGCGGAACTCACGGCGGATCAACAGCAGGCGGCGGATGCTTTTTCCACCTGGTTGGCCACCCCTGCCGATGGAACTCCCTTTGTTCTGAGTGGATTTGCTGGGAGTGGCAAGACGTTTTTGTCGATGCGCCTGTTGCGTCAGGTGGAGGCCACCGGCTTGTGTTGGACCGTCGTCGCCCCCACCCATAAGGCCGTGGGGGTGCTGCGTCAGGCCCTAGATCTCGAAGGGTTGCAACCCACCTGGTATCCCTCCACCATCCACCGCCTCCTGCGGCTGAAGCTCAAACGCTCGGGTGATGTCGAACTCTGTGAGCCCACCGAGCAAACGGGAATGGCTCTCGAGAATCTTGGCTTGGTGCTGATCGATGAAGCCTCGATGGTGGACAGCACCCTGTTGGGGATTGCCCTGCAATGCGCCCATCCCTTTAAAACCCGTTTGGTGTTTGTTGGGGATCCAGCGCAGCTCCCACCGATTGGGGAGGAGAACAGCCCGGTGTTCGCCATGCAACGGCGCAGTGGAGCGGTCTTGCAGCAAGTGGTCCGTCATCAGGGGCCTGTGCTGCAGCTCGCCAGCCGCCTACGGGAGGGCGTGCTGCCGTGCTTGTCCCCACCCCTCCTGCAGCCGATCCGTAATGAGCAAGGGCAGG
>Ga0209251_1003020_pt1 | contig 11292 bp, 10 predicted proteins | sample SaaInlV_100m_DNA_6_FD_184665 | JGI IMG/M metagenome (GOLD analysis project Ga0209251, IMG submission 184665) | Marine microbial communities from expanding oxygen minimum zones in the Saanich Inlet - Saanich Inlet SI073_LV_10m_DNA (SPAdes) (version 2) | ecosystem: Environmental > Aquatic > Marine...
TTTCAGCGGCGCTTGCTGGCCTTGGGACATGCACCAACTCAAATTTCAAAGATAACTTGCCCAATTGGTGATCCAAACCTTGGAAAACAGCCAATTTCAATTGCGATTGGGGTCACCCAAGCCCTATTGTCTCACAATATGAACGCCAAAACGCGACACAGGAGTGCGCTTTCATGAGTCATGATCATGTGCTTTAGGCGCGATATACTGTGAATTCTGATACAAAATACCGCTCCTGGTCTGTGAACGTCACCGCCAACTAGCGCAGTGACAGCTTCGTCTCCTGCAAAGCAAAGTCGACAACCTTGCGCTTCACTTTGTTAGGCATACGGTTTCAAATGTTCTTTGGCTTGGGAGATTTATCCTGCAATCCGGGCTCACTGCGTTGTAAATACCTATCATACCAGCGATAGAACGTCCTAGGGGGATGCCCAGCTTGGCCAGCGTCACACGCGCCGACAGATGGCTTTCTTCTACCAGCCGGATGATCTCCAGCCTTTCTGATGCAGGGTATGCCCTGCAATTGCCGCTTATCCTTTAGGGCGGAACGGTTGCGCTAGTGACACCGGAAAATCAAGCGCCATCGCTTGCCGGTTCCTTGAGATCAGAACCAGTACAAAGATGGTTGCCAAATAAGGAAGTGCCGAAAGAAATTCAGATGGAATGGAAAGCCCAATCGCTTGCCCCTGTAGCTGCAAGATCGTCATGCCACCAAACAGCCAAGCTCCAAGAATTACTCGCTTAGGTCGCCAAGCCGCAAAAACTACGAGTGCTAGTGCTATCCAGCCGCGCCCTGCCGTCATATTCTCAACCCAAAGCGGTGTGTATACTAGCGAAAGATAAGCCCCACCCAATCCTGCCATTGCACCGCCAAACATGACTGCCAGATAGCGAATGCGGATCACTTCAAAACCTATGGCGTGAGCGCTGTCCGGACTTTCGCCGATGGCGCGCAAGGCAAGACCCGCTTTGGTGCGGTAAAGGAACCAACTGACTGCCCCGAACATCACGAACGAGAAATAGACCAGTGGGTCGTACTGAAAGAACATCTCACCCACAACAGGAATGTCAGACAAGCCTGGAATATGGATGGGTTGAATTGCCTGAACAGGAGTGCTGCCAAAATCGCCCCCGATGAATGCGGAAACACCTCCACCAAAGATCGCGAGCGCCAATCCGGCGGCGTATTGGTTGGTCATAAACGTCAGTGCTAACACCCCAAACAAGAGCGACGCCACAGCTCCCGCCAGAACAGCCACGACAAGCGCGAGAGTCATCGGGAAGCCAGAAAAATGCGCCCAAACTCCGAAGGCTGCACCCACTAACATCATACCTTCAATTCCAAGATTTAAGACCCCGGACTTCTCTACGACAAGCTCACCAAGAGCTGCAAATACGAGTGGTGTTGCAGCAATGATGGTGGCCACAAAAATCGAAATGAAAAGATCCATCAGTGCACCTTCACAGCCAGTTTACGTATGCGAAAATTAATTAGGAAGTTGCTGGCCAACAGGAAGAACAACAGCATCCCTTGAAAGATCAGCGCGATAGAAGACGGAAGTCCCAATTTGAGCTGCACAGTCTCCCCTCCCAAATAAATTAGGGACAGAAGTAGCCCGCCCAACACGATTCCAAAGGCATTCAGCCGCCCGATGAAGGCCACGATAATCGCTGCAAACCCATAGCCGGGCGAGATTTGGGAAGATAACTGCCCCAACGGCCCCGAAACTTCGGTCATACCGGCAAGGCCTGCCGTGGCGCCAGAGACCAGCAATCCAACCCAAATCGAACCAGAGGCGCTGAATCCTGCGAACCGCGCCGCCGCAGGGGCGACACCCCCCACGGACATTTTATAGCCCTGAAAGCTGCATTCCATGAACAACCACGTAATAACAACAGCTAGCACAGTGAAAAAGATTGAGGTGTTCAGACGGTAGGAATAGTCGAAAACTTCAAACATTCCTGAATTTGGGATCAATGCGGTTTGAGGGAAGTTGAAGCCGTCAGGATCTATCCAAGGACCATGTACTAGATATGATAGGACAAGCCCCGCAACATAGGTAAGCATCAATGTCACAAGGATCTCGTTGGTGTTCATTCGGTCTTTTAGAAACGCTGGTATCGCCGCCCAGGCCGCGCCTCCAATCATGCCAGCGATCACCATTGCTGGTAGCAATAGGACGCTATCTTGCAGAGGTGAAAAGAGGCCAACACCAGCGGCTGCGACCGCTCCGATGATCAATTGTCCCTCAGCGCCAATGTTCCAGACGTTGGCACGAAATCCAACGGCCAACCCGCAAGCGATCAAGATCAAAGGTGAGGCCTTCAATAACCATTCGCTGATTCCGTTCATCGTCGTCAATGGCTGAACGAAGAAAGTATAAAGCGTCAAGAAAGGATTCAGGCCCAGTGACAGGAAAAACAGCGAGCTGATCACCACGGTCAAACCTGTGGCGATGAGTGGTGCAGCGATGGCCATTGCGCGGGAAGGCTCAGCGCGCGCCTCAATCTTATAATGCATGTTGCATGTCTTCCTGATGTGCCTCGTTGCCTGCTCCGGTGCCCGTCATCAGCAGACCAACCTCTTCGACGTTTGTTTCCGAACGGATTAATGAATGCGACAGCGCACCACTGGCGATCACGTAAATCCGGTCGCAGATCTCGAACAATTCTTCGAGCTCTTCGGAGATAACCACCACCGCTTTGCCAGACCTGCTTAGGTCGATCAGCGTTTGGCGCACGTAGGCGGCCGCGCCAACATCAACGCCCCATGTGGGTTGCGACACCAGCAGAACCTTTGGTTCTAACTCAATCTCACGACCGATTATGAATTTTTGTAGGTTGCCACCGGACAACCCATGGGCCTTGGCATCGGGGCCAGTGGCTTTTACGCTGAATTTTTCAATCACTCTAGCGGTGAACGCATGAGCCTTTTTGCGATCCGCCATGCCACGCTTGACCATGCCCAAGCGATGCGCAGTCAACAGCGCGTTTTCTGACAGTTTAAATGGCGGAACGGCACCGCGGCCCAGCCGTTCTTCAGGGACAAACCCGAGGCCCAGATCGCGTCGCTGTCCGGCATCCAGATGGCCAATGGCCCGCCCTTCAAGCTCGATTCTTTCAGGGGCATCGCAAATTTTTTCACCGCTGATCGCTGCGGCCAATTCACCCTGACCATTTCCGGAAACACCTGCGATTCCAACGATTTCACCCCCGAATACTTCGAGTTCAATTGATTTGAGAGAGGTTCCAACCACACTTTCTGACGCGAGGCTAAGCCCATTCACCGACAACAGTGGCGCGGAGCTAAGTTCTGACGGCTCAACCAACGTTTCTGGTAGGTCGCTTCCAACCATCATGCGTGCGATTTCGGCGTATGTCACTTCGCGCGGGTCGGTCATTCCGGTGACTTTACCACCCCGTAGAACGGTCGCGGAATGACAAAGATCGCGCACCTCGTCCAGCTTATGGCTGATGTACAGAATACTACACCCTTCGGCGGCCAATTGGCGCAGGGTTTCGAATAGAACCTGTACCGCCTGCGGCGTCAAAACGGATGTCGGCTCGTCTAGAATTAATAGTTTAGGCTTGCGCAACAGACACCGCACAATTTCGACCCGCTGGCGCTCACCAACCGATAGTGAAAGAACCAATCTGTCGGGGTCGATAGGTAGACCATACCGTTCGGATACGTCGCGCACCTCCACGGCCAGACTTTTCAGATCCATTTTCCCGGGCATCGACAGCGCAATATTTTCAACAACTGTGATCGATTCAAACAACGCAAAATGCTGATAGACCATTTCGATCCCCAACTCGCGCGATACGGCTGGCCCGTGATCTAGAACCGGACTGCCGTCACATCGGATTTGACCATGATCTGCTGGCGTGGCGCCATAAATGATCTTCATGAGCGTACTTTTTCCGGCTCCGTTCTCGCCCAAAACAGCGTGAATTTCGCCCGGCTGAACGGACAGTGATATGTTGTCATTAGCAATCACACCTGGGTATGACTTGCATACGCCACGTAGTTCGAGTCGTGGGATCATGAGGACTGGACCTTTGGCTAGTGAAGCACCGGCCAAGCCGGTGCTTCAAATTGACGGAATGTTATTAACCAAGGTTACCAATCATACCTTCAATAAACCAATTGAAGCCACGGATATCGCCGTCCGGCAAAACCTTGCCAGCTTCGACACGGACTGCCCCATCTTGATCTTTCAATACGCCCGAATAAGGATGTAGAGTACCAGCAATAATGTCGGTGCGTGCCTTTTCCGCAGCGGCAACTACTTCCGCCGATAGATCAGCGTTATATGGCGACATCTCTACGATACCGTCTGCAAAACCCTGCCAACGTTCCTCAGTAGCCCATGTGCCTGCGGCTACATCCTTAGCAGCCTGCACATAAACTGAGGTCCAATTTAACGTGAAGGCGGTCAAGTGCTTGCCATTACCAAATTGTGCCATGTCACTGGCATAGCCAACGGACCAGACATTATTTTCGCCAGCAACCTGCACACCAGTTGCTGTGTCGGTCATCGAACAGATGACATCACAGCCTTGCGCAATAAGCGTCTTCGCAGCTTCTTTTTCTTTGCCCGGGTCAAACCAAGAGTTAAGGAAGATGACGTTGCAGGTAATATCGGGATTGACGCTTTGCGCCCCACGCAGCAGCGCGTTTGCCGGGCCCACAATATCTGGGATTGGGAAGCCGCCGATGAAACCAATTTTGGCTGTTTTCGACACATGACCAGCGGTCACACCAGCAACGTAGGTGCCTTCAAAATATTTGGCTTCGAAGGTGCCAAGGTTATTTAGGTGTTTGATGCCAGAACAGTGTTCAAACACTGTATCCGGAAAGCGCGGCGCAACCTTTTGCATGGGTGTTCCGTGGGAGAAACTGGTACCAAAAATCAAATCGTTACCCGCAGCCGCCAACTCGCGGAACACGCGCTCGGCATCCTGTGGAAGGAAAATATTGTCGATGACTGTCACTTCGACGTTGTCGCCGAATTCAGCCTGAATTGCTTCCATCCCCAAGCTGTGTTGCTTGGTCCAGCCAATTTCTGACACAGGCGAAACATAGACCGCCCCAACCTTCAATTTGCCAGCGGCACTGACAACACCCGGCAAGCCAGACAGACCCACCGTCAAACCTGCGGCTGCACCATATTTCAGAACTTCTCTTCTTGTTGTATTTTCCATTTCTCGCTCTCTTCTTTTTGTTGTATTTTGCATTTTTCGCTCTCTGTTGCTATCTAGTTTAAGTATTGGCAGGATCTCCTTGCCCCGTCAAATTCGGTATTCCAATTTGCGACGAATTTTTGCTGTTGTACGTTCTCAACATAGGGCTCCAACGCTTCGCGCGGCGTCATCACCGGTTCGATATTCTCGTCCAAAATATAACCACGCACTACGATGCGGTGGTATGTGTCGATTAATTGCTGCGCCTCTGTGACTTTACCCGCTTCCAGCAGGTCAACCAGTGCATCGTGGTCGCGCAGTAGCCCGCAATAGCCGAAACGGCTACAGACGAGCGCGCGCATCAAAGCAGTTCGACGGATCAATTGAGCGTGTATTTCTTTAACTACTCTATTTCCCGACAGCTTAACCAAAACTTCGTGGAAGCCCGACCAAAGCGCATCCAAAAGTGCGTCGTTCTTATCATCAACTGCATTATATTGCGCTTCAATATGACGGCGCAATTCGCCCCAACCTCTGGCATCCATTCGGCCCACCAACTGTCCAATTACGCCTTGCTCCAACATCGTTAGGGCGTAGTAAATTTCCATCGCCTCGCGATAATTTAGACGCGAAACGAAGGCACCCCGATTCCGCTCCATGGCAACCAATCCATCGTCGGCCAGTCGAATAATCGCCTGACGTAAGACAGCGTGACTGACATTGAAGATGTCGACCAACGTCTGCTCGCTTAACTTGCTCCCAGGCCAAAGGCGCTTGCCTATTATTGCCCTTGTGACAGCTTTGAATATTTCGTCTGGACGGTTCCCCATTGGGTAATACCACACCTTCCCTTACAACCACTACGTCCGAGTGACGGCTTCAAAAAGCCTATGGCGATTCAAATCATATGACTATCAAATAACCATCGAAACATTTTATCAATAACATTGCTATAAAATCTTTGAGTGCATGATAATCTATGTTAATATTTAACCACCCTTGAGGCGGAGAAGTTAAAAATATGGCATGTCTGGACCAAGTCCTTCTAGATGACTGGCACGCGGTCGCCGACGTCGATGCCATCAATCGATCGCAGGCATTCCAGGCGGTCCTTTTTGAAGAGGCCATTACAGTTGCATTGCAGGAGGATGGTGGCGCAGAGGTGACGCTTTTACGCGATGGAACCCATTTGGTTGCGAAAATTAAATATGGTTTTATTTGGACATCGCTTGGAACCCCTGACCGAGACATCATTCAGATTCCAGAAGCAGACGAGAAGGATCGCTACCTTGTTAGTGGTGGTTCCTTCGGTGTCAAAACGTCGGGTCTTCGTGTTGTCGAGAACTTTCTCGATATGGGGCATTTTCCGTTTGTTCATACCGGTTGGCTTGGCGAAGAACCCCATACTGAGGTCCCGCCCTACAAGGTTGAACTAACCTCAGACGATGAAATTATTGCAACTGAATGTTTTTTTCACCAGCCCGTAGCGTCGCCAACGACAACCAGTGGGATTATGGTTGAATACAAGTACCGCGTTTACCGACCCTATATTGTCTCGCTCTACAAAACGAATGCGAATGATCCTGACCGGATGGATTACATCGTCCTGTTCATTCAGCCTGTCGGACCCGAGGATTGCGTCGTGCATAGTTTCCTATGCTATATCAAAGATGATCTGACGGCTGCATCTGTGCGTTGGTACATGCAACTGATCTTTGCGCAAGATAAGCCAATACTGGAAAATCAGGTACCCCGTCGTCTGCCACTTGATCCGCGCGCCGAAACACCAATCCGCGCCGACAAGGTTGCAATTCTTTATCGCCGCTGGCTACGCGATCATTCTGTCAATTACGGCGCTATTCCTGCCACTTGATTTTTTTCAAAGGAGCCTGCCCGTTGTTCGATTTTTCCTGTAAAGACCCGGTTGCCCTAAACCTTTGGCACGTCATCGCTTCGTGCGAAGAGCTAGAAGAGGGCAATATCATATGCACCAGACTGCTCGGCGATCAAGTTGCATTCGCTCGCGATCCATCCGGTGAAATTGCCGTGTGGCGTTACGAACATGGAACAATACCCACACTACCAGAAATGGCTGACAGGCTGCCGGTTCGAGAAAAATACAATTACATCTGGACAACCTTCGGTACGCCAACTGCGGACATTTTTGGGATCACCGAATTCGACGAAGCGGATCGCCGCAACATTCATGCGGCCTCAATTGGGGTCAAAGTATCGGCCCCGCGTGCGATCGAAAATTTTTTGGATATGGGTCATTTCCCCTATATTCACACAAATATTTTGGGTGTCGAACCTCATACTGAGGTCAAAGAATACTTCGTCGATGTTTCTGAAGAGCGTGATGAAATCATCGCGACTGATTGCAAATTTTGGCAACCAATGGCGTCTGCTGCATCTTCCGAAGGGGCGGAGGTGGATTACATCTATCGTGTGCCGCACCCCTATTGTTCGGTGCTATACAAATCGAGTCCCGAGGACGAAAAACGTCTAGATGCGATCGCCGTCTTCATTCAGCCGATAGATGAAGAAAATGTACGGGCTCATATGCTACTTTCCCTCATCGACACGATCAACGAAGACACGGCAATCCGTCTGTTCCAACAAACCATATTTGGTCAGGATAAGCCGATCCTTGAAAATCAATACCCCAAGCGGCTTCCACTTGATCCACGGGCAGAGACGCCCATTCGTGCGGATAAATCCGCTATTGCCTACCGCAGGTGGCTGACCAGAAAAGGGCTCACCTACGGCGTGATCCCAGCGGCGGCATGACCGACGTTCAAAATAGGAAAAAGAATATGACCACAGCCCTGCAAGAACTATGGTACCCAGTTGCTTCAAGCACCGATCTTGTCAAACGCCACGTCTATCAAGCCCAACTTTTGGGTCGTGAGTTCGCCGTTTGGCGCGCTGACGATGGCTATGTGAATGTCTGGGAAAACCGCTGCCTACACCGTGGCGTGCGGCTTTCAATTGGCATCAACGATGGCCGCGAATTGAAGTGCCAGTACCACGGATGGCGGTATGCTAATCGCACAGCTGGTTGCACCTATATCCCCGCACATCCCGCCGACGCGCCTGCGCGCACGATTTGCAACAATACTTATCCGACTCAAGAAGCCTTTGGCCTGATTTGGACCGGAGACGCGGCACAGGGCGATTTACCAGACATGAATGGGTTTGAAAATTACACCGTGCTTCGACCGATTCCGGTGAATGCTCCGCAACAGTTGGTTGCATTGGCCTTGGCGGAATATACTTTCGCGGATGGCTGCCAAAGCACGACTGACGATGACCGGTCGATCACAATCACTGCAAAAGAGGGACAAAGCATTCGGTTCTTTGTGCAGCCCTGCGACAGCAATCTGACGATCATCCGTGGACTTCTAAATCGCAAGGCACTAGGTAGCGATCGGATCAGCATTCTAAAACATCACAACTTTCTATTGGATGAACTACGCGGCCAAATCGAAGCAAAGGCAACCAATCTTGAAACACCCGCACCAATGGTGGCCAAGATCGCCAAAATTTCCCAAGAGCTCTCTGAAATTCCATCAGAAAGTGGCGATCCGCGCGTGGCGGATTTGCGTGTGCAGCTCATGAAAAAAGAAATGACCGCCGAGGGTGTCGTCAGCTTGCAGTTTAGGGCCGTCAAAGGCAAATTGCCGACCTTCCAACCCGGCGCACATATCGACGTCCATCTGCAAAACGGCCTCATCCGGCAATATTCATTGACGAATGGTCCGGGTGAAACGGATCAATACACGATTGGTGTAAAGCGAGAACCTGACAGCCGCGGGGGGTCGGTTGCCATCCATGATGACTTGCGCGAAGGCGATGTTCTGGCCATTTCGGCTCCGCGAAACAACTTTCCGCTGCGTCGTGATGCTTTGCACACCATCTTTATCGCCGGTGGTATCGGTGTCACGCCGCTCATTTCTATGGGCCGTACGCTAAATGCTCAAGGTCTTGGTTTTGAATTTCACTACTTTGTGCAATCGGAGGATCACGCTGCCTTCAAAACTGTCATGGGTGAATTTGACCGAGCATTGACAGTACACAAAGGCCTTGCCCCTGATGAAACTGGGACAAAATTGCGCGAAATTTTGAATGAGCCTGGCCAAGCTCGCCATGTCTATATTTGCGGCCCCGGCCCGATGCTAGAATCCGCTCTTGAGATTGCGCGTGAACAGGGCTGGGCAGATGAAGCTGTTCATTTTGAGTACTTCAAGAACACAACCGAAATTGACGATACCAGCAGCTTTGAAATTGATCTTGCACGTTCGGCGCTCTCGCTGACGGTTCCTGCGGGTCAAACCATTCTGCAGGTGCTGCGCGAGAACGGCATTAACATGGGCAGTTCTTGTGAACAGGGCGCGTGTGGCACTTGCCGATGTGGCGTGATCGAAGGCGAAGTTAATCATCAGGATGTTTACCTTAGCCCTGCGGAAAAGACTGAAGGCAAGTCAATCATGACGTGTGTTTCCCGCGCCGCCGGTGACCGGCTCATTCTGGATATCTGAGGCAATACAATGATCAAACTCTATGACTACGAACTTAGCGGAAACTGCTACAAGATCCGCCTGTTGATGTCTTTTCTAGGCATTGAATACACCCCAGAACTGATCGATTTCTATCCGGGAAAGCAGCACAAATCCAAAGAATTCCGAACGGTCAATCCACTCGAACAGCTGCCCGTAATTGATGATAATGGGTTTGTTCTACGCGATGCGCAGGCAATCCTCGTCTATTTGGCCTCTAAGTATGACAGCTCAAATCAATGGTATCCACGTGACGATGCCGCCAAGTTAGGTGAAATTGCACAGTGGCTGGCGTTTGCAGATGCAATTACCGGTTCGTCTTCAGCCGCGCGTTTGCATGACGCATTATTCTATCACGAAATTGATTTAGATGCCGTCCGAGCAAGTGCGCATCGTTTGTTTCGCATTCTCGACGAGCATCTATTTTTTGCTGAAGAGGTTGGTCAAAATTGGATTTGCCCCGGTGACTGTCCAACCATTGCTGACATCGCGTGCTTTCCCTATGTCATGCTGTCCGAAGAAGGTGGCATATCCCGCATGACCTATCCCGCACTACGACGCTGGTGCGACAGATTTAAACGGATACCCAATTTTTGTGTGATGTCTGGGGTCTTTCCTGCGGGTCCATCCGATACCGCCTAATACCAAACTAAAATCGCCGGGTATCTTTCTTACGATAGTCCGAGACGCGGGGCCCTAGAATAGCGCCCCCCACTTGCGCCGATTGCAGCTGAACCGCAAAGTTGGGTACAGTAACCCTTGATTAACTCTGTTTTGATCTGATGTTTCATTGTAGGTAGGGTTGTGGGTAGAGATTTAAATCTATACTATAATTATATTAAATCAGAAACTTAATTGGTTGCGTGGTGGAACAGGGGAAAATCTAATCAACATGAAAACAATCCTAGCGAGCGCCGCACTGGCGATGACAGCGGCCACGGACGCGCTGGCCGAAAAAATCAAGGTGGGCTTTGTTTATGTCGGCCCGGTCGGAGACGGCGGTTGGACCTATGATCATGACCAAGGCCGCAGGGCCGTTGTCAAAGCTTTTGGCGATAAGGTCGAAACCATGTATGTGGAAAAATGTTCCAGAAGGACCGGACGCAGAGCGGGTAATGACCGATATGGTGCTGAAAGGCGCAGATCTGATCTTCACCACCTCCTTTGGCTATATGAACCCGACCATCAATGTTGCGGCCAAATTCCCAAATGTGAAGTTCGAACACGCCACAGGTTACAAGCAAGCTGACAACGTCTCTGTTTATTCTGCGCGCTTTTATGAAGGCCGGGCGGTTCAGAGCCATATTGCGGGCCAAATGACTAAATCCAAAACCATTGGTTACATTGGCTCCTTCCCAATTCCCGAAGTGATCCGCGGCATCAACTCTGCCTATATCCACGCCAAAGCAGTGAACCCAGACGTACAATTTAAAATCGTTTAGGCCTACACTTGGTTTGACCCGACCAAAGAAGCAGATGCGGCGAAAGTTCTGATTGAACAGAGCGCAGATGTGGTATTGCAACACACGGATTCCACCGTACCGCA
>Ga0209251_1003022_pt1 | contig 11286 bp, 11 predicted proteins | sample SaaInlV_100m_DNA_6_FD_184665 | JGI IMG/M metagenome (GOLD analysis project Ga0209251, IMG submission 184665) | Marine microbial communities from expanding oxygen minimum zones in the Saanich Inlet - Saanich Inlet SI073_LV_10m_DNA (SPAdes) (version 2) | ecosystem: Environmental > Aquatic > Marine...
GTCATCAGTATTTATTGATTTATCTGTATTGTTGTTGAATGGTTCACATAGTCCCGTTTTTCTATTCTTTTTCGTGCCCTTCGGACATTTTTCCCTCTTCTTTTTCGTTTTATTTTGAGTAGTGAGTAATCCAGTAATAGCAGAAACAATAGGATTTTCTGTAGTTGCATCTACATTTTCTGGTTCTAATATACTTGCTATTTTGTCAGATTCACGTTTTGCTTTTTTATTACTTTTACATTTGAAATTTTCATCACGTATAAAATCATCAGGACATACTTTAACACAACGCTTTGTATTTGGGTTCAACTCTGAACCTTCTTTACATTTTTTATCATTTGTTGTATCAACTTTATCCTGTTCTATATTATTAGTATTATCCATTATTATATAATACTAATAGAGATTTTACATTTCAAATAATCGATATGTTTTTAATAATGAATTGATATTTGTTAATATGTTCTTCTTTTCTAAATTATAATCACGAATATGAGACAAAGCATCATTATAAGTTAGCCATTTGACTTGACTTACTTCGCTTTTTTGATGGTTATATGTTTGATTACTAATATCATAGTCAACATATGCCAAAAAATATTTATGTTTATACGATTTATAGTTTGAACCCGTAAAAATTTCTTCAGACGGTGTAATATTTGATATATTATTGAGTAACGTAGGTTCATATCCAGTTTCTTCACAAAATTCTCGGATAGCGCAATTATAATCATTTTCTTGGAAATTACGTCGTCCCTTTGGAAATCCCCACTCAGGAAGTATCCATTTAGTCTTTGATTTTTTTATTAGAGTCGCAAATGATATAATTTCATTTGAATACGAATCCATATAGCCTTGTTTAAGTTTATTAAATTTTTCATACGATATTGAATATTCGTTTCTATACTTTTTATTATTATGAGACATACTCCACACATTCGTCCATAGATGATTAAAATCATGTTTAAGTATATTAACCTTTTCCATAATTGACATTTGATTAATCATTGATAAAATATATTCGTGATTATATACGTCATATTTCCCACGTATTAAATCGATATATCCTAAACTATCCTTACGACATATCATAAGATATTCTAATTCACTCGTTTTATTCTTTCGGAACGCAATAATACCATTACTTGTGATAGGCAGTTTGCATTGATGATAAAGATGTCCTTGTTTTCCGCAATTATTACAATAGTTATCCATTCTATATTGGTATAGAATGAAACCTTTATGTATTCTACATAATATTTGAATATACCCATACAATATATATGTCGACAAATAATCCTGAAGTATGGGGTCCTCATTATTGGTTTTTTTTACATACTATATCATACAATTATCCAAACAAGCCCAACAAGGTATTGAAGAGGAAATATTATGATTTGATTATGAATTTTCCAGTATTTATACCCGACAGTAAATCGCGGAAAACATTCATGGTATTATTGGATAAATATCCAGTATCTCCATATTTAGATAATAGCACAGATTTTCAAAAATGGGTCCATTTTATTCATAACAAAGTCAACGAAGTATTAGGAAAACAAGAAATCTCACGCAAAGATGCATATATGAAATACTTGCTCCTATTTGAAGACACTAATCAACAATTAATGAAAGTACTGAATCTTAAAAAGAACTACATTTACTTGGTTTATATCATGATTTTATTGGTTGTAATATACCTTTATTTTGTAGAATAATATAAACTCATTATATACAAATGAGAATTGAACTATATTTTTTATTAATAACATCATTAGTCATATATAATATTTATACAGATGGTAAATACTTGAAACTATTATTGTCAATGAAAAAATATTATCAAATGGCAGGAGTAGCGATCGGTTCATATATGATTTATTGGTTAATAAAAAAAGACCCTACAAAAGCGTCTCAAATCGTAAAATCTACAAATGAATATTTGAAATATATGCCGGTAGATAAGAATACAACGGATGTAATCAGTCCTTTTTTGAATTTCACAACCACGCAATTTGGAAATAGTAACCCAAAAGAAGAAGCATCGAAGCAAGTATTAATGAATTCCGGAAAAAAAGGCACAAAACGTTCTGTTAGCGAAACAAAGAAAAAATACGTTGCTTCAAATCAAAATTGGAAATGTGGAAATTGCGATAAACAATTATCGGCTTGGTTCGAAGTAGACCACAAAGTTAGATTGGAATATGGAGGTTCAAACCATGTTGATAATTTAGTCGCTTTATGTAGAGAATGTCATGGTGAAAAAACGGCAATGGAAAATATGTAATATATATTATACACATTATATATATTATGGATAATAAAGATGCATTAATACCAAGATTAAAGGTCCAAAGTAGAGAATTTTTTGAAAAATTTAGTGAATCCATAACAGAATTAATCAATAACGAACATTTTATCAAGGATACAAGTATACTTGTAGGTATAATAGCAACAGCAATAATCATATATGTATTTGATAAATATCCGAATTTCATATATGAGAATCGCAAAACAATATTCTACATATCAATTGTTCTTATACCATTATATTTGGGATTGTCTGGAATAAATATTGACGGTGACTCAGATAATATTATGAAAAGCTCAACAATGTATGTTATATATTTGTTGGGTGCAGCATATATGTTTATGATGTTTTATAATTACGTTGACTTATCAAACTATCAATTGGAGATGGCTCAGTATATATTTATGATTCTTATATTTGTTGCCGTAATCGGCTTTTTGGCAATTGCTTACCGAATATTTAATAATTATTTAAGGTCTTTAGACGGCACACTCGGATTTATTTCATATTTTATGTTTTATATTCCGTGTATGTTAAGTGATTTTATAACATACATATTGAGCGAATTTAAATCCACAACGAATGATGTATATATACTTTTTTTATTGGAACTTGTAGTTGTTCTTCTCATTGTGTATTATCCTGATATAATTGATGCTATTTATAATGCGAGTAATGATATTGTATTACTGCATAAACCTGACTATTTAAATAAGAAAACAACCATATATAATATGGAAGATTTGAAAAAAGAATCGGTATATATTAACTCTGAATTGATAAAAAACAAAGGAATTAGTAAAAACTATTCCTTATCGTTATGGGTATATGTAAACCCAGAAGCTGCGGTCAATACAAATAACGAATATTCACTCTTTAGTTTTGATGGAAAACCCGAGTTGAAATTCAAATATAATACTATAAACAATGATACAGAAGACGCATCTGTCATATTAAAAGAAAAAGAGAAATCCTATGTTTATCGTGCGTATTTATCAAACATCCACAATTCCAATAGTGATTTGGAATATGTTGATTTACAAGCACCAATCCAAAAATGGGTGAATATTGTGTTTAACTACAAAGGCAATAATGTAGATATTTTTGTAGATGGTGAGCTACAACAAAGTAAATTATTGGAAAAATTACCAACATTTAGTGATTATGATACAATTACAATAGGTGACGATTTAGGTATTTCTGGTTCTATTTGCAATATCAATTATTATACAGACATTTTGACACGACGTCAAATCGCACAAATGTATAATGTATATAGTAATTTAAATCCACCGATACTGTAAATCTAATGGATATGTAAAAAATATATTATATGGTAAATATATAATATATAAACATGAACTATTCGTTAGTTATTATTGGTGTCCTTATTATTGTTATTCTATACCTATTGTATCTATACCTTTTTGACACATCAAATGAATTAAAGGATTTTGTAAAAATAGACAAACAAGTTAGTGTTGATGTAAATAGTCCATCAAGCACACGTTATGCGTATGGTATATGGATATATGTAGGTGAATGGAACTCTTCAGCAATCAAACCTATTTATTCTCATGGAGATGATGGGCAAGGTAATATGAATGGTGGAGAATTATATTTAGAACAATTAACACCAACTTTGAAATACAAAGATACAAATGGAAATGAAGTGTCTATTACCGATAATTTCCCCATTCAAAAATGGACGCATATATTGGTAAGTGTAGACAACAATATTGGAGATTTCTATTTAGATGGTAAATTAGTTCGTTCAGCGGATATGGGGACCACAGCAACTCCTACTGCTTCTTCTGTAAACCTTGGTGCCATTTCCAATACTCATATTGCGAAATTCACACGCTGGACTACACCTATTAATCCTCAAGCAGCATATGACGTATACATGAAAGGAAACGGCCAAACCGGTATGTTACCAGCATATGGTATCGATATCTCAGTATTCAAAGACAATATCGAACAATCAAAATTTAAATTGTTCTAAAAAATTATAACATTACCTATATATATACTATAAGTAATGTCCGAAGAAACGAACTATCAAAAAATATCAAATACAATACAGGATGGATATAATAATGTTGCTGAAACAATAACATCAACAAAAGATAGCTTGAACGATACAATTAGTAGCTTCTCACAAGGCGCAGATGATGTATCTAGTTCATATTTACAATCCAATACAATTATAGCTAAATTTGCGTTTTTAGTTTTAGTGATTATCCTTTTTGTTATATTTTTGAAACTAGGTATTTGGTTATTGGAATATTTCATGTCACCTGGAGAAAGTCCATATGTAGTAAAAGGTTTAGTTAATGGCGGTGAAAAGATTATTGTTTCATCTGATCCTAAGGATGCTAACTCAGTGCCTATATTTAGGTCAAATAATGAAAGCAGTGGTGTTGAATTTACTTGGTCTACATGGCTATTTATAGACTCAATACCTACAAACAATGATTATCATCACATCTTTAGCAAAGGAAATGATGAGTATGATGGCAACGGCATAGCTACTGTAAATAATGGACCCGGATTATATTTAACAAACCAACCACAAGGTGTTAATGCTAATCTAGCAAAATTACACGTGGTAATGGACTCCGTCAAAATGAATGATCCTAATGTTACGCTCGAGATAGATAATATTCCAATTAAAAATTGGGTCCATGTTGCTATTCGTATCAAGAACACAGTATTAGATGTATATATCAACGGCACAATCGCAGGACGTATTGTGTTAGATCATGTTCCCAAGCAAAATTATCAACCTGTAATATTAAGTGGTAGCTCTGATACAATGTCCGGTAAAATTTCAGACTTACGTTACTTTAATCGTGCCATAGATGTATTTGAAATAAACGCGATTGTATCTAATGGACCGAATCTTACTACTAGTAGTTTATCTGATGAATCCAACAAAACTGGAAACTACTTTACATATTTATCAAATAACTGGTACACAAGCAAACTCTAATTTATATACATAATATATAATTTGAATACTATATTATGGGAGACGAACCAACATCTATTCAAATCCAATGCAATCAACGAAACAAATATCAAAATATAATTATTCCTAATTCTCGGTTTGAAATGCTTAATCCATATATTGGTTCTCAATTTAGCCCTTTTGATTTTGATATGCGACGAAAAGCAGAAATATTGAAATATTCAAACAACGCGTCTAATTCAAAAACAAATAACAATACAAATAATCAATATTATACCCAATTGGTTAAGACAATCAGTAAAGATAGGAGTTATCCCAAATCGTCATATATTAAAAACATATATATTGGTGACTTGGAAGCGTATTTGGACTTTTATGTCATACCAAGCGCCATTAACTATACGTGCAATACAAATAGTATTATTAAAAACCCATCGTCTAATTCTAATGTTCCAGGAAATATAGAACTATATGAAGACAAATCCGTTCCTTTATATAAATATAAAAATTTCAACAATTACGCAGTTGTAGCAGATGCAGATAATTATAATATACTGATAAATTCGGATATTAATTATTTGGTTCTTGGAAATAATGGACCCACACAAGCATATTATATTTATTCAATTAACGCAATATATCCCCAAACTAGAATAACAATTGATATACCAATATCTTTTTATGTCAAAGGGAGTCCTAGTTCAACAACATCCAATGGAACTAATATATATCAACAAATAGAATTTACAATTAATTCTATTGATTTTTCTTTGCATTACAATTCTGAATTATATAATGAATTATTTGAATCAATACAAGGAACTAAAATTACAGCATCCATTGATAAGACAATTGAAATCGATGTTAGTTTTCAATATCATGATACAGACAGCAATCATTTTCAATATATAAAATATCTGGATACCATAAGTATTGAAATTCCAAATATAAACACTTCTAGTAAATTCATATATGATGTATATGCTGAAACAAATATTACAGCTAATATACCTAATGTTAACGCAACATATGGTATAATTTTTAATGTTGAAGATAATTATGATGTATCTGTAAATACCTCTACGGTTAGTACAGATCCAGATCCATTAAATAATGGATATTCTATTTATCAAGCATCCAGTGATAATGACGACCAATTTGAAACTATTTTCAAAAATAAATACCTTGCTGATTTGAATGCTTTGTCTCAAGCAACATACCAAGAACAAATAGATATAAGTGAAAATATTGCATTAACAAAATATTCATATGTAGATGTTGAGAAATATTATAATGGTATAAACATAGATCATAACAACGTGTATATATTAAAACGAACCACACTAACAAATACCATATATAATGTTGAAGATATTCGGTATAATCCCAATGTTTATTATACACTCACAAACGGTATATACTATTTTGTAAATGTGCCTTCAAGTCATCCAATCGCGATTTTAAACAATAGTTTGACTAACCAATCTGATGATTATTTGATAGCATATTCAAACAATAACGATTACGGATATAGTTTATATGATAATGGTGATAAACACGATTTTAACAGCACACAACAATATCAATTGGGTCCATTAACTGTCGACGTAGGGAGTGGTGATCCTGAAAATGGGGATTATATATTCATGTATGGAACAGTCAAAGTAGAAGTAATTGGAGATTTTGACAAAGCAAGTATATACTGTTACAATCACGGATTTATGGGGAATCGTTATATTTTAAAATATGTAAGTTAAATAAAATAATATCAAAATAACACAGTATAGTTATATTATGTTATTTATTGCCTTTGTGTGGGTTGCATGTTAGGTGTTTGTGTAGGATTCATACATATTTCTTGACTGGGAAAAACTTTACCTGATAAGCATTTATCATAATCAGAGATTTCAATACATCCGCGACGGCCTTCATATTCGCCTACTAAACACCACCCTACTTTTTTTGAAGATGGTTCATTCATTATAGGGTTGCTATAAGGTGTGGAGGGTGTAGATATTTGTTGTAAGTTGATTTTATTGTTAGGGTCGAGTGTTTGTTCTCCTGCGCGCTGTAATATTGAGCCAACAGATTGTATTGTTCCTTCAGCAACATCAATACCAAATTTGGCGGTGTCTCCAACAATATCCGCTGTATTATTAATCAATGTTCCACCAGAAATACCAATAATACCAAATAGTTGACGGATTACGGGCATAAATACTTCCAACAACATTTGGATAAAGTTTCCAATTAATATGACAATATTAACTCCAAATAATGAGAATATAATAACCACAGCTAGAATAAGTATTAGCACATTCTTTGTGTCACTTGTATCAAAGATACTCATGAAATTCATTGTATTTTGTGTATCCATTATATCATATGCTGTGATAATAATATAATAATTACTAAATAAATATAAATATATTCGTTCATCTATTATCTATATTATAATAGATAAATCTATATGGGAGGAATGATTAGTTTTATGAATACCTTTTTTGTAGCAAGTATTCTTATTTGCTGTTTACTTGTCTTGATGTTAATCTATAATTTTAGACAACGACTAAACACACTTGAAACAAATTACAAGCTAACATTAGATATGCTTAACAATGTGGTGCAAAAAATGGCAATGATTGAAAATGGTGCTTCCGGTGGATACGAAACACAAGAACTTAATGTTCCGTATATGGATGTAAACGAACATCAGTATCAGGAAATCGAAGGTGAGGAAAGTGAAGGTGAGGAAAGTGAAGGTGAAGAAAGTGAAGGTGAAGAAAGCGAAGGTGAAGAAAGTGAAGGCGAAGAAAGCGAAGGTGAAGAAAGTCAAGGTGAGTATGATAGTAAAGTATTTCCTGAAACTGTTATGATTGCTGAAAGTAAAAATGAAATAGGACTCGACGAATTAGAGGATATTGAGGACGACAACACGATTAGCACCGAAGACGGAAAAGAAATGGCACTTACTCTTGAAAATGAAGGTGAACTCAATTATGAAAAAATGAACTTGACACAACTTCGTGCACTTGTTAAAACACGCGGATTAGCAAGCTCAGTTTCTAAAATGAAAAAGGCGGACGCCCTATCACTATTGACCGCATAAAAAGTCTGTAAAATAGTTGATATTATAAAATTTTATTGAATAAAAACATCATTATTTTTATTCAATATACAACCTACGACAACGACAACTGTAGGATTCGAACCTACGCGTCCATAGGACAATGCCTTAGCAGGGCACCGCGTTAACCACTCCGCCAAGTTGCCATATGTCACAAACTGGGATCGAACCAGTGACCTCAAGATCTTCAGTCTTGCGCTCTCCCAACTGAGCTATTGCAACAAAAAAAATACAAGCACTGAGGATTGAACTCAGATTTCAACGGTGTTAACGTTGTGTTCTAACCATTAAACTATGCCTGCTTCAAATGCGACAGCTACAGGATTCGAACCTGTGCGGCTTTCGCCAATCGATTTCTAGTCGATCTCCTTAACCACTCGGACAAGCTGTCAAAATATTATATTCCTGAAATCCCACCCTACATTTCAGAAAACGATAACCCATATATAAAATTATATTATGTCATCACCTCTTATATTAAAATCTATTAAATCAAAATATTATAGTTTGGATACAACTATCCATTAATATACCAAGTTTTGTTTTTATATTGTAATTTAAATATCTAATGAAATAACATTTTTGTCTGACTTTTGTTTACGTTTTTGTGAACGTTTGGGCGCTTTTGAACCGGTAGAATATTGACCGAGTGAGTTCGCACTAATTACTGAGTCTTCTTTGTTTTCATTTTGAATATTTACACTCTTTGTTTTCAAACCAGCAAGGATGTTATCGATGTCACTATTTGCCGGACCCCTCATTTCAGGACGCGAACTTTTTTCAGGTCCATTCAAACTTTGGACGCCATCTAATTCTACGCCTCTTTCGTTTAACGAAGCGCGAATATCAGGTCGCGATGATACAGTTTTTGTTTGTTGGGTTCGTGTTGTTTTTGTTTCTTGGGCGGCAGGGGGTGGAGGTCCACGAGGACGCATTTCTTGTTCGTTCATCATATTATTCATGAAACCGAACCCGGGTGATTGTTGACTCATCGTATTTACTGTAGCATCGCTGAACGCTTTCATCAAATCGGGATTTTGACGGATAACATCATTAAATCCGGGTGTTGCAGTGGATAATGCTTTATTTGTAAAGTTCACGACTGCAGCACTGAATCCAAGACGTAGAACAAGTGATAATTCAGGTGCCATCTTACCACCTTTATATTTATCATGAAGTTCCGAAAAGATTTCTTCGTAACTGTCAATATCTTCATTGATTTGTTCTCCCCATCCATCCAAATTCAAATCAAATGGATTGAAAGCAGCATTTGCGTATTCAATTGAATTTACAGCTGTCATAAACCACCATCCTTGGAGTTTGATACTATCCTTTTTGCGTTTATCATCTAAAGCTGTTTCGTATTCATCTTCAACTTCATCAAAAGGACTTTCCATATTTAATTCCAATTTACCACTAATCATACCCTTTTCGTGCCATTGTTCCAATTTTTTCAACATAATGCGTTTCTTTCTACGCATTTCACGATCATTCATTCTTGGTCTTGCTTCTTGCATAAATGATTCACTTGGAGGTTTCATAAATCCACCACTATTTGAACCAATCGTTTCTATGGTAGCCGCTCCTAGTTTGGAATCATTATGAATTGTTGGTTCATCAATAGTAGGTAACTGAATGGTTTCACCCATAGACAACGGTTTTTCTGAAAAACCACCTGTCGATACAGGGGGGTCGCTTACTGTGAGATCATTCAATTCATTTTCAAGTTTATCCAAATCACCTATTTCAATATCACTTGATGCGGATGGCATTTTTCTATCATTCATCAATAGTTCAATACCTACGCCTAAATTTGAAGACGGTTCTTGTGAAATAGTAGGTCCGTCGTTTAAGTTCATATTAAGTGGTTCAATATCATCAAAACCCAAATTAACTTCCATTTATCTAAATACAGAATATATATTTATATCTTTTACGCAACAATTAATTTATTTTCAATATACCAAATACCTTGTAAAAATGCATCGGCTAAATCATCTTTCTTTTTCACATCTAATTTGTTTTTCCATTCTTGTAAATAATCATATTTATGACTAAGTAATTCATTACAGTAATAAATACCATTCTTTTTATTTGCCTTATAATTGCTCGTCATCACTTCTTCTTCCACGTGTTTATCAAAATATTTCAATTTATTTTGAGAACTTACAAATATGATGTTGATATCATCATTCTTCATAATGAAATATTGTGCTAACATACCTTGTATAGTCTTCATACGATTCGCAATGGGGCTAATCTGGTTCTCAATCAATACGTGTGTAATTGTACTACTGTCAATTGTCAAATCCCCGCAATATTTTATCTGTTTTCCTAAATGCACGAGGTCATAGTCATCACATTTCTTCTTTTTATTTTCGAGTTTATCTAATACATTCGATTCGTATAATAACATTAATTTACTACAACATTCTTGTTTTGTATATTTTGAAACAGATATATGATATTGTTTACATAATGATATCAATTCGTCTATAGTCTTTTTTGATAATTTATGCTTAGTGAAATCTTTTGACGGAAGCCAATATTTACATTGTTTACTATGGACGTTACAAAAATATATGTCATTTTTCTTATAAGCCGCCTTTTTATTACACTTTTTACCACTTTTTAGAATATGACAGCATTCCCGCTTATCAAATGTCCTATCTTCAACTAAGTCCATTATTTCCCACTGTGTAATATAAGGTTTATTATTGCTTATATCAAAAATGCAGTATCCCATATTTTTTATACCAACATCAAAACTAATAATTTTCATATATATCTAAACATATATGAAATATTTAAACTCATATTTATAGAACAATATTAGGTGCCATTTTGCGTGATTGTAAATCCATTTTCATTTGA
>Ga0209251_1003025_pt1 | contig 11280 bp, 7 predicted proteins | sample SaaInlV_100m_DNA_6_FD_184665 | JGI IMG/M metagenome (GOLD analysis project Ga0209251, IMG submission 184665) | Marine microbial communities from expanding oxygen minimum zones in the Saanich Inlet - Saanich Inlet SI073_LV_10m_DNA (SPAdes) (version 2) | ecosystem: Environmental > Aquatic > Marine...
GTCCCCACGGGCGGACCCGCGGCCGGACGAGGCGCGCGCGCGGGGCGCGGCGGCCGCCGCGGGGCGAGCCGCGGGGACGCGCGCGAACGACGACATGACGTTGTCGCGCGGGGTCGCGCGAGCGGCGGTGTGGAGCGTCGCGAGCGATCTATCCATCCGTGAAAACGCGAGCCACTTCGGCTGTCGCGCGCGCTCGACGCGAACGCTGCGAATGCGCAGCCGCGTGCAGGCTTTCCACCCGCGCGATCTCCAATCCGAACGGCACCTGATTTTGAGTCACAACCCAGGAAACGCGCGTGATGACAAAAGCGGTTTCCATTGCCTGATTGTAACCCCTGAATACAGCTCGGACTCGTTCGATGCTTCGTCACTCGGGGAGTCAAAGAATCAGACTTTTGGCAGAGCCCCGATCGGTTTTTCATGACACGCGCGTACGCGCGCGCAGTCTCGACATTTCCGTCGCACGAAAATCCTAAATCTTGATCGAACGAGGGAGCTCGTCTGCTGCTGCGCGGTTGTCCGATAAGCAACCCGAAAACTTACCCGCGAGCGCGCGATTCACCAACCTCACCCACTCGCGCCCGGCTTTCGCGCGCCCGGCAGAACTACCCGCGTCACACACGCCTATCGTTCACAACAAAACGACATCATGTCCGCTGTTACCATGAGCACCATCGCCGTGCCCGTCGCCAAGGTACGCGCCGGGGCCGATCGCGCGCGCGCGATGGCGCGCGAACGCGATCGCGCCTTACTCGGCTTTGGACGCTGACGCGAGAAAAAGATGCCGCGATGGCTCGACACCGGCGCGGCGTCGCGGCGCCTCGCGCGAGCGACGCGCGCGTCTCGCTCGATCCGCACGCGCTCTGCTGACACTCGTTCTCCCCGAATCCCCACGTTCCTTCGTCTCAGGCCGGCGCGGTCGGCCGCGTCGCGCGCCACCAGCTCGGCGCCACCCCCGCCCAGCTCGGCAAGGGCAACGGCATGAAGGTCCAGATGTCCCGCTGGAAGGGCATGGACGAGGACATCTCCGACGACCAGCAGGACATCGCCCGCGGTCGCGGCATGGTGGACTCCAAGTTCCAGGGCGGTTTCGGCCTCGGCGGCACCCAGGTACGTCTCGCGACACCGCCTCCCGCGCGCGACCGGACGAGGCGCATCTCTCGAAAATCCGCCTTCGTCGCGGTTCCCGCGACGGACTTTCGCCGCTTCCGGAACGGACGGAGCCCTCCGCGATCGCCGCGATCGAGCGCTCCGCATCTCGCCCGAGTCTCGATCGCGGACGCGGACGACGCGAACCCGCGAACTGGCGCGCCGCGAGACCCGCGCCCCCCGACGCGCGCTGACCGTGCCCTCGTCCCCTCTTCGTCGTCGCGCGCGTTTGTCGCCTCGCCGTCTCGCGATCGCGTGACACTTGTCCCTCTCTCAACGCGCCGAAACGCTAGAACGCCGTCATGTCGTCCTCGGACTACATCTCCGACGGGTACAAGGATCTGTCCCACATGAACGCCGATGAGTTCTACATCTCCGAGGCGTTCATGGACAAGATGACCGTGCACATCGCCAAGAACTTCATGGACCTGCCCCGCATCAAGGTGCCCCTTATTCTCGGCGTGTGGGGTGGCAAGGGCCAGGGCAAGACGTTCCAGACCACTTTGGTGTGCGCCAGGCTCGGCGTCCAGCCCATCATCATGTCCGCGGGTGAGCTCGAGTCCGGCAACGCCGGCGAGCCCGCTAAGCTGATCCGCCAGCGCTACCGCGAGGCGTCCGACATCGTCAAGAAGGGCAAGATGTCCACGCTCTTCATCAACGACCTGGACGCCGGCGCCGGTCGCATGGGCGGCGCGACGCAGTACACCGTCAACAACCAGATGGTGAACGCGACGCTCATGAACCTCGCGGACAACCCGACGAACGTGCAGCTCCCCGGCCAGTACCAGGTGGAGGAGATCCCGCGCGTCCCCGTGATCGCCACCGGTAACGATTTCTCCACCCTCTACGCCCCGCTCATCCGCGACGGCCGCATGGAGAAGTTTTACTGGTCCCCCACGTTTGAGGATCGCGTCGGCGTCGCGTGCGGCATCTTCAAAGCCGACGGCGTCAACGCGCAGGACGTCGAGGTCCTGGTGCGCACGTTCGACGGGCAGTCCATCGACTTCTTCGGCGCGCTCCGCGCGCGCGTGTACGACGACAAGGTGCGCTCCTGGATCAAGGAGGTTGGCATCGACGCCATGGGCTCGTACCTCATCAACCCCTCCAAGGACAAGGGCAAGGTTTCCTTCGAGCCCCCCCGCATGTCCCTCGACATCCTGCTCCAGTACGGTAAGATGCTCGAGGCGGAGCAGGAGAACGTCAAGCGCGTGCAGCTCGCGGACGCGTACCTGGACGGCGCCGTGCTCGCGGGCGAGGGCGGCTCGTCCAACACCCAGCAGTCCATGCTCCTGAGCTAAGCGGCGGGCGAAGAGAGCGAAGAGAGCGCGTGTACATTCCCGGCTGAGCGAGGGACGCCCGAGAGCGTCTTGAAAAAAAAAAGCGGCGACGAACGATTTTTTGTCGGCTCTTGATGACATCCTGTGCAACTTGTGATGAAACGTTTTAGCGAGTCGTATGTGATGTCTCTTTCCGCGACACCGAACGTGACACGCTGCCGCGCGCGGTGTTACCGCAAGCGTGTCGCGTTTTGTCGGTGGACGACGCGTTTTCGGATGAGACGACTAAATGGTCATACGGCGTCTACGCGGCGTTTTCGTTTTCGTCCCCGCGCCGTGTCGCCGGCGCGTCTTCGCGTCGCGCGTCGCGCCACTCGTTTCGCTCGCGCGCGCCGAGCCACGCGCAGTACGGCAGGCACGCCGCCGCGCACACGACGCACACGACGTTCATCAAGGCGAGGTTCGTTTTTGATTCCAGCGCCGCCTGGAACATGGGGTACTGCAGCATGGACAGCACCGCGGACGCGAGCATCCCGACGCCCACCGCCGCGCCGTAGTGTTTGTACCCGAATCGCCTTCCTATGTTTGCGAAGAACGTGGCAAATAAAAACATGCGCCCGACGCTGTACGACGCCATGCCGACGTACTGAACCGAAAGCGGTTGTTCGACGAACAAGATTGCGTATCCGATCAGGGAAAGCGCCGTCGCCAGGAACTGCGCGAACGCGACACCCAAATAATCCGCGCAGACGCCCGCGAGAGGCGCGAGCGGCGCGCTGAACCCGTACAGAAGCGTAAACGCGCGCGAAAACGAACCGTCCGCGTCGCCTTTGCGTTCGAGCTGGTACCCGACGCTCAAGACGTAGTACTGCGACGGCGTCACCATCACCGAGAACCACGCCACGAGACACAGAAACTCGTCACACGTGAGCAGAGCGCCGCGTTCAGCGCCGAAGTGCCGGGGCGTTTTTTTGGGCGTGAACGTGAGCGCCGTCGCGTCCGCCGTCGCTTTGTCGTCGACGGCGAAAACGTCTCGGTCCTTCCCGTTCGCCTTTTTTTTTTCGTCAGTTATCGGAATTTCTCTCTCTGTCTCCGCGTCATTAGCTTGAGAGACGTCCTCCTTCTCTTCGAAAGAGACGCCCGACGGCAGCGCCTTGATCGAGAAGATAAACAGCACCGCGACCACCCCCGCGTGGCCCATGTACGCCCCGAACCGCCCCGCGCCGGCGCCGGCGACCACGGAGCACGCGAGGAACACCAAGCCGCTGAGTTGAAACGCGCCGCTCAGGCTCGCCATAGCGGTGGACGTCGCCTCCGGGAACAGACCCGCGACCGGCTGGACGCACAGCTGCGCTCCCGAGCCCATTCCCAGGAACAGCATTCCGAAACACAAACCTAACAGGTTGTCGGATTTGCTGGACGCGACCAGCACCGAGCCGCACAGCACCAGCGACAGGCAGACGCACACCGTGATCTTCGTGCCGTACTTGTCCCGCGCGATGCCCACGAGGAAGCGCCCGCCCTGCACGGACCACGCGCCGCACGTGAACACCGCGCCCAGCTCGTTCTCGGTGAGGCCGCCTTCGTCTAGCAGGTCGCGGCGAAGCGCGGGCCAGCCGTAAACTGCGGTTTCGCAAAGGTGCGGGTCGGGAGAGAGGTGGTCAGCGCGCGTCGGCGGCGGGCGGGATAACGGAAACGCACGCGAAAAGCGCACGGAGATGTGTCGGCGGGTGACGCGTCGGCGCGCGTCTCGAGGCTGACACCGTGCGGTGTGACGCACCGACGCCGGAGACGGACGACGTGACAAGAAACGCAAGGGCGTAGAGGATCCAGCGGCGGTCCATGGCGAGTCTCCCGCCCCCCCTCCTCGACGCGCGCTTGGGATCTGGCGACGCACCGTTGTCCTCATCAGCCTTCAGGGGCTGAAATCTTTTCTGACATTTGCCACGTGTCAGAGTCGACCCGCGTCGTCACAAGCCGGTGCACCGCGATGGTCGCGTTCGTCCGCGCGGGCGTTCCCGCGCCTCGCGTCGCGGGGGTCTCGTCCGGCGCCACGCGCGATGCTCGCCCCGCGCGTCGAGACGCCGTCGTCGCGTGCGCGCGCGGCGATCCCCGCTCGCACGCGAACGCAGCCTTGTTGTCGCTCGCGGCTTCGTCTCTCCTCCTCGCGCACCCCTCCGCGGCGCAGGCGGAGACGCTCCGCGAGATGACCGTCGCCGCGGGCAACGCCGCGTTTTTGGAGAAAGAGTTCACCGACCTGAAGTACGCGGGCGTCAAGACGGTCGTGCCCGGCCTCGCGGGCACCGAGCCCGGGAGCGAACCCGTCGAGGCGGTTCGCGTCACGTACGACGCCGATAAGATCTCGCACGAGACGCTGATGCGCACGTACTGGCAACACGCCGACCCGGTGAACGCGAACGGCTCGTTCAAGGAAATCGGCGCGCGGTTCAAGGGCGCGGTCTGGGTCGCGGACGCGAACGAACGCGCGGAGGTGGAGACGAATTTGCAAAGGCTGGAGAAGAGCGGCATCTTCGGATTCGAAGCGAGTCAACAAAACGGAAAGACCCCCAAGGCGCTCGTCAACGTCCCCGTCTACGACGCGCCGCCGACGACGTTCGAGCCCTTCCCGGAGGAGTCGTTAAGGCGTTTGACGTTGAACCCGAAAGGCTTGGAGAAGGAAATAAAAGCCAGAGAGATATACTTCAAGGACCTGTGGGGTTTCGTGCAGTTTTGCGCGGACAAAGTGTGCGGGTACGTGCGCTTCGCGCCGCGATGCACAAACGAGTGCCTCGACGTCTTCCCGCAGTACCTCGCGCGCAACGCCGGCGTGCCCCCGCTCGAGGGCAACATCAAGATCACGGGCGGGAGCAAGTGAAGGACGAGTAAAGGAACACAGTACGCGCTTTTCGTGAAGTGTGTGAAGTGGAGTATGACGCGTGTGTCGTTTTTAAAGGAAAGGGACGTGCTCATATCAAAAAGTCGTACATACCAAAGATACGTTCACTCCGCGCTTTTCTGCTTGAGCGTGATCTTGTCCCCGAGGCTCAGCGCGATGCCCTGCGTCTTGGAGCGGATGCGGATGTACCCCCCCAGCTTCCCGTCCGCGGGCTGCTTCTCCACCGAGACGTTCACCAGCGCGTCTTCCCCGAACACCGACTTCGCGTACAAGTTCGCCGCCAGGTAGTTGCACTCGCCGTCCAGCGCGCTGCGCGAAGTGAGGCATCGCATGTTGGTGGAGGCGACGACGTGGTCCAGAAACGCGCGCACGTCGGTGATGGTCGTGTTCACCGCCACCTTGTTCTCCCACTCGAACTCCGCCCACATCGCGCGGAACGCGGTGTCGTGGCACGTTGCCGGGTTGATGTAGTCCATGATGTCGATGTGGATGTCGTTCAACACCACAACGTTGCGGTCCGAGCCGGCGGTTTCGTACACGACGTTGCCGAAAATCACCCCCGTCTCCGTCGACGAAACCTTGATGTTCGCGCGGACGTGTTTCGTCTCGCCCACGTCCAGGGTGTAGTTCTGCGGCCTTTCCACTAACTTCAAGTCACCCATCGTCGCCAGCTCGAGACACAAATTCTGTTGCACTTCTTTGCTCCGGTTCACCACCGTGACGTCCATCACGATGTCGTACTGGTGCACGGTGACGTACGCCTCGGCGTACACCGGGTCGGAAAACCCGGTGAGTTGCAACACGCGCTCGAGGCGGCGGTTCTTCTCCGACGCCGCCGCCTCGGCGAACCCGGTGGCGCGCGCCAGGTCCGTGGCGACGGCGTCCTCGATCTCCACCTGCGACAAGCCCTTGCGGCTTTTGAGGTGGTAGAAGTCGATCAGGTCGTCCGCCTGCGCCTCGGGCGCGGTCTCCGTCGCCGCCGCATCCTCCGCCGCCTGGCGCGACTTGTCGCTGATGAGCCCCGCGAACGCGTCGCGGCACCCGCGCAGCCACACCTCCGCCGCCGCCGGGTCCGCGCTGGGCGCGGCGAGCGTCTTGAGGCACAGCGACAGGCGGTCCGCGCTGTCCTCGTCGATGGGCGTCGGGAGCGTGCTGCTCTTGCCGAGGCGAAGCATGCACACGATGTACAGCATGGTCTCCGCCTGGAGCCGCCGCGCGGCGGACGGCTCCGACGCCACCGAGAGGTACCGCAGCGCCAGCTTGGTGAGCGTCGTCGCCGTCACCGAGCCCAGGAAAAAGTCGCCGCCCAGCACGAGCGCGCGCAGGTTGGGCAACGACCCGGCGAGAGACCCGACACCGCTCTCCAGCGCCGCGACGTCCGCGGCGGCGGTCTGCGTGGCGTACGTCCCGTCCGCGAGCACCGCCGGCCGCGCCGCGTTTTTTTGCTCGCGCAGCGGCGACTCCGCCGCCGATTTCCCGTCGCTCTCCTCCTCCTCGGGGTCGACGCGCTCCGCCGACGCCTTCTTGAAGAAGGGCGTCGAGCCGAGGGACTCCTTGAGCACCGCGAACGCCTCCTCCACCTGCGTGCCGCTCAGGGAGTACTCGCCGATGATCCAAAGGCACGTCCCGCACACGCGCGACGAACGCACCGAGTAAAACTGGTCCAGCAGTCGCCGCACGATTCCCTCGCGCAGCGACGCGTTCGTCTGCGCAATCTCGCGGATGAACATCGCGACGTCGAAAGCCGCGGCGGCGTTGGTGTCCCCCAGGAAGTCCATGAGCAGGTGCACGACCGCGCCCGCCGTCTCCGGGAACTTGATCGCGCACGCGTGCACCGCCTGCACGAGCATCTGGCGGTACTCTCCGGCTTTCTCGCCGGCGTCCGTTTGCGACTTGGCGATCTCCTTCTTCAGCGCGCCCACCACCTCGTCGATGTTGCGCGCGGTGACCAGGTCGAGCACGATGTCCAAAGCCTTGCGCCGGATGTCGCTGTTGGGCGAGTTCACCGCTCGTAGGATGTCCATGACCATCTCCTGCATCACGTAGCGGTGGTTCCGCTGCAGCTCCGCCAGCCGGTCGAGCACGATGAGCTTCACGTTGTTGTCGCTCTGGCTCACGAGGAGCTGGCAGTAGCAGTTCGCCGCCGCCTTGATCGCGGTGGGCGCGGACGAAAGCGCCACGAGCGTGTTGGCGCACTCGTAAATCACGCTCGTGTTGTTCGTGCTCAGGAGCATCAGGATGATCTTTATGTACTTGCCCTTCTGCGTCGGATCCGTGCGGCACACCTGTGGATTTTTTTGGAAGGGGCGTATGGGCAAACAGTCAGCGTGGGGTTTTTCGCGTCGATCGACTCGCGTCGAGAACGTGAATAGGGCAAACCGCGGGTCGGCAGCGGGCGCGTCGGACGCCACCGGGGCGGTGACTCGCGCCGCGTCTTCGCGAACGCGCGTACCTTTCTGATCAGGTCCAGGACGACGTTCTGCAGGATGTCCCCCCAGTTGGCCACCTGCTCGACGTTCTGCAGCAGGAACGACACCGCGCGGTCCTGGTCGTTGTTGTAGAGCATGAGGAACGCGTTGCGCCTGGTGCTGAGATCGGACTCGCCCCCCGCGAGGAAGCGCTCGATGGTCTCCGGCGCGTCCTGCAGCAGCATGTCCCCCCCCGGCATCTGGTAGATCCTATCCATGCACAGCACCGCATTCCGCCGCACGAACGAGTGCCTGTGCTCCAGGCACGCCACGATCGAGGGGATGAGCGGCTCGAGAATCTCCGCCTCGGTGATCCGACACAGGAACCGCAGCGTCGCGCCTCGCAGGAACTCGTTCGGATGTTGCAGGTTGTTGCGCAGGTTCTGGCAGATGAGGATCATCTCGGGCAAAATCTTGCCGCTGCTGTCTGTCTTCTCTATGATTTCCATGTACAGCAGCAGCAGCTTCTGCACGTACTTGTCATCCGACGGCAGCACGAAGCGCACGATGGTGATGAAAATCTGCGGCATCTGCTCGCCCGACAGCAGGATGGCGATGGCTTTCTTCATCGCCTCCGCCTTCGCCTCGGGGCCGCCGCTCTCCAGCGCCTCCCGGATCTCCGACGACGAGGCCGCCCGATCGAAGTGCACCAGCATCGAGCATCCCCGCTCCACGACCGCGTTGACGGTCGCCATGGTCGCTGGGCCGCGCGTCCGGACGGACGTGGGGCGCGGCGATTCAATGACGAACGAAGCGGGGAAACGGGCATGAACTCGCCCGCGGCTCAAAAAGTCGAATCGCAGCGTGTCCGTCTTCTGAAATCGCCGGGTCTCGAAAAGCCACGACGCGATGTTGGCACCCACAGTTTTGAAAGCGCGCGTGGGCGTGACGGGAGGAGCGACATGGCGGACACGGTGCTTCAGCACATCAACGCGCAGAACCGCCCGTTCAACGCGCAGAACGTCGCGGACGCGCTCGGTCGCCACGGCATCAAGAAGGGCCTCGCGCAGAAGTACCTCGACCAGCTCGCGGAGAGCGGCAAGATTCGCGTGAAAGAGAGCGGCAAGCAGCGCGTCTTCTACGCGCTGCAGGATGCCGAGGTGATGGACGCGGAGCAGACCAAGGCGATGGAGTTGGAGATCAAGACCAAGACCGCGGCGTTGGCCGAGGCCAAGTCCGAGTTACAGAAGAAACACGCGACGCTGCGCAGGCTCGCGAAGCAAATGACCGTGCCTCAGATGAAAATCAAGACGGATGCGCTCGCGAAGCAGAACGCCGCGCTCGAAGCGCGGCTCGCGCCGTTGCGCGCGAGCAAAGGGGAAGACGTGTCCCCCGAGACGCTGAGGAAAACCGAAGACGCGTTCATCGCTCGCGTCGAGCAGTGGAGCGGTCGGCGGCGGAAGTTCACGGACGCGTTCGAGACGGTTCTCGAGTCGGTCGGCGTCGCGAAGAAGAAGATGGCGGATGAAATCGGCGTGGAGTTCGACCCCGAGCCCGTCGCCGCGCGTCTCGGCGAGTTCCGGAAGATGGTGGACGCTATCAAGCGCAAGCGCGCGGTGGAGGCGAGGAAGAAGAAGTTCAAGCTCAACCACGCGTAGGACGCGCGCGACGGCGGTTTCGTCGAATCGCGCGCGACGGCGAAGCGAGACGCGACGTTCGATTGATTTGATTGTAAAACGCTCACAATCACGGCGTTCCGGCGTTCCCGGTTGTAGTCCGCTTTTCATCTCGATATCCTCTCCAATCGTCACACTTCACCGCGCTCGCCTCACCCGGGCGTTCGAGGGATGATGCGCGCCGCCGCGTTCCGCGCGCCCTGCGTCGCGTCGGCCGTGGCGCGGCGCGAGGATGCCGCGCCGCGCCGCGCGCCGCGCGCCGCGCGCGACACCGTGCCCCGTCCCGCCGCGGATGCGTCGTCGTCGGCGGCTTTTCCGGCGGCGGCGCGTCGCGCGCGTCTCATCTGCCTGGCGTCGCGCGACGACACCGCGTCCGCCCCCCGGCGGTGGTCCCGGGGCGCGGGCGGCTCGGAGGCGGACGCGGAGGTGCTCGAGGTGACTCGCAAGCGCGGCGACTGCTACGGGTGCGGCGTGGCGCTCCAGACGGATTTCCCCTCGGTCTCCGGGTACGTCCCTAAAGACGAGTACGCGACCAAGGCGCATCACCGGCAGCTGGACGGCATGATGCTCTGCGCGCGGTGCTCTGACTTATCGCACGGGCGGATGGTGAACGCCGTGGCGGGCCAGGGGGGCGCCAGGCTGCAGACGGGCCTCATCACCCCCGCGCAGCTCCGCGAGCAGCTGTGTTCTATTCGCGAAAAAAAGGCGCTCGTCGTGAAGGTTGTCGACGCCACCGACTTCCACGGGTCGTTCTTAAACCGAGTTCGGGACGTCGTGGGGGGCAATCCCATTCTACTCGTGTTAACCAAGGTGGATCTGTTACCGAAAGACACCGACCTGGCGGCGTTGGAGGACTGGGTGTACCACGAGGTTGTCACGATTCGGCGGCTGACGCTCGCCGGCGTCGCGTGCGTGTCGTCGCGCAAAAACGTCGGGGTCAAGAAAGCCGTCGGCGCGATGTTCGCCGAGCGCAAGGGAAGGGACGTGTACGTGCTCGGCGCCGCGAACGTGGGTAAGAGCTCGTTCATACGGGCCGCGCTCAAGGCGATGCGCGAGGAGGGGAACTTCGGGGTTCCCGCGAAGCGCCTGCCGACGGCGTCGGCGATGCCCGGAACGACGCTGGGCGTGATTCCTCTGCGCGCCTTTGAGGGCAAAGGCGTGCTGTACGACACGCCGGGCGTCTTCCTGCACCACCGGCTCAACTCCATTTTGAGCGGTACAGACATAAAGAGGTTCGGTCTAGGCGCGAGTTTAAAGCGGTTCGAGCCGAGACCGCGCGTCGGCGACGAGACGGAAGATCGCGCGTGTGGGTTTGAAGGTTTGTCGTTGCTTTGGGGTCCTTTGTTGCGCGTCGACGTCGTCGACGCGTCGCGCGACGCGCGCCTGGTTTTTTTCGGGCCCAAAGGCATGCGCGTCACCGTGGTGGAGACCGCGTCGCTCCCGGACGCACGCGCGCTGGAGATCAAAGCGGACGCCGAGAGGGAGCGTCGCAGGGCGGCCCGCCTTGCGCTCGAGGAGGATGCCGAGGGCGGCGGCGGCGCGGAATCCTCATCAAACGCGGCGCCTTTGGCGGCGGCGGCGGCGGCGGCGGGCCGCGCGGCTTCGGCGGCGATGGAGGATGAGATGCTCCGCGTGCCCTCCTCGAGTGTGGGTGTTGTTTCTGGTGACGGATTCGAGGATCCTGAGGGTGGCGACGATGACGCGTTCATTCAGAGGCTGGTGCGCGAGGTCTCGGTCGCGACGGAGGCGTCGGACGAGGACGCGGAACTCGCGCTTCGGGATTTATCCGTCTCGGGCATGAACGGGTGGCTTCGAGTCACGCGGTCCTCGCGGCGCGGCGCGTGCTCGATGCGCGTGCGCGTCCTCGGACCGAG
>Ga0209251_1003040_pt1 | contig 11224 bp, 7 predicted proteins | sample SaaInlV_100m_DNA_6_FD_184665 | JGI IMG/M metagenome (GOLD analysis project Ga0209251, IMG submission 184665) | Marine microbial communities from expanding oxygen minimum zones in the Saanich Inlet - Saanich Inlet SI073_LV_10m_DNA (SPAdes) (version 2) | ecosystem: Environmental > Aquatic > Marine...
GACCCAGGACCCCGGGTTTCACGATTTCCTGGCTCGCAGTGCTAACGACCGATTGCTAACGGATGCATTTCTCCAGGGGCAACCCATTGATCAATCACAGCTCGAGGGGCCTGGCTTTTACCCAATGGGGAACCAAGCCTTTATTGCCGAGCAGGCCGAGGCCGGTGAGCGATTTTTTGATTGGCCGAAGTACCGCCACTGGCAATGGGGCTTGGCGCGTTCAGCCGTTGAGTTAATTGCCTATATCGTTGAGAACGACCGCAACTACCAAGAGGTGGTGACGGCAGATTATATGATGATGAATTACGCGGTGAATGACTTTTTAAACGGCGGCGCTGAATTCGAGTTGAGTGATCCTGAGCAGATCCCCTATTGTCAGAAGTTTCCTGATGCGCCCTGTATCGATCACCGGCAATTCAAGCCTGGTCAAAACCGAGGCCAAATTATTTTTGATGAGTTCCTTACCTCGGAAGACACCGAGTTCCAAACGAGCTTAGTCACGGGGCATTCAGATTTCATTGAGTACCCGCACGCGGGCGTCTTAAATACGCCCGCCTTTTTACATCGCTACCCGAGCACCGAGACCAATCGGAATCGCGCGCGGGCGCGATGGACCTTTTATCATTTCTTAGGCGTTGATATCGAAAAGTCCGCCCCGCGTTCAACCGAGCCCGCCGCGTTATCAGATAGCGATAACCCCACGATGCGAAACCCTGCCTGTACAGTCTGTCATCAGATCCTCGACCCGGTTGCCGGGTCCTTTCAGTTCTATGGCGACCTTGGGTTGTTGAAGGAGTCCTGGGGCGGAAAAGACGCTTTGCCGGACAACTACAAGCAGGGTCTGCGAGATCCGGTCAGTCGTGGTTTGTTGGTTTCAGTCGATTTTGACATTGCGAATACGGACTTCGAAACCTTACCTGCCGTAACGGCCGATTTCGAAGCGGGGACCGTTTTTATTGAACTGAGCTTTATTAATGATTTTTATGACGAGGATACCCAAGGTGATCGAAATGCCAAATTCAAATCGCTGACCATTGAAGGCCCTGAAAGCTTTGCGCTCACAATTGATTTCGAAAGCCGGGCAGAGGAAGCCACTTTGTTTCACGGTTGCCCCTGGGTTAACGAAGGCTCTTTGATGTTAGGTTGCAATGGCCGCATCACCATCCCCTTTGCGGTCAGCACCGCAGGGGAATACAGCTTTCAACTGACGGCAGCCGGTGACCAAGCGGGAGACGAACCCGTTAAAGTTCTGCTGATCGTTGACCGCGAACGGGGTTATGAAGATGGCGATACCTGGTATCGCGATATGCGAAAACCGGGTTTTATGACCGATGAAGCGCCCCCTGAAGGGTCATCGCTGCAGTGGTTGGGGCGGCAGATTGCTGAAGACGCTTGGTTTGCCAGCGCAGCGATAAAGTTTTGGTGGCCGGCCGTGATGGGCAGCGAGGTGGCACAAGCCCCGGAAGTCACAACGGATGCTGATTTTGAAACCCGCCTCGCGGTTTTTGAAGCGCAAAAAGACTTTATCGATACGCTTGCCAGCAACTTTAAGGCTGGGCTGAACTCGGCAGGAGCTTACAACGGCCGTGAGCTGATTATTGAGCTAATGGCGAGCCCTTGGTTTCGCGTCAACGGCGCCGATGGCAACCAAAACCCGCAACTGGCCGAGATTGGCACGCGGCGGCTGTTAACGCCTGAGGAGCTGGACCTTAAGTTTTATAATCTGGCCGGTTATTACTGGGGCTGGAGTCCCGATGATTTTGCAGAATATGATTACCAGGCGCGCGGAACCAAGCTAAGCCGAGAGTACAAAGTGCTTTATGGCGGCATTGATTCCCGTAACGTGACGCAACGCGCGCCGTCGACGACGGCAATGATGTTCAATATTGCAGAGAAGATGGCGTTGGACACAGCCTGCGAGCTGGTGGCCCGAGAGTTTGAGGACGGGCCTGAAAAAAGGCGTTTGTTTTCAGAAGTCGAGATAGGCGATAGTCCGATGAACCGTTCGGCCGCGACTGGTGAGTTTTCGGTGCCCAATAGCGATTTTGATCGAACCTATGATCTAGCGGCGTCCCTGATTCAAGGCGAGCATACGATCAGTATCAGCTTCTTAAACGATTGGGGGGACGCAGACGGTGATCGAAATGCAAGAATTGATCGCATTGAAGTGATTGCGCCAGATGGCAGTCGGTCCGTCTTTGAGGCGGAAGCGCTGCCGGCGGGCTCGACGATCGATGGGTGTGGCCACCAAACGGCAGACTATTATCAATTGAGCTGCAGCGGCTCGATCCAAATACCCTGGTCTGTGACCGTGACAGGCGACTATCTGATTAAATTATCCGCGGCGGGCGAGCAATATGGCCCTGATCCGGTCAAAATTGGCTTGGCGCTGACCGCCGCGCTGCCCAACACGCAAAATGAAAAGATCAAGCAACAGCTGCAAGCGCTGCACAAACAATTGCTCGGTGAAACGCTGGCCCTGGATGACCCAGAACTGGCGCACTCCTACGAATTAGTTGAAGAAGCTTTTGCGTATCGGTCAACCTTGGATAACGCGAATCTTAACCAGTGGCCTGCTCAGCAGTGCAACAACCAAAATTGGCAGACATCCAATTTCGACACGTCAGATTCTACACGGATGAAGGGGGTTTGGATGACGTTGCTAACCTATTTCATGACGGACTTTCGGTTTCTGCATGAATAAGCGCGAGGGAAACCGATGAAGCGACGAACGTTACTGAAGGCGATGTCGAGCTTGGGCGTCATCCCTGCTTTGAGTTACCCCGCGCTGTCCCGTGGCATTGTCGACGGCGGCCATGAGGGACCGCTTCTGCTGCAAATTCATGCCGAAGGGGGGTGGGATGTAACCAGCTATTGCGACCCCAAGGTCAACCAACCGGGCGAACGCCCGATCACCACGTGGTCTGAAACGTTGGACCCGGTGCGCGTCGGCGGCATCGAGTTTGCCCCCTTTGCCAATAATGAATGGTTCGTAGAAAAATACCATCAGCACATGTTGGTAATCAACGGTGTTGATCTGCAAACCAACTCGCACACCACGGGTGTTTTACACAATTGGAGCGGGCGTAATGCCGCCGGTTACCCTGCCTTGACGGCGCTGTTTGCTGCGCATTATGCGCCGACCGCGCCTATGGCCTATGTTAATTTTGGTGGGTTTGGGTCGACTGAAAATTTAATCAGCTACACCAAGCTACAAGGGGACCCGGCGGGGATTGCTGAAATTGTCGAGCCCAATCTCCAAGGCCGACTGATAGACAACCCTGATTATGAAAATGGACACCCGGTGTTTTTCAGACAACCCGCAGAGCTGAGTCTCATAGAAGAACATCGTCAAGCTAGGCTACAACGGTTGCAGGCCCGAGGTCAGCTCGCGCCGCGCGAAGCCGCCAATCTGCAGGCCTTTAGCGAAGCAACCCGAGCGCGGGGGCCTTTGAAAGACTTCGCTGACTATCTGCCCAAGGCCGAAGCGATTTTTCCACAGGATGAGATCACGCACAACAACTTGAAAGCCCAAGTTCAGGTCGCAAGCTCAGCGTTTGCAGCCGGCGTGGCCTGTGCTGCGGATGTTCAGATGGGGGGCTTTGATACCCATGACGATCACGATGCCTTGCACAAACCGCTGGTCCAATTATTGAACGAGTCCATTGATTTGATTTGGACACTGGCTGAGACAGCAGGTTATGCGGATCGATTAACGGTTGTTGTCGGCTCGGATTTTGCCAGAACGCCGGAATATAACTCGCAGCAAGGCAAAGATCACTGGCCGATTGGCTCGGTGCTGGTGATGCAAAAAGCCCCGAGCTGGGGCAGCCGAGTTGTTGGTCTGACCGATGAAAGGCAAAATGCGATTGCGATCGACCCTGTAAGCCTTCAGGCGGACCCAGGCAGAGGCGCCATCATTTATCCCAAAGATGTTCATGAGCAGTTGCGGCAACTGCTGGGCCTAGCCGATTCGCCGCTGGCCGCTCGCTTTCCGTTTAATAGCGGGTCAGGATTTCGGTTTTTCGGGGATTTGTCTTAATTCTAGTGCCAGACTCGAGCCCAAACTCATGCTCAAGCCATAGAAGCATTGACTGCATCACTTGTGGAACCTTATTAATTTAAACAGGGCGCTCGTTCTCGCCGCCGCTTTTTTGGGGGCATGCCCCAACCTGCCCCGCCAACCGCACCGTTCAGTGTTCCATCGTCTCAATTGCATGCTCCAAAGAGATTTTCTGTCAGAGGGTAATCCCGATTCAAAGCGCTGCGAGCGCTAACAAAGCCTGCCTTTGATCGTCAGCTTAATTCTAGCATCGGTAGACAGCCTCCGCTGCAATGTGGCATGTTCTAAGCTGTCGATTCGAGAGCATGACGCTTCATGCCAGCGATCCTAAAACAGTCTCGGGAGTAAACCAATGAACTACGACACAATCATCACCGGCGGCACCATTGTTGACGGCACGGGCGGCGCCCCTTATCAAGGCGATGTGGCGATCAAAGACGGTAGGATCGCGAAACTTGGCGATCTTGGTGAGCATTCCGCGGGGAAAACCATTGATGCAACCGGGCAAACCGTTACGCCGGGTTTTGTCGACTTGCATACCCATTTGGATGCGCAAGTGGGCTGGGATCCAGAGTTGACCTCGAGTTCTTATCATGGGGTGACCACAGCGCTAATTGGTAATTGTGGTGTCGGGTTTGCGCCAGTGGCAGAAAAAAACCGGCAATACATGGCCAAGCTTATGGAGTCGGTTGAGGACATTGCTGCCGAAGCCATTTTAGACGGCCTGCCGTGGAACTGGACGGATTATGGTGGTTACCTGGATTCGGTTCAGGCGTTAAAGCCCGCCCTGAACATCGTGGGTTTGGCCGGACACTCGGCGATTCGGTTTGAGGCCATGGGAGATGCTTCCATGGATAAAGATGTCCAGGCGGATGATCGGCAGCTCGCTGAGATTGTTCGCATGGTCAAAGAGTCGGTTGAAGCCGGCGCCGTTGGGTTTTCAACCTCGCGGTTTATTCCGCACACCGTGCCGGATGGCCGTTGCACACCTGGCACCTGGGCCGATTTACGTGAGACTGGTGCGATTCAGCAAGCCGTGATCGAAGCCGGTGGCGTTGGCGCGTTGTTCCAATCAGCCAATGATTTTCAAACACGTATGGACACCGAGCTTAAGATGTTCGAGCAAGGCGCCGAACTGGGTTGCCAGATTTTATTTTCAGGCGGGACCGGGTCAAATGGTGATGGCGGGGTGAGTCGCTGGGCTGATTTTTTCCGACAGCACAACCAAGGCGGCAAGCGAGTTGCATCGCTTTGTCATACCCGCCCGAGTGGCGCCTTCTTTGGCTTGGCGCAGTTGTCGCCCTTCACGAAGGACTCAGAGGCTTGGCGGTCACTAATGGCCCTGCCAACGATCAGTGATCGAGTTGATGCGCTCAGAAATGCAAGCACCCGTGCGCAGTTGATTAAAGACGGGATCAAAATTGGGCATTTGTCGAAAATGGCGTCAATGCTGCATCCGTTTGGAATGGGTGAAACGCCAGATTTAGATTTTGACCGAAAATCATCACTACAACAGTTGGCCGATGCCGCTGGCTGCGACCCCGTTGAAATGTACATTGATCGCCTTCTGGCCTCTGAAGGTCGGGAGCTGTTTAACTACTGGGCCTTCGGCGGCGCGCTTGAAAACCAGTGGGAATATATGCAGCTGGATCATGTGATTCCGATGTTGGGCGATGCGGGCGCGCATGTGGGGATCTTTACCGATACCGATTCGCCGACCGTCTTGCTGAGCGAATTAACGCGCAAGCAAAAGGTGTACACCTTGCCTGCTGCGATTCATAAAATTACCCAGCAATCGGCCGAGGTATTGGGCCTAAAAGATCGCGGTGTTTTAAGAGAAGGGTATATCGCGGATATTAATGTCATCGATTACGATCGCCTTGCGACGCATCATCCAGAGTACGTTAACGATTTCCCCCATGGTGGCGGTCGGTTCATTGTAAAGAGTTCGGGCTACACCGCGACCTTGGTTGCAGGTCAAGTGGTTGTGGAGAACTGTGCGCACAGCGGCAGTCGTCCTGGCGAAGTGATTCGAGAATTCCAACGCGGTTAAAGCCGTTATGTGATGAAGACGAGCACAGGGTGCAGCTTTTATTGTGTTGCGCTGCTGGCCGTTTTTTAGCTCCAGACCGGTCGTCTAAAAGGCCGTTATTCGGTGTGGCTGAATAACCCTCAGTAGGGTTTTGTTTCTTTTATAAGCGCTAAGTGTTGCTTAACGCGTGCGCGATAGACGGCGCCCTAATCACAAGATTTTATGGTCCGATGTAAGGAGTAGGCGATTGTCAGAGCGTTACCAAGAGAGCCAGGTGCCGGGTCAGGACGGTAAAACGGTGCTTGTCACGGGCGCCAATACGGGCATTGGCTTTGATACGGCGCGGGTTTTGGCGGAAAAAGGCGCGCGGGTTTTGTTGGGTTGTCGCGATGAACAGCGCGCAATGAAGGCGATGAATGCCATTCGGGCGCGCGCGCCAGGTGCCAGCCTTGCGTGGGTCGAGCTAGATTTAACCTCACTTGCGTCAATTCGATCGGCCTCTGAGCAGGTGCTCGCAGAGGATCGATTGGATTTGCTGGTCAATAATGCGGGTGTCATGGTCCCGCCGAAAACACGCACCCAAGATGGGTTTGAACTGCAGTTTGGGGTTAACCATCTCGGGCACTTTGCCCTGACGGGGCACTTATTGCCGCTCTTGAAGCAGCAGTCTGATGCCCGAATTGTCACGGTCAGTAGTTTGGCGCACCGAGGCGGTAAGATCGATTTTGATGACCTTCAGGCGAATCAAAGTTATAGCCGGATGAAGCGCTATCAAATGAGTAAGCTTGCCAACATTTTGTTTACGCTTGCCCTGAGTGAAAAGCTTGCTCAAGCCCAGCTTGGATTGAAGGCGATCGCCTGTCACCCGGGTGGCTCGAACACAGAATTAGGCCGCCATCTTGGGCCCTTAAAGTATTTGTTTTTGCCCTTAGAGTTGATCATGAATTCATCAGCCGAAGGCGCGCTGCCAACCCTTCGAGCCGCGACGGATCCCGATGCAATGAGCGGAGACTATTATGGTCCCGCGGGTTGGGGGGAGTTTGCTCGATCGGCAAAACGCGCGGTAATCGATCCTGCTGCGCGCGATTCCCAGCTCTGGGAACGACTTTGGCAGATCTCGGAAGACCTAACCGGCGTAACCTTCGCGTTATGACGTCAATCCAATCCGGTATGCAGTTTGATCGATGAAAAGACCTTCGGTCGTCTTCGCTAACCCTTAGCCGCGGTAAAAGTGCGATCAGGTCACAGCGATCGAATAACGCGCGCGCTCTGAATGGATCCGGCAACGGCTTAAACCCGCCGCTTTGAGACTGCTGGCTTGTTCTGCCCCAGTTGCGATTGGCCAGGCGCTGGCCGGTTATCTTTTTTTCAATTGATTGTATTTGTCCTGTTTGATGATGAATATTGTGCCGTTGCAACGGCACAAGGTAGCGCAGACGTTTTTCTGGCATCTGTCGTTTTGACGTATGAAATCGGGGTTTTGCAACGAATTGGTGCTACAGAGCGCGGTTTATACAGCGTTTGCAATCCGCTAGTCATACCTTTGGCAATTGGTTTAACCTAACGGTGTCTTCAATCATTGATAATCAAGAAATGTTAAGCGAGGGGCTTTATGAAGCGGATTGTTCTAATCCTTTTGGCGGTCGTGCCGGCGTACTTTCTGGTGATTCTCGCTGCATCTGAAATGGGTGGTGAAGTGGTCACGTTACTGCGTCCGAGTGTCGAGGGCGGCTTTGATGAAGTCCGCGTCTGGATTGTTGACGATGGTGACGTGACGCTGATTGAGCATGGCGGAGATGGGGACTGGTGGCTTGAGGGCATAAAAGCGGCTGGGCCGATCAGCTTGTTGCGCGATGGGGTTAAGATTGACTATTTAGCACAGCAAGCGATTGCCATGCATGCACGGTACCATGTGCTTCGGCGTGAAAAGTATGGTCTGGCTGATCAGATCATTGAGACGCTGACGGGTGCATCGGTCGACGTCTGTGAGGGCGTACCGGTTCAATTACACGTCGTCAAGTAAAGACCAAATGCTCAGCGCGCTGTTTCAGCTGGCTCGGCCGAGACTTAAAAATGAGAAAGGTTTTATAGGAGGTTCACTTTGCAGCTATCAAAGGTCCATCATATCTCGCTTAATGTGACTGATGCCGCGCGCGACACAAAATTTTATACAGAGATTCTAGGGTTTCAAGCGATTCCACGCCCAGAAATGGGGTTTAAGGGGGCTTGGCTTGCCATGGGAGATCAACAGCTCCATTTGCTTGAGGTGCCTGGGTTTGAGGCGCCAAAGGGTCAGCATTTCGCGTTTGATGTCACCGATATTGAGGCTGCGCGGGCCCATCTTACGGCCCAAGGGGTTGACGTCTCAGAGCCCTCGGCCATGGCCGATGTATGCTGGCAGTGCTTCTTTAAAGATCCTTCGGGTAATCTGCTGGAGCTTAATCAGGCGCTTGGCGCGCAGGATGCGGGTGTTGGCGCATGAGTGCGCAGGCATCGAGCTTTAAGCGCCTTGCCTTAATTGGTCTGGGTTTGACCACCGTGGTCGCAGGGCTTCTTTGGGTTGGTGGCGAGAACATAGCGCGCGCTGTGAAGCAGCAGCTGACTTCCGATATGTTTGTTGCAAAGGATGGTGATGCGTTTGATCCGGGCTTGCCGGTCGGCGCGCGCTTTCCTGCTTTATCAGCGCGCTTAAACGCAATGCCAGTCACGGATGTCAGTCGGTTGGTGGGCGACAAGGGGATGATCTTCATCGCGGTTCGTTCTGTCGACTGGTGACCCTATTGCCAAAAGCAGCTCGTGCAGCTGCAGCAGATGCGGACTGATTTTGAACGCGCTGGGTTTTCGATCATCGCGTTGACCTATGATTCGCCGGTATTGCAAGCTGCGTTTATTGAGGCCAATGGGATTGCGTATCCGATGCTCTCGGACGTGGCGGCGCAGAGTGTCCAAGCCCTGGGGATTTTGAACGTGGACTATGCGCCGGGGGATGATCACTACGGCATTCCATACCCCGGAATCTTTATTTTGGATGCGTCTATGACCATTCAAGGCAAGCTATTTTTGGCGTCTTATGCGCAAAGAGTGGACGCCTCGGAGGTTTTGGTGCTCGCAAAATCATTGAGTTTGTAACGATTGGGTGGTTTTTAATCAAATCGTCGGTTCGGTAGACCTTGAGTCTGTCGTTCGACCGTTTGCCCGCGGGTAGAGAGCGGCCAGCGATGCGAGCGCTGCCTTAGCCGTCTTAAAGGTTGGTATATTTCTTCATTCTGCTGGTCACTTTTTTAACGTAATTTCTTGATTCTAAACGAATATGACGATTGGTTAGGAACCAGTAAAATTCGTCAACGGTCATTGCATTGATTCGGTCAATTGCGGCGCGCTTGCCGCCTGTTGGCACCAAGCTTTTAAAGAGATTGCCTGCGCCGCCGTTGTAGCTTGAGATGATCGCGTATTCCAGTTTTTGGGGATGGTAAATGCCTGCAAGATACCGATCTGCCAGGATGCTCAGGTACCCTGCGCCCATCTCAACATTGTTCTCTGGGTTGTACAGGTACGCGGATGTTGGCGTGTGCTGGTAGCCGCTGATAATCGAAAAATAATCTCGCCCAGCGGTGTCTGCTTTGATTTGCATGAGGCCCAATGCATTAGAACGCGAACGCGCGAGCGGGTTGAAAGAGCTCTCGGTCTCCATAATGGCCATGATTAAGGCCACCGGAATCATATGTTTGGCGCCTGCTGTCTTGGCAAAGTTCACATATTTAGCGCCAGCAACGACCTTGTGTTGCCCAATCATTGGGATGGTCAACTGGCTCGCCCGTGTGTTCGATCGACGCGTCATCAAGTAGTCAACGTAGCGCTCCGCTCGCCAGGCGGAGGCAATTGGCGCGCCGTCCTGATCAATGACTTGCTTGAACAGAAAGGGTTTCTGCGTTTTAGGGTTAATCAGGCCTAAATCGCTGGCGGTACTGGCATCGATTACCGATGGATCAATCTGGGTTAACAATATCTCAACCGCCGCTTGTTTGATCTCGCTCGGGTCTGCGGCGGTTATGTTGATGAGGCCACGCTCAAAGTCGATGAGGGTTTCCGCCTTGCTTTGCCCTTGGTAGGCCCAAACAGATGGCAGGAGACTGCCTGCTTTGTCTGATTCCGCGTGATACTCATCCAGCAGGGCGGCGACGTCCGGATCATACTGATCAAAGTTGGCTGGTTCTTCGGCGAGTGCAAGGGTTGACAGTAAAAGAAATGACGTTGCGCAATAAACCAAGATTTTGGCCGGTTGGATGTCCGAAATAAGAAAGCCTTGGCAGGCTTGTGCAAGTCGCATTGTCATCTGTCTTATCATGACCCACAGTCTAATCAATGCAGCAGCCTGAAAAAAGCTGAAAGCGATTGATTGGGTTACCGTTCAGCGTCTTGATCGATGAAAACTCGGCGAGCTAGATCCGCGTTAAAAACCTGACCTGAAGTCGCTGTTTTGATGGGTCTCCAAACAATTTTGACGGGCAAGGATTGCCTTGCCTTCGGGTTGGATAACAAGACCTAGGTGATTCGACAGAGTCTATGGCGCAAGCGCTCGCAACTTTGAGGGTTTGGGGAGAACAAAACGAAGCGATCTAAAACCCGCAGGGCATCGGATCCAAAGCTGAGTTAAAATAGCGGCGAGAAAATCCCCTTGCCCGCAGGTCCCGTTACGGGGCTGTGGACAAAGGTGCGAAGGAGTAGGCGTGTGACAATCAAAGAAACCACAGAAGTCGTGGTCCTCGGTGGCGGCGCGGCGGGCCTGATGTGCGCGTTAACCGCAGCAGGGCAAGGTCGACAAGTGCGGGTGCTTGAACGCAGCAACAAGCTCGGCAAAAAAATTCTGATGTCAGGGGGCGGGCGGTGTAATTTCACCAACCTGCATGTAGAGGCGGAACACTTTTTGTCGGATAACGCGCATTTCGTGAAAAGCGCTTTGGGTCGTTATCCGCCGCATAGCTTCATCAGCCTAGTGGAATCCTACGGAGTGGAATTTGAAGAGCGCAAGCATGGGCAGTTGTTTTGTGTCCATTCCGCGAAAGAGATATTGGCCATGCTAGAAGCGGAATGCTTGTCTCTGGGCGTGCAATTTCAAACCCATTGCGACG
>Ga0209251_1003048_pt1 | contig 11208 bp, 9 predicted proteins | sample SaaInlV_100m_DNA_6_FD_184665 | JGI IMG/M metagenome (GOLD analysis project Ga0209251, IMG submission 184665) | Marine microbial communities from expanding oxygen minimum zones in the Saanich Inlet - Saanich Inlet SI073_LV_10m_DNA (SPAdes) (version 2) | ecosystem: Environmental > Aquatic > Marine...
GCAACATTATTAGTATTTCTGAAGAGTTCATCAACTTCGCCTCCAACCTTTAAGTTAAATTCATCAAATTGTATTTCAGCAATTTGAAGGTTATCTCTTATTGACCCGAAAGAAAATAAATAGAACGATAGCACTGGAAGTAACACCAAAACTGGAACAATTTTTATAAAAGACCAGGTAAATTTTGATCCAATTATTTCTTGCTCCGTATTAAGTTTTAACTTTCTCATGGAAAGTACAATGTAATATATCGCAATTAAGCTCATTGAGACATTAAACCCAACCAAAACTAAATACCACTTCTCAATTAAATCAGGATTTAAACCGAGATAAAACATTCCAGAAAATGAAATCAAAAAGATGCCTATCCAAAACAAGGCGCGAGGAGCTTCTTTTATAGAAAAAGCTTGATTTAACAACATAAATTTTGTTGATAAAATATTAAAGTGTTTTCATTATCTCATAAATGAATTATTACTAGCATGAGTTGTTGATAAAATACAACAATCCATTTGAGATAATTCCTTTGATTACAAGCGAGTCACAACTTAACAAATACCTGAAAAGTATTCAACATCAATCTCTTCTTGCAATTGATACTGAGTTTAGAAGGATTGATTCGTATTATCCAGAGCTTTGCCTAATTCAAATTGCAGCTGGAATTAGCTTAGAATGTATAGATGTGCTTGCAATAAAGAATCTAGAGCCTCTTTTTGAAAAATTATATGATAGTAAAACTATATGGGTTATTCACTCTGCTAGGCAAGACATTGAAGCCCTTTATTGCCTATCCCAACGTATGCCTCATGCAATTTTTGATACTCAAATTGCGGCTTCACTGTTAAATTATCCGCTTCAGGTGTCATACCAAGCATTAACTGAAATGCTGCAAAGTGTTCATCTAGAAAAAAAACATACGCGGTTCGACTGGAAAACCAGACCCCTTCCTGAGGATGTATTGCAGTACGCACTTGATGATGTAAAGTACCTTCTTCCTCATTACGCAATTCTTAAAGCTGAGTTAATTAAAAGTGAAAAACTGCAGTGGCTATGGGAGGAGACAGGCTTTTTATTAGATAAAAATCTTTATGAGACTAATTTCAAGCAAATTATAAACAAAACTATTGGAATTTCAAAAATTCACTCTGATTCTCAAAAACAGGCAATAAACCTAGTAATGTGGCGAGAGGATACTGCAAAGAAAGAAAATAAACCTCGCAAATGGATAATGTCTGATGAGCGCCTAATAAATTATGCCACTGGTAAAAATAAGCTATCTTCAGACTCTAAAAAGCTTTTTGAAAAATTTCTAAGCACTAACCAGATTTCAACAAACTTTCATGCCCCTCTTGTAATTCAAAAACCGTTATCCGCTGATGAGAAACTAAAAAAAACCCAAGTACAGGAATATATTAAAAAAATTTCAATTAAATATGACATTGCCCCTGAACTTATTTGCTCTTCAAAAAATCTTGTTAAATTCATCAGAGGTGATAAAGGGCTCTCTATTAACAGTGGATGGAGATCAAAAATAGTAAAACTAAAATCTCATCTGAAATCTTAACTTACCATTTAATTACTTTAACCCTATCAAAGACAATACTTTTAAAATAATTGCAGGAAATCTTAAAGGAAGGAAATTTAACTTTCCTGACGCTGAAGGTCTTCGCCCTACTCTTGGCAAAACAAGGGAAACCCTTTTTAATTGGCTCCAATTTGATATTGCTGATAAGACAATTATTGATCTATTTGCTGGAAGTGGGGCTCTTAGCCTGGAGGCAATATCTAGAGGAGCCAAAAAAGTCTGTTTGATTGAAAAAAATAGAAAGGTTTTTAAAAAACTTGAATTAAATTTTAAACTCCTTAGTAACTCTCAATATCAACTTAGTAATACTGATTCAGTTATCTTTCTTGATAAAAAAAATAACAAGCCCTTCGATTTAGTTTTTTTAGACCCTCCATTTAAGCAAAATTTAATACCAGTGATTCTTGAGCTCTTATCTCAAAAAAATTACTTACATTATGAAAGCCAGATTTATATTGAGTCTGAGTATGAAATAACACCTAAACTCTTAGAAAATCACCTTGAATATAATTGTAGAATCAGAAAACAGAAAAAATCAGGCAATGTTCACTATTGTCTGATAAGCTTAGAGGTAATATGAAAAAAATTGCAATATATCCCGGCTCTTTTGATCCGATTACGAATGGACACGTTGATCTAATTAAGCGTGCATCAAAAATTTTTGATGAAGTAATTATTGCAATTACTCAAAATGCCAATAAATCTTGTTTTTTATCAATTGATCAGAGGGTTGATGCAGTTGAAAGCTCAATAGAATCTTTAAGTAACACCAGAGTCTTGAGCTTTAACTCCCTTCTAGTTGACTTTGCAAGAGATCATGATGCTCAAATAATAATTAGGGGCCTTAGGGCTGTATCAGATTTTGAATATGAGTTTCAACTTAGCGGAATGAACAAACGCCTTAACTCAGAAATTGAAACTTTATTTATGACCCCCTCTGAAGAATTTGCTAATATTTCGTCTTCTTTGGTCCGTGAAATTTTATCTCTTGGGGGTGATATTAGCCCATTTGTCCCAGCCCAAGTCAAAACAATACTCCTTAACACACTTCAAAAATAATTTCATTAATACCTTGAAATAATATTTTAAACCCCTAAATAGGGTTTATATAAAAATACAAGGAGTATATGAAATGTCAAAAATAATTGGAATTGATTTAGGAACTACAAACTCATGTGTCTCTGTGATGGATGGTGGTGTTGCTAAGATAATTGAAAACTCAGAAGGAAATCGTACTACACCCTCTATTATTGCTTACCCTAAAGACTCAGATGAGATCTTAGTAGGACAGCCCGCTAAAAGGCAAGCTGTTACCAACCCAGAAAATACGTTATATGCTATCAAAAGGTTAATTGGTCGACGATTTGATGAGGAAGCGGTTCAAAAAGATATTGATCTTGTTCCTTATAAAATCATCAAAGCTAAAAATGGTGACGCCTGGGTTGAAGTCAAAGGTAAAAAAATGGCGGCTCCAGAGATATCCGCTCGCGTAATTCAAAAAATGAAACAAACGGCTGAAGACTATTTAGGCTCAGAAGTTACCGAAGCAGTAATTACTGTCCCAGCCTACTTTAATGACTCTCAGCGTCAAGCAACTAAGGATGCTGGAAAAATTGCAGGACTAACTGTTAAAAGAATTATTAACGAGCCCACTGCTGCTGCATTGGCTTATGGCGTTGATAAATCTACGGGTGATAAAAAAGTTGCAGTTTATGACTTAGGTGGTGGAACATTTGATGTTTCTATCATTGAGATGGAGGATATTGATGGTGAAAAGCACTTTGAAGTTCTTTCAACGAATGGTGATACATTCTTAGGTGGTGAAGATTTTGACCATAGAATAATTAACTATTTAGTAGAAGAGTTTAAAAAAGAGCAGGGCTTAGATCTGTCCAAAGATGCGATGGCGCTGCAAAGACTTAAAGAAGCTGCTGAGAAGGCAAAGATTGAGCTATCTTCATCAGAGCAAACTGAAGTAAGTTTGCCATACATAACTGCGGACGCCTCTGGTCCAAAACATCTTAACATCAAAATGACAAGGTCAAAGCTAGAATCTCTAGTTGCGGATTTATTAAAGCGATCAATAGATCCCTGCAAATTAGCACTTAAAGATGCTGGACTATCGAGTGGTGACGTAGATGAAGTTATCCTTGTTGGTGGTCAGACTAGAATGCCTAAAGTTCAAGAGATGGTAAAAGATTTTTTTGGTAAAGAGCCAAAGAAAGATTTAAATCCTGATGAAGCTGTTGCTATGGGTGCGGCCATTCAAGCTGGTGTTTTAGGTGGAGATGTTAAAGACGTCTTACTTCTTGATGTAACCCCTCTATCGCTAGGTATTGAAACGATGGGCGGCGTAATGACTAAGTTGATTGAGAAGAATACAACAATTCCAACCAACCAATCTCAAGTCTTCTCAACTGCTGCAGACAACCAATCAGCAGTAACAGTTCATGTTCTTCAGGGAGAAAGGGATGTTGCTAGTGCAAACAAATCACTTGGTCAGTTTAATCTTGAAGGTATTCCAAATGCGCCTAAAGGTCAGCCTCAGATTGAAGTTTCACTTGATCTTGACTCTGATGGTATCTTGAATGTATCTGCTAAAGATAAGAATACTGGAAAAGAACAATCTATAACAATCAAATCATCAAGTGGTCTTTCTGATGAAGAGGTTGAAAAAATGATTAAGGATGCTGAAGCGCACGCTGAAGAAGATCAAAAATTCCATGAACTTGTAACATCAAGGAATATGGCTGATTCTTTGGTGCACTCTACAAAACAATCTCTAGAAGAGCTAAAAGATGAAATTTCTGATGATGAAAAAAGTGCAATTGAAACAGCGCTTAGTGAGCTTGAAGAAAGCATCAAAGGTGACGACAAAGAAGCAATTGATACTCAGGTTCAAAATCTAAGTGAAAAAGCGCAAGTCTTAGCTCAAAAAGCTCAAGAAAAAGCAACAGCAGATGGTGGTGAATCTGACAAATCTGAAGGAAATGATGATGTTGTCGATGCTGACTTTGAAGAGGTTAATGAAGAAAAGTAAGTAATATAATAAGCGCAATAAGAATAAAACCTCCCTTGTCCTGTGCATGGGAGGTTTAATAATATAAGGGACCCATGGCAAAAAGAGATTATTACGAAATTTTAGGCGTTGACAAAGGTTCAGACGAGGCCAAAATTAAAAAAGCCTATAAGCGTCTTGCAATGAAATATCATCCAGATAGAAATGCTGATGATAAAGAAAATTCTGAGAAAAAATTTAAAGAAGTTCGTAAAGCATACGATGTAATCTCAGATCCTCAAAAAAGATCGGCCTATGATCAATTCGGTCACGCTGGGGTTGAGCAAGGGGGTAATGGCTTTGGTGGTGGAAATCCGTTTGGTGGATCTGCTGGTGGCTTCGGTGATATTTTTGGTGATATTTTTGGTGGAGGCAACTCAAAACCTGATAATAGAGGCTCTGACCTTCGCTATGACCTAGAAATAGATTTAAAACAAGCCGCAGAAAGTGATACAGTAAAAATTCGAGTTCCAAAAAATGATACCTGTGAGCCTTGCTCCGGAAGTGGAGCCAAACCTGGCACCTCTGTAAAAACTTGTGTAAATTGTCGCGGCACAGGGCAAACAACTATGCAGCAAGGTTTTTTTGCTGTCCAAAGGCCTTGTAATCAGTGCAATGGTTCAGGTGAAAAAATTGAATCTCCCTGCAACACATGTCGTGGTCAGGGAGTTGTAAGAAGCCAAAAAACACTTTCAGTTAAAATTCCTGCTGGAGTAGATACTGGAAACCGAATTCGATTGAGCGGTGAAGGTGAAGCTGGATTGCGTGGAGGACCGCATGGAGATCTTTATGTTCAAATTCATATTAAAGAGCATTCAATTTTTGAGCGTGATGGTAATGATTTATATTGTGAAGTCCCTATAGATTTTGCTACATCCGCGCTTGGAGGCTCAATAGAGGTCCCGACACTTCAAGGCAAACTCAAAATTAAAGTCCCTGCAGGAACGCAATCCTCTAAATTATTTAGACTACGCGGCAAGGGTATGCCTGCTATGAGGCATAATGGATCTGGCGATTTACTCTGCCAAGTGAAAATTGAAACTCCCATTAATCTAAACTCTAAACAGAAAAAATTATTAAAAGACTTTTCAGACTCTTGTGAAGCAAAGCATCACCCAGAGTCAAATTCATTTTTTGGCAAAATGAAGTCATTCTTTGAGTAAACTTGAAACAATTTGTAACATAGTATTAATTACTCAAGTATAAAATTTCTTTTTTCTCTAACTTAAAAAACTTTTGTAAAGATGATTAAAAAAATTATTGCACGTGAAGTATTGGATTCTAGGGGCAACCCTACGGTAGAAGCTGATGTTATTTTAACTAATGGTATCCTTGGAAGGGCTATTGTTCCGTCAGGAGCCTCTACGGGCCAACGAGAGGCTTTAGAGCTAAGAGATGGCGATAAAAGCCGCTATCTGGGTAAAGGCGTATTAAAGGCTGTTAATTTTATTAATACTGAGATTAGTGACGCCCTTGAAGGCATGGATGTATCTAATCAAAAAGCTATTGATCATAAAATGATTGATATGGATGGCACTGATACAAAATCTAGGCTAGGTGCAAACTCAATACTAGCTGTTTCTTTAGCCTGTGCTCATGCAAATGCGCTAGATAAAAACCTATCATTATTTCGTTCATTTGACTTTTCAGAAACTTTTCAAATGCCTGTCCCAATGATGAATATTATTAATGGTGGTGAGCATGCCAATAATAGTGTTGATATTCAAGAGTTTATGATAATTCCTGCGGGTGCTCCTAGTTTTAAAGAAGCATTACGATATGGCACTGAAGTATTTCATCATTTAAAAGCAGTACTTGAACAAAAAGCATTAAATACTGCAGTTGGTGATGAAGGTGGATTTGCTCCAGATCTAAAATCAAATGAAGAAGCATTAGAAGTTATTATTGAAGCGATTAATAATGCCGGCTATACGCCTGGAAAAGATATATTTATTGGGATAGACGCAGCGAGCTCAGAATTCTACAAGAATGGGACTTATAATTTAACCTCAGAAGGCTTAAAACTTACTAACTCTGAATTTACAGATTATCTTGCATCATGGGTTGAGAAGTACCCAATTATTTCGATCGAAGATGGTATGGATGAGAATGATTGGGAGGGCTGGGACATGCTTACTCAAAAATTATCCAATTCTGTTCAACTTGTTGGTGATGATTTATTTGTAACAAATAGTAAGATCCTTGCGAAAGGTATTAAAAATAATATAGCAAACTCTATTCTAATAAAAGTTAACCAGATTGGAACTCTGACTGAAACCTTTGATGCAATGAAGATGGCTCTAGATGCTGGGTATACATGCGTTATGTCTCATAGAAGCGGCGAAACAGAAGACACCACCATTGCAGATCTTTCAGTTGCAACAAATTGTGGTCAAATTAAAACAGGGTCTTTGTCTAGATCTGACAGATTAGCTAAATATAACCGACTCCTTCGAATTGAAGAGGAGCTTGGCGATGATGCTAAATATCCTGGTCTAGCAGCGTTCAAAAACCAGTCATAAATCTCTCAAATAAGTTGTTCAGAGACTTTTGACTAATTTAAGGTTAAAATAAACTTTGATTGATTATTTTGGGTGACTAATTGGAATCACTTTCCACTTTTTGGCTTAGTGTTTTACTGTTTGTACTACTTCTAGCTTCGGCTTTTTTTTCCGCCTCCGAAACTTCGATGATGGCATTAAATCGCTATCGCCTAAAAACCTTGAGCTCAAAAAATAATCTTCAGGCACAAAGAGTAGAAAGGCTTTTAAAAAATATTGATTACTTAATTGGTGGAATCCTTCTAGGAAATAACTTTGTCAATATACTTGCGGCAAGTATAGCAACTCTTCTTGCTCTTAAGCTTTGGGGAGAGGGGTCAGTGATTATTGCCTCTTTAGCTTTAACATTAGTTATTTTAATTTTTGCTGAAAATACACCAAAAACATTTGCAGCAAAAAACCCTGAAAAAATTGCTTTGCCTGCCTCCTGGCTTCTTGATCTTTTAATTAAAATTTTTAAGCCGCTAATATATCTAATATCTCTTATATCAAGATCTATTCTAAATCTGTTTGGACTGAAGAACGTTAGTAAAGATATTCTCAATTCTGAAGAACTCAGGATGGCTGTTGTTGATTCAAAATCAGTATTATCCAAGAACTACCAAAATATGCTTCTTAATATTATTGATCTTGAAAAAGTTAAAGTTGATGACATTATGATTCCTCACCACGAACTTGTAAGTGCAGATATTAATAATGAAGAGGAATTATTTGAGCAATTGAAAAGAATCCAACATACACGCTTGTTAATTTTTGATGGCTCTGAAAATAATATTATAGGAACTATTCATATGAGGGATGTTGTGAATATATACGCCAGAGATGAAATCAACATGGCTAAAATTAAAGAGATATTAAGAGAGCCTTATTTTATTCCTGAAGGCACCCCACTGTCTCAACAACTTGAACACTTTAAAACTCAAAAACGAAGACTTGGTATTGTTGTTGATGAATATGGAGAGGTTCAAGGTATGGTTGTTTTAGATGATATTTTGGAAGAAATTGTTGGGCAATTCACCTCATCGCAAGGCGAAAGTATAGATGAAATCAATATACAATCTGATGGAAGTTACCTTGTAAACCCTAGGATAAGTATTCGCGAGTTAAATGAAGAGCTTAAAGTCAGCCTTCCTTTTGACAATGCAAAAACACTTAATGGTCTTATCCTCGAGCAACTTCAAAGCTTCCCTCAACACAATGTTTCTTTTAAAGTTGACTCACTAATTATTGAAATCGTTCAGGTAAATAAGCAAGGCATTAAAAATGTTAAAATAACCAAAGTTAACTAGGTATTATCATTACCAACAAATAACTATCTCCAAATCAAAAAGGAAAAATAATGTTTAAATTTTTTACTGAAAAAAAATGGTTTCTATGGGCTTATCTTGGCTCTGCAATTATCCTCAGCTCATTATGGATAACAGTTCAAATTGATGTCATGATAAATGAATGGTTTGGTGAATTTTATGACATGATTCAAAAAGCTCTTGGGGCTCCAAATGCGATTACTATGGATGAATATACAGGTGGATTGTGGAGTTTTGCTAAACTTGCTGCAATAGCTATTGTTCTTGGCCTTGCAACATCGTTTCTTACAGCTCACTTCTTATTCAGATGGAGAACATCAATGGTTGAGTTCTATCATAGTGTTTACGACAAAGCGCGAACTATTGAAGGCGCCTCTCAGAGAGTTCAAGAAGACACTGTTAGATTTTCTCGAATCATGGAGAGCCTTGGAACAGCTTTAATAGAATCTGTAATGGTTTTAATAGAATACTTTCCTTTATTAATGGGATTAGCAGTTGGTATTCCAATTATGTGGTTTGGTGATTGGGAATATGGTCTAGTAACTGGTGCTCTTATTTGGGCTGTAGGGGGAACGCTTCTAATGATTGGAGCTTCATGGATCTTAGGTCTTGTAGGCATTGAATATGACCTTCAAAAAAGAGAGGCCTCCTATCGTAAAATTCTAGTTATTGCCGAAGATGATGGCACCATTAGGCCAAAAGATATTGAAGAACTTTTTGAAGGCGTTCGAAAGATTAATTATAAAAACTACTTGTACTACTTATATTTTAATATTGTTAGGCTTGCCTATCTTCAAGCAAATGTATTAGTTGCATATGTTATTTTAGCCCCTGCTATAGTTGCTGGAGTTATGACACTAGGAGTAATGCAGCAAATAATTAGAGCATTTGGAAGGGTAGAAGGCTCTCTTCAATACCTATTTAAAGCATGGCCTACAATTATTGAGCTTGCTAGCGTTCATAAGCGCTTAAGAGAGTTTGAAGGACAAATTAAAACTATGACTAAGTTAGAAACTGAGTAATTAATCCAATAGTGATTGGCCCATTTTAAGGGCCAGTCCAACTTCAAGACTAAGTTCAGGGGAGCCATCTGGCATCAACATAATAACTGTAGAGCCCATGTTAAAACGGCCCAATTCATCACCTTTTGACAGCTTAATCTGACGATCTTTATAATCATAGTTTTTAACTGCTTTAGAATAAGGCGGGGTGATTAAACCCTCCCAAGAAGTTTGCATCGATCCTACAAAAATTGCGCCAACTAATACAAAAACCATACTGCCAAAAACAGTTTCGAATAAACAAACTAAACGTTCATTTCGAGCAAAAACTCCATCAATATTATCTACGGTATTCTGGTTAACTGAAAAAAGATCACCTGGTACATATTTCATCGAAATCAAAGCGCCATCACATGGCATATGAATACGATGATAATCTTTAGGTGATAAATATATTGTTGCAAAACTACCATTTTGTATTTCTTTAAATGGCTTATCAGCAATTAATGCTGAAATGCTATATTTACGACCTTTGGCTTGGACAATTTTGGAATTATAAATTTTACCTGACTGAGAAACAACACCATCAACAGGGGAGATAATATCTGATTCAGATATTGGTCTTAAGCTTGGCTTAATTGCACGTGTAAAAAAATCATTAAAGGAAATAAAATCCTCGATGTTTTCAATTTCAGCTTCTGAGAGATTGACTTGATATTGTTTAATAAACCAGCGCGTAAAATTATTTTTAAGCCAAGAATTTTCTATTCTGGCAAATCGATACATCAGCCTTGATAAAAGATGCTGAGGAAGAAGGTATTGAAAAAATGCCATCAATCAAGCTTATCAAGAATATAGCTTACTACTTCCTTAAAATCCACTTCAACTTTATCGGGCATTTTTCTTGATTTATATTCAATTTTCCCATTATCAGCATGGGTATCACTAATGACCAGTCGATGTGGTATTCCAATAAGCTCAGAATCTGCAAACATTATTCCAGGACGCTCTTTTCGGTCATCAAGCAACACTTCAATATTTTGCTCTAGACAGTCCATATAAAGCTGATCTGCCAAAGCCTTAACTCGTGATGACTTGTTATAATTAATTGGAACAATAACAAGCTGGAATGGAGCAATAGCCTCTGGAAAAATAATCCCCCTATCATCATGGTTCTGTTCAATACTTGCTGCAATAATTCTTGTAACACCAATACCATAACAGCCCATATTCATATTAACTGCTCTTCCATCTTCTCCAATAACATTGGCATTCATTGAATCTGAATACTTAGTGCCTAATTGAAAAATATGTCCTACTTCAATGCCTCTTTTAATTTCAAGATTACCCTTTCCATCAGGAGAAGGATCACCCGAGACAACAATACGTAAATCACTTGCAATAATTTTTTTAGTGTCTCTCCCCCAGTTGACCCCGATAAAGTGCTTATCATCTTCATTAGCGCCGCAAATAAAGTCTGACAAAGCTGCGGCCGCAAAGTCAACAATAACTGGAATTTCAAGATTAACCACACCAATTGAACCGAAAGAGCAACCTAATTGCTTCTTAACCACTGCTTCTTCTGCCATTTGAAGAGGTTGTTTAACTCCATCAATCTTTGAAGCCTTAACTTCATTTAACTCATGATCACCTCGTAAAACCAGTGCGACTAGATTATTATCATTTCCTTCAACAA